>Ga0181571_10000213_pt1 | contig 35744 bp, 30 predicted proteins | sample 101ome_17_FD_132440 | JGI IMG/M metagenome (GOLD analysis project Ga0181571, IMG submission 132440) | Coastal salt marsh microbial communities from the Groves Creek Marsh, Skidaway Island, Georgia - 101407AT metaG (megahit assembly) | ecosystem: Environmental > Aquatic > Marine > Intertidal... | reverse complement strand
GATCGAGCGAGTTCGGGAGCGTACCCAAACATGCCCGCAAAAATATCATTGCCTTTGCACGCACCCAAAATATCGGCAATAGCGCGCGTGAACTTTTCGTTACCAAAATCGCCTGGGGCAATTCCCAGACCAAAGCACAAATCCATAGGGCCAACAAACAATCCGTCCAGACCGGGGGTAGCGGCAATATCAGCAACCTGACTCATACCCTCTTGAGGTTCGATCATTGCCAAACACAAAATACGCTCGTTTGCCGTACCGAGATAGGACATACCCTCAAGCATCGCTGAACGCATTGGACCACAAGATCTGAGACCCTGTGGAGGATAACGGCATGCTGATACCGCATCAGCGGCGTCTTTCGCCGTATTCACCATAGGGACAATCACGCCATCAGCACCCGCATCAAGTACCCTGCCTATATCTGCCGCACTGTTGGACGAAACTCGCACAAAGACAGTAATTGACGTTCCAGCCACGGCGGGCATCAACCTCAGCAAATCACCGTAATCCATCAAACCATGCTGTAGATCGAAACACATCCAGTCCACACCTGATCGAGCGATGGTTTCAGCTAAGTGTAGGTCTGGCAGATTTACCCAAATACCATAGCTCGCCTCGTTTTTTCTCCACCGCCCGGCAATACCTTCAACCATATCCACCTCTACGCCATGGAAAACGTTACATCACCGAAACCATCGCTAAAGCGAGCGATAACTTGTTGATTTGTCGACACCGGTTCTAAACGTATGAAGGACCCGGATAAAATCACGTCGCCTGGTTCAAACGCAGTACCAAAATCACTGAGTTTGTTCGCGAGCCAGGCGACCGCATTGAGTGGATTCCCAAGTACAGCATCCGAGAAGCCCTCTTGTTTGACTTCACCATCAATAATCAACTGCCCGTGAACCTTGCGAATATCGACCGCTTTGAGATCAATCGGATTACCGCCCAAAACAACGCCACCCACGGCCGCTAGATCAGCAATAGTGTCGCGGACATCCATTCCGGGCGCCATCGCCACACGAAGATCGACTATTTCAATCGCAGGCAAGGCGAAGTCTACTGCTCGAATTACGTCGGCCACTGTGACACTCGGCCCACTCAGCCTCTCCTTCATAACAAAAGCCAACTCAATCTCTACCATTGGTGCGATGTAATCCTGCATTGAAAGAACGCTCGCTTCGGGGACGAACATTTCATCAAGCAAGACACTGTAATCCGGCTCCGTAGTACCCGCCATTTCTTGCATCGGCTTAGAAGTGAGTCCAATTTTGTATCCGTTTACACGCGATCCCGCTGCCTTAAACTTTTCGACAATCAACTCTTGAATCCGGTAAGAATCCTCAGCTTCTATTTCAGGGTGTGACTTCGTCAACAGAGTGATTTGGCGATGCTGTCGGTAGCAGTCGTAAAGCTCTTGAGCGATCTCCTCGCGGGTGGTTTGGTCTAGCATAGTTGCTCCCCAGCAGCATCGGATTAGGAAATTTCTGCAGTTTCGCTGCCTTTTGTTATCCGTAAGACTATAGGGAATGTTTACGCTTGATATTTGACTTATCACGCAATACATTTGACCAATAACGAAGAGAGTAGCGAAATGCACCTAGCAAGAATAAGCTCGATAGACCGCTATGACGACCTGTGTCGTGCAGAGGGTTTGGATCCGGCCTTACTGTTATCACAGGCGGGACTCTCTCTACGCCAGCTGAACGCATCCAACATGTATTGCGCGTACACCGCTTTGAGCGAGGCGCTTGAACTCGCGAGTGCGGCCTGTGTGGAGCCCCTATTTGGACTCAAATTGGCGCATATACAATCCCCATTGATATTTGGGGAGCTCACGCTCACTATGTCGCAACAAGCCACTTTCGAAGAAGCCATAAATACGGCGAATCGTTTTCTTGGGGTTCAAGCGGGGGGAATATCCCTTAAGCTTCTCTGCAACCGCGATCGCGCCTTGCTGCAATTTCGCAGTGAAACCTGTGCGCTGTTGGGCTATCCGCAAAAAATCCAAATGAGTGTTGGGCAAATCGCTAAACTTACCGAAGAATTACTTGGGCTTGAGACCCCAGCCTTCCCTATATCGCTTCGACAAGCCAAGCCTGTAGACTCTCGATTACAACCTAACCTGCTTAAACGAATTAGGTTCAATGCTGACTATGACGGCATTGATCTACCTATTACCTGGTTGGCCAAGAAACCACGTCAAAATGAAAACGCTGTCAGACGCCACTTCGAAAACGTATTGATCAAATCAAAACCGAGCGACAGCGATGATTTGTATGAACGCATGATATCCACCATCGGTAATTTATTACCGTTTGGCGAGTGCACACTGCATAATGTTGCCAAGTCACTTGGGCTGAGCGAGCGGGGGCTCCAGTACAAGCTACAGCATCGGGGAACCCGTTTTGACGCCACCTTGCAACGCGTCAGGTGCACCATTGCAAAACAGCATTTGAGCGAATCAAAAGTATCAATTACTGAACTCGCTTTGCATTTGGGCTATGCCGAAATCGCTGTATTCTCTCGACAGTTCAAAAAATGGACGGGGTTATCGCCCAGGGATTATCGATCGCGGTTTTCAACTTTATGAGATTTCGGCCGGATGCATTACTCCGAGCAATCAGGCAGCTTGTCGCAGCCTTTTGACATGCGCCTCACCGGATATGAGGCGCACGTTAAGAGTTTTAGTTATAAGGTCCTGAAGCGCTATCGCCCTTGGAAATAGACTACAAGTTACTCAAAAGATCGATATAAGCCTGCGTCGAAAACGGCCGACCCAAAAACGCTTCAACGAACTGTGCAGCCGGCTTACTACCCGCCGAACCAAGCACCAAGTCACGATATTCCTTGGCTACTTTGGTGTTGCGCATACCTTCTTCTTCAAAGCGACTGAATAAGTCGGTCGCGATCGCCAAAGACCACTGGTAGATGTAGTAATTGGAAGAATAGCCGTTCAAGTGACCAAAATTGTTGTAGAAGTAAGTGCCTTCCATGTAGGGATACGGCGAATACTTATCTTGCAGCGCTTGTAACGAAGCGAGCAGGTCGAGCTCGGCGGGATCGGTCGAGTAAAACGCAAGCGATATGTTCGCGTAGAAAATTTGCTGTGCGGTGTTCATCGCGGTCGTGAAGTAACGCGCGCGATTCATTTTCTCGACCAATTCGGCAGGGATCGGCTGACCCTCCGCATTCGTTGCAAAGCTCTGCAGAGTCTCGAGATCCCAAATCCACTCTTCGAGCATTTGTGATGGTGCTTCTACGAAGTCGCGCTCCATCGACATACCGGTAATATCAAACCACTCCTGCGTCCCAGAGAACATATTGTGCAACAGGTGTCCAAATTCATGCAGAAAAGTCTCTACCTGATTGTGCTCCATCAATCCCTTCGGAAAGTTGGTCGCAAGACCAGATAAAGGTACCTGCTCACCTTTCAGACCCGAACGCAGAGTCCAATGCGCAGCGTGTTTATACTTGTTCTCGCGCGGATGCATGTCCAAATAGAATCGACCAATGGCCTCGCCGTTTTCACGGACTTCCCATGCGGTCACATCTTCATGCCACGTTTGCGTCTGCCAAGGCACAATCTCGACGCCAAAAAGACTTTCGGTCAGATCAAAGATACCCTGCTGCACCTTGTCGAAAGCAAAGTATTCACGCACCTGCTTTGAATCTAATGCATACTGCTCCTCTCGCACTAAATTCGATAAATAACTGCTCTGCCAGACTTGTACACGCTCCGCTGTAGGATCAATTTGGTGCTGACGCTCCAGCAAAATAGACAGGTCTTTCTCGGCCGCTTTTTTGAGCGCAACGCCGACCTCGTCCAGAAAGGTTTTCGCGTTGGCTGGGTTTTCGATCATCATGCCATCCATGGAGTAGGCAGCGAAGTTCTCATAGCCCAGTAACTGCGCAAGTTCATGCCGTTTCGCAATCAACTCTTTCAGCGTCTCGCCATTCTGAGGCGACCCAATCGTTAATCGCGCTTCAGACAACGCTTTGCGTAGGTCATCATTGTGCCCGTAGCGCATAACCGGAAAATAGTCGGGGTAATCTGTGCTAATGCGAATAACACCGTTCTCATCAGGCTGATGGGCGTCCAGATAATCTTGCGGCAACCCGCCGAGCGCATCTGCCGTCGTTTCAACGTAGCGAGTATCTTCGCGAATCGCTTGGTCAAAGCGGTTGCCGATTTCAGTGATTTCTTTACGCAAAGCGCGCACTTTGTCACGAGTTGCCTCATCTTTATCGACGCCGGATTGCCGGAACGAGCGCAACTGATTTGTTACCATCAATCGTTCACTTTCGGTTAAGCCCACCGTATCGATCGCGGCAACGCGGTTATAGAAAGCGCGAGAAAGCCCAATTCCACTGGCGAAATCGGAATACTGCTGTGCACAGGCGGTCGCGGTATCACGAATCGCGGCGTCAGGGTGAACCGACTTCATATGCCAAACGTGCTGCATTTTCTGAAGGGTTCTGCCCATGTCATCATAGGCACCATATACGCTCTCAAGGGTTGCCTCTGAAGTGTCGGCCTCAATAGCAGCAAACTGGCTTTTAGCGGTCTCGAGCGTTTGATCACACAAGGCAGTCAATTGATCCGCGGGCATTGAGTAATCCCAGCCATCAACCGCAGTCGATACGGCGGCGGGCGCCTCAGCCACGCTTGGGTCAGGCGTCGAGGCGTCTTTTGCGCAACCACTCAAAGCAAGAGCGATTGCAATCGCGGTGAAAGTGAATACGTTTCGGTTAAGCACGGTCAGTCTCCGAGAGAATTCGAATTCTTAACTATGCCCAAGTCAGCCGACGGGGTAAAGGCGGAGTCCGCTTAAAGGAGTGAAAAACAGGATGAACGCCTGAACACGATGGCGTGCTCGGTAACGCTTTCGAGCAGGCTTTAAATTTACACCTGCTCGCACTAGCGAATTAGCGTCATCATCAACGGATCGACTGCAAAAAGTGCACGTGATGCTCGTATTGATTCACGATGTCGGTTACCACCTGATCGCGCGACCAGCCCATCACATCATAATCTTGACCACCTTCCGTTAGATGTACTTCGGCTCGGTAGTAGACTTCCGTATCGGCATTGGGATCGATCAGCTCACCGGATTCATCCGTAGGAATCACCTGAGCGCGGCACTGCACTTCGTAAATGAAATTCATTTCGCCACCGTGGTCCACTTCGATGGCTGCGCGTCCCTCCTCGTCAATCTGATCGGTTAGGGTGTAAGACAAACCGTAGTTTTCAAGCTCTCGGCCAAAATCACGTAACGCGGGGAAGACCGATTCGCGCTGAAAGCGTTGAATCGAATTTTCAGAGGGGTACTGAAGCAGCAACTCTAAACGCTTCTTCCATTCGCCTTTATTGCTAACGGCCGGCATAGTAACGTCAAGCAGCGCCATGTCTCGTTTTGCTTTATCGAGGTGTAAGGCTTTTGCAAACCCGAATATGGCGGCCAGTAATGCGACCGAAAAGGGTAAGGCACTCGCTATGGCGGCAGTTTGCAGGGCACCCAGACCACCCGAAAGCAGCAGCGCAATGGTCATCACCGTGATGATGCCGGTCCAGAGCACGCGCTGCAGGCGTGGCGTGTCGTCTCTACCGTGGGCAGAGAGCATATTCAGCACCATCGCGCCACTATCCGCCGACGTGACGAAAAACACCACAACCATAACGATTGCCAATCCCGAGATAACTTTAGCTCCGGGTAGATACTCTAAAAATTTGAACAAAGCCACGGCTTGGTTCTCTTGCACTGCAGCACCAAACAGAGTCTGACCTTGATGCAGTATTAACTCGATGCCGCTATTACCAAATATGCTCATCCACAGAAGCGTGAACCCACAGGGAACAAACATGGCACCCAGAACGAACTCACGTATCATGCGCCCGCGGGAAATACGAGCAATAAATAAGCCCACAAAAGGTGACCAGCTAAGCCACCACCCCCAGTAAAAGATTGTCCAACCGCCCAGCCAATCGGTTGGGTTGTAAGCGTATAAATTGAAGGTTTTGGTGACCAAGTCTGAGAGATAACCACCAATGTTCTGCATGAGCATTTGTAAGAGCAAAACCGTAGGTCCCGCAACCAACACGCCAACCAGCAGAATCACTGCCAACCCCATATTGAGTTCAGACAAGCGTTTTATACCCGCATCTAAACCCATTACCAGCGACAGTGTCGCAAGCAACATAGTCACAATCACAATCACAATCTGAACGCCGGTACTGATAGAAAGCCCGGTTAGATAGTTGAGCCCACTGTTGATTTGCAGGGCGCCAAAACCCAGACTTGTGGCCACACCGCAAATGGTCGCCACAATCGCGAAGGTGTCCACTATCGATCCAATCGGCCCATAGATTTTGTCGCCAATAATCGGATAGAGCGCTGAACGTAGCGTAAGCGGCAAGTTGTGACGATAAGCAAAGTAAGCCAAGACCAAAGCAACAATGGCGTATATAGCCCAGCCGTGCAGCCCCCAGTGAAAGAAAGTCAATCGAATCGCTTCTTTGGCGGCCTCTACCGTCGCTGGATCACCGGTGGGTGGTGCGAGAAAATGCATCACTGGCTCGGCCACGCCAAAGAACATAAGTCCGATCCCCATACCCGCAGAAAATAACATGGCAAACCAAGAAGAACGGGAATAATCGGGTGTCGAGTGATCGGGCCCCAGCTTAATATCACCTAAACGAGAAAAGCCAAAAAACAGAACAGAGATCAAAATGATGGCGACTACGAGCACGTAGTACCAGCTGGCATACTCTGTTATCGCCGATTGGAGGCTCGCAAAGACGGCACCGGTTGCTTCAGGCATCACTGTTGCGACAACAACGAGCAGCGCAACCGTAATCACCGAGGCAAAGAACACCGGTTTATCAATGTAAAAAGAGGCCTCAGCGGAGGCTTGCGGGCTTTGGTCCATACTGCAACCTTTTCTTTTTGTGTGTTTTGGGGTTTAACCCCGACTCAAATATCGGCGGGGCCCGCCTGAATGGTTCCGATCTCGAGCATGGGCGCAGCATCAATATCAACCGCATCCATCATCACAGCTAGGCGCTGAACCGATGATAAAATCTGGGTTTGCTCCCATTGTTCAAGTTTAGAAAAGCGTTCGATGAACGCGTCTTGCAGCGGCGGGGGTGCTTTAGCAAGCAAATTCCTACCCGTCTCCGAAAGCGTCAGATGATAGCTTCGACGATCTCGCTCAGAGCGCACGCGCTGAATTAAGCCGCGAGCCTCGAGTCTATCTAAAATTACCGTTACGGTACCCTGGCTTAGCGTCACCTCAGACGCGAGGCGCTTTGGCGTAACCTCTGGCAGTGCATTAATCGTCTGCAGAATAATCAGCTGAGGGCCGGTCAAGCCAGACTCACGATTCAGTTTTTTTGAATGCAGATCGATTGCTCGAATAATGCGTCTCAACGCAATCAAGAGTTCTTGCTCCACCTGCATAAAAAACCCCACCCCGTTACTTTGATCTAAAACTATCTCAGTTGTATCACTTATTCCAAAAAAATTCGACCCCCGAGCGTCTATTTCTTCGAGAGCAGCGTACTACTCGCATGACAAAATCAAAGCGCCTTACCCTAATACTCGCCGACCAGCTCTCGTGGCAAAACCCAGCCTTAGCGAACGCATCGCCTGAAACCGATGAACTTCTATTGGCTGAGGTAAAAGCAGAAGCGACGTACGTGCGCCACAATAAGCACAAAATCGTCTTCTTATTTTCAGCCATGCGCCACTTCGCAGAAGCGGCCTCGGAGCGTGGCTTTACCGTTCATTACTGTCAATACGATATGGGCATCACCTCGCTCCTCGAAGCCGTGAAACGCAGCCTAGCGCGAACAGAATACTCAGCTGTTCGTGTGTGTGAACCCGGTGAGTGGCGACTGCGAGAAGAGATCGCAGCTTGGCAAACCCAACTCGACGTGCCGGTAAGCATGCTTGAGGATACACGTTTCCTAGCCTCACATGCCGACTTCGCCGTTTGGGCCGATTCGCAAAAGACACTGCGCATGGAATATTTCTATCGCGGAATGCGCAAGCGCTACGCGCTGTTAATGGAGGATTCAGGAAAACCTGTGGGAGACCGCTGGAATTTTGACGCCGACAATCGCAGCGGCTGGCGTAATAAGGATACGGTGCCGCCGCGGCTACACGATATCCCCGATACCATAACCAGCGATGTGATTGAGCTGGTAAATACCTACTTCTCAAATCATCCTGGGGACCTGAGCCATTTTCCGTACGCCGTGACAGCTAAACGCGCGTCCGCGCATTTAGCGCATTTCATAGAGGTCTTTCTGCCGCAGTTCGGTCAGTATCAAGATGCGCTCGCAGAAGAGTCAACCACGCTGTTCCACGGGCTGATTGGCTTATATTTAAACGCGGGATTACTCGACCCGCTGGATGTCTGCCAGCAGGCCGAAGCCGCATACAAGGCGGGCCACGCCTCTCTTGCTGCCACAGAAGGATTCATCCGCCAAATACTGGGCTGGCGAGAGTATGTGAGGGGAATTTATTGGTATCACATGCCGCTCTACGCCTCGAATAACACTTGGCAGGCGAATCGCCCGTTACCGGCATGGTTCTGGACGGCGCAGACCGACATGCGCTGCCTTCATAAATCGCTGGAGCAAAGCCTCAATGACGGCTACGCTCACCACATTCAGCGGCTCATGGTTATCGGCAACTTTGCATTGATTGCGGGTCTCTCCGTTGACGAAGTCTGCGCATGGTTCTTAGCGGTTTATGTGGACGCCTACGAATGGGTTGAACTACCCAACACCCTTGGCATGGCCTTGAACGCCGACGATGGAATTATGGCCAGCAAACCCTACGCCGCTTCGGGTAAATACATCGCCAAACAAGGCAACCATTGTCAAAAGTGCCGCTTTGATCCAAAACTCACCACGGGCGAACGCGCTTGCCCCTATAACAGTCTATATTGGCACTTTATCGATCGTAATCTGGAGCGTCTGAGCAAGAATCCGCGTATGGGGCTCATCACCGGTCAGTGGAAAAAGCGTGATTCAGCGGAACGCGATAGTATCGTGAGCTGGGCCGAACAGGTTCTTGCTTCACAACTGTAGGTCTTTGTGAACAGCTTATCGAATGGGGTCTCAAGTTAGCAGATTCAGAGAAAAATCAGGCTTACCTCAGGCCTTAACGTGCAGCACTTGCGCGCTGTACGCTCGTTGGCAGTGAGATCACGCTGAGGCACAAGGCGTGCTTTAGGCGCGGCTACAGCACCGATTGAAACAGGTCGTACACCGGGACGCGCGCGCGCAAGCGGTGCGCGAGCATAAACATACCCCCAATCTTGCGATGAAAATAAATCGCATCGGCCGGAGGCGCCTGCCAAAAATCTTTGAATTCGGTGATTTTACGGGACAGCGCCATCATGCGCTCCGGCATATCCGACTCACCAAAATCGTACAGCCCCGGCTGGCTCAGAGGCTCGAGCGCAATATTAAATACATCAATGATTAAATCGCGGTAGGGCCCTTCGATGTCACCGATGGCGTAGCCGATCCGATCAGCCGCTGCCAGCATTCGCGCGCGATTACCGGCAATGGCCGCCTTCGCCAAGCGCTTATAATCATTCACAAATTTCGCTTTGAAGGCTCGCGTCGCACCAAAGTCCAACAGGACAACGCGACCACCCTCGGTGTCATAACGATAGTTTGCAAAATTCGGGTCCGTTTGCACCAACCGCAGCTGAAAAAGCTCGATCAAAAGCAACTCAATGAGCGCCGTCATCACCTGATCACGCGCGGCCTGCGACTGGTCCGAGATCGATTCAATAGGCACACCGGGTACAAAGGTCATGGCGAGCGCTGAGCGATTCGACAACTCGGGAATCACTTCTGGTAGCAGAAATCGTTCGTCTCGCTGTAAGGCTTCACCAAACGCCATCAGGTGATGCGCTTCTTTGTGGTAATCCGCCTCATCTTTGAGTTGCTGCTTGGCGTCTTCCAAAATAGGCGAAACATCAACCGAATCGGGTACCAGGCCTGACCATCGCAACAAGGTTGCCATGTTGTCGACATCAGCATCGATGCTGTTAACCACATCCGGGTACTGCAACTTCACCACAATGTCTCGCCCATCGAGCGTCTCAGCGCGATGCACTTGCCCAATGGATGCTGCAGCAAAAGGCTTCAAATCAATGTGGCGAAACAGATCGGGCCAATCGGAGCCGTAGGCTTCGGCTAGGGTCGCCCGAGTCTGCTTAAGAGGCAGGATATGGGCATCGGCTCGCAACTGACTCAAGACCTCCGCGAGTGGCTCGGGCAGTAAGTCCCCTGTATCCATAGACAGAATCTGCCCGAGTTTCATAGCTGCACCGCGCATTTCGCTGAGCCGCTCGGCAACACGCTCAGCGTTACGTGGCGTTAAGAGCAAATCTTTCATTACGGGCCGCTTACCCGAAGACCACTGCTTGACGCCCTCAGCCAACATGCCGCCCGCCACACCCCCGGCCAATTTTGCCATCTTTCCCAAACGGCTCCAACGCCCGGCAGGCAAGGCTTTCTCTTTATGTGATTTCGACTCAGCCATCTCGAGACCCCAACCACTCCGTCACGTAGCGTTCAGCGATGTCGAATCCATTAAACTGCGGACGGAGAAGGCATATGAAGGTAAATACACCGGTAAGCTTGCGCGCAATTACCGCAAATTCTTTCGTAGGCGTGGCGAAATGCTTGTTCTTAACCGAGCGCGCCGCCATTCTTGCGACTCTATTCATTAAGTCTGACCGTGCCCAATCATATTGACCTTTTGCATTCACGTACGCCGGCGGCAAATCAGCAGGCGGACGCAAGGGCTCAAGCAACTGCATGCAAAAATCAGCAAAAGTCTCTCTTGCCTCTGGATGGCTACTCGGCTTTAAACACCCGAGATCAATCAAAGCACGAATCAAATCAGACCGGTTTTGGCGCTGCCCCGCTGCTATTGTCGCACCGAGTGCCGTCAGAAACCGTTCCGGAAACGCTACGGTCGAGCCAAAATCGAGCAAGATCAAGGCGTCCTCCTCCGCAGAGCCGCGGTGCGCTGGGCGGACTAAATAGTTACCCAGATTCGGATCGGTTTGCATCACGCCCCAGTGGTAGAGCTCTTTAAAAAAGAGTTCCAGCATCGCCGAAGCCATGTTATTTCGGCGCTCTAAAGACAGCCTTTGTAGCGAGGGGTGATCAACGCTGACGCCCGACTCGAATGATAAAGCGAGCACCGCTGTATCGCTGAACTCGGTGTAAACGCGCGGAATAACAAGCTTGCACTGAGCGGGTTGCCAGCTCTCCAAATGCCGAGCCATGGTCTCTGTCGCTCCGGCTTCGCGTTCATAGTTCACCTCTAAATGAAGTTGCTCCCGGAGCGTTTCTAACCAGACATCGAGCTCTCGACTCGCAGAAATCCAGCGAGCCATTTTCAACATGGAGACAACCGCATCAAAATCACTATCGATAGTTGCCGCCAAGCCGGGATATTGCACTTTGAGCACCAGCTCATCGCCAGCGGTCTTAACCCGAGCTCGATGCACCTGTGATAGCGATGCGGCGGCAAGCGGCTCTCGCTCGATATCCAGCTCACCTCGAATTAACAGTCTACCCAGACTGGGCTCTAAATCTTTAAAAGGAAGCGGTTCGGTTGCATCGTGTAGATTACGCAGCGCATTCAAGAGCGCGGCGGGCAAAAAGTGCTCGCCCAAGAGTGCCATCATCTGCCCGATTTTAACGTAGCTACCCTTCAGGCGCCCCAGTTCAGTAACGAACCGTTCGGCCTCACGCTGTGCAAATGCGGATTCGCCGGCCGATTGCCCGCGTGCTTTTTGCAGCAAGCTATCGGCTGCCAGAGCGCCGCCAGCGCGCAGACCCGCCAGCCCCAGGCCTAAGCCCCGGGACAAGCCGAGTAAAGAGGATTTTGCTGTGGGCTTTCTCATGTGCGTTACATACGCAACGCCGTATGAGTCAGACTAAGCATCCAGCAATATACTGGCAAGTTGCTTGCGGTGCGCCATGGGGTCCCCAAAGGCTTGCTGCGCCCATAAAGCGCGTCGCAAATAGAGCTGCGCATCGCATTCGTAGGTAAAACCCATACCGCCGTGAAACTGTACCGCCCTGTCACCAGCAAATAATATCGTCTCAGAGGCTTTTGACTTCGCCATGTGACATGCCACTCGCGCATCGCGCGATAAACGATCGTTACTGATTTCACTTGCCGCTTGATACACCAGCGACTTAGACGAATCGATTGCACACAGAATATCAACCGCGGGATGCTTAAGTGCCTGATACGAACCGATGAGCTTACCAAACTGTTTGCGCGTTTTTAGATAATCAACCGTGGTATTTAAGCAGCTTACCGCCGCACCAGTTGATTCGGCCGCAACAAACAGAGCGCCTATTAGGCGGGTCTCGTCTAACGCAAGAGCAAGACCTTCTCCTCGAATGATGTGCGAATCATCTACCGTCAGGTCTAAATTCAAAGACTGCGCGCGACGTGTCGCATCGATAACATCGTGTGCGCATCGAGCCTCACTCCCGAGGCTGCTGGCATCGACCACCACCACAACCAGCGCTCCGTTTTCTAACGCAGGAACCAAAATAAGGTCGGCCGCGGCCGCGTCGGCAACGTGCTCTTTGCGCCCGATTAAACGCCCACTTTCAACTCTCGCCTCGAGCGCTTCGTTTATCCAGTCTTCACTTTCCAAGAAAGCAACCGTCGCCTTGCTTCCGGCCGCTATAGCACTCAAAGACGCGTGTGCCGCAGGTTCACCCGAACGACGCAGCAACTCAGCGGCCAATACGGTGCTCATAAGGGGTGTCGTTAGCAGGTACTTACCCATCGCTTCGAAAATGGTCACGAACTCTCCGACCGACAGACCGGCTCCACCTTGTTCCTCTGGGATCGCAAGGCCGGTCCAACCCATGTCAACAAGCGACTGCCAAACGACCTCATCGTAGCCTTGTGCGCTTTCAAGCAGGGCTCGTACTCGATCGATTGACGACAGTTCTGCGCAAAGACCCGCGGCGGCATCTTGCAACATTAACTGCTCTTCACTCACCTGTATGCGCGTTGCTCCAAAATCCATGTGCCCCCCTACTTAGGCAATCCGAGCACATGCTCGGCAATAATATTGGCTTGAACTTGACTGGTGCCACCGCCAATCGTCGCAGAAAAACTCTGCAGGTAGGCCCTCTGCCAGAATCCCCCGCCCACCGCTTGCGCGTCTTTCACGTAAAGCGAGCCGTTTGCGCCTTGTAAGCGAACGGCGGCTTGACGCATTCGTCGAGCGTATTCAGTCCAGCGGTATTTGTTGGACAAGGGCAATGAGCCGCGGTAGTCATGTGTTAACGCGCTGATCGCTGCTCGTTTATCACCAACGCTCAGTGCTTTGTCTTCAATCACGAGCTGCATCAGCTCATCTCGCACCACAGGATCATGAAGCACGGGTTCACCGCCGCGCTTGATCCCCTGTAGCGATTCGATCATATCTTCGAGTGCTATCCGGATGAACGAAAGCCCACCGGCGGCACCGGTCTCCGCACCACGCTCATACTGCAGGGTTTTCATGGCTAGGAGCCAACCCTGCCCCTCTTCACCCATCAGACATGACGCGGGGATGCGCGCATCGTTAAAATAAGTCTGTGTAAAGCCGTACTCACCCGTCAGCTTACGAATCGGTTTCGGATCAATACCAGGCACCTGCATTGGCGATAAAAAGAACGACAAGCCATCATATTTACGCTCAGCATCTGGATTTGTCCGCGCCAGCAAAATCATGTACTTCGCATAGTTGCCCATCGTTGTCCAAATTTTAGTGCCGTTAACGACGTACTCATCACCGTCGCGGACGGCTCGGCACTGGGCCGATCCCAAATCGGAACCATGATCGGGCTCACTGAACCCTTGGCACCAAATGTCCTCTCCTGTAAGGATGCCTTTCAAATACTGACTCTTCTCTTCTGACGTACCCAGATCGTTAATTAGCGGGCCCGCCCAACCCAATCCGATAACGTTAAACGCGATCGGCACACCGGCTCGAGCCATCTCTTTATCGGCAATGCTTTGAAAAATAGGCTCGGCGCCTTGACCACCGTATTCCCGCGCCCAAGCCATTCCCAAATAGCCTGCGGACCACAATTTATATTGCCACTCGCGCAAAAAGTCGAGCTGCTGTTCGCTACCCACTTCCATGAAGCTCTGAGGCAGTAAAAAGCCGGGATCGGCAGGTTTATTTGCCCGCAACCATCCGGCGACTTCTTCACGAAATTTGCTTAACTGCTGTTCTGTTGCCATGGTTCAAGCCCTCTCTAAAGCTGATATTGGCGCGCGGCGAGATCACGCATGATTTCTTCTGAGCCACCGCCGATGGCGTTCACACGAACTTCACGATAGATACGCTCAACCCGATTACCGCGCAGATACCCTGCGCCACCCAGTATTTGCATGGCCTCGCGCGCACAGAATTCCATCACTTCACTGGCCTGCACCTTGAGTAAAGCAATGTCCGCCGCGTTCGGTTGCCCCATAGCAATTTGCTCGTAGCACATGCGAATGTAGGCTTGAGTCGCGTTCAATTTCTGTTTCATAGAGGAAATCTTGTGCCGTATCACCTGGTGATCCGCCAGTCGCGCACCAAAGGTCTTTCGATCTCTGGCCCAATTAACGGCCTCCTCTAAACACACTCGAGCTGAGGCTTCCATCGCAGCCGCCATGCCCATGCGCTCGCTGTTAAAGTTATGCATGATTACTTTGAAACCCTGATTTTCAACCCCAATCAAATTTTCAACCGGCACGCGCACTTCATCAAAATAGAGTGTGGCCGTATCGGAGCTCCACCACCCCTGTTTTTTATCGAGCGGGGTTCTCGAAAACCCGGGCGCATCCGTTGGAATCAAGAGCATAGAAACGCCACCGGCACCTGGGCCGCCCGTCCGAACTGCCGTACTCACCCAATTGGCGCGCATACCACCCGTAATAAACGTTTTTGAACCCGATACTACGTAGTGATCGCCATCACGACGTGCCGTAGTGGTCAAGCTCGCCACATCGGACCCACCACCGGGCTCGGTGATACCCAGTGAAATCCAGGCCTCGCCTGCCAACACCTTCGGTGCGACCATGGCTTTTATCTCGGGCCGAGCAAAATTGATGACGGGCGGCAAGCCAATACCATGAACCATCAGACTCGCAGCAACGCCTCCGGCCCCAACTCGAGCGAGCTCCTCGTTTGCAATCCACGAGTGCCAAACGTCGATACCCTCTTCAATGCCACCAAACTCTTCTGGATAGCCCATACCCAATAGACCGATCTCCGCGGCTTTGGGCCATAGGCTGAGCGGCAATTCGCCCGCCTCTTCCCATTCCTCCACGTAGGGGACGACTTCGGTATCTAAAAAGCGGCGTAACTGATCTCGCCAGGCGATATGGGATTCGGCGATATTGGGGTTGTATAAGCGCGCACCATCAAAATCGAGTGACATAGGGGCTCCTTGAAACGCATTCGCAATCCGACTGATGCGAAGATTTTTATACTCGAAGTTCAAGCCTCTACTCTACCACTCAAAGCGCGTTTGGCTAGGTCTCTATGCGACTAAAATCTGAACCAAGACTCAGAGCTCTGAAAACAGGCAAAGCAAAAAAAGGCCGCTCTGAGGCGGCCAAGGAGACATCAATGCCGGGGAGTATTGAATAGGTGCGCTGTGTACTACAGATGGTCAACTCGTTTCATGACGGAATCCATTGCCGATTCACGTGCCGTATCAAAACAGTCCTGCCCTTTTTTCGCTCGAGATAAACTACCGGCAAAACGAGTAGACTGGGGGCCACAAACCTGTTCGGCCGCGCGATCAATCCGCCGCTGTAGCGTTGCGATGCCGGCATCGGATGCCAAATTCAAATCGGCGTAGGATACTTTTACAACCTCGTAATTCTCTGAATCTGCCTCACTGGCGGTCGCATGAACTGCACCTGCAACCATTGCAACCGACATAAGGGCCATTACCGCGTATTTCATCATCTCTTTCATAACAATCTCCTTCTGGGGTTTGGGTTTGTCGCTCCTGATTAGCGGCGACCACGTGGCTAGATTAAGGGCATAGCGCATAAGCTCTAATAGGGCCTGCGCCCAAGTCGTGGTTAGGGCAGACAGAAAGACGGAGTTTTACGTTAAACTGTTGTAAACCTCTCCAAGTTACTCGACGTATCTATAGTTCATCTCAGGTCCAACCTAAGGAATACCTATGAAATATCGCGGCTACGCCGATTATTCACATGCTCAAACACCTAAAATCGGCGTACTTATCACCAATCTGGGCACCCCCCAGGCCGCGACCGCAAAAGCATTGCGCCCCTATTTAAAACAGTTTTTGTGGGATCCTCGTGTGGTCGAGGTACCTCGGCCGCTCTGGTGGCTGATCTTGAACGGGATTATTTTAAATGTGCGGCCAAAACGCTCGGCTGCCGCCTACGAGGAAGTGTGGACGGAGCGAGGATCCCCCCTGCTCTACCATACACAAGACCAAGCCCACGGTTTGGCTGGGGTATTGAGCGAAAAATTTGGAGAGCACATCCTCGTTGATTTCGCGATGCGCTACGGTCAACCCAGTATCGACGCCGCCGTAGATCGGTTGCTGAAACAGGGGGCTCGTAAATTGATTGTGCTTCCCCTGTATCCTCAATACAGCGCAGCCACCACCGGATCCACGTTCGATGCCATTGCCGATGAATTCAAGAGCCGCCGCTGGCTGCCGGACTTCCGCTTCATCAGCCACTACCACGATCACCCGAAGTACATTGAAATTTTGGTTGAGCGTATTCGTGCACACTGGGCCAAGCATGGGCGTGCAGACAAAATACTGTTCTCGTACCATGGCATGCCACAAAAGTATCTGGAGCAGGGGGATCCCTACCACTGCGAGTGTCACAAAACGACGCGTTTGATCACGAACGCACTCGGCTTAAACAAAGACGATTTTCTGACCACCTTCCAAAGCCGTTTTGGTCGGGATCCATGGCTTCAACCTTATACAGATGAAACGCTCAAAGCGCTTCCCGGCAAGGGCGTAAAAAGTGTTCAGATCATTTGCCCCGGCTTTTCCAGCGACTGCCTTGAGACCATTGAAGAAATTGGTGGTGAAAACCGAGATTACTTTCTAGAGTCTGGAGGCGAGCGCTACGAATACATTCCCTGCCTTAACGCAGAGGCGGATCACCTCGAGCTACTTCAAACCTTGGTAGAAGAGCATGCGGGCGACTGGCTACACACCAAGCCCTTGATTGAAGACTCAGAGTCCCTTGCGAAGGCGCTTGGAGCGACGAAATAAGCTTTTTAGTGAAGCGCGTGTAAACTCGCTGGCTCTATGAAAGAGATGGCGTAAGCCAGCGCGATACCCAGCACGAAGGTGATGCTCAGCTTCAGGCGGTCATGCGAGTGGAAATGAACCTCTGGCAAGAGGTCACTGAGTGCTATACAAATAAATGCACCCGCGGCAAACGCCAGGGTCGCCCCCAACAGCTCTGGGGCAATGGAACCGAAAGATTGAAAGCCCAGGAAAAAAAGTAAGGCACCCAAGGGGCACATTAAAGCAAACCCGAAGTTAACCAAGCGCTGTCGTTGAAGAGACAGCCCCGCCGTCTTGGCCAAGGTCGCAATAGACACGGCATCCAATGGCTTGTGCAGTAATATCGCAAAAAATACGCCAAGACCGACCCACGCCACATGCGTTGAACTGGCGCCCTCGGCTAGCACGACGGCAGCCAAAGCAATCCCATCGATAATCGTATGCACGCCCAAACCAAAGGCTACCCCCATCCAGCTCAGCTTGCTCACTCTCACCACATCTCGTTCATGATGATGTTCGTGCTCATGATGTTCGCAGGGGCCATGTTCCGCCGCTGGAGTGAAATCGTGCTGATGAAAATGAAATAAGCGCAAGAGCAAGAGCATCGACACAAGGCCGATCATCAGCCACCAAACCGCGTGATCGATGGCCGCCGTATCACCAAACTCCGCCAGCGAGTGCGGCAATAGGTGATAGAACGCCACGCCAAGCATCAGACCAGAAACAGCGCTCATTGCGAGTTGCGTGCGTGTGTGTGTCATGGTGATCATACGAGGCAGAATGCCGCCCGCGTAGGAACCCACAGCAACCGCCGTGCTGTAGAGCAATAAAGTATTCCACGCTGTGATCACAAAACTATCTCCACCCGCCCTGATAAGGTAACCTTGACGCTATTATCCCACAACGCGCGTTCCCTGTAAGCTCGTTATCTGGGGCATAACATCCAAACAAACCATCGCAAAGGCTTTTTGCCAACACTGATTTTATGACACAAAGCCCCTTTCCACTTGATATCTATGCCGGCCCCAGCGCCTTTCGACAACTGCAAGAACAGGGTTGGAACATCGACCTATTTGGGCTGTTATTAGGCGCATCGGGCGGTCCCAAATGGCTGAGTTTGTGCCAACTCGATATGGCGCTCAACGAAACCTTATTGAGTCAGCTGAAAAACCCCTTAGTGGCGCTAGGCTCATCGATTGGTTGCTGGCGCCATGCCTACCTTGCGCAAGCGAACCCGCAAGCGGCGATGGAAGCCTTCCTCGACCCATATATCCATCAAACCTACGAAACAAAGCCCACCACCCGAGAAGTCAGCGAGGTTACGCGCACGATGCTGGACGATCTGCTCGGACGCGAAGGTAAGGCGAGCATCCTGGAAGAACGACGTTTAAAAACGCGGATTGTTACGGCGCGTGCGCCCGCAAAGGTTAGCCCAGCACACCCTGTACGCGTGGGCACACACATGCTGAGCGCCGCCACAGGCAACGCGCTGAATCGCAATCGCCTGCAGAAACACTTCCAACGCGTTGTCTTCCACTCAGGCGAAACACCAGAGGACATGCTCCCCATCGCTGGATTTAATACGGCAGCGGTCCCATTGTCTGAGAGCACGATCGCACCGGCGATTCATGCCAGCAGCTCAATACCTGCCGTGCTCACCGGGGAATCCAATATTGCGGGCGCTCCGGAAGGGCACTATTGGGATGGCGGCATTATTGATTACCACTTTGATCTAAAAACGTACTCGGGCGAGAAACTCGTCTTATACCCCCACTTCACGCAAACCATAACACCGGGATGGTTTGACAAAATGCACAAACGGCGGCACTTAGACCCACGTCAGATCGATAAATTAGTTTTGATTGCACCGAGTCAGCGCTTCGTTGCCAAGCTACCCCACGGCAAAATACCCGACCGATCAGATTTCACGAAGTTTTCGACCGACATGCGTCAACGCTATTGGCAAACAGTGGTTGAGCGCGGAACGCAGCTAGCAGAAGCGTGGCTCAAGGTTGTAAACGACTCTAACCCGGTTCGGTATGTGGAGCGCTATTGTGCTTAATCGCACCCTCCGCGCCCAACCAGCGCAAGTGGGGCTAAACTCAATGAATATGACGCTTCAAGTAATCCCGCATTTCTCGTTCCACAACACCCTTGAATAACGAGAATGCCATGCCGAGCTTCACTTCTATATCGAGCCTGTTCGAGCTCACGTTTAAGGTGCCTGAGACACCTTTGCCCGACAAAATCACTGAATTCTCGCCCCACTTTGCGATCACACCGTGATCTTGCTCCAGCCGAGCCGCCAGCCCTTTGGCCACATCCAGCACCTCTTCAGGCTCCATGGAGTGATTTTCCGAAATTTTGATCAAAGCCACATTAACGCCTCGTTGCCACAAAATTACTGCCCAGCACCAGCATAACACCAACGGTGGCATACCAGGTCCACTGATAGCCCTCAAACACGGCTGATATAAACAGAGCAACGATGGGCGTCAGCAGCGCGATATAACCGGCCTTAGATGGCCCGACCTCTCCAATCAGCGTGACATACAACCAGAACGCGATCACCGACCCCACAAAACTCAAATACGCCAGAGAACCCAGGTAACGCAGGTTCCATTCAATTTCAATCGGGAAGCCCAGTATCAGGCTCGCGACGTAAAGCACCACGGTGCCGTAGAGCATGCTCATCATGTTGCATTGCAGCGCGGGCAGCCGCTCGCGCATGTTTCGCGCGGCCACAATATTACCCAGCGAGGCCAGACAAGTACCAATAAAACACAGAATAACAGCCTGCAGGGACTCATCACCTAGGGATACACGTTCGATTTCTGGAGCAAAAATAACGGCAATACCAATCACACCGCCCAGACCGCTCAGTCCAATATGCCAGCTAAGCGGCAAATTTAGAAAGACTCTACCCGCAAACATATTGGTTATGACCATCATTGAAAACACCACCGATACGAGCCCCGAGGGCAAAGTTTGCGTACCGGTGTAGATAAATACGTAGTTGCCGCTGAACAGCAACAAACCCTGAAGCAGAAGAAAGCCTTGATGCCTCCATGCAATTGGCTTGAGCCGTCCGGCCAAGCCCATACCAAAAAGAACGGCCAAGCCTGCCAGGGCAAATCGGTGAGCGATCGATACAATCGGGTGAACGACGCCCAGCTGCAGTTCAATGGCATACCAGGTCGAACCCCATATCAGCGTCGTAATAATGAAGAGGCTCGCGCGTGCCGTCGCGGTCATGCAGATATCACTTTAACCGTAAAAAGAAAGCGCCCAGTATAAGAGCAAGTTACACTATGCGCTTGAAAAACTTTCGGCCCAACTCCATTAAGTGGGCAAGATGCCAGGTATCATCATGACTGAAACTCACACCGATTTAACGCAGCGCTTCATTTTCGAAACCGCCGATATAAGAGGCGAATTTGTGAATTTAAGCCACACGCTGTTGGAAACCTGCAGACCTCACGCCTATGCTCCTGGGGTTCGCAAACTACTCGGCGAAATGCTGAGCGCGACGGCCCTACTAACAGCAACGCTCAAGTTCGAAGGAAAGCTCATCCTGCAAGCTCGCGGGGATGGCCAGATTCCCCTGATCATGGCGGAGAGCACACACGACCGCAAACTCAGAGCCATCGCCCGCGGAGCGGAACAGGCCACCAGCGAAAATTTTTCTGAACTGCTGGCAAACGGCCAATTGGCTATCACCATCGACCCGCACCAAGGTAAGCGCTATCAAGGCATCGTCTCGCTACAAAGCGAGTCACTAGCGAGTTCCTTAGACAGTTACTTCGAGCAATCTGAACAATTAGGCACGCGGCTCTGGCTTGCCAGCGATGGCGAGAGAACGGCAGGGCTTTTGCTGCAGCAGCTCCCCGCAACCATCAATAAAGATATGGCTTCACGCGCCGATCAATGGGTCAATGCCACTACACTCGCCGAAACGCTCACCGTGGAAGAACTGCTTTCTTTGGACGCAGATGTCTTACTTCACCGCCTGTATCATGAAGAAGAGGTGCGGCTTTTCGATCCAAGCCCCGCGCAATTCGAATGCTCTTGCTCACGTGAACGCAGCTTCAATGCGCTCGCTTCACTCCCTACCAACGATTTGGAATCCTTGCTGGAAGAACAAGATCACATAACGATCGACTGCGAGTTCTGTACGATGCAGTATCGTTTTACTGAGGCAGATCTCGGAGAGCTTTTAGTGCATGCGAGCCCAACACAACACTGAGGCCACTTCGAGCTGAGCAAGGCGCGCAACGCGCCTTAAACCTCGCCTGTCGCAAAAACGCCCTTTGCACCCTCGCATTAGGTGACATGAATACCGGATATAACTAATGGACTATGCGCCGCGGTAGATTTTTTACCCAAAGCGATCGTCAATCTGACATAATACGCCGATCGGAAAATTGAATAAGATGCCAAAAGAGCATCGACGACCTTTTTCTAAAGACGCAGACAGGACACAACATGACTGACCAGAGTACGACAGTGACTAAACACACTGATCTCTCGCCCGCGCAACTTATTGAAGAAGCGCTTAAACGGGGCGAAGGCACTTTATCCGATACCGGCGCTCTGCTGGTAACTACAGGCAAGCGAACCGGGCGTTCACCGGCGGATCGCTTCATTGTTCGCGAGCCCAGCAGCGAAGACGCCATTGATTGGGGCAATGTAAACCGCCCATTTGATGCCGATAAATTCGATGCGCTCTGGGATAGAGTTAAAGCGCATCTCGCAGAGCGCGATCGCTTCATCCAGCACCTTCATGTTGGCGAGCATAAAGAGCACTACATTCCTGTCTGTGTCACGACCGAAACGGCGTGGCAATCGCTATTTGGTCGCAACATGTTCATTCGACCTGAGCAATACAACTCAGGCAATAAAGAGGAATGGCAAATCCTGAACGTTGCCTCCTTCGAATGTGATCCCGAGCGCGACGGCACGAACTCAGACGGTACGGTTATTATCAATTTTGGCCGACGTAAAGTCCTGCTGGCAGGAATGCGCTACGCGGGCGAAATGAAGAAAGCGATGTTCTCTGTCCAAAACTTCCTGTTGCCTGAGAAAGACGTCATGTCCATGCACTGCTCCGCAAACGTCGGCGAAGATGGACAAACCACCCTGTTCTTTGGTCTGTCGGGCACGGGTAAAACCACACTCAGCGCCGACCCCGATCGCTACCTGATCGGCGACGACGAACACGGTTGGGCGAAAGGTTCCGTGTTCAATCTAGAAGGCGGCTGCTACGCGAAAACAATTGACCTGAGCCAAAAGAACGAACCCGTTATTTGGGACGCAATTCGTTTTGGCTCGATTATCGAAAACGTGGTGCTAGACGACAAACGCCATGCCGACTACTGCGATACCAGCCTGACCGAAAATGGTCGCTGCTGCTATCCGCTCGAGCACGTTGAAAAACGTGTCGTTGAGAATGCGGCAGGCGAACCCAGTTGCGTCATCTTCCTGACGTGCGATGTCTCTGGTGTGTTGCCCCCCATCTCAATCTTGTCTAAAGAAGGGGCGGCGTTCCACTTTTTGAGCGGCTACACCGCCCGCGTCGGCTCAACGGAAGTTGGCGCAGAAGCGGGGGTACACCCGACTTTCTCAACCTGCTTTGGAGCACCGTTTATGCCGCGTCCCGCAAGTGCTTACGCGGATCTCTTGATGCGCCGCATTGAAGACTTCGGCAGCAAAGTGTATCTCATCAACACCGGCTGGACCGGTGGTTCAGGTGCGCCAGGCGGCACAGGTTCTCGCTTCCCCATCCCGGTAACTCGCGCGGTTGTTGCGGCAGCACAAAGCGGTGCACTGGCCTCAGCGCCAACCGAGCACTTGGATATCCTTAACCTCGATTTCCCAACAGAAATCCCCGGAGTAGATCCAAAATACGTGAACCCTCGCGCGAGCTGGGGTGATGACGCTGCCTACGACAAACAAGCGCAAGCACTGGCAGATCTGTTCAAGAACAACATCAAGAAATTTGATGTATCGGAAGCGATTGTTAATGCAGGGCCAAAAGGCCAGTAGACTTTAGCTAGACCCCAAAAAACCGCGCAGTGCGCGGTTTTTTTTCATCTATTCAATAAGGATAGTGGCGAAAGAGCGCTCCCGAACCAAGGTATCACGTCAACTGTCGAGGGCGTCCACGCAAGCTTGCGAACATGTCACCCACCTGCTCTCCAAAAAGGTACAGGCAGGGCACCAAAACCAAGGTTACGCCGGTGGCAAACAACACACCAAAGGCAAGCGAGGTCACCATCGGAATCAGGAACTGCGCCTGCACACTCGTCTCAGACATGATCGGCAATAAACCGATAAAGGTGGTCAGTGAAGTTAAAATGATCGGCCTAAAACGATCCCTAGCGCCATTCACCAAAGCATCGTAGAGTGACATCCCTGCCTCGTCTCTGAGCGTATTCACTCGGTCGATCAAGACCAAGTTGTCATTAACAACTACACCCGCACAAGCCACAACGCCCAGAATCGAGAACATGCTTACCTGCCAATCTAAAATAAGGTGTCCTAGGATCGCGCCCATGATACCAAAGGGCACCGCGGTCAAAATTAAGAAAGGCTGCCAGTAGGAGCGAAACGGGATTGCCATCAGGCCGTAAATCACCAGCAGCGCCAAGCCCATGTATGTCAACATCGCTCGCTGGAACTCACCCTCCTCTTCGAGCTCACCGTCTAACGCCATAGAGACCGAGGGGTAGGTCTGTTGCCAGCTGGGCAGGTAATCTTGAATTACGGCATCTACGATGGCACGTGGGCTCGACATCCCCGCCACCACATCAGCAGAGACAACGAGAGTGCGCTTACGATCTAAGCGCTCTATCTTTTGGTAGCCTGGTTCCACACTCACGTCGGCTACCGTATCAAAAGGCACTTCAGCCCCACTCGGTAAGCGAATTCGAAGCTCATCCAGATTATCAACGGAGACGCGCTCCTCTTCTGGGTAGCGCACCATGACCTTCACGTCCTCTTTAACCCTAGGAATTCTCTGAGCCTCGGCACCGTAGAAGGCTTCCCGTACCTGCCGCGCCAAATCCCAAAGCGTAACCGACAAGGTCTCGGCCTGAGGTTTCAAATCTAGAACGATTTCATCTCTGGGAGCTTCAAAGGAGTCAGTAATGTTGTAAACGCCGGGATAGGTTTCAAGTATGGCACGTAACTCACCCGATACCGCCTGCAATTCATCGACCGAACTCGAGGTTAGCACCAGCGTGATAGGCTTGCCTAAATGATTGATGGTGTAGTCGACTTGCACTGATTCAATCAAACCAAGGTCACCCCAACTGCTTTCCAGCTCGCGGGAGAGGGCTTGTGTATTCACCTCGTCTGAAATCGTCTCAACCAACACTCTCACACTATTCTCATTCGCCGTGGCAGAAATATTGCCTATCGCCACCTCCGACTGGAATTTGGGTTGGGCGTTGTAGACATCCCGCATTTGGATTGCGGCATTTTCGATCTGCGTCATGACCTCCAAGCTTCGATAGAAAGGACCGCCCTCTGGCAAATCGACCTGCACGACCACGTAGTCTGAATTCACCTGAGGGAAGAAGCCTGAGCGCAACCAACCACCCGCATACACTGATAACGTGGTGACTAAGGCCACCAAAAAAAGCCCGCACACGAGCAAGTTGTTGCGCAAAGCCTTTTCTAACATTGGCTTATAATACTGCTCTGCAACTAGGACTAAACCGTCCGCGAAACGAACTCGCACGGTTTCAAGCGATTTTAGTATGCGGTTGTCTGGCTCCTTGGGCGGCGCCATATGTGCAAGATGAGGCGGTAAAATCCACAGACTCTCAACCAGGCTAAAACCCAGTGCTAGGATCACCACGACCGGTATCGCGGTCGCCGCAGAGGCCATGTCCCCTGGCATAAATAACATCGGCACGAAAAAAATCATAGTGCTGATTACCGCGTACATTACCGGCTTAAGCACGGCCTTCGCGCCAATGAAGGCACCGTCCGAGCCCGGGTGCCCGTTAGTCTGATAGGTATGGATTGACTCGCCTACGATAATCGCGTCGTCTACCACGATTCCCAGAATCAGCAGGAAAGCAAACAGCGAAATCATGTTCAAGCTGGTGCCCGTGTACTGCAACAAAAAGAAGGCGCCCATGAACGCTACGCCAATACCCACGCACACCCACATGGCGAGCTTGGGCCGCAAAAACAGCAGTAATACGAGAAAGACAAGAACCAGACCGCCGATGCCATTTTTAAGCAGAGTATCAACACGCTCCACAAAGGGAACCGACGAGTCGCGCCACATGGTCAAAGTGACGCCGTCGGGCATTGAGGGCTGTGTTTTTTCGATCCACGCGTGCACGACTTCGCTGGTTCGAAGCGCTTGTGGATCGCTGGTCACGTAGACTTCTAAAGCATGCGACCTCTGTCCGTTGAATCGAGTTTCAACATCAATATCGGCAAAGCCATCGCGAATCGTTGCAACATCGCCAAGCGTCAAGGTAACGCCGTCTCGCCGAGTAATGAGTGGAATTGTTTCGAAATCGACGCGACCGTAGGCCTGGCCCCGCGTTTGCAATCGAATATCACCCGCTGCAGCTTTGATTGCCCCTGCCGGCAGGTTAAGCGAGGCTCCGCGTATCGCATTGACCACCTCATTGAAAGTCAAACCATAGCGGCGCAGATCTTGTTCAGACACCTCAATAGCGACCTCATAGGGTCTCGGCGTACGTAACTCCACCACCGACACATACGGTTCCGTAGAGAGGTCATCGCGCAAACGCTCGCCCAGCACTTTCATCTCACGTTCGCTGATATCGCCCGCGATATTGACCACAGCCATCAAGTGGCGATACGAGTTTTCAACTACCGTAGGGCGCTCTGCATCGCCGGGAAAGGTGTTTATCGCGTCAACTCGGGTTTTCACGTCCGCCGTGAGCTGCGCGGTATCGTAACCCTGTTCTGCCTCAATCAACACGGTACCAATGCCCTGCTGAGCGACCGACCGAATTTCTTTTACGCCACGCAAATCATGAACCGCCTCTTCAATGCGAGCGCAAATTTGCTCTTCCACTTCTCGCGGGCTGGCGCCGGGGTAGACCATCGATACAGCGACCGAGTTAATTTCAATTTCCGGAAAAAACTGCTTATTCAGCGCAGGGATCGCGAGCAAGCCGCCCACAATCAAAAGAATCATGAGAAGATTTGCCGCAATGGGATTATCAATAAACCAACGAATCGGTCCGTTCATCTCAACCTCCCGCTACGCTCTTAGATTCTGGAGAAGATACGACTTTGGTCCCCAACAAGACGCTGTTTGGCATATCCGTGACCACCTCCAAACCATTTGGCAAACCGCGCACCCAGGCATTGGTACCGTCAGACTGGAGCAACTCAACCGAGCGCTCTCGCACAAGACCTTGATCATCTACCCAGCGCACTGAGCCATCGGTACGAATCGCGCCTCTAGGGATGATCGCCACATCATCGATGGCCTTCCCCCGCAGGGTAGCTGTAACGAATAACCCTGGAGTGAGCGGTGGACGCTCCCCACCACTACCTAAAGCGAAAGGGTCGCTTATTGAGACGATCGCGTAATGCACACGAGCGTTCAGGTCCACATCCGCACTGGTCCCGATTAACCTGCCCGTCCAAGACCAGGTCTGACCAGCAATTTCAGCGCTGAGCGCGACAGAGCTTTCCGAATCATGACCGCCGTTGCTCTGCAACAAAGCGATATCGAGTAGAGAGAGCTGACGATCAGTAAGGGGCAAGCGCACGCGCACTTCGTCCGTTGCGTAAACGTCGGCCAAGGGGCTACCCACCCCAATGTATTGCCCAAGATCGACCTGTTTATTGCGAATCCTTCCATCGAACGGAGCGCGCACCGACGTTTTTGCTAGATTAATCTTTGCGGTCTCGACTTCCACCCGCGCTGCTTCGAGCGCTGCCTCTGCTGCCGCAATTTGTGGCTTACGCAGAAACAAGTCGTTAGCCGGTGCCGAACCCAAGTCTCTCCATTCACGCTCAGCTTGTAGCGCGCGACCCCGTTCTTCAGCCAATTTTTGCGCGGCAGCCGCGAGCTGCGACTCAGCTCGGGCGAGCGCCAGCTTGTACTGCGTTGGATCAACCGTTAGCAAGACATCACCTTGCTTGAAGAATCCGCCCTCCAAAAAAGAAGGCGCTAGCGACAGAACCTGCCCCATAACTTCTGAGCTCAACCGCGTTGCAATGGCGGCTTCCACTGTTCCTTGTGTTTGAATCGCAAGCGAACGGGCACCCAATTCAACCAATTGCGTATCAACCCGCACCGCGGGTGGTTCAAGGATGGGCTTGGGGTCGGGCTTAGGCTTACCCGTCAAAATTTTGAACGCAATAAAAAAACCGACAACGACTACCAGAGCCGTTTGAATAAACTGTTTGAAACGTAAAGCTGGCACGAGGTACAAATCCTGTCTAGTGAGGGCGCGATTGTGCACCATTAGATACGAAGTTGCACAGAATATGGATGCACTCAAAATTACAGAGAAATTTTTAAAATTAGTATGTGCTTTCTAATTCTGTTCACTACCATGCGCTCAAGTTAATCAAACGGCATGAGGAGATCATCATGGCAGACGAGCAAATCACAATGAACGTTGAAGCAGAAGTCGAAGCACCCGCAGCGGCCGAGCAAGTTGAAGTGGCTGCAAAGCCAAAGCGCACCCGTCGTGCACCTGCGAAAAAAGTCGTCGCAGAAGCAGCGGCTGAGAAGCCAGCAGCTAAGCGTGCAGCAGCGAAAAAACCCGCTGCCAAAAAAACCGCTACTGCCACCAAAACACGCCGCACAGCAGCTAAGGCGAAGCCTGCTGCAGCCAAGACAGAAGCCAAAGTCGAAGCGAAAGAGAGCGCTTTTGATGTATCACGCAAGGCGGTATTGGCAGGCCTTGGTGCTTACGGCAAAGCGTTTGACGAGGTACAAAGCCGCATCAAGTCTCTGAACGATGAGCTTGAGACACGTCGCAGCAAAGCGAGCGAACTCTACAACGAGTTGGTTGCACGCGGTGAAAAGATCGAAAGCGAAGCGAAAGAGAAGCTTGCGGATATCGACACCAAGAAATTTGGCATAGATAAAATTGCTGATCGTGCCGCGATCGAAGCGCGTATCGAAAAGGCAAAAGGCCGTTTTGAGCGTCTGCGTAAAGCCGCTGGCCTAAATCGCGTTGCTTAAGTTTTAACCCAGGAATCCACACTTCCCTTTTATCGGGCCGCTCTTGTAGCGGCCTTTTTTTTATTTCCAAGAAGTGTGTAACAATGCGACAAATACTCACATCGATGCATGGGCGATGAAGACACGCGATCGAATCTTGGCAACGGCACTCACGCTGTTTAACGAACAGGGCGAAGTTCATACGACAGCGCTGGATCTGGCCGATGAACTCGACATGAGCCCTGGTAACTTGTACTACCACTTCAAAGGCAAGGATCCGATCATCGAGAGTCTATTCGAGCGGTTCGAAGCGCAGATAAGCGAGACGCTCGCGGCGCCGATTGAAGCGCCTCTCGGTGCTGATGAAAGCATTGAAAACAACTGGTACTACTTATTTGTCCTACTGGAAGACATGCACGACTACCGCTTCCTGTACGATAATTTAACCGACTTGATACACCGCTATCCGACCGTAGAGCGGGGCTTCAAACGTATCCTCAAGCTAAAGCGTGCTGCCTTCTTTGCGCTGTGCAATCAACTGATCCCTGATAGCCTACCGGCACGTGAACAGCAGTTAAGCGCCGTAGCAGACAACCTGTCGCAGACGGCGACCTTCTGGTTTTCATTCGAACAACTGGTACACCCTCGTCGCTCTGCCGAGCTCACCATTCACCGTGGCGTTTTGCAGTTGTTAACGATGATCGCGCCATACTTGGGTGATGCACAACAATCCTTTTACCGTGACTGTGAAGCGGTGTTTGAGTCGCTACAGAAACAGGCTTAACTACATCTCTAAGGCGTTCAGGGCTTCAGACAACTTCGTCACACCGACGACCCTTAAACCCGCGATCGGCTGCTTGGGCATATTCCCTTTGGGTACAATTGCGTGTTTAAAACCGTGCTTAGCCGCTTCTGCCAAACGCTCTTGACCACTTGGTACTGGGCGAATCTCACCGGCTAAACCCACTTCGCCGAAAACAACCCAATCCTGTGGCAGCACGCGATTTTTGAAACTTGAAACGATGGCCGCCAGTAGAGCCAAGTCGGCACTGGTCTCCAGTACCTTTACCCCACCCACCACGTTCGCAAACACATCTTGATCACCCACCTGCAAGCCGCCGTGCCGATGCAATACCGCCAACAACATAGCTAGGCGGTTCTGCTCTAAACCGACGGCAACGCGGCGTGGATTACTGAGCGAGGTATCATCGACCAAGGCTTGAATCTCAACCAGTAGAGGCCGTGTGCCTTCCCACACGGACATAACAACGCTTCCTGGCGCCGCATCATGGCCTCGATCCAAAAATATCGCGGATGGGTTTTTAACTTCCCGCATGCCCTTGTCGGTCATGGCGAAAATACCCAGCTCATTCACCGCGCCAAAGCGATTCTTTTGCCCACGTAAAGTCCGGAAACGTTTATCGGCGTCTCCCTCCAACAAGATTGAACAATCGATCATGTGCTCTAGTACCTTGGGACCAGCCAAACTACCGTCTTTGGTGACATGGCCGACCAAAAATAAAACCGTGTTGGTCTGCTTGGCATAACGTGTCAGCCGAGCCGCGCACTCTCGCACCTGCGAGACACTGCCCGCGGCAGACGTAATTTCATCTGAATGCATCACCTGAATCGAATCTACCACCATCACGCTCGGCTTCAGTTCCTGAGCCGCATCCAGCAAGGCATCGATATTGGTCTCGGCCATCAGCTGAAGTTGATCCACGGGGAGTTCCAGTCGGTGTGCTCGCATAGCGATCTGCTGTGGCGATTCTTCCCCCGTCACATAAAGCGCGGCGCGCGTCTTGGCTAAATGACACATCGTTTGCAGCAGCAAGGTACTCTTACCCGCGCCGGGATGACCCCCGACCAGTATCGTCGACCCAGGAACCAAGCCGCCCCCCAATACGCGGTCAAACTCAGTTGCACCTGTCGTGAATCGAGGCAACTGTTCCAGATCAATATCTTGCAGGCGCTTGGCCTCTGAGCGCACCCCAGCGTAGTTTGCTGAGACGCCGACGTTACTGCGTTTCGCGCTCTTCGCCGGCCCCAACTTAAACTCCACTAAGGTATTCCAAGTGCCGCAGTCGCTGCATTGTCCCTGCCACTTAGCATAATCGGATCCACATTCATTGCAGACAAACGCTGTTTTTGCTTTCGCCATGAGGTAACCTAAGCGTCTAAATTTAAGTTAGTTTAACAGACCGGAAGACCGATGCCCCGCTCCTCGCTACTACCCGATAACCAAATGCTGTTTTCGCCTGCTTTGGCCTCAACCATCGGGTTAGAAGAAGCCATATTTTTGCAGCAGCTGGATAGTCTGACGCAAGGGCAAGCAGCCAAGGTTCAGCAGGGCTTCGACTGGTTTACCCTATCGCGGTCTGCTCTGCTGGATCACTTCAGCTTTTGGAACAGCGCTGATTTGCATCGAATAAGCCGGAATTTGGTTGAGAAAGCCGTCATATTAGTGAGCTCGCCACCCATTCACAGCTGCGAGTCCTTTACCTTTGCCTTCAACGAATCCCACCGTGACAATGCACATCCTCATACCACGAGTAGGCACACACCCCGACCCGATGCACCCGCAAGCCGGGCGGTGAATATCCGAGGTAATTGGAGCCCGACTGAAGACATACTGCAGTTGCTGCAATTAAATCATCAAATCCCCAGACAATTTGCGCTTGAACAGGTAGACGACTTCATTTTGTATTGGAAGGAGCGTGGGCAGGCGTCGCACGCTTGGGAAAACAAGTTTAGATCCCACGTACTAGCGCAATGGCGACGCACCCAGAATCAAACGCGAGTCACTGAATCGCAATTCGAGGTGAGCGAGCCCAAAGCGCTTGATAGAGACTGGAGCCCGAGTGAGGACGCTCTGGAGATACTTGCCCGCAATGGTGTTGATGACGACTTTATTCAAGAAGCCATACCGGAGTTCATTCTGTATTGGCGAGAACGTGGTAGCGCGCCTAAAGAGCTCAACTCACGCTTTATTCAGCATATTCGAATCCAGTGGGCCCGTTACACCTCTGCCATTAAGCACAGCACCGAACCCACACGTATACCCCCCGACTGGACGCCCAGCCGAGACGTATACGACATCCTTCGCTTATCTCACATTGATCGCGCCTTCGCAGATGAACTCTTACCCGAGTTCATCGTGTTCTGGAAAGACTCCAACCAACTGCAAACCTCGTGGAATAGCAAATTTCTGCAGCACGTAAAGTATCACTGGGCCAAGCAACACCAGCTCAACACGAATCAGCCCGGAGGCAAAACTCGAGATCGCAGCTTATCCGATGATTTAAACGATACATCGTGGGCCTAGAGGGAGCCACTATGAAAAAGCAGACTGATATCAAAACCGTGGCAGCAAACATTGAGGCGCTAGGACAAAACTTAGCCGATCCCACAAAGACCCATCAAACGACGCCAGAGGATAGAGAAAAGTACATTGATGCCATTAATCAGATCTTTGCGCTCTTTCGCCTGAATTATCACAATCAATACTACTCGGCTTATCCTGACGCAGAGCAAATCAAACAGATAAAAAAACTGTGGCTCGAGTCGCTCGCGAAATACCCCGTCTCGGTGCTACTGAACGCGGCGAAAGCGGCTATAGAACAAAGTGAATACCTGCCCACCCTGAGCCGTATGCACGAATTTTGTCGCGCGGGACTCACTCAGTTTGGATTACCCTCTGAGCGTGTCGCCTATCTGGAGGCCTGTCGCGCGGGCTCACCTAAACTCGCCCACACTTGGTCACATCCGGCCGTCTACTTAGCGGGCCGAGATGCGGGCTGGTTTACGCTTAGCAGCGAATCGGAGAGTGTGAGCTTCCCCCTTTTTCAGAAACATTATGCCGCCTACGTGGACAAAGTCTTAGCGGGCGAGCCGCTTTCAGTGCCCGCTTTACCAGATCAAAGTGAGCATCACGAGCCACTGCCAGCCGACCAGCAACTCGAGCAGCTCAAACGTTTGAGAGAGTCACTCACGCTCTAGTCTGAGTGCGAAGCAGAGCCCGCACAACGACACAACCTCTCAAGGGCAGAGCAGCACAAGGACCCAACGGCACATTCATGCTGACGTGCTGGCTTACTGGCGTGACAGAGCCCAATTATGGCAACATGTGTGCCATAAACCATAAAGAAGGATTCAGCGCATGTCTGCACCTCAAATTACTCGCCAAAAAGGCGCCGCCTCAAGCGAGAGAGGGTTCCTATTTCGCTGGCTGCAGATGCGGGTCATGAAGCGAAAAACAAGCGAATCGTATCTTATTCAGCAGCGAAATCATGCAGAGCGCGAGCGAATCAAAGCGGGTAAGCCTCACGAAATCACATTGTATTACCAGGTAGACGATCCCTACTCTTATTTGTTGATTCAAGCCCTCCGCAACATAGTTGAATCGTGGAACGCAGACCTTATTTTCAAGCTCACTCGCGGCGTTTCGGGTAACAACAACCCTGAGCCTGACATGCTCATCAACTTAGCAATTAAAGATGCTCAATTTGTGGCGCCCGGATACGGCTTACAATTCTTGCCTCCTCATCCCCCAACTGAGACCGGCGTCAAATTCGCGACATGTCAACTCGCGCGCTTTGTGGATGCCCGAAACCCGGATCTAGAGGCGATAGAAGATATTAGCCGTCAATTATGGGACGGCCAGTTTGATTCCGAAACGATAAACGACAGTGAGTGGGGCAACGCGAATGCTCTCGTCGCTCGGGGATCAAAAGAGCAAGACGAAATAGGCCACTATGCCGGCGCCATGCTCCACTACGCAGGTGAATGGTACTGGGGCATAGACCGGCTATACCACCTTGAGTCACGTTTGCGCGATTTAAGCGCTTGCGAAAAAATCCAATATCCCAGGCCGTCAATCACCCCGAACGCCAAACTTCAAGGGCATGGCTACCAACTCGAGTGCTATCCCAGCCTGCGATCCCCCTACTCCGCCATTTGCTTTGACTCTGTCTGCGCTGTCGCCGATCAAGCCGGCATAGAGCTCGTACTCAAACCGGTTCTACCCATGGTAATGCGGGGCGTTACGCTCACCCGAACCAAAGGCTTTTACATCATGATCGACTGTGCTCGTGAGGCACGAACCCTGGATAAAGAAGGCTACGGTCATTTTTTTGATCCAATCGGCGACGGGGTGATTCGTGGTTTTTCTATCTACCCTCTGGCTAAAGCAAAAGGCGTAGAGAGAGCCTATCTAAAGAGCTTTATGGATGGCGCTTTTTGCGAAGGGATCAATACACTCTCAAATCGGGGACTCAAAAAAATATGTGAACGCGCGGGCTTGGCTTGGGCTGAAGCGAAAGATTATCTAAGTAAACCAGGCTGGGGAGAGGAACTCGAGCAAAACCGCCAAGACATGTACGCTTGGGGCAGCTGGGGCGTTCCGAGTTTTCGACTCATTGGACCTGATGGGGAGACCGTGGCCGAAGCTTGGGGACAAGATCGTTTGTGGCGCCTTGTTCAAATAATCGATTCGCTCGCAGATCACTCAGCTTAAGCGGCCCAACTCTGCCGAGAAGTCGATTAGCATAGACAAATCACAGATTAAATAACGCGCGTATCGTTTCAACAATGGCACTCTTCGCCTCGTTTACATTCAGATTTTGATGATCGCGTAAGCGATCCCAAAATTCGAATGAGAGCAAACCTTCCAAAGCCGTTATTTTCGCTGCACCCAGGGTCTTAGCTTCGGGCAACCAGTCTTCGAGATCCAGGCGCAAAGCCCGCTGATAGCGCGCATAGTTCTGATGCAAGGTACTGTAACGCCAACGCTGGGCCAGAGCCGAACGCGCTACATTGCTGACCCGATCGTATTTATCACCTCGGAAATCGACGATTTTCTCAACTCGTTCAGCGAGCGATCCAGATCGATCGCCGCCTTTAAAGAGATTTTCGAAATAAGCTCTACGCTGCTCATCGGCAATCGTGAAGAGCGTTTCCATATCGCTGAAATGCCGAAATACCGTTCGGATACCGACACCTGCGCGATCGGATGCCTGCTGTGCCGTCGGTATCAAATTACCCTCGTCAATCATATCAGCCACGGCATCAATTATCGCCTGCTTACTTCGCTCGCTTCGGAGACGGCGCCCATCCAGCGCGACAGGGTCATTGGCTTGGTTCATTGGTGCTCTCATGGGTATGCGTAATTGGCCAATTTACCGAGCGTAAAATGCAGATGCAACCGTTGTGCATGCAATAACCAAAAGTACCATTATCGCGACTTGGCGATAGCGAGCTTGGCCGTAACGACCGAACAAAGCGGCGCCGAGGCGATCACCCACCACCATAACGGGAAAGCAACCAAGGAATAGCCAGACATTAGCCCATGAAAAATAGCCTGCTATCGCAAAACTGAAAAGTGCAAATGCCGCGGCGATGAGCATGAAAGTAATGATATTGGCTCTACATTTTATGGGGTCGGGCTCTGTCGAGAGCAGATAAATAACAAGAGGAGGGCCCGGCATTGCGAACATCCCATTCATGAGACCCGCAAGCAAACCTGCGATCGCATCGCCCACTCGAGTTTTTTTAATCGCCAAGAAACGTCTGAACACCAACAATGAGCAACCCAGCATAAGAGCAAGGCCGGCATACAGCTGAAACTTTTTGGCGTCCATATCGGCAGTTGCAAGCGCTGAAACAATGGAAACGAGGAGCAGCACGCCGATCGCGATGCCGGCGGAATCGAGCGAGACCGACTTTCGCAAGGTGGGAAAATTAAGCAAACTCGTAACAAAGACCAATGACGCGCTCAGTACGACCGCCGTATGCGGCGCCACCAGATGCGCAAAAATAGGAACAGCCGCGAGTGCGAATCCAAACCCTGTGAAGGCGCGCAGAATCGATGCAGCGATGACGGCTGCCCACAAAAGCGGAAAGAGACTGAGATCGAACGACATCTGATATTCTCGAAAGAACAGGGCTCATCATAACACGAAAGGTTTCGGTAATAGCTGCGAGCGAGACAGCGAGACAGCGAGACAGCTTCATATTGACACCGCAACTGTCAATATGAAAAGCTCATCGCTCTACTGGGGGCTCATATGAAAAAATGGATTGTCGTTGCACTGATCGCACTAATCGCCGTTGCCCTAGCAAGCAAGCGAGATAAAATTACGCTGCAACTGCTGACAGCGGGTCTCGGTAAGATGATGGGCCAAGATACGAGCAGTCAATTTG
>Ga0181571_10000206_pt1 | contig 36375 bp, 30 predicted proteins | sample 101ome_17_FD_132440 | JGI IMG/M metagenome (GOLD analysis project Ga0181571, IMG submission 132440) | Coastal salt marsh microbial communities from the Groves Creek Marsh, Skidaway Island, Georgia - 101407AT metaG (megahit assembly) | ecosystem: Environmental > Aquatic > Marine > Intertidal... | reverse complement strand
GTTGTAAAGCCGATCTGGTTGTTCACCACGATATGGATGGTGCCGCCGGTCTTGTGGCCCTTCAGGCCGGACAGGCCGAAGCCCTCGGCCACGACGCCCTGACCTGCGAAGGCGGCATCGCCGTGAAGGAGGATTGACAGCACCTTGCGGCGCTCGGCGTCGTTTTTCTGGTCCTGCTTGGCGCGGGCCTTGCCGAGAACGACGGGATTGACCGCTTCGAGGTGGGAGGGGTTGGCCGTGAGCGAGAGGTGAACGACATTGCCGTCGAACTCACGGTCGGACGAGGCGCCGAGGTGGTATTTCACGTCGCCTGAGCCGTCGACATCTTCGGGCTTGAAGCTGCCGCCCTGAAATTCGTTGAAGATAGCCTTGTAGGGTTTGTTCATCACATTGGCGAGGACCGAGAGGCGGCCCCGGTGCGGCATACCAATGATGATTTCCTCAAGCCCCAATGCGCCGCCGCGCTTGATGATCTGTTCCATCGCGGGGATCAGGCTTTCGCCACCATCGAGGCCGAAGCGCTTGGTACCCATGTATTTGACATGGAGGAATTTCTCGAAGCCCTCAGCCTCGACCAGCTTGTTCAAGATGGCTTTGCGGCCTTCGCGGGTGAACTGGATTTCCTTGCCGAAGCCTTCGATCCGCTCTTTCAGCCACGCGGCCTGCTCGGGGTCGGAGATGTGCATATATTGCAGCGCGAAGGTGCCGCAATAGGTGCGGCGTACCAGCGATACGATCTCGTTCATCGTGGCGACTTCGAGGCCCAGAACATTGTCGATGAAGATCGGGCGATCCATATCGGCAGGGGTGAAGCCGTAGGATTTCGGGTCCAGCTCCGGGTGGGGGGGGTTGTCGCGCATGCCGAGCGGGTCAAGATCTGCGATCAGGTGGCCACGGATACGGTAGGCACGGATCAGCATGAGCGCACGGATGGAATCGAGCACCGCAGCGCGAACCTGCTCTTCGCTGAGGGAGACGCCCTTCTCGGCGGCTTTCGCCTTGATCTTGTCGCCAGCGGCGTTGGCATCAGCGGGCCACTGGCCATCGAGCGCGGCGGTTAGATCGTCATTTGCCTGTGGGGGCCAATCCATGCGGGCCCATGAGGGGCCGGCTGCCTCGGCGCGGGCATCGGCGGAAGGGTCGCCAAGGGAGGCGAAGAAATCCTGCCATGATTGGTCTACCGCGTTCGGATTGTCGGCATACCGCGCGTAAAGCTGCTCGATATAATCGGCGTTGTGCCCCTGCAGGAAGGAGGAGGCGTGAAAGACGTCGTTTGGGGATTGGTCGGTCATGGCGATCTCTGTGGGCGTTTGCCCATGCTCCCTAGCGTTGACTTATGCCGCTGGTCTGCGGCGTGTGGGGGCGGTCCCCCGAAACAGCGGCGTGGGCCGAAGCGGCCCACGCGATAAAACCAAGTACGGCGATCAGCGCCAAGAACAGTGGCGCGGCGAAGCGGTCCGCCGCGCGCTGTTGTCCGGGCTGATGTGGCCGCGGCAACCCCATAGGATCAGCCGATTGCCTTGAGCACAGCCTCGCCAAGGGTGGCGGGGCTGTCGGCGACGACGATACCTGCGGAGCGCATGGCTTCGATCTTGTCTTCGGCACCGCCCTTACCACCGGCAACGATCGCGCCCGCGTGGCCCATGCGACGGCCCGGAGGGGCGGTGCGGCCTGCGATGAAGCCTGCGACCGGCTTCCAGCGGCCTTTCTTCTTTTGCTCGGCGAGGAATTCGGCTGCTTCCTCCTCGGCGGAGCCGCCGATCTCACCGATCATGATGATGGACTGGGTTTCGTCGTCATCAAGGAACATGTCGAGCACGTCGATGTGTTCGGTGCCTTTGATCGGGTCGCCGCCGATGCCGACAGCGGTGGATTGGCCGAGGCCGATATCGGAGGTCTGCTTCACGGCCTCATAGGTGAGCGTGCCGGAACGCGACACAACACCCACGGAGCCACGCTTGTGGATATGGCCGGGCATGATGCCGATTTTGCAGGCGTCGGGGGTGATGACGCCGGGGCAGTTGGGGCCGATGAGACGCGACGTGGACGTTTCCAGAGCGCGCTTGACCTTCATCATGTCGAGCACCGGAATGCCCTCAGTGATGCAGACGATCAGCTCCATCTCGGCATCCAGCGCTTCGAGGATCGAGTCCGCGGCGAAGGGCGGCGGCACATAGATGACCGAGGCGTTCGCGCCGGTGACATGCTTGGCCTCATGCACAGAGTTGAACACGGGCAGGCCAAGGTGTTCCATGCCGCCTTTGCCGGGGGTCACGCCGCCGACCATTTTGGTGCCATAGGCGATGGCCTGTTCGGAGTGGAATGTACCCTGAGAGCCGGTGAAGCCCTGACAGATGACTTTGGTATTTTCGTCGATGAGAACTGCCATTGTCTTAACCCTTCACCGCTTTCACGATTTTTTCTGCACCGTCGCTGAGGTTGTCTGCGGCGATTACGTTGAGGCCGGAGGTGTTGATGATCTCCTTGCCTTTTTCGACATTCGTGCCTTCGAGGCGAACGACGAGCGGCACTTGCAGACCAACCTCTTTGACTGCGGCAACAACGCCTTCGGCGATCACGTCGCAGCGCATGATGCCGCCGAAGATGTTGACCAAGATGCCTTTGACGTTGTCATCGGAGGTGATGATCTTGAAGGCCTCGGTGACTTTCTCCTTGGTTGCACCGCCACCAACATCGAGGAAGTTGGCCGGTTCCGCGCCGTAGAGTTTGATGATGTCCATTGTCGCCATGGCAAGGCCCGCGCCGTTAACCATGCAGCCGATCTCGCCATCTAGCGCGATGTAGTTGAGGTCGTACTTCGAAGCGGCGAGTTCCTTGGGGTCTTCTTCAGTTTCGTCGCGCAGGGCGGCGATGTCGGCGTGGCGGTAGATGGCATTGGAGTCAAAGCCCAGCTTCGCGTCGAGAAGCTTAAGGGAGCCATTGTCGGTCACGATCAGCGGGTTGATCTCCAGCATCTCCATGTCCTTCTCGACGAAGGCTTTGTAGAGGATGCCCATGAGGTTGACGCATTCCTTGACCTGCTTGCCCTCAAGCCCGAGGGCGAAGGCGATCCGGCGACCGTGGAAGGCCTGATAGCCGGTGGCGGGATCAACGGTGAACGTCAGGATCTTTTCGGGCGTCGAGGCAGCGACCTCTTCGATGTCCATGCCGCCTTCGGTGGAGGCCACGAAAGAGATGCGCGAGGAAGCGCGATCCACGAGGAGGGCGAGATACAGCTCACGCTCGATGCCGGAGCCATCTTCGATGTAGATGCGGTTGACCTGCTTGCCTGCGGGTCCGGTTTGATGCGTGACGAGCGTGCGACCGAGCATCTTCTTGGCTTCTTCGGCGGCTTCTTCAACCGATTTGGCAAGGCGGACACCGCCCTTTTCGCCAGCGTCGGCCTCTTTGAAGTGGCCTTTGCCGCGACCGCCTGCATGGATCTGGGCTTTGACAACCCAGAGCGGGCCGTCCAGCTCACCAGCGGCGGTTTTCGCCTCTTCGGCGCGGGTCACAGCGCGCCCTTCGGAGACCGGCGCGCCGTAAGAACGGAGCAGCGCCTTGGCCTGATATTCGTGGATGTTCATTCGAGATGTCCTCGCTTTGGCTCGGTTTCCACCGTCTAAACATGGAAAACGGCAGGCAAGAACGGTTTTTTCGGGTTGATGGTTAAAAAACCGACATTTGTGATCACAGCCTTAAAATGTGTGATCACAAAATGAGTGTTTTGGATAGGAACGCGGTTCGAGACAGATGCAGAATCGCGCCCCAAACGCAAAACGGGCGCCCGAATGGGCGCCCACTTCGTGTTGGAATCCTGCCGAACGATTAGGCGAGAGAGCTGTCGATGCCCTTGCAGGCTTCGACAAGGCCTTTCACGGCGTCGACTGATTTGTCGAACATCGCCTGTTCGTCTTTGGTCATCTTGATGTCGACAACGCGCTCGATGCCGCCTGCGCCGATGATCGTCGGAACACCCACATACATGCCCTTGAGGCCCAGTGCGCCGTCAACATAGGCCGCGCAGGGCAGCAGGCGCTTCTGGTCCTTGAGGTAAGCTTCGGCCATTTCGATGGCAGATGTGGCGGGTGCGTAGAATGCGGAGCCGGTTTTCAGCAGGCCGACGATTTCGGCGCCGCCGTCGCGGGTGCGCTGAACGATGGCGTCGAGCTTTTCCTTTGTGGTCCAGCCCATTTCGACGAGATCGAGGAGCGGGATGCCAGCAACGGTGGAGTAGCGCACCAGCGGCACCATCGTATCGCCATGCCCGCCAAGGACGAAAGCGGTCACGTCACGCATGGAGACGTTGAACTCCTCGGCGAGGAAGTGGCGGAAGCGGGCGCTATCGAGAACGCCAGCCATGCCGCAGACCTTTTCATGGGGCAGGCCGGAGAACTCACGCAACGCCCAAACCATCGCATCGAGCGGGTTGGTGATGCAGATGACAAAAGCGTTCGGTGCGTGCTTGCCGATGCCTTCGCCAACGGATTTCATGACCTTGAGGTTGATGCCAAGGAGGTCGTCGCGGCTCATGCCGGGCTTGCGCGGGACACCAGCAGTGACGATGCAGACGTCAGCATCAGCGATATCGGCGTAATCTTGCGTGCCTTTGAGCTTGGCGTCGAAGCCTTCGGACGGTCCGGATTCGGCGATGTCGAGCGCCTTTCCTTCAGGGGTGCCTTCCGCGATGTCGAACAGGACGACATCCCCGAGTTCCTTGATAGCGGCGAGATGGGCAAGTGTGCCACCAATCTGTCCGGCGCCGATAAGCGCGATCTTAGGTCTGGCCATGAAAACGGTCCTCATAGGGTTAATTTAGCTGCATTGGGTAGTCGTTTGTGAGCTTTCGCGCAAGTCCGCTGCGTTGCGGCATGATTGGGTGCCTGTTGTTATGAGGTTTTATCGATTAGAGACGCTTCGGGCGGCAGGGTGCACGCATGGCTATGCCTGCTGCTGCGAATATTCAACGGGCGGGTGATTCCCGCAGGAGCACGGGCGTGGAAACAGATCCGGGGTTTTTTATTGCGGCGGTGATTGCTGCCGCTTGTGTCGGCTTGGGGAAAGGTGGCCTGCCGGTGATCGCGATGATCTCGGTCCCGATTCTTGCGCTGTTTATCTCTCCGATCGCGGCGGCGGGTCTGTTGCTGCCTGTCTACCTCGTCTCGGATGTGTTCGGGCTTTGGGCCTACCGGCATGAATTTGATCGCACTGTTCTGAAGATATTGCTCGTGGCCCTGCCCATCGGCGTGGGCGTTGGTTGGGCCACTGCGCGGATTGTGGACGAGCACATCGTGACGCTGCTGATCGGCATTGTTGGGGCGGTCTTTGCGCTGAACCTTTTGCTGCGCCCAAATGAAACCGGCCCGAAGAAGGAACCGCGCTGGCTCGGGGGGCTGTTTTGGGGCGCGATGTCGGGTTTCACCAGCTTTGTAAGCCATTCGGGCGGGCCGCCCTATCAGGTCTGGACGTTGCCGTTACGCCTGCCAAAAGGGGTGTACGTTGGTACGCAGGTGATCGCCTTTGCATATGTGAATGCGCTGAAGCTGGTCCCGTATGCGGCGCTGGGGACGCTATCGGTCGACAACCTGAAGTTGGCGGCTTTTCTGGCGATACCGGCGTCGCTCTCTGTTTTTGCGGGGGTTTATCTGGTGCGGATCATACCTGAGAAAGCCTTTTTCAAGGTGATCACATGGGCGTTGCTGCTGGTGTCTCTGAAGCTGATTTATGACGGTGCAACCGGCTAGTTTCTGCGCTGCGGCAAAATTGCCCTTGAACTAAACGAACATTTCTGAGCACGTTCTCGCAAGAAAATTACGAGGATGCCACTATGCTGTCGAGACCCTTCCGTTCCGTTCTTTATATCCCGGGCTCCAAGGAGCGCGCGTTGGAAAAGGCGCGGGGGTTGGCTATGGATGCGATCCTGTTCGATCTGGAGGATGCGGTGACACCGGATGCCAAGTTGGCTGCGCGGGCAACGCTAGCAGCGGCATTGGCAGAGGGTGGTTATGGTCAGCGCTACAGGATCGTGCGGATCAATGCGCTGGACACGGAATGGGGCGCGGATGATGCCGCTGCCGCCGCGGAAATGGACTGCGATGCGGTTCTGTTGCCCAAGGTGCGAGGCGCAGCTGACATAAACGCTTTGGCAAAGCTGGTAGGCAGCAAGCCGATCTGGTGCATGATGGAGTCGCCTCTCGGCGTGCTGCATGCGGAGGAGATCGCCGCGCATCCGCTGGTGGAAGGGTTTGTACTGGGGACCAACGATCTGGCGAAGGATTTGGGGACACGCAAAGCAGCAGACCGCGCGCCGCTGCAATATGCGCTCCAGAAATGCCTGCTCGCCGCGCGGGCCTATGGGGTAATCGCGGTGGACGGTGTTTATAATGCGTTCAAGGATGATGAGGGTTTGACCGTCGAATGCGCGCAGGGGCGGGACATGGGCTATGATGGGAAGAGCCTGATCCACCCCGCGCAAATTGATATTGCCAATCGAATTTTCGCGCCGACAGAGGCAGAGATTGATCTCGCCCAGCGGCAGATTGCTGCGTTCGAGGTGGCAGAGGCAGAGGGGCAGGGCGTGGCGGTTGTCGATGGGCAGATCGTGGAAAACCTGCACGTTGCGACGGCGCGGGCGATGCTGGCGAAGGCGGAAGCGATCCGCGCAGTCACCGCGCAAGAGAGCTGAAAGGCTGGAAGATGAGCAAGACCAACGCAGGTAGATTTTTCGAAGATTACCGGCTCGGTGAGGTGATCCGCCATGCGGTGCCGCGCACGGTTTCGGGCGGTGAGCGGGCGCTTTATCACGCGCTTTATCCGGCGCGGCATGCGCTGGCGTCGTCGGATGCATTTGCGCAGGCCTGTGGATTGCCTGCGGCACCAATGGACGATCTGATCACGTTCCATACAGTTTTTGGCAAAACGGTGCCTGATATCTCGCTCAATGCGGTGGCCAATCTGGGCTATGCTGAGGGACGTTGGCTGAAGCCTGTTTACGCGGGTGATACGCTGCGCTCAGAGAGTGAAGTGATCGGCGTCAAGCAGAACTCCAACGGGAAATCCGGCGTCGTTTATGTGCGCACGACGGGTTTTAACCAGCGGGATGAAGCGGTTTTGAGCTATGTGCGCTGGGTGATGGTGCGCAAGCGTGATCTGGATGCGGCAGCACCCGAAACGGTGATCCCCGATTTGCAGGCGGCTTTGTCGCCTGATGCGCTGGTGCTGCCGGAGGGGCTGACTTTTGAGGGCTACGGCTTTGCCCTAGCAGGTGAGGCGCATCGGTTGGGTGATTATCGCATCGGTGAGGTCATCGACCATGTGGATGGAGTCACCATCGAAGAAGCCGAGCATATGATGGCGACGCGGCTGTGGCAGAACACCGCCAAGGTGCATTTTGATGCGACATTCCGTGAAGATGGGCGGCGGCTGATCTATGGCGGGCATGTGATCAGCATGGCGCGGGCGCTGTCGTTCAACGGTCTGGCAAATGCGCAGGTGATCATGGGGTTAAATGGGGGCGCTCATGCAAACCCGTGTTTTGCAGGCGATACCGTGCGGGCGTGGAGCGAGGTGCTGGACATCGCGGAGACGGATGTTCCGGGTGCGGGCGCAATCAGGCTGCGGTTGGTGGCGACGACGGGCCAAGCAGGCGCTTTGCGCGGCGCGGATGGGAAATATTTGCCGGAGGTCTTGCTGGACCTCGATTATTGGGCATTGATGCCGGTATGATGGATTTGTGATCACGCTTATGAATTGTGTGATCACATATATACGTTATAGCGCAAACATTTCTCAAATTTCCGCAAATGACCCCTTGCCCGCGCGTGACTCAGCGCGAATTATCAGGCAGAAGGACAACGATGGCGGTGTGCAATGGTATGCCGTTCGAAATCGGAAGGGGATGATATGGCTGATGTGAACCGTGGCAACCGCCCGCTCTCACCGCATCTGACGATTTACCGTCCGCAGCTGACGTCGATGACGTCGATCTTTGTGCGGATCACAGGAAATGCTTTGCTGGTGGCCGCATTGATGATCGTCTGGTGGTTCATCGCGGCGTCGATCGGACCGGATCAGTTTGCGGTGGCAGATGCCGTGTTGCGGAGCTGGTTTGGCGATCTGGTGCTGTTCGGCTCTCTTTGGGCGCTGTGCTACCATACGCTTGGCGGTATCCGGCACCTGATCTGGGATAGTGGCCGGATGCTCGACGTGAAGGCGTCTGAGCGGTTCGGGCTATTCATGATTGGCGGGTCGCTTGTGCTGACCCTGTTTGTTGCCGCAGTGATATAGGAGGCGGGACATGGCTTTTCTGACAGATAGAAAACGCGCGTCGGGTCTTGGCTCTGCGAAAACCGGCACCGAGCATCATTGGCATATGATGGTGACATCAGTTGCCCTTTGCGGCCTTGTGCCGCTTTTTGTCTTTACCTTCGGCGGTGCGCTAGGCGGCAGCTATGACGAGGTTGTGGCCTATTACAGCCAACCCTTCCCCGCGATTATTGCGATCCTGACCTTCCTGACTGGGTTCATCCACTTCAAGAGCGGGGTTCAGGTGTTGATCGAAGATTATGTCCACGGGTTTTGGCGTAAGGCGCTGATCATGATGATGATCTGCCTGAGCTACACGGCGGCAGCCGTCGGCATCTTTGCCGTTGCCCGTCTGGCCCTTTAATGCGGAGCGAATGAGCTTATGACGGCTTACGAATACGAAACGCACGAATATGACGTTGTGGTGGTCGGTGCCGGTGGTGCCGGATTGCGCGCGACTCTCGGTATGGCTGAGCAAGGGCTGAGAACGGCCTGTATCTCCAAAGTGTTCCCGACCCGCTCGCACACTGTCGCGGCGCAGGGTGGCATTGCTGCTTCGCTGGGCAACATGGGCCCTGATAGCTGGCAGTGGCATATGTATGACACCGTCAAAGGCTCAGACTGGTTGGGCGATACCGATGCGATGGAATACCTCGCACGAGAAGCGCCGAAAGCGGTTTACGAGCTGGAGCATTACGGCGTTCCGTTCAGCCGGACAGAAGAGGGCAAGATCTACCAGCGCCCGTTCGGCGGCCATACGACCGAATTTGGCGAAGGCCCGCCGGTGCAGCGCACCTGCGCCGCGGCAGACCGGACCGGCCATGCGATTTTGCACACGCTTTATGGCCAGTCGCTGAAGCAGAAGGCCGAGTTTTACATCGAGTATTTCGCGGTTGATCTGGTCATGTCCGAGGATGGGCAGTGTCAGGGTGTGGTTGCGTGGAAGCTCGACGATGGCACCATGCACGTTTTCAGCGCCAAGATGGTGGTGCTGGCAACGGGTGGTTACGGGCGCGCCTATTTCAGCGCGACTTCGGCGCATACATGCACCGGCGACGGTGGCGGTATGGTGGCGCGTGCAGGGCTGCCGCTTCAGGATATGGAATTCGTACAGTTCCACCCGACCGGCATTTACGGCGCGGGCTGCCTGATTACCGAAGGCGCGCGCGGCGAGGGCGGCTATCTGACGAACTCCGAAGGCGAGCGGTTCATGGAGCGCTATGCGCCCAACTACAAAGACCTCGCGCCGCGCGACTATGTCAGCCGGTGTATGACGATGGAAATCCGTGAAGGCCGCGGCGTCGGTGCGAATGGCGATCACATCCACCTGAACCTCAACCACCTGCCCGCCGAGGCGCTGGCGGAGCGGTTGCCGGGTATCTCTGAGAGCGCGAAAATCTTCGCCGGTGTCGATGTGACGAAGGAGCCGATCCCTGTTCTGCCGACGGTGCACTACAATATGGGCGGTATCCCGACGAACTATTACGGTGAGGTGTTGAACCCCTCGAAGAAAGACCCGAACGCTGTCGTTCCCGGCCTGATGGCCGTGGGTGAGGCGGGCTGTGCAAGTGTGCATGGGGCGAACCGCTTGGGCTCTAACAGCTTGATTGACCTCGTGGTGTTCGGCCGAGCTGCGGCGATCCGCGCGGGGCAGATCGTTGATGCCAGCAAGGCGAATGCGCCGCTCAATCAGGGCTCTGTCGATAAGGCTTTCGACCGGTTCGACGGGCTGCGCTACGCCGATGGTAATGTGCAGACCGCCGAGCTGCGGCTGGAAATGCAGAAGACCATGCAGGCCGATGCTGCGGTGTTCCGCACCGACAAGACGCTGAAGGACGGCGCTGAGAAGATGACCGCCGTTGCGGCCAAGCTCGATGATCTGAAGGTCACGGACTGGAGCCTTGTATGGAACAGCGACCTGATGGAGACATTGGAGCTGACCAACCTGATGCCGAACGCGCTTGCCACGATCGTAGGTGCAGAGGCACGGAAGGAAAGCCGTGGCGCGCACGCGCATGAGGATTACCCTGAGCGGGACGATGCGAACTGGCGTGTGCATACGATCAGCCGTGTTGAAGGCAATCAGGTTGATCTGAGCTACCGCCCCGTCATCGTCGATCCGCTGACCTCCGAGAAGGATGGCGGCATCAGCGAAGTCAAGATCGCCCCGAAAGTGCGGACTTTCTGATGCGTTTGCGGGTTGCATCCACCGTGGCGGGGCTGATGCTCCTTGCGGCATGCGCGACCACCGTTGACCCAGAGCGGGCGGCGCAGGCGTGTGAGGAGCGTGCCCGTGCCGCACAGGGGCCGACCGGCGAAGTGACCTTTGGGTTCAACTCGCAAAGCGGCAGCTTTGCGGGCGCCACGGTCGGGCTGAGCAGCGACTTCCTCACCGGAAAGGATCCGGTCGAGGTTTATGAAAATTGTGTTTTCCAGCGCACGGGAATGGCGCCGATCCGCCCACCCGTCTTGCGCCAGATGTGACCCTTCAGGAGGCCGATAGATGGTTCAACTGACACTGCCAAAAAACAGCCGGATGACGGTAGGAAAAACATGGCCGAAGCCGGAAGGCGCGACCAATATCCGCACGTTCAACATCTACCGCTGGAACCCCGATGACGGGAAGAACCCGCGGCTCGACACCTATTTCGTCGATATGGATGATTGCGGGCCGATGATCCTTGATGCGTTGATCAAGATCAAAAACGAGATTGACCCGACGCTGACCTTCCGCCGCTCCTGCCGCGAGGGGATTTGCGGCTCCTGCGCAATGAACATCGACGGGATCAACACGCTGGCCTGTATCTATGGCATGGACGAGATCAAGGGTGACGTGAAGATCTACCCGCTGCCGCATATGCCGGTGGTGAAAGACCTGATCCCTGACCTGACGCACTTCTACGCGCAGCATGCGTCGATCATGCCGTGGCTGGAGACAAAGACAAACCGCCCCGCGAAGGAGTGGAAGCAGTCCATTGAGGACCGCAAGAAGCTTGACGGGCTGTATGAATGCGTGATGTGCGCGTCCTGCTCGACGTCCTGTCCGAGCTACTGGTGGAATGGTGATCGCTACCTTGGGCCGGCAGCGCTGCTGCATGCCTATCGCTGGATCATCGACAGCCGCGACGAAGCCACGGGCGAGCGGCTTGATCAGCTGGAAGACCCGTTCAAGCTCTACCGCTGTCATACGATCATGAACTGCGCCAAGACTTGCCCGAAGGGGCTGAACCCCGCGAAGGCGATTGCGCATATCAAGAAAATGATGGTCGAACGCGCGGTTTAACCGCCAGTCAAAAGAATTGGATGGCGGCCCCTGCGGGGGCCGTTTCTATTTTGAAGGGTTGTCGATCCGCTTGCGCAGCGCAGTGGGTGGAGCGCCGTATTGCTGGCGAAAGGCGCGGGTCATGGCGGCGGCGTTCTCATAGCCGCAGCGCTGCGAAATCTCCCCGATGCTGAGGCGGGTTTGTTCGATCTGTCGGCGTACCTCGGACAGGCGGATCTTTCGGTAGAGCGCGGCTGGGGTGAGGCGCATGAGCCGTTGGACATGGGTTTCCAGCGTGCGTTGTGAATAACCAAGTTGCTTGGCGAGTTGCGGGATCGGGATCGGAGCTTCGACGTGGCGGCGCATAAGCGCGGCGGCAGCGCGCACGATCCTGTCTGGCGGCAGGCGGAACAGTGGCTCGCATCGGGGATCGCGCTCGCCATACATGAAGAGTGCTGCCACTTCGAGCGCAAGGGCGGCGCTGTGGCGGGTTTCGATCAGGTGGAGCATCAATTCGAGCGTGGTAGTGGCGCCGCCGCAGCTGGCGCGGGCGCCGTCAATGACGAAACGGTCCTCGACAACGTCAACCTCGGGGAAGGCCTCGGCCAGCTCTCCAAGAATATCCCAGTGAGAGGTCGCGCGATGACCGTCAAGGAGGCCCGCCTGAGCGAGGAGCCAACTACCGGTATCGAGGCCGACGAGCAGATCGAAGCGCCGCGCGGCGGCGCGCAGGGCGCGGGCCGTGGCTGGGGTTGCATGGGCGTGGTGGTGGTAGCTCGGCATCACGAAAAGGTAGGCGCCTGCGGCTTGTTCGGAGAGCCGTGCTGTCTGAACGGGAAGGCCGCTGGAGGATGTGACCTGACCGCCGGAAAGGCTGCAATACTCCCAGTGATAAAGGTTTTGCCCCGCGAGCATGTTCGCCGCGCGCAGCGGCTCGACCGCGTTGGCGAGGCAAAGATTGGAGAAACCGTCAAACAGAAGGAGCGAGAGCGTTTGTTGCGATGATTTTTGCGGTTTGAGCATGATCATGACTAATACTGCATGATTGTGCCCCAGTTCTAGCCCTAGCGTTTGTTGCAAGACATTGGAGGGCGCTATGGAATTCGGGCTGAGTGACGAGCAGGAGATGATTGTCTCCACGGTGCGGAGCTTCGTGGAGAAGGAAATTTATCCACACGAAGAGATGGTTGAGAGGACCGGCAGCGTCCCGCGCGAGCTGGGTGAAGAGATCAAGCGCAAGGTCGTTGATCTGGGCTTCTATGCCTGCAACTTCCCCGAGGAGGTGGGCGGAGCGGGGTTGGGGCATCTCGACTTTACGCTGGTGGAGCGGGAGCTGGGGCGCGGTTCGATGGCGCTGACGCATTTCTTTGGCCGCCCGCAGAATATCCTGATGGCGTGCGAAGGGGAGCAACGCGAGCGCTACCTGCTGCCAGCGGTGCGCGGTGAGCGGATGGATGCCTTGGCGATGACCGAGCCGGATGCGGGATCGGATGTGCGGGGGATGAAATGTACCGCTGTGCGGGATGGCGGTGATTGGGTGATCAACGGCTCGAAGCATTTTATCTCAGGTGCAGAGCATGCTGATTTCTTCATCGTCTTTGTGGCGACGGGCGTGGACGAGACGCCCAAGGGGCCGAAAAAGCGGATTACTTGCTTCCTTGTGGATCGGGGGCATCCGGGGTTTGAGGTGCGGGAGGGGTATCAATCGGTCAGCCATCGGGGCTACAAAAACTGCATTCTCGATTTCGACAATTGTCGCTTGCCGGATGCCCAAGTGCTGGGCCAAGTCGATGGCGGATTCGAGGTGATGAACACATGGCTCTATGCGACGCGGATCACTGTTGCGGCATTTTGCGTTGGGCGGGCGCGGCGGTGTTTTGACCTTGCGCTACAATATGCTGCTGAACGGAAGCAATTTGGCCAACAAATTGCAAAGTTTCAGGGCACTGGCTTTCAAATAGCTGACATGATCACCGAAATTGATGCGGCGGACTGGCTGACGCTTGCAGCGGCGTGGCGGCTGGATGCGGGCAAGCCCGCCAACCGCGAGATTGCCAGCGCGAAGCTCTATGCATCCGAGATGCTGGCGCGGGTCACGGACGCAAGTTTGCAGGTCTATGGCGGGATGGGACTGATGGCGGACTTCCCGTTGGAGCGGTTCTGGCGGGACGCGCGGGTGGAGCGGATTTGGGATGGCACATCGGAGATCCAGCGCCACATTATCAGCCGCGATCTGTTCCGCCCACTGGGAGCCTGACCATGCACCGCTATGAACGGCTGTTCAGGCCGCGCTCTATCGCTGTGATCGGTGGTGGGGCGTGGTGCGCCAACGTGGTGGAACAGTGTGAGAAGCTGGGCTTTCAAGGTGATGTTTATCCGGTCCACCCAAGCAAGAGCCAGATCAGGGGGCTGACGGCCTATCCTTCGCTCGAGGCGTTGCCGGACGTGCCGGATGCGGCATTCATCGGGGTTAATCGCGTGGCGACGGTGGAGATCGTGCGGGCGCTCGCGGAACGTGGCGCGGGCGGCGTTGTTTGCTTCGCGTCGGGATTTCGCGAGGCTATGAGCGAGATGGCTGATGGGGGTGACTTACAGGAAGCACTTCTGGCTGCGGCGGGGGAGATGCCGATCCTTGGGCCGAATTGCTATGGGCTGTTGAACCTGCTGGATGGCGCGGCGCTTTGGCCGGACCAGCATGGCGGGGTGCCATGTGAGCGCGGCGTCGCGATTGTGACCCAGTCTTCGAACATGGCGATCAATCTGACGATGCAGAAGCGCGGCTTGCCGATTGCCTATGTGGTGACGGCGGGCAATCAGGCGCAGATGGGGCTGTCGGACATTGGCATGGCGCTCTTGGATGACCCGCGGGTAACGGCGCTGGGGCTGCATATCGAGGGAATCGGCGACTTAGCTGCATTCGAGCGGCTCACCCATAAGGCGCGGGCGCTGGGGAAGCCGATTGTGGCGCTGAAAATTGGTGCCTCAGATCAGGCACAAGCGGCGACGATTTCGCATACGGCATCCCTTGCGGGAAGTGATGCGGGCGCGCGGGCGCTCTTGCGGCGCCTCGGGGTGGCACAGGTATCGGGGCTTGGGGCGCTTCTTGAGACGCTCAAGATTTTTCATGTGAACGGACCGTTGGCGAGCAACCGGATCGGCTCTATGTCCTGTTCGGGGGGCGAGGCGAGCCTGATGGCGGACCTCGGACTGCACTATGATGTGGCGTATCCGCGATTGAGCGAGGGGCAAGCTGTGGCATTGCGGGAGGCGCTCGGACCGAAGGTCGCGCTCTCCAACCCATTGGACTACCACACCTATATCTGGGCGGATCGCGATGCGATGACCGCCTGTTTTGCGGCGATGATGACGGGTGATCTGGCGATTGGTTGTGTGGTGCTGGATTTTCCGCGCGCGGACCGCTGCGATGGCGCGGCATGGATGCTGGTGATCGACGCGGTCGAGGCGGCGAGCGCAGCATCAGGCCGGCCGATTGCGATCCTGTCGAGCCTTGCGGAAACCATGCCGGAAGAGATTGCGGTGGTCTGCACAGAGCGTGGGGTGTTGACCCTTTCGGGATTGGAGGATGGTCTGGCTGCGATTGCAGCGGCAGCGTCGGTAGGGGCGGCGTGGGCGCGGCCAGCTCCACCGCCGCTTATGGTGCCGGAACAGCGTGCAACCGATCCAGAGTTAGTGGGCGAAGCGGCGGCAAAGCAACAGCTTGCAGCATTTGGCGTCGTGATCCCGCAGCAGGTGAGGGCGGCATCGCCCGATCGGGTCGAAGAAGCGGCGCGGACGCTGGGCGGGATGGTCGTCGTTAAGGGTGAAGGCTTGGCACATAAGAGCGAGGCGGGCGCCGTGGCTTTGGGTTTGACGTCCCCTGACGCGGCCCGCGCTGCGGCTGAGAGGATGGCGGCGGACAGCTATCTTGTTGAGCAAATGATCTCTGGCGCCGTGGCCGAACTGCTGATCGGGGTGGTGCGTGATCCGGCGCATGGTTTCGTGCTGACGCTTGGCGCGGGGGGGACGCTGACGGAGATCTTGAAGGATACCACCTCCCGCCTCTTGCCTGTTGTGGAAGAAGATCTGCGCGAGATGTTGGATGAGCTGAAGATTGCGCCGATACTCGCGGGATATCGTGGCGGGGCGGCGGCTGATACAAAGGCTGTGATTGAGCGTGTAATGGCTGTGCAGGCCTATGTGCTGGCGAATGCAAAGCGGCTGGAAGAGGTGGAGATCAATCCGTTGATCTGCTTGCCCGATGGGGCGATGGCGGTTGATGCGTTGATCCGAATAGGAGCGAATGATGAGTGATAACCCGATCAAGACCCAGCGGCGCGGTGCGGTGCTTGAGGTCACGTTGGACCGGCCCAAGGCCAACGCGATTGACCTCGTGACGAGCCGGATCATGGGCGAGGTTTTTACCGAGTTTCGCGATGACCCAGAGCTACGAGTGGCGATCATCACGGGCGGGGGAGAGAAGTTTTTCTGCCCCGGTTGGGATTTGAAGGCGGCGGCGGATGGGGATGCCGTCGACGGTGACTACGGAAAAGGCGGCTTTGGCGGCTTGCAGGAATTGCGCGGGCTGAATAAGCCGGTGATTGCGGCGGTGAACGGGATCGCCTGTGGCGGTGGGCTGGAGTTGGCGCTGTCGGCGGATATCATCCTCGCGGCGGATCATGCGCAGTTTGCCCTGCCGGAGATCCGCTCTGGTACGGTGGCGGATGCGGCGAGTGTGAAGCTGCCCAAGCGCATCCCGTATCATATCGCGATGGAGTTGTTGCTGACAGGCCGTTGGTTTGACGCGGAAGAAGCGCATCGCTGGGGGCTGGTGAACCGGATCGTGACCGCCGATGCACTGATGGTAGAAGCGCGGAAGATGGCGGATGATCTGGCGTCTGGGCCGCCGTTGGTCTTTGCCGCGATCAAGGAGATCGTGCGTGAGGCGGAGGATATGAAGTTCCAAGACGCGATGAACCGGATCACGCGCAGCCAGTTTGAAACCGTCGAGCGGCTCTACCGCTCGGAGGATCAGCTGGAAGGGGCGCGCGCCTTTGCGGAGAAGCGCGACCCTGTTTGGAAAGGGCGCTAGGCGCGCCCCGCGTCGCGGCGGCCATAGTAGAGGCCCACAACATGCTCTGCCTCTGCGAAGAACAGCCAGCGCAGGGCGAGCAGGCCGCCGACATGCGATAGCACCGCCAGCAGTGCCCAGATGTGGCTGAAAGGCAGGCTCAACAGCACGATGGGCAGGCCGAAACCGAAGACCAGCGCGATGAGGCGCAGGCGGGTGGCATGCTTTCGGGCGACGACATAGACCATTTCACGCAGCAGGTAGTTGGTGCCGGTGTGCGGCGGCTCGAAGGCACGGACGGTGCCGAGATTTCCGAGGCCGGTGGCGGTGGCGATGTTGGAGCCGGACTGGATCAGGCGCTTGTCTCCGCCGATCCATGCGAGCAGTTGCAGCGTACCTGCGATTGCCAACAGAGGAAGGGCGAAGCGCACCTGCCCTGCAAGCAGCGCGCCGCCGCCCAACGAGAGGGTGAGGAAGAGCGCAGGGGTCGTCCAGTGCCGCCAGCGGGGGACGGTTTTCATTTGGGTGTAGATCATCGCCGTGGTGAACACGGTGAGCATGCTCAGCGCCGCGCCGATGACGCCCAAAAGGGCGTAGCGGGTGCCGAGGAACACCAGACCGGCACCATAGGCTGCCATCAAAAACAGCGTGACAACGCTCGTCCATGCTTCGCGGCTGAGCCAGCTGGTGCGCCACTGGGTGAACGCGCGGAGGGCGCGTTCGGGGTGGCCGAGGTGGAAGGTCGAGGCGAGAAGGCCGCCAACAGCGAGAAGATAGGCGACCGTGAAGAACACGAAAGCCGTGAAGCCGGTCGATCCGGGCATGCCGAGGCCGAGCCAGAACAACATACCGAAGCCTAGCCCAGAAAAGCTTGTGAAAATGATAACGGACGGTGCGGGATGCATTAGCGATCTCCTCCGGGCAGGGCCGAGAGTGTTTTATCAAGCCAGCCGAGCCAGCCTTTGGGGTCATCTGCGACCGGTTCGAGGTAGGGAGCGAGGATGTCGAACTCCGGCTCAACATCCTTTGGGCGCGGGGGCAGATACTTGTTCACTGGCCGCGTGCCCTGCTCGGGCATCAGGTCGAATCCGCCACGTTTTTCAACGAGTTGGCTGACCTCACTGTTTGGATCGCCGAGATCGCCGAAGTGCCGCGCGCCTGACGGGCATGTGCGGACGCAGGCGGGCTGGCGGTCCTCTTCGGGGAGGTTTTCGTTGTAGATGCGATCAACGCAGAGGGTGCATTTTTTCATCACGCCTTCGGTGGCATCCAGCTCGCGCGCGCCGTAGGGGCAGGCCCATGCGCAGAGGCCGCAGCCGATGCAGGCGTCTTCGTTGACGAGCACGATCCCATCTTCGCTGCGCTTGTAGCTGGCGCCTGTCGGGCAGACCGTCACACAGGGCGCATCCTCGCAGTGGAGGCACGATTTGGGGAAGTGCACAAGCTTGGCAACCCCTTGATCCGGCTTGATTTCATACGAGTGAACGCGGTTAAGGAAGGTGCCGGACGGGTTGCTGCCATAGGCATCCTGATCGGACAGCGGCGCGCCGTAATTCTCGGTGTTCCAGCCTTTGCAGGACACCACGCAGGCATGGCAGCCGACGCAGGTATCAAGGTCAATCACAAGGCCGAGCTTGCGCTCGGTGCTGGCGGGAAGTTCGGTCATTTTTGGCCTCCCATCGGGCATGCACAATCCATGCACAACTGATGCACACTCGATGCATATCGCAGGTGCAGAAACTCTAACAGGCGGTTAACGGGTAGGGTGGATTGAGTGCTCATGATTCCTCTCCAACCTTCCACGCGAGATTGGCCGGACCCTGCCCAACGGGGGACTGGATCGGCGGATAGGCGGGCTGTGCCTCTGCGGGCGCGGCGGCGCGCTCGATTTTGACCCGCAGATCGAACCACGCGGCCTGACCTGTAATCGGATCGGAGTTGGCCCAACGCAGACCGTCGCCCTTTGGCGGCAGAAGCTCGTGGATCAGGTGGTTGAGCAGGAAGCCCTTGGTCGCCTCTGGCGCATCGTTTTGCAGCGCCCAAGCGCCCTTGCGCTTGCCGATGGCGTTCCATGTCCAGACGGTGTTGTCATTGAGCGCCTGCATCTCCATCACCGGCACGGTGATCTCACCATGCGCGGAGGTGACGCGCGCCCAATCGCCGGTGCGGAAGCCTTTATCCTTCCAGATCTTGGTGGGAACGTAGAGCGGATTGCGCCCGTGAATCTGGCGCAGCCATGCGTTTTGCGTGCCCCATGAGTGATACATCGCCATCGGGCGCTGGGTCAGGGCGTGAACGTCATACTCCTCCGGATCGACATGGCCGTCCTCGAAGGGCGGATACCAGACGGGGAGCGGGTCCATCGTGGCGATGATCCGGCCGCGCAGGTGATCGGGCGGCTGGACGCGGCCTTCGCCTTCGGCAGCGAGTTGGAAGCGGCGCATCGGCTCGACATAAAGCTGGAAGATGTAAGGCTGCGGGCTGTCGTAGAAACCCATCTGCACCGCCCAATCCTGATAAGCGCGGTTGAATGGCTTATAGTAAGCGGCCTCATCCGGCACATGGGACATCCAGAAGCCGCCATTGTCGATATAGGCCCGAAGCTGATCGGGGTTGGCGGTGCCGCGACCATCAGACAGACCATCTTCGCCGGTGCGCCAGCCAGCGAGCGGGCCGATGCCGGGGCGTCGGATGTGGTTGGTGATGTAGTCGGCGTAGTCCTGATATTTTTGGCTGCCGTCCTCGTTGACGAAACCGGGCAGGCCGAGGCGCGCGCCAAGGTCGCAGAGCACGGACTGGAAGCCGCGCACGTCGCGGTCCGGCTCGATCACCGGCCAGCGGATGGCATCGGCAACGGCGTCGGCCTCGCAGATCGGGCGGTCGAGGAGGGAGATACAGTCGTGCCGCTCCAGATAGGTGGTATCGGGCAGGACGAGATCAGCATAGGCGACCATCTCGGAGGAATAGGCATCGGAGTAGATGATACGCGGGATGACGTAATCGCCGTTTTCGTCGGTGTCCGTCAGCATCTTCATGGTGCCGGAGGTGTTCATCGACGAGTTCCACGACATGTTGGCCATGTACATGAAGAGCGTATCGATCTTGTACGGGTCACCTGCATGCGCGTTGGAGATGACCATGTGCATCAGCCCGTGCGAGGACATCGGGTTCTCCCATGAGAACGCTTTGTCGATGCGCTTGGGCGTGCCGTCTTCATCGATGCAGAGGTCTTCGGGGCCGTGGACGAAGCCAAGGTGCGGGCCGTCGAGCGGCTGGCCGGGGGTGACTTTGCAATGCGGCTTGGGGTGCGCGGTGGCGGGCTTGGGGTAGGGCGGCTTGAACCGCATACCGCCCGGTGTTTCGACCGCGCCGATCAGGATTTGCAGGAGGTGCAGCGAACGGCAGGTCTGGAAGCCGTTGGAGTGGGCGGAGATGCCGCGCATCGCGTGGAAGCTGACGGGGCGGCCGACCATGGTTTTGTGCGTTACGCCACGGAAATCGGTCCATTCGCGGTCGAGGACGATTTCCTCCTCAAAGGCGGTGCGGGCGATTTCGGCGGCCAGAGCGCGGATGCGCTGGGCGGAAATGCCGGTGCGTTCGGCCACGGCTTCGGGCGCGTAGTCATCGGCCAGATAGCGCTCCGCGATGTGGTGGAAGACGGGGCGGTGCGTGACATCGCCAACGGTGTGCGTGGCTGACAGATCAGGCTCGACGCCTGCGCCATCCCAAGGGGCCAGGTTGCCGGTGTTGCTGTCGATCACCTGCGGCTTGCCGTCTTCGTCGCGCAGGAGAAGGCCGTTCTGCGGGGAGTTCGGATCTTCGTTCACCAAGCAGGAGGCGTTGGTGAAGCGGGCGAGGTAGGTGAGATCGACGCGGCCTGCCTTGAGCAAGCAATGCACCAGCGCGAGGATCAGCAGACCATCGGTGCCGGGTGTGATGCCGAACCAGTCATCGGCCACGGCGTTGTAGCCGGTGCGGATCGGGTTGACGCCGATCACCTTGTCGCCACGGCCTTTGACCTTGCCGATGCCCATTTTGATCGGGTTGGAATCGTGGTCCTCGGCGACGCCGAAGAGGATAAACAGCTTGGTCAGATCCCAGTCGGGTTGGCCGAATTCCCAGAAAGCGCCGCCCATAGTGTAGATGCCTGCGGCGGCCATGTTGACCGAGCAGAAGCCGCCGTGGGCGGCGTAATTCGGTGTGCCGAAGCCCTGCGCCCAGAAGCTGGTGAAGCTTTGCGACTGGTCGCGGCCGGTGAAGAAGGCGAGCTTTTCAGGGGCGGTTTCGCGGACGGGTTTGAGCCAGCTGGTGGCAATGTCGAGCGCTTCGTCCCATGTGATCTCTTCAAACTCGCCGGAGCCGCGCGGGCCGACGCGCTTGAGCGGTGCGCGGAGGCGGGAGGGGGCGTTTACCTGCATGATGCCAGCTGAGCCTTTGGCGCAGAGAACGCCACGGTTCACCGGATGGTCGCGGTTGCCCTCGATATAGGCGACCTTGCCATCCTTCATGTGGACGTTGATGCCGCAGCGGCAGGCGCACATGTAGCATGTGGTCTTGCGCACTTCGTCGGAGACTTTCGGCGAGAGATCCAGCTTCGGAGTCGGGGCTGTCATGCGGCGTTCCTCTTTGCGAATGCGGGTGGGGGGCTGGATATGCAGCCGATCGGGGCGGGAGCGGTCATGCGCGGGCCTCAAGGGATTGCAGCGCGGTGACGGCGATAATTTCGGTGACGTCGCTGGCGGAGCAGCCGCGCGAGAGGTCGTTGGCGGGCTTGGCGAGGCCTTGCAGCACGGGGCCTATGGCGGTGTAGCCGCCGAGGCGCTGGGTGATCTTATAGGCGATGTTGCCTGAATCCAAATTCGGGAAGATCATCACGTTGGCGATGCCTGCGACATCGGAGCCGGGGGCTTTAGATGCGCCAACGGCGGGGACGAACGCGGCATCGAATTGCAGCTCGCCATCGACGGAGAGGTCAGGGTGGGCGGTGCGGAGGAGTGCGGTGGCTGTCGTGACCTTATCAACGGCAGGATGGCGGGCGGAGCCTTTGGTCGAGAAGGACAGCATGGCGATGCTAGGTTTATCCTGCATCAAGGCGCGGAAGGAGGTGGCGGAGGTGGCTGCGATGGAGGCGAGCTCCTCGGCGCTGGGATCAATCACCAAACCACTATCGGAATAGAGCATCGCGCGCGCGCCCTCGGGGGCGGCGGCGGTTGGGTACATGAGAAAGAAGCTCGACACCAGTGCGGCATCGGGCGCTTTGCCGATCATCTGTATCGCGGCGCGCACGATATCGGAGGTGGTGGCAACAGCGCCGCCGACGGTGCCGTCGGCATGGCCCTCGCGCACCAGAAGAGCGGCGTAAACGAGCGGGTCGCGGACGGCGGCATCGGCCTTGGCTTGATCGGCGCCTTTGCGGGCGCGGAGCGCGAGGTAGGCGGCAGAGAGATCAGCGGAAAGCGGGCTGCCGGCGGGGTCGTGGATGGCGAGGCCGTCGCCCTCAACCGCGCCGTGCGGCGCGAGAGCGGCGAGGATATCAGCGCGGGGACCGACGAGAATGATATCGGCAAGGCCGAGATCGCGGGCGGCGAGCGCCCCCTCGACGATGCGCGGATCGCTGCCCTCACTCATAGCGATGACCGCGCGTCGGGAACGCGCGGTCTTTTGGAGGAGTTCTGTCGGCGTCAGGGTCATCAGGCGCTTCAGGCCTGAGGAACCATGTCGTCTGCCGAGATCCCTGCAACCGCGACAGGCTTTTTCATGGCGTCGCGGCGGAAAGGTTCGCCCAGTTCCTGATTGATCAGGGCTTCGATGAGCGTGGTCTTGCCGTGCTTCATCTGATCCTCGATCGCCTTGTTCAGGGCGGCGGTCAGCTCTTCCATCGTGCGGGCAACGACACCCTCCAAGCCACAGGCCTGAGCGATGCCGGCGTAGCTGACCTGCGTGTCCAGCTCGGTGCCGACGAAGTTATCGTCGAACCACAGGGTGGAGTTACGCTTTTCAGCGCCCCACTGGTAGTTGCGGAACACGATCTGGGTGATCGGTGGCCACTCGCCACGGCCGATGGCGGTCAGTTCGTTGACCGCGATGCCGAAGGCACCGTCACCGGCGAAGCCGACGACCGGCACATCAGGGCAGCCGATCTTCGCGCCGACGATGGCGGGCAGGCCGTAACCGCAGGGGCCGAACAGACCCGGCGCCAGATACTTGCGGCCAGCCTCGAACGACGGATAGGCGTTACCGATGGCGCAGTTGTTGCCGATGTCGGAGGAGATGATCGCCTCTTTCGGCAGGGCGCTCTGGATCGCGCGCCATGCCATGCGGGGGCTCATCCAATCGGGCTTGTCGGCACGGGCGCGCTCGTTCCAAGAGGTGCCTGGATCGTCATCTTCGTGATCCATCGAGGAGAGCTGCTGCGCCCAAGCGGATTTGGTCTGAGCGATGCGGGCTTTGCGCGCGTCGCGGCCTGCGTCGCCTGCGGTGTCAGACAGCTGGCCGAGGATGCCGCGTGCCACTTTAGCGGCGTCACCAACGATACCGACGGACACTTTCTTGGTCAGGCCGATGCGGTCGGGGTTGATGTCGACCTGAATGATCTTCGCGTCAGCGGGCCAGTATTCCATGCCGTAGCCCGGCAGGGTGGAGAACGGGTTCAGGCGGGTACCGAGGCAGAGCACGACGTCGGCTTCCTTAATCAGCTCCATGCCAGCTTTCGAGCCGTTGTAGCCCAGCGGACCAGCGAAGAGCGGGTGCGAGCCGGGGAAGGCGTCGTTGTGCTGGTAGCCAACGCAGACGGGTGCGTCGAGGCGCTCGGCCAGAGCCATGGATGCGTCGATGCCGCCAGCGGAGAGGACAACGCCTGCACCGTTGAGGATGACGGGGTTCTTTGCGTCGGAGAGGAGTGCTGCGGCCTGAGCGATGGAGTTTTCGCCGCCCGGGGACATTTCAAAATTGATCGGGTCGGGGATCTCGATGTCGACGACCTGAGTCCAGAAGTCGCGCGGGATGTTCAGCTGAGCCGGACCGGAGAGGCGCTTGGCTTGGCTGATCACGCGGGTCAGAACCTCGGCCACGCGGGACGGATCGCGCACCTCTTCCTGATAGGCGACCATATCTTCGAACAGCTTCATCTGCTCGACTTCCTGGAAGCCGCCCTGACCGATGGTCTTGTTGGCAGCTTGCGGGGTGACGAGCAGGAGCGGTGTGTGGTTCCAGTAAGCGGTTTTAACGGCGGTCACGAAGTTGGTGATGCCGGGGCCGTTTTGCGCGATCATCATCGACATTTTGCCGGTGGCGCGGGTGTAGCCATCGGCCATCATGCCGGCGGAGCCTTCGTGGGCGCAGTCCCAGAAGGTGATGCCGGCTTTCGGGAAGAGGTCCGAGATCGGCATCATTGCCGAACCGATAATGCCAAAGGCATGCTGGATGCCGTGGCGCTGGAGGACTTTTACGAAGGCTTCTTCGGTGGTCATTTTCATGAGCGCGACTTTCCCTAAAAAATAACGCCCGCGAGCGGGCAGATCATATACTTAACTACTGTCGAGGACCTTTTGAAAATAGGGCCACATGCCCTGTCGGAATAGGTCCAGTTTGGTTTTTGAGACTGCTTTCTGCCTTTACTACGTCCGTTTCTTGATGGCTTGCGCGATAAGCGCAACGCCCTCGCGAATGCGGTTGGTTGGAATCGAGGAATAGGCGAGTCGGAAATGGTTCGTCGGGCCATCGGGCGAGAAGAAAAACGGCGCGCCCGGTTCGATCAGAACGCTTTTGGCGGCCAGTGTCTGGGCGAGAATGGTGGTGTCGACGTTATCCGGCGCGCGCATCCAGACGGAAGAGCCGCCAAAGCTGCCTTGGCCGGCGACCGTCAGGCCGTTTTCGGCGATGGCGGCATCCAGAACGGTGCGGCGTTCGTGCAAGGCACGCGAGGTGCGGCGGACGAGGGCATCATAATGGCCGAGCGATAGGAAATAGGCGACGGTGCGCTGGATATGCCCGGGCGGGTGGCGCAAGACAGTGGCGCGCAGGGCGCGTGCCTCGCGGATGAAGGGGGCAGGGCCGACGAGATAGCCCAGACGCAAGCCGGGGAAGAGCGATTTGGAGAAAGAGCCAACGTAAATCACCCGCCCGTTGCGATCGAGCGACTTGAGCGCGGGAGAGGTCGGTGCGTGGTAGGAGTTCTCGAATTCGTAGTCGTCTTCAACGATCAGAAAATCTTCGGCTTCGGCCTTGGCGAGGAGTTTACGTCGGCGGTCCACTGGCATGGTGGCGGTGGTTGGGCATTGGTGTGACGGCGTGGTGAACACCACATCGGTATCATCAGGGATCGACTCTGGTACGAGGCCGGATTTGTCGATCCGGATGGTATCCAAGCGGCAGCGCGACAATTTTAGGAGGGAATGCAGCGCGGGATAGCCGGGATCTTCGAAGGACGCATGGCGGCGGGGGTTAAGCAGCACTTGCGCGGTGAGCCAGAGCGCGTTTTGTGCGCCAAGGGTTACGAGGATTTCGTCATGGCTGGCGAGAATGCCGCGGCGGGGCAGGGTTTGGCGGGCGATGAATTCGACCAACTGTGGGTCGTCATCCTCGAAATAATCGGTGGTCAGCGCGGTGAAATCACGCCGCCCGAGGGCCTGCAACGCGCAGAGCCGCCAGTTGGCGGAATCAAAAAGCGTCGGGTCTGCTTGCCCGTAGATGAACGGGTAGCGGAAGCGGGTCCAGTCGCGGGGCTTGGACAGGCCGAGCGGGTTCTCTCCGTAGCGGCCGGACAGAATGCGCGACCAATCCACCGAGCCGCTATCGGAGCGGCGGGCGGGGAAGGCGGGTGGCTCGGGGGCATTTTCGGAGACGAAATAGCCGGAGCGCCCACGGGCGGTTACATAATCATCCGCGACGAGTTCAGTATAGGCGAGGGTGACAGTGATCCGGCTGACGCCGAGATACTGTGCAAGGCGGCGCGAGGATGGGAGCTTTTCGCCCGCGCGAAAGCGGCCTTCGAGGATGCCTTGCGCGACCATCTGTTGAATCTGCCTTTGGAGCGTGCCTTCGGCCGCGGGATCAAGGAAGAAGGATTCGACGGATATGCCCATGGCGTATCCTAGACTGGTCTTAGGGCGCGCGCAATCTGGACTTAGCGCGGCTCGGCGGCTTGTAGGGGGCTTTTCTGCTGACCCTCAGCATCGAAATTGCTGGGGGCGAGCCAGTTTTGAAAAGCGGCGCGGGCATGGGGCCAATCGCTGTCGATCATCGCGAACCAAGCGGTATCCCGGTTGCGGCCTTTATAGGAGGTCGCTTGGCGGAAAGTGCCCTCGTACTGGAAGCCGAGGCGCTGGGCGGCTGCGCGGGAAGGGGCGTTAAGCGCGTCGCATTTCCATTCGTAGCGGCGATAGCCCAGTTCGTCGAACACGCGGGCCATCATCAGGTACATCGCCTCGGTCGCTATGGCGCTGCGCTGGATCAGTGGCGAGAAATGGATGTGACCCACCTCGGCCACGCCGTTGGCATGATCAATCCGCAGATAAGAGGCGAGGCCCAAGGGACGGCCAGCACGATCGAGGATGGTGTAAAATAGCGGATCCTGCCCTGCACTTGTCTGCACGAGCCAGTCCATGAAGCCGGTGAGGCTGTCGAAGGGGCCATAGGGGAGATAGGTCCAGTTGCGGCCATAGCAATCGCGCGCGAACGCCTCGTAAAGGCTGGGGCCGTGTGCGGCTGGGTCGGTCAATTCCAGACGCGTCCAATGGCCGGTCATGGGTGAATGAGGAATGGGCGGTCGGGGCAGAGTGACCGAGAGCGGCGCGCCGATCGGCTGACCGAGAGAATTATGATGCGCCATAAAATAAGGCGCCCCACCCCAGAGTGAACAGGGTGGAGCGCAGCTTTCTTAGCTGAATACTTTGGTCAGCGCTTTGTCGACGGCATTGGTGATGGCGTCGATGTCGTCTGCCGTGGCGATCAGAGCTGGCGCGAACAGCAGGGTGTTGTTGAACCCTGGCAGCGAGCGGTTGGTGGCGCCGATGATGACGCCTTGCGCCATGCAATCCGCGACAACTGCCATGACGCGCTTTTCCTCGACCGGCTCTTTGGTGTCGCGGTCAACGACAAGCTCGGCACCAGCAAAGAGGCCCATGCCGCGTACGTCACCGATGACGCGATGCTTTGCCATCAGGGCTTCGAGGTTGGCCTTGAGGCGCTCGCCCATGACCTTCGAGTTTTCGAGGAGGTTTTCCTCTTCGATAATGCGGAGGTTCTCCAGTGCGGCGGTCGGGCCTGCGGTGCAGCCGCCGAAGGTAGAGATGTCGCGGAAGTAGCCCATTGGATCTTCAGCATCTTTGAACAACTCGAACACGCGCTCGGAGGTCACACAGCAGGAGATCGCCGCGTAGCCGGAGGCCACGCCTTTTGCCATCGTCACGATGTCCGGTTGAATGCCGAACTGCTGGTAGCCGAACCAAGTGCCGGTGCGGCCAAGGCCACAGACGACCTCGTCGATGTGCAAGAGAACGTCATACTTGCGGCAAATCTCTTGCACGCGATCCCAATACCCCTTTGGCGGGACGATGATGCCGCCGCCAGCGGTGATCGGCTCAAGGCAGAGTGCGCCGACGGTATCGGGGCCTTCGCGGAGGATGGCGTCTTCGATGGCCTGAGCCGCCTTCTCACCATAGGCTTCACCTTCCCAGCCCTCTTGGGCGCGGTATTCTAGGCAGTGCGGCACTTCCACGAAACCGGGGGTGAAGGGGCCGTATTGTGCGTTGCGCTCCTGCTGGCCACCGGCGGAGAGGGTGGCGATGGTGGTGCCGTGGTAGTCGCGCTCGCGGTAGAGAATTTTGTGCTTTTTGCCGCCGTGATGCTTGTGCGAGATCTGGCGCACCATCTTGAAAGCTTTCTCGTTCGCCTCGGAACCGGAGTTCGCATAGTAGACGCGGCTGAGGCCGGGCATCTTTTCGATCAGGCGCTCGGCAAACTCGGCGCCCGGGATGGTGCCTTTGGCGCCCGCGAAATAGCACATCTTGACGAGTTGGTCGCGCACGGCGTCAGCGATCTCGGTGCGGCCATAGCCGACGTTCACGGTCCAAACACCACCGGAGACAGCATCGATATGCTCTTTGCCGGTGATATCCCATACGCGCAGGCCGCGGCCTTCGACGATGATCTGGGGGTCGATAGTCTCAAACGGCTTATGCTGGACCAGATGGTGCCAAACGTGCGCGCGGTCTGCTTCGATTACCTTGCCAGGGTCGTTGGGTAGAGCGAGGGATTCCATGGTGTTCTCCAATAACCAAAGAGGGGCGGTCGAATCCGCTTTGATCGACCGCCTTTGATGTAACCATCTGTGCCTGCAAAATGCACATTCGATAGGGCCAGTATGCGACCATATTTATATCCAAATTGATGGGAATTGCGGCCAAAACTGGAGCGTCCAATCTGCTAAATAGATGAATTTTATGAGTTATTAGGGAAGCCATCGAAGCGTTCGTAAAGATCTGGCCTTGGATTGTTTGGCAAAGGAAACGTTGACGCAGGGCTGCGAATTTCCTTGGCTCTATGTGCGGAACATCTCGGTGATTTCCCTCAAGGAAGCCCGTTTTCGCAGAAATGGCTCGCAGTAATGGGGTGACAGGTGCTCCTTATACTGTGCAGAATAGGGGCTTACGGATCGTTCGATCCAGAGCTCCGTACTAATACGAGGCGGCATAACCCGCCCGATGACCCGCCCGAAAGGGCATAAACATGGGAGAACGACTAAATGAAAATCAAAACGACTCTGATGGGAGCCGTGGCTGCAACTGCAATGCTTGCGGGTGCGCAAGCAGCAACAGCGGCTGGTCATGGTGAAATCACCGTCGCCTACTTCCTCGAATGGCCGATGCCGTTCCAGTACGGCAAAGTCACCGGCGCCTATGAAGAAGCCATGGGCGTGGACATCAACTGGGTCAGCTTCGACACTGGTACCGCGATGAGCGCTGCGATGGCATCTGGTGATGTGCAGCTGGCTGTGAGCCAAGGTGTGCCGCCGTTCGTTGTTGCAACCTCTGCTGGTCAAGACCTCCAGACGCTGGATGTTGCTGTTTCCTACGCTGACAACGACAACTGCGTCGTTCAGGCCGCGCTGGAAATCGACGCATCGAACGCAAGCGAATTGGCTGGTGTGAAGGCCGCTGTTCCGCTCGGTACTGCTGCGCATTACGGCTTCCTGAAGCAGATGGACCACTTCGGCGTAGACGTCTCCTCGATCGAGATCGTTGACATGGCACCGCCGGATGGCGCTGCTGCTTTCGCTCAAGGTTCCGTTGACATGTTCTGCGGCTGGGGCGGCTCGCTGCGCCGTGCGCTTGAGCATGGCAACGTGCTGCTGACCGGCGCCGAGAAAGAAGAGCTGGGCATTCTGGTGTTCGACGTGACCTCCGGCCCTGCTGGCTGGGTTGCAGAGAACCCTGATCTGGTTGCTTCCTTCCTCGCGGTGACAGCTGAAATGAACGAAGGCTGGAACTCCGGTGCGATGGCAGACGAAATGCTGCCGGTGATCGCGCAGGACGCTGGTATGTCCGAAGAGGCAACTGCTGAAACTATGGCAACCTTCGTCTTCCCGGGTGTTGAAGCACAGCTGTCGGGCAAGTGGCTCGGTGGTGCGGCTCAGGAGTTCATGAAGGGCGTTGCTGGCGTCTTTGTTGAAGCAGGCTCCATCCCGTCTGCGAAAGACAGCTACGAGTCCAACGTGAATGTTGGTCCGCTGATGGCTGCCAGCGGAATGTAATCAGACACGGGGCAGGCGCGGGGTATCGTGCCTGCCACACCGCCCGCCACATGTTTTCCGGGAGATCGCACGCACAAAGCGGTGCTCCTTGACAACCTGTGGGAGTTGGTATGTCTGAATTATCCATTGAAAACCTATCGATGCGCTTCGATCTGCCGAATGGCAGCTCGGTGCAGGCGCTCAAAGACGTGACACTGAAACTTGAGAGCGGCGAGTTGCTTGCGGTGTTGGGGCCTTCGGGCTGCGGCAAGACAACCTTGCTGAATATCGTGGCCGGTTTCCTCGCCCCGACCGAGGGGCGCATTGTCCTCAATGACAAGGTGGTCAAGGGGCCGGGGCTGGAACGGGGTATGGTGTTCCAGCAAGGCGCTTTGTTCGAGTGGATGAGCGTGCGCGACAATGTGAGCTTTGGCCCGCGCATGAAGGGGCAGAAGCCCAGCGAGTACATGGAAAACGTGGATCACCTGCTCGATATCGTGGGGCTTCGCGACTTCAAGGAAAAGGCGATCTATGAGCTTTCGGGCGGCATGCAGCAACGTGTGGCGCTGGCGCGGTGTCTGGCCAATGATCCTGATGTGATCCTGATGGACGAGCCGCTGGGCGCGCTAGATGCGCTGACCCGCGAAAAGATGCAGGGCCTCGTGCTGAAGCTGTGGAAAGAGACAGGCAAGACGATCATCCTGATCACGCACTCGGTGGAGGAAGCGCTGCTCTTGGGTGAGCGGCTCTTGGTGATGGCGCCACGTCCGGGACGGATCCACAAGGAATACCGCCTGCCATTTGCTGATCTTGGCGTTGGTCAGGATTTGCGCGAGGTGAAGAAGCACCCCGATTTTGGCACAACCCGCGAAGAAATCCTGGGCATGATCTGGGATATGGAAGAAGAAATCATGGGCCGGGTCGAGGAGGCGTAAAATGGGTGTTTTAGGAACTCTTCTAGAAGAACTGGGCACGGTCCTGCTGACCATTTGGGGCGCTATCCCATATGTCATCGGCTATGTCGTGCTGATCCTTGCCACTTATGTTGCGTGGAGCTTTGTGAAGCGGCTGATGACTCCGAAACACGATTACTCCTCGCTGAAAACGGTGACTTTCGGGGATGAGAGCGCGGTGTCGTCGAACTTTGCCGCATCGGTGATTTCGGTCGTGCTGATCGTGGTGCTTTGGGCGTCGTTCACGGGGTCGGTCCTGTTGCCGAAGTTTCTCCATGCGCCAGGCCCCTACACGGGTACGGACAGCTTTGAATATACGCTGGAAGCGCCGGACGGGACGACAGATACCGCAACGGTGACTGTGGTTGCGCATGCCGAGGGCGACGAACCCGTCCTGCCAGAGATCGAGGCAGGGGATGGCATCGCCAAGAATGACGTGATTGCGGTGCAGACCTACCGTTCCGGATTGTTGCGCGTTGAGGACAATGACGAGGTCAGCCGTGACGATGGTGCCGTGGTTGTTGCGATCGACGGAAAGGAAATCGCGCCGAATGAAGAGGTGAAAGTCTCCCTCGGGACGGTTGCGATGACGCGGCGCGGGACGTTGAGCATCTCACCCGGTACAGGCTGGCAGATGGAGCCGATCTGGCTGCCTGCGCCGGAGGCTGTCTGGGCACGTTTGGGCGAGATCGCCAGCACGGGCTACCGCAATTCGACACTGGCGGAGCATCTGGGCTTCTCGCTGTTCCGTGTGATCGTGGGCTTCCTGCTGGGTGCGGCGGTCGGCATTCCGCTGGGCTATGCGATGGGGCTTTCCAACTGGTTCCGCGGATGGTTTGACCCGATCGTTGAATTCATGCGCCCTGTACCGCCGCTGGCATTGATCCCGCTGGTGATCATCTGGGCGGGGATCGGAGAGGTCGGTAAGATTATCCTGCTGTTCCTTGCGGCCCTGTGGATCATGGCCATCGCGGCGCGATCCGGTGTGTCTGGTGTGCGGATATCCAAGGTTCATGCGGCCTATTCGCTCGGTGCGTCCAAGGTGCAGATCATGCGCCATGTGATCATCCCGAACTCGTTGCCGGATATCTTTACCGGCGCGCGCGTGGCGATGGGCGTGTGTTGGGGCACCGTGGTTGCCGCCGAACTCGTCGCCGCCGAGAAGGGCGCGGGCATGATGATCATGGTCGCATCGAAGTTCCAGAGCACGGATATCGTGATCATGGGGATTATCCTGATCGGGATCATCGGCTTTGGCATCGACATGCTGATGCGTTGGGCCGAGCGCTGGCTGGTGCCGTGGAAAGGCAAGGGGTGATCCTGCGCCACAGGGCCTGACCCCGCGATCGCGCGATGCGCAGGGGGTGGAGGTTTGCACACAAGGAAATGCGTAAAGTGGCGCGGGGAACCCCCGCGCCACTTTCTTTTTGTGCCATTTAGCAAGGGATGGAGCGGTTGCTGCGATGACTGGGCGCAGGGGGCAGGTGACGCGCAACGCGGTGTTGTGGTGTCGTTCAATGACGGGTCCACATCTGATAGGTGTGGAAGGCAGTTAGCATCAGGCGGGAGGGGCGACGGGCAAGGGGCCGTGAGGGAGCCCCTTGCCCGCCATTGGGGGCGATTTTTTAGCTTTCGAGCAGCTCTGGCACTTCGTTGCGGAGGGCGACGAGGGTTTCCTCCCAGATGCGGCGCGGTTCGCTGCGCAAGGCGCGCATGCCGTCTATATCACCGGATTTGCCGAGGCCTTCCATCGAACGCAGGGTGTTGCACAGGTGGTCAGTGCCGAACATTGCGGTCGAGCCGGCAAGTTTGTGCGCGGTGGCGATCAGCGCCTGATCGTCAAGGCTTTGATCGTCTGCCAGCTGCACGACGATTTCGGAGGTTTCCTTGATGAAAGAACTCATCAGGGTGGCGACTGTCTCTTCGCCAAGGTCGTTGGTCAGTGTTGAAAGGTTCTCGTGATTAATCAGCATATGCTCCACCGGCGCCTCTTCTGTTTGAGGTTCCGTCCTTTCTCCAGGTTGAACTGTCTCAATGTTCTGCTCGAGTGTACGAGCCAGCGTTGCGCGGGTGATCGGCTTGATGAGCGCATCATTCATGCCGGCTTCGCGGTAGCTGCGAATATCCGAGGGCAGGGCGTGTGCCGTCAAGGCGATGATAAGCACGTCCTTGCTCGGGCCGGTGCCACTACGAATGTTCTGCGCGGCCTGTACGCCGTCCATGACTGGCATCGAGATATCCATGAAGATGATATCGAAGCGATCCTCTTCTGCGGCTTCGACCCCTTGTTGGCCATCTGTCGCAAGCGTGACCTTGTGGCCTTCTTTCTTGAGCATTTCTTCGACAACGATGCGGTTGATCTGGTTGTCCTCGACCACGAGGACATTCAGCGATGAGGAGTCTTGCGCGGGGCTTTCGGCGGGGGCGGGCTCTTCGCTGGAGGAAGTGCCGCTCGAAAGCGTCGGCATGGGGAGGCGCAACCAGAACATCGAGCCTTCGCCTTCATCGCTTTCGACGCCGACTTCGCCGCCAAGGGCCGTCGTTAGGCGCTTGACGATGCCCAACCCAAGGCCGGTGCCGCCGGAATTGCGGGAATAAGAGGCGTCCACGGTGACGAAATCCTCGAAGATGCGGTTCAGGTTCTCGGGTGCGATGCCGATTCCGGTGTCAAAGACACGGATTTCGTACTGTTGGCCGCGCTCGACGCTTTCGACCTCGACCCGCACTTCACCATCTTGGGTGAACTTGATCGCGTTCGAGATCAGGTTGATCAGGATTTGTTGCAAGCGCTGCGGATCACCAAGCACCATCGGCGCTTTGATATTGACCATCTCGGTCAGTAACTTGCTGCGTTGGGCCACAGCCGCGCCGCGCTGGTTTTCTATGACCTGTTCAATGACACTTTCGAGGTTGAAGGGGCGCATTTCAACTTCAAGCTTGCCTGGGTCGATGCGCGAGATGTCGAGAACGTCGTTCACATGGTGCAACAAGAGATTGCCGGACGTCTCCATGATGCGGAGGAATTCCTTCTGGCGCGCGTCGAGGGACGTGTCGCCAAGCAGTTCGAGCGTTCCGAGCATCCCGTTGAGAGGGGTGCGCATCTCATGGCTGATCACGGCGAGGAATTCTGCCTTGGCGCGTTCGCTGGCAAGGGCTTCGTCGCGGGCTTTGAGGAGCTCTTTCTCCGCGTCCACTTGACTTGATATGTCACGAAGGAAGGACACGAACATTTCGTTTGGCCCTGTGCCGGTGGAGGAGATCGAAAATTCACACGGGAATTCGCTACCATCGTTGCGCAGCGCTTTGAGCTGGACGCGCCCTGTGTTGACGACCCTGCGGCGGCCCGTCGATTTATAGCGCATCATCCCGTCTTCGTGCGCGCGGCGGTAGCGCGGGGGGATGATCAGGTCGGAAATCGGAGAGCCGACGGCCTCTTCTGCGGTATGGCCGAAGATATCCTCTGCCGCGCCGTTGAATTCGACAATGATACCGTCCCGATCCGCGACGATCACAGCGTCGAGCGTAGAAGTTACCATAGTGGACAGGCAGGCGTTGGTTTCGGCTTTCTCTCCGGCGACTTGGGTTGCAATCCGGTAGAGGCGGAAAATCGCGTAAGACACGCTCAGCAGGGATACCACCAGAGCAACCGTCACCACTGCGAGGCGGATCAGGGTCATCTTGATTTCATTGCGCTTGTCTGCGGCGATGGCCCCAAAGTGGTCAACCCCGATCAATGACATGTCACGCACCTCGGGCAGCGTCGCATCAAGGGTCAGGCGCAGATCGGAAAGCCCCTCGGACAATTGCGCGTTGTTGCCGTCGATCAAAGGGATGTGGTCGTCGAGCGTGTTGCGGATCAAGCGGGCGTGATCAACGAAATTCGGCTGTTCAGAGCGCAAATCCGCATAAATTTCGCCGTTCCAAAAGATCATCATGCGGCTGTAGAAGACGTCGAACCTGCGCCGGAGTTCGTCGAGGGTCAGACCGTCGTTAGGTTGCGCTGCGTCCGCTGCTTGTTGCAGGCGCAGGAACTCCACTTCAAGTTGCGAGAGGTTCCACTGCACGTTATCTGATGTTGCGGTGGAATGTTCCTCGATCTTGCTTTGAACGTCAAAACCCAGAAACCCGATCGTCCCGATGCAGAGAGACAAGACAACACCAAGGGCGGCCAGCTTAAGCCAGCTGCCGCTCTCGACTGAAAGAAATTGGCTCTCCAGGCGGTTCACTTTGGCACTCAATCTATCGTCTCCGGTTCGTCGGTATCTGTCGCCCTGCGCACCTGCGCAGGGCGTATTGGGTTATTCTACGATCTCGATCCGGTCCAACTGCCAGATGCTGCGCGAATAATACTCCTCGTTCTGGAACTTGGGCTCATCGTCGAAGGGGAAGATAAGCCAGACCGGGCCTTTGTCACGAACGGACATGGTTTCTCCATTACGGAGATAGGCCAGTAGGGGGCCGTCTTCCAATCCGTCTGCGACCGGGAATTCGATTGCGTAATCGTTGATAGCCGTCGCGCGAAGCGTGCCGTCCTCGACGGCGAGAAACGCGAGAAAATCTTTTAGAGCGACGCATGTTTATTCTTTGATACCTTCGGTGCAAATCGTCGTCGTAGAGATGGTGAGATTCGGGAGAGCGGCAAGCATTTCCTGATCGAACGCTGCTATGGCGCCGATGTTTGTCATCTCGATATCGCCAGACACCGTGAGCATGACGTCGCCAGCAGGTGCGGCAAGGTCTTCAGCTTGCGCGGAAAAGGGAAATGCAACGGCGGCACTCATCACGAGACTAGCAACTACAGTGCGGACTTTGAGAAATGCCATTTGCAACATTTATCTCCTTTATTAGGTATACTGTGATGCATAGTTGCATGCTGGGATTGTTAATCGGCTAATGTATTGCATCTTTTGGAATAGCGTTCATTACAACATGAGGATATAAAGCGCTAATTCAGTAGTGTATTGATAGCTAAAAAGGTTCCAAATTATGCCTCAGGTTGTCTGTTTTAGAGGTGTAATCACGTTTAACCCTTCTGCCGGTCCGAAAGATTCAACTTTTGTGATAGGCGAGTCGCTGGAGGGTATCCGTGCCGCGAAAATTGATGCAAACTAGTCGCAATAGTGTGTAGGCTATATATACGAAATAGGGGTGATTACCGCATGAGAGTTCTAATCGCAGACGACCACGACCTGGTTAGGGAAACGATTGGCGCGTTTTTGTTGGCTGCAGGGATTTCAGAAGTAAAAACAGCAGCCTCGCTCGATGAGGCGTTGGTGATTGCGGACGAAACGGGGAGCTTTGACGTTGTATTGCTCGACTACAACATGCCGGGCATGAACGGGCTAGAGGGGCTCAAGCGCATGCGCGAAGCGAATGATGACCGCCCTGTTGCGATTATCTCCGGTACAGCGACCCGTGACGTGGCCGATGCGGCGTTGAGCGGTGGTGCGTCCGGCTTTGTACCCAAGACACTGGCATCCAAGTCGATGGTAACGGCGATCCGCTTCATGGCGGCGGGTGAAATTTATGCGCCGTTCGGCTTTATGCAGGAAACACCCGCCGCGGGTGACGGTCTGCTGACCAAGCGGGAAGTGGATGTGTTGCGCGGGATTTGCGAAGGGAAGTCCAACAAAGAGATCGCGCGCGATCTGGATTTGCAGGAAGTGACTGTTAAGCTGCATGTGAAGACGCTCAGCCGCAAGCTCGATGCACGCAACCGCACACATGCTGCGATGATCGCACGGGACCGCAACCTCGTCTAACGACTAAATAACAGACTGATTTGAAAAGCGCGTTTCACGCGCTTTTTTTATGTCTCATGATTGGTTGTCGTCGTCTTCTTCGGCGGGCTGGGGTGTGCCAAGTTCGCCCAGAACCGCGAATGCGCTTTCCAGTGAGGCATCTGGTTCGCTGGGTTCTGCCTTCGTTGGATTTTCTTCCGACGAAGAGCCTAACCTATCGAGTGCTGCAAAGGCATCGGTGAGGGCATCTTCGTTCTCACCTTGAGGCGTATCGGCTGAAGTGGAAGGTGCGTCTGCGTCTGCGTCTGCGTCTGCGT
>Ga0181571_10000198_pt1 | contig 36765 bp, 26 predicted proteins | sample 101ome_17_FD_132440 | JGI IMG/M metagenome (GOLD analysis project Ga0181571, IMG submission 132440) | Coastal salt marsh microbial communities from the Groves Creek Marsh, Skidaway Island, Georgia - 101407AT metaG (megahit assembly) | ecosystem: Environmental > Aquatic > Marine > Intertidal... | reverse complement strand
GTGGCGCAGCGGTCTTATCCCGCTTTTGCTGGCGCGTTGCCAATGCCGTTTCGAGATCGTTGTTCAGTTCGCGGGCGCGCTTCACATATTCTGGAATTTCAGAAATCGGCACGCCCGGTTTCCACAGTTCGGCCAGTTCGCGCAGGTTGTCACGGTCATGGTGGTAGAACACTTCCTGTGTCTCAGCCGCCTCGTATTCGGAGAGGCCGAGATTTTCGAGCGCGTAGCGCCCTGCGCGTAGAGAGCTGTCAAACAGTTCGCGCACGATGTCATTGGCGCCGGCGGCGTAGAGCTCGTAGACATGCACGCGGTCGCGGGCGCGGGCGATAATGTGCAGATCGGGCCGCAATTTGCGGGCGTAGCTCACCAGCTTAACGGCGGTGTGCTTGTCGTCCACCGCGACTAGAAGCACGTGGGCGGTTTCGATACCGGCGGCTTTCAGCAGGTCAGGGCGGGTTGGATCGCCAAAGAACCCGCGCGCGCCGAATTTGCGCATCATCTGAACCGTCTCCAGATCATTGTCGAGCACGATGGTTTGGAAACCGGCGCTTTGGATCAGGCGGTTCGATATCTGCCCGAAGCGCCCGATGCCCGCTATGATGACGGGCCCTTGCTTGTCGATCTCGTCGGCAGCGGTGGTTGTCGTCTCTTCGGTCGAGCGGCGGCTCAGATATTCGTAAAGGATGAATAGCAACGGGGTGATCAGCATCGATAGCGCGATCACGAGGATCAGGTTCTGACCGAGCGCTTGAGTCAATACGCCCGTAGCCAGAGCGAACGAGACAAGAACGAAGCTAAACTCACCTGCCTGGCTCAGACCGAGGGTGAACAGCCAGCGGTCCCGTTTGCGGATTTTCCAGACCAGTGCCAGAAGAAACAGCACCGAGAATTTGAGGACGATCAGCATAAGCGTTAGGCCAATGATCTGGAACGGCTCTTGGAAGAAGGCGGCGAAGTCGAAGCCCGCGCCCACGGTGATGAAGAACAGGCCGAGCAGCAGCCCTTTGAATGGCTCAAGGTCGCTTTCCAGCTCGTGGCGGAATTCGGAATTGGCAAGGACAACGCCCGCCAGAAAGGTTCCGAGCGCGGGGGAGAGGCCGACGAAATCCATCAGAACCGCAATGGACACCACCATGAGAAGCGCGAGCGCGGTATACATCTCACGCAGGCGCGCGAGGTGGATGTAGCGAAATACCGGTCGTGTGAGGAAGCTGCCAGCGAGGATGATTGCTGCGATTGCCGCGACGGTAATCAGTGTCACCCCCCAACCGGGCAGCCCTTGCACAAAATCGAATGCCGCGGAATGGGCATCACTTGCGCCGTGATCACTGCCGTTGATGGCCGTCTCGCGGGCGATGGACCCGTCAGGCGAGAGCGATACCGGCAGTGAAACCGCAAAAAGGGGCAAAACTGCCAGCATCGGGATCACGGCGATATCCTGCGACAGCAGAACCGAGAAGACATTGCGCCCACCCGAGGTTTGCACCAGTCCCTTTTCCGACAATGTTTGCAGAACGATTGCGGTCGATGACAGCGACAGGATCATCCCGATAGCGAGCGCGGTTGCCGTGGAGGTGCCCATGAAGATCAGGCCGCCGGTGATGGCGCCGGCGGTCAAAACGATTTGCAACCCTCCAAGCCCCAACAGGCGCATGCGCATGGCCCATAGGGTGCGCGGCTCCAGCTCCAACCCGATGAGAAACAACATCATGACCACGCCAAATTCGGCAAAATGCTGAAGATCTTGGGTTTCGCTGCCGACGAGCCCTGTCAGCGGTCCGATCACAATGCCTGCGGCAAGATAGCCGAGGACAGAGCCCAGCCCGAGGCGGGCGGCAAGCGGCACGGCAATGACCGCAGCACCGAGATAGATCGTGGCTTGAAAGAGGAAACTTTCCATAATTTTACTGTCGCAATCGCGGCACGGAATGACAACGGTTTGAAACGGGCGTCTCTATCGAGTGTTTACGGCATTTCGAGCGTCAATGTTCGGCCACCAGAGCGATATGTCAGGCTGGTTTGACCGATTGAGGCGACTTGTCCGCCATCAAGCCTGTCTCCGCTGCCAACCCGCGTGATCCGGCCATTGGGAAGCCGCACCAGCGCGGTGCGGTTGCCTCCGCTTTCGAAGATGCCGAGCAATGCCAAGCCGCGCAGGGAAATTGCGGATTCTTCGGTGGCGGCGTCGGCCACCGAGCGGGGGACAGAACCGGAAGGCGCGGCAGCTTGCGAGGCCGCGACGGGGCGGGTTGCCGCGATCTGGCGCACATTGGCGACGATTTGGTCGAAGTTGCGCGGGCGCGGTTCCGGCACGATGGTCAGATCGGGAACCAGATCGCTGCTGGCTACTGCCGTCGTTGCCGAGTTCAGGGCTGCCGAAATCGCCAGCACGTCATTGTCGGGCAGTGCGTAAGCGATCAGATCAGCAGGGCGGGCAGGAGGCGATCCGGTGCCGAGATCCGCGCGCGACCATGACGGGGCGGTCGCCACTAACCCTGAAGGGCGGGCGGGCGGCTGAAGCGCAGCGAAGCCAACCTCGCCGAGATTGTCGAAGAGGGCGACGAGGTCGGCATCGGCGAGTGCCTCATCATCGGCTGAAGTGGCGTCAGCGAGCGCCTCATCAACGCCTGTAGTGGCATCGGTGGAATTCGTCGCGTCGGTCTGATCCGGCGGTGCTGTGTCCTCGGGTGCGAGCCCATCCGGCCGTGACGGGGGAAGGACCGCAGGCGGTTCGTCGGTGATCGATATTGGCAGGCCGGTTTCGGGATCAATGATCCGCTCAGGCGCGAGACCGGCAGGGCGGTTGGGTGGGGGAAGGTCGGGAGTGCCTTCGATGATGGTGAGCGGCAGGCCGGTTTCAGGGTCGATCGGGGCGGGATCAACGTTGGCTTCGGTTTCGGCAGGCGTTATGGCGGTCGCCTCCGCCGCCGCTTCCGGCTCGGGCGGGGTTTCAACCGCCGGCTCGGGCGCGATCCCCGCAGGGCGGTTTGGCGGGGTTACGACCGGCGGCACAGCCAGAAGCAAAGCGCCGCTTTCGGTGATCTGTGCGCCGGGCTGGAGGGATGGCGGGTCAGGCGGCAGCTCCGTCCCCGGACGGGCGCGGAACGGAATGTCGGGCTGGCCTGCATAGACGATAACGCCGTTGGGAAGCTGCGTTCCTTCCGCCGTGGCCAGTATGAAACCGCGCGCATCCCGCGCGAAGCTTGTGCCTGCAGGCGGCGGGTCCAGCGGTGCCAGCATAACCGGATCAGGCGTTGAACCGGCGATAACGGGAAGCGGCAGCACCTCTTGCGATGCTGTCGGCATCGAGATCGGTGCGCCTGCGCCGCTTTCTTCGGAGAGGATTTGCGGGATGGCGGCAAAGCGCGGCGCACGCTGCCAGACGCCGGTACGCTGATAGATTGTTTGCGCCTCGTCCGGGGTCAGAACGCGCCCCGCGATGACAGGTACTTGCTCTGCTTCCGGCGCGGCAGTAGCGCTTTGCGTGGCTGTGTCCGCGACATTGGGCAAAGCGGGCGTGGTTGCATCCGGGGCGGGGAATGCCGGATCTTGGACGGCGGTGACTGGTTGCTCCGACACGGGATCGAAAGACCGCCCATCCGTTTCGCTGGGCATTTGCGGTGCCTCGGGTGGGATTTCAGCAACGACCGGCTCGACGCTGGAAAGTTCCGGCTCTGCGCCATTGCTGAGGCGATCCCATCCCGCAAAGCCCAGGTAGCCAACCGCGAAGGCAAAAATGATGCTCGATGCCAGCAGCGAAAGGAAGCGCGGGTCGCGCATGCTGCGCGGCTTGCGATCTCTGGCCCCGAAAACGGTGAAGCGTCGCTCCTCGTTTCCAGCCGTTGGGCGGCTGGCGAAGGGTGCAGGCGGCGGCACGGGGGGCAACATTGCCGGTTGCACCGCAGGCGGATCTTTTCGGACCAGCGGCTCGTTGCGGGGCTCCGGCGCGGTTGCCGGTTTTGTACGGGTAGACGCAAAGAGCGCCTTTAGGTTGCCTGTTGCTGGCTTGTCTTGTTTGTCGGTGGCGGGCGAGGTCGCGCTGATCGTTTTGGCGAGGCGGCCGGCGGCCTTTGTCAAGCGGCTTGCGACGTCTGCTGGGTCTGGTTGCGCGGTGCTATCATCATCCCGTTTGGCGCCGAAGAGCGACTTTGCCTCAGGGGGCGGGGCGGGTGTGTCGCTGATTGTGTGCGCGAAAAGTACAGGCTCGGTCGGCGCTGCGGGGTCTTCTTCAACTGCTGAGTCTGCATCGCCAGAGCCAAGAACAGCCATAGGCGTGAAGCGGGCAGAAGCGCTTTGGCGCGGGGTGGTCGCATCAGACGCCTGCGGCGCTTCGGATACGGGTTCTGACAGGGGCGGCTGCACCATTTCATCGTAAATATCCGCGAACGATTCCTCCGGTGTGGAATCCTCGACCTGAGCTTGCGCAGCGGCATCAGGTGATGGTGGTAGGTCTGCCAAGTTGTCGGTCAGGCTGACTGGCACATCGTCCCGCTCGATCACTTCTCCGGGGCCAAGCAAGCTCAGGGCGGCGAGGGTACGACCGAAGAAAACTTCGCCCACATAGGTGCCTTTCTCGGGTACGGCGGCAAAGCAAACCGGCATCAACTGGTGCGTCTCGGCGAATTTTTCGGCCTCGTCGAGTGTTTCGCGAGTGACGGCGGCGACAAAGGTTTGGTTCTCGTCACGGCTGTGGTCGTGCACGATTTCACTGATGGGGTAGGCCGTTGCGTTTTGCAGGGCAGCGTCGATCTCGGTCGTGGTGGCGATCGGGTTCTGCAGGGAGATGTACTTGATCTGCTCGTTTGGGATCAGGAGCTTGGTGCGCAGGCCGGATGGTTCACGCGCCAGCGCTTCGCGGCGCAGCGCAGCCATTTTCGCGCTCGCTTCTGGGTCCGCATGGGCGACCTCGCCCACGACTGCCCAGCCGCGCGAAACGCGCTGAAACAGGCGGACACCGTCTTCAGTGAGCGAGAGAGCGAAATTGGCCTTCATTCCTGCCTGATCCGTATTTCCTGTGCCGAGCACCCTATCCGGCTGATATACTGGGCGCCAGTCTCGTTTCTAGTAAATGCAGGGAAGGACAGCGTTTTTCCGCCCATCGGCGCAAAGGAAAACCGCCTGCCGGAAATGTCGGCAGGCGGAGAGGTTCACGGGGAGTCGAACCAAGTTGAAGTGGCGTCAGGCAACGTTTTCCAGTTGCAATTCGGGTGTGATGCCCAGCGCGAAACAGACGTCGCGGGTCAGCTCGGGGCGGTTGAGCGTGTAAAAATGAAGGTGCTCGACGCCGCTACCGAGAAGATCATCGCACAGTTCGCTGGCAAGGGCGGTGGCGAGAAGATCGCTGGTGCCGTCCCTTTCTGCATGTTCAAAGGCATCTTCGACCACCTTCGGGATGGATGTGCCGCATTGCGATGCGAAACGGCGGGTTCCTGCCCAGTCCTCGACGGGGAGAATGCCGGGGATGATCGGCACGTCGATTCCCGCTTTCACGCATGCATCACGAAAACGGAAGAAAGTCTCTGCTTCGAAGAAGAACTGGGTAATCGCGCTTGTCGCGCCGGCGTCTATCTTGCGCTTGAGGTAGTTGATATTCGCCTGATCGGACGCGGCTTCGGGGTGCTTCTCGGGGTAGGCGCCGACGCGGATGTTAAAGCTGCCTTCACTTGCCAGCGCCTCAATCAATTCGACAGACGAATTGAAGCCTGCGGCGTGTGGGGTAAACCCTTTGGCGCCTTTCGGCGGGTCGCCACGGAGGGCGACAATATCCGAGACGCCCGCGGCTTTGTAGGCGCGTGCGATTTCGAGTGTTTCGTCGCGGCTGGCATCAACACAAGTCAGATGTGCGGCAACGTTCAGGCCGGTGCGCTTGTGGATCGTGCTGACTGCATCATGCGTCAGTTTGCGGGTCGTGCCACCCGCGCCATATGTCACCGAGACGAACTCCGGCGCGAGCGGTGAGAGCGTGTTGATCGTATCCCAAAGCCGGAACGATGCTTCGAGCGATTTGGGAGGGAAAAATTCAAACGAGATGGACGGGCGGGTCATTGGGCGATTCCTGTTTTGGTTGCCCTCTTGTCTCCAAAAACGCGATGTGAGACAAATTCATAACTCTCACCAAGATAATGAAAGTTTCTCACATATGCATATCGAGTTCCGCCATCTGCGAACGATTAAGGCGATACACGATACCGGCGGCCTTGCGCGGGCGGCTGATCAGTTGAACATGACGCAATCGGCGCTGAGCCATCAGATCAAGGGTATTGAGGAACAGGCGGGCGTCGATCTCTTTGTGCGCCGCTCGAAGCCCTTGCGGCTGTCGGCTGCGGGCAAAAAGCTGCTCGCGGCGGCGGAGCGGATCTTGCCCTTGGTCGCTGATCTGGAAGCCGAGTTTTCAGGCTTGGTGCAGGGGCGGGCAGGGCGGCTGCATATCGCGATAGAATGTCATGCGTGTTTTGAATGGCTGTTGCCTGTTCTTGAAGCGTTTCGGAAGGCATGGCCGGATGTGGATGTGGATATCCGCCCCGGTTTGGCTTTTGACGCTTTGCCTGCCTTGCGTCGCGAGGATTTGGATGTCGTGATCTCCTCCGATCCGGGCGCCATGGACGATATAGAATTTACCCCGCTCTTTGATTACGAGCCGGTTTTCGTGGCTTCCGCGCAGAATCCGTTGGCCGAGAAAGACGTCATCGAGGCGGAGGATTTTCGCGGTCAAACACTGATCACCTATCCGGTCGATCGGATGCGGCTTGATGTGTTTACCGAATTGCTGGCGCCTGCGCGCGTTGAACCGGCAGCGATCCGTCAGGTTGAACTCACCGCAGTGATATTGATGTTGGTTGCCTCCAATCGCGGAGTGACGGTATTGCCCGACTGGGTTGTGCGGCAGCTGCGCAGCTCGAGTGATTATGTCACGCGGCGGATCACGGCCAACGGCCTGAGTAAACGGCTCTACGCAGCGACCCGCCAAGATGAGGCAAGCCGCCCGTTCATGGCCCATTTTGTGCGCCTTGCGCGGAGCGAAGCGGTCAAATTGCAGCGCAGGTAGGCGCTCAGGCGCGGAGCGCGGCTTGGTCCTTCGGGCGGCGGACGATCTGCCGTGACAGCACGGTGGAGTGCGACCCCTTGCTGGCGATGATCGGCCCGTACATGGTGAACAGCCCCGCCTCCTGCGCGGCGGTCAGCATTTCTTTCGTTGCCACGTCGGCAATTACCGGTGTGGCCTGCGTCGATCGCACGAGAGCAACCATTCCGGCAAGGAGTGTGCGTTTGCGCTGCATGGCAATCGCGTTCTTAGATACGTTCGATGGTGCGACGGCGAGCGGTGAGAAAATGATATAGTCAAATAGACCGGCTTCCAGCGCGTCGATTGGCATTTGACCGTGGCCGAAGCCGCTCATAGCGAAGGAAATACCCGTATGTGATATCCCGCGCACGCCAGCGATAACAGATGCTGCCAAGCGATCGGTGAAAGCATCCTTTCCGATGGTCAGGACAAGGCTGCGCCTGAGATCAGGCGACAGGGCCGTCAGTTTGTTTTTGAGAAGGTCGCGGCCCGCTGCCGTGGTGAGCAAACGGGCTGGAACCTCAAGAAAGACGAAGCCACCATCACAAGGGTTCTCGCGTAATTCGAGACACAGTTCCCCAAGCAGTGCGGCGAAAAAGTCTGACTCGGCGCCGATTTCGCAGATTGCGTCGTTCAATGCCGTGACTGGTTTACAGGCAGGCGGTTGGTTTTGCCATCGCGCGTGGACGTAAACCCCGAAAAGGGTTCCGTCCTCAGTCGAGATGATGGGTTGGAAATAAGGCTTGATGTCACCTTGGTGCACCGCCGCCAACAGGGCGAGCCGTTGCTGCGGCGTCACCGAAGAGGAAAATCGTGTCGGTGAAAACAGGACGACTTTTCAGTCGTGGAGGTTTTGGCACTGTACATCGCCTTGTCCGCCGCTGAACAAAGCGCCTCAACCTCGGCGCCGGTATGGCGGCAGATGCCGATGCCAACACTGGCGCTGACCCGCAATTCCGTCTGCAAATTGTAGAGGTAGGGTTGCTCGACTTCCTCCAAGGTGAGGCGCGCAAGGCGTTCTGCGAGATTGTCCGAACTAAGGTCGGGGATCGCGATGATGAATTCGTCGCCACCGAGCCGCGCTGCAAGGCCGATCTCGCGGGCTACATTACGCAACCTGTGCCCGATCTCGCGCAGGAGGTGATCCCCCGCATCATGGCTATGGGTGTCTTTTTTCTTATGCAACGTGTCGAGACTGTTGAGGATGTAAACCCCCATCAAGCCCGTGGTGACAGCCCATTCCAGCGGGGAGCCACGGAGGAATTCATTGCGCGCGGCGAGGTAGAATACCACGAAGGCAGAGGCAAAGGACGGAACCATCAGGCTCCAGTTGAAGAACGGAAGGGATGCGAAGCTGTTCGAGATATGCACGAACACGCCAAACAGCCAAAGGAACCCTCCAAGCAGCAAAGCGGCAGAGGGCTCCTGCGAGAGGACGAAGGCAGGCCAAGCATAGGCTATGACCGAGCTCCAATTTACGGCCCAGACGGCGAGAATGTATCGCAGGGAGATGTCTTCATCGAGATCGGCGATCCGGCGGTAAAGCCATGTTCCTGCGATCTCGTAGGCCGCCAGAACCAGCCCGATGCCAGCTGCGTGTTCGGCGCCCTTGACCCAAAAAACCAGCCCAACAATCAGCGCAGCAGTGGCAAGGCGCTTTCCGAGGTCACGCGCGGCGATATGGACGGCAAAGCGGGTCTGGTAGCGCAGATAATCCAATTTTGGCAGGAACATAGGCGCCTCGTAGCTACTGGATGACTTTTGGCCGCCGGAGGTAAAGAAAAGGTTAACGCGCGGTGCAGCGGCGCCTATCCCATGCGTTTCGTGCATGGCGGAGCGGTGTTCTTTGTTCTTGCCCAGAGGGCCGCGAGCGCCTATACGCGCGGCCTGATCCCACCCTTATGGCCCCGAACGGAGTTCTTCATGCCCGGAAGCGCAAATCTTAACGTCATGATGAAAACCGCCCGCAAGGCGGGCCGCGGCCTGCTTAAAGACTTTGGCGAGGTGGAAAACCTGCAAGCCAGCACCAAAGGCCCGGGTGACTTCGTGAGCCGCGCCGATCTGCGTGCGGAGGAAACGATCCGCGAAGAGCTGATGGCAGCCCGTCCGACCTACGGGTTCTTGGGCGAAGAAGGCGCCGAAATTGAAGGCGAAGACCCGACCCGCCGCTGGATCGTCGATCCGCTGGATGGGACGTCGAACTTCCTCCACGGCCTGCCGCATTGGGCTGTATCCATTGCGCTGGAGCATAAGGGGCAGGTCGTTGCCGGCGTCATCTATGATCCGGTGAAGGACGAGCTGTTCTTTGCCGAAAAAGGCGAAGGCGCTTGGATGAACGAGCAGCGAATTCGCGTCTCTGGCCGTTCGCGTATGATCGAGAGCATTTTCGCGACCGGTCTGCCATTCGGCGGCCGCGCAGACCTGCCCGAAACGCTGAAAGACCTTGGGCGTTTGCTGCCGACCTGTGCTGGTGTCCGCCGGTTTGGTGCCGCTGCGCTTGATCTGGCTTATGTGGCGGCCGGTCGTTACGATGGCTTCTGGGAGCGTAAGCTGAATGCATGGGATATGGCGGCGGGCCTCGTCATCGCGCGTGAGGCTGGTGCCTTTGTCGAGCCGCTCCGCGAAGGTGGCGATATCTTTGCCGATGGTGAGGTCATCTGCGCCAATGAGGCGATTTTCCCGCAGTTCGCAAAAGCCATCCGCAGCTAGATAATCGACGACAAATTGATGCCGCATTCGCCTGCTATGCGAGGCGGATGAAGTGGTGTTTTTCTGATAGGAGCCGCGTTGCGGCTTTCGTTCGCGACGAATCCGATGCAGCGACGGTTGAGTGGGTTGTTGGTACGGCTGCCGCCGTCGGACTCGGTCTGGCTGTGATGGAGACGGTCGGTTCTGGCGTCGAAATCCTTGCTGATCGGGTGAGCGAGAGCATAGCGAATATCGAGTTCGATTGGTCGACAAATTCTGCGCCGCCGCCGCGAGTGAGCGCCAGCAACTGACCTAACCCCAAGGCCCGCGCGGTCGGCGCGGGGCTTTGTGCCGCGCGACTCGTGGCACGTTTGAGCGTTGCAGCGGATAGCGTGCAGCTGGGTGCGGTGGTGCGCCAGCGGTCGCCTGCCAATAATCCGATGCGCCCGCACGCAGCCAGACAGGGATTGCAAACACAACTCCCAGAACAAACCCGCCAGCATGCGCCCAATAGGCGACACCGCCGCCACCGGCCGCCGTGCCCAGCCCGCCGACCAGTTGCATCAGGAACCACAGCCCCAACATCATCCATGCAGGCACCGGAAGGATGCGGATGAACAGGATAAAGATGATCAGGATATCAACCCGCGCACGGGGAAAGAACAACAGGTATCCCCCCATCACCCCCGAGATCGCGCCCGAAGCGCCAACCATAGGGATTTGCGAACTGGGTTCGGTGACATATTGAGCAAAGCCCGCGCCAATGCCGCAAAGCGCATAAAAGAGCAGGAAACCCAAGCGGCCCATGCGGTCTTCGAGGTTGTCTCCGAAAATCCACAGGAACAGCATGTTGCCCCCCAGATGCGCCAGCCCGCCGTGCAGGAACATCGACGTGACGAACGCCTGCTGGTTCTCACCAGCGCTGATGCGGGCGGGGATGAGGGCATATTCGTAAAAGAAGTAGGCGACATCGCGCTCCGAGGTCAGCGGCATCTGCGCGAACAGGTAGACACTGATGTTCGCCGCGATCAGCAGATAGGTGATCACCGGCGTTCGGATCGAGGGGTTATGATCGCGGATCGGGAACATGACCCGCACCGTCTGCCAAGGCGACGGTGCGGTCAAGATGGTGAAAGGCTCTAAGCCTCCGCAACGACTGCAAGAAGCGCTGCATTGCCACCTGATGCGGTGGTGTCGATGCAGACATGCCGTTCATGCAGCACATGGGCGGCATCCGGCATCGCGGTGATTAGTGCCACAATCGGTCCGTTGCGCTGCGCAAGCGCGTTTTCGATTGCGCGGCCTGTCTCCGCGTCGCCCCACCAGAGCACCGCGCCGAGATTTGGCAGCGTTACCAATGCGTCAGGTGTCAGATCGCCATGCGCTGTAACGGCAATTCCGCCCAAAGCTTCGACAGCGACCTTCTGGGCTGCCGACGCTTCGGCACCGGGACCAAGGCAGAGGACCGGCCCACGCGCAGTGGCGCTCAGGCGGTTGGACTCGCCCGTTGGGCCGGGCATGTCGCGATCTGGGAGGCTGGGAGGGGTCATCGGAGCCTCCAGTGCCTTGGTCAGTTGGCCAATATCTGCGGGGGATTGCCATGCGGCACCGCTGATAGGGGCGGGTTGCGGCTGGTGGAAGCGGGGCAGGTAATGCGGGCCGCCTGCCTTCGGCCCCGTGCCCGAAAGCCCCTCGCCCCCGAACGGTTGCGAGCCGACGACCGCGCCGATCTGGTTGCGATTCACATAGATGTTTCCGGCTTGCACATTCTCAACGATGGTTTGAACGCGATCGTCGATCCGCGTGTGCAGGCCGAATGTGAGCCCATAGCCGGTGGCATTGATCGCATTGATCACGGCGTCGATCTCGGTGGCTTTGAATGTGGCAACATGCAGCACGGGGCCGAAGATTTCGCGCTCAAGATCGGCAATGCCATTGATGCGGATAACGGTTGGTGCGACGAAAGTGCCCGCGGCAGGTGCGGCGAGTTCGTGCAGGATACGGCCTTCGCTGCGGGCTGCCTCGATATGCGTAACGATCCCCGCTTTGGCGGTGGCGTCGATCACGGGGCCGACATCGGTGGCAAGGTGCCACGGATTGCCAACCACCAGCTCGTTCATTGCGCCTTTGAGCATCTCCAGCAGCTTGTCGGCGATATCCGCCTGCACATAAAGGCAGCGCAGGGCAGAGCAGCGCTGACCTGCGGACCGGAAGGACGACATAACGATATCGCGCACCGCATGTTCAGCCAGTGCGGTACTGTCTACGATCATAGCGTTGAGGCCGCCGGTTTCGGCAATCAACGGCGTACCGGGTTGGCAGTTAGCGGCCATGGAGGCGCGGATTTTCAGCGCTGTGGCGGTCGAGCCGGTGAAGGCGACGCCAGCGATCCGTGCATCGGCCGTAAGTGCCGCGCCAACGCTGACACCACCGGGGAGCAGCTGGATGGCATCATCAGGCACACCGGCCGCATGCATCAGCGCAACGGCGCGGGCCGCGATCAGTGGCGTTTGTTCCGCCGGTTTGGCAAGGACGGCATTTCCGGCAGCCAAGGTGGCAGCGATTTGACCTGTGAAAATCGCAAGGGGGAAGTTCCACGGGCTGATACAGGTCCAGATGCCGCGCGCCGCGCGATTGGACGCCCCGTCGCGGGCTTGCGCGGCATAGTAGCGGAGGAAATCAACCGCCTCGCGCAGCTCACCCACCGCATCGGAAAGGGATTTGCCTGCTTCACGCGCAACCAAGGCAAACAGCTCGTCGGCATGAGCCTCATAGGCATTTGCTACGCGGTTGAGGACCTCGGCGCGGGTGCCGGGATCGGTATCCCAAGGCGCGGCGCGGTCCAGCGCGGTGGCGATGTCTTCCGTCGTGGAAGCGGTGACGTGACCAACAACATCATCAGGCAAGGCGGGGTTGGTGACTGGCTGTGGCTGCTCCGAGGCTGCGAACGCGGCGGCTGGCAGCGGGCTGGCTTGCCATTTGGCACCAGTTGCAAAATCGGCGCGGCCTTCGTCGATTGCCTCAAGCGTTGGGGTATGGGTGATGTCCCATCCTTTGGAATTGGTTCGCTCCGGCGCGAAAAGCGCAGGGCCGGTGGGCAGATCAGGGCCTTTGCCGAGCGTTTCGAACGGGCAGGAGGCGACTTTCTCGGCCGGGACCGTTTCATCGACGATCTGATTGACGAAAGAAGAGTTGGCGCCGTTTTCCAACAGGCGGCGCACGAGATAGGCCAGCAAATCCTCATGCGCGCCAACGGGGGCGTAGATGCGGCAGCGGGTGCCGTCACGCTTGAGCACGATCTTGTGCAGCGCTTCGCCCATCCCGTGCAGGCGTTGGAACTCGAAACTGTCTGTCGGTTTGTCCATCGTCTTTGCCAGATGCAGCACCGCCGCGACAGTATGGGCGTTATGCGTCGCAAATTGCGGGTAGATACGGTCAGTCATCGACAGCAGCTTACGGGCATTCGCGATGTAGGAAATGTCGGTGGCTTGCTTGCGGGTGAAGACGGGGAAGCCCGTCATTCCTTCGACCTGCGCGCGTTTGATCTCGGCGTCCCAATAGGCGCCCTTGACCAATCGCACTATGATCTTCCGATCAAGCCGTTCTGCGGTGTTATAGAGCCAGTCGAGCACATGGCCCGCGCGTTGTCCGTAGGCCTGAACAACAACGCCGAAGCCCTCCCATCCGCGCAGGCCCGGATCGGCGAGGACTTCCTCGATCACATCAAGCGATAGCGACAGCCTGTCGGCTTCCTCCGCGTCAATGTTGAAGCCCATGCCGGCGGCTTTCGCCAGCTGCGCCAGCGCCCTGACGCGCGGGACCAACTCGTCCATCACGCGGCTGCGCTGGGTTTCCTCGTAACGGGGATGCAAGGCTGACAGCTTGACCGAAATGCCGGGGTTTTCGGCCACGGAATCCGATTTGCAGCCTTCGGCAATGGCACTGATCGCGCGGGAATAGGCCAGATGGTACTGGCGGGCATCGCGCTCGGTGCGGGCAGCTTCGCCAAGCATGTCATAGGAATATGTGAAACCGAGTTTCTGCATGCCTTCGGCGCGTTTCATCGCTGCGCCGATATTCTCGCCGAGGACGAACTGCCGCCCCATTTCGCGCATCGCACGCCCGACGGCAGTGCGGATGACCGGCTCTCCCAAACGCTTGATCGCGCCGCGCAGCGCTTTGGCGGGGCCAGGCTGGTGACGCTCGTCCAAGACGCGGCCCGTCAGCATCAACGCCCATGTTGAAGCGTTGACCAATGAGGAGGAGGAATGGCCAAGATGCTTGCCCCAGTCGGAAGGGGCGATCTTGTCTTCGATCAGCGCATCAATGGTTTCTGCATCCGGCACCCGTAGGAGCGCTTCCGCCAAACACATGAGCGCGATGCCTTCCTCGGTTGACAGGCCGTATTCGGCAAGGAACACTTCCATCATCCCCGGCTCCGAGGCACCGCGGATGGCGCGGACGAGCTCTGCGCCATCGGCAGAAATGGCATGGCGCTCGGCGGCGGGCAGAGCGGCCGCGGCGATCAGTGTCTCGACGATCGCAGTTTCGTCGGCATAGATGTTGGCGTCGATGGTTGCGCGGATCTGGTTTTCAAATTTACGAGGCATTTTGGGTATCTCCGTTTGTCCCAGAATACAGGATTGATAAAAGGCGTTTTTCCTGCTAATTGCGCGCAAACTATTATTTGCGACTGAAATTTTGCAGATTGGGTGAGCAAATTGACTTCTGAGCTGGACGGATTTGACCGCAAGATTCTCGACATTGTGGCGGTTGAGGGGCGGATCAGCGTAACCGAACTGGCGCGGCGTATCGGCCTGTCCAAATCACCGACCCAAGCCCGCCTCAAAAGGCTTGAAGATAGCGGTGTCATTCGCGGCTATCGCGCGCTTTTTGACCCGATCCGATTGCGGCGTGATCATGTGGTATTTGTCGAGGTGAAATTGACCGACACGCGCGAAGCCGCGCTGGCCCAGTTCAATGCGGCGGTTTTGATGATACCCGAGGTCGAACAATGCCATCTGATTGCGGGCCAGTTCGATTATTTGTTGAAGGTCCGCACCTCCGGCATGACGGGCTACAGGCTGGTTCTTGCCGAGAAAATTTCTCTCCTTCCGTACCTCGCGCATACCTCGACCTATGTTGCCATGCAGGCGGTGAAGGAAGAGGGCTTTGGGCAGTCAGCTGTCACCACTGGCGATGCGTGAGCACGGAGCTTGCCTGCAAGGGTGAAATGGCGCACACTAACGGCATTCACGGCCCGAATAAGAGGCCAAGAGAGCTGAGCAGTCACTTCCCAAAAGGTATTTGATATGAGCAATCGTATTTTGTTTTTTCTTGGCGCCTTCGGGGCGCTGTCGGGGTGTTTCGGATCATCGGCCGATGTGGAGGTGCTTTCCAGCGCTCCTTTCGGTGCCAGCGCGGGCGTGGCGCGGGCAGTCACGGGCGACGCGAACTTCATTGCTATCATTCCCGACATCGAATCCCCCAGCGATTATGCTCATCTTTCGATTGTCCGATCCATCTCGGCGACGACAGACGAAAACGGCCTGAGCACCGGCGTGATCGAGGTCGAATATGCCAACGGCGAGCGGGAACAGGTTTCCGCATATTTCTATAGTGATGTCGCGGGTATTTATGGCCGGTTCGGCACTGATAATCCAGCCATTGTCGTGGGTGGATCTGCACCCGAGGGGCTGCCGCTTGGCGCGTCCTACAGCTACGACGGGCTGGCAGTTGTGGAGTTCCTGATTGATGGGGACGACTACAGCGAAACAGGCACTTTCGCGCTGGAGGCGGATTTTATCGACCGTACCGCGAACATGAGCGTCACTTCCGACAATGCCAGCTACTCCCACACCAATATGCAGATCGAAACCTCCGGATTGTTTGACGGGCAGGGCGGCACATTGGTTGTCACCGCTGGCAGTGGCGATACCCGCAGCCTTGACCTCTACGGCAGTTTTCACGGCGAAAATGCGGACTATGTGACGGGCGCCGGTGTTAGCGGTACGCGGGCTGGCGACGACTTCAGCTATATCGCGATCATTGGTGACAGGAACTAGCGGAGGCTCTTGCCTCACTCGGTGAAACCTGCCAATTGAACGCCCGTGCCCGCGTGGTGGAATGGTAGACACTGGGGACTTAAAATCCCTTGGCCTTAGTGCCGTGCCGGTTCGAGTCCGGCCGCGGGTACCATTCGAAGTCTTGGTTGTTCAGGCCTGTTGTGCGTTGCCGCCAAAGGCCGGCAAGCCAATGGCCCGACGATCATCGCCGTTAGGTTAACATAAATATATCCAATTTTTTGAAGGTCTTCTCTGGGCCATTGCAAGCCCGCCCCCCGTGCCGTAGCGTCACGGCGATCATCCAAACGGGAGACTTCCATGACCAAAGAACACGGTTTCGACACGCTTCAGGTGCATGCCGGAAACACGCCGGACGCGGCGACCGGCGCGCGCCAGGTGCCGATCTATCAAAGCACATCATTCGTTTTTAAAGATGCCGAGCACGCCGCGCGTTTGTTCAACCTGCAAGAGGTTGGCTACATCTACTCGCGTTTGACCAACCCGACGGTTGATGCTCTGGCCGTGCGGATCACCACGCTTGAGGGCGGCGTCGGCGGCTTTTGTTGTTCGTCGGGCCATGCGGCGCAGATCATGGCGCTGTTCCCGCTAATGGGACCGGGGCTGAATATTGTGGCCTCAAACCGCCTCTATGGTGGGACGATCACCCAGTTCGGCCGGACGATTTCGCGCTTTGGCTGGTCCTGCAAATTCGTTGATTTTGACGATCTGGATGCAGTTAAGGCGGCGATTGACGATAACACCCGTGCCGTTTTCTGTGAATCCATCGCGAACCCAGGCGGCTATATCACCGATCTCGATGCGATTTCGACGATTTCAGACGCGGCTGGCATTCCGCTGATCGTGGATAATACATCGGCCACGCCTTATCTGTGCCGCCCGATCGAGCACGGCGCGACGATCGTTGTGAACTCCACCACCAAATACCTGACAGGCAATGGCTCCGTCACCGGCGGTTGTGTTGTCGATTCTGGTAAGTTCGACTGGTCCGCAAGTGACAAGTTCCCCTCTCTCTCGCAGCCGGAACCGGCCTATCACGGCTTGAACTTCCACGAGGCGCTGGGCGCGATGGCGTTCACCTTCCACGGTATTGCGGTTGGCCTGCGTGATCTGGGCATGACGATGAACCCGCAAGCCGCGCATTACACGCTGATGGGTATCGAAACGCTGAGCCTGCGGATGGAGAAGCATGTGGCCAACGCCGTGAAAGTGGCGAACTGGCTCGAAGCCGATCCGCGCGTTGATTACGTGACCTATGCGGGCCTCGATTCCAGCCCCTACAAGGATCGCGTTGCGAAGATCTGCCCGAGGGGGGCAGGGGCGCTGTTCACCTTCGCGGTAAAGGGCGGCTATGATTCTTGTGTGAAGTTGGTCGATAGCCTTGAGCTGTTCAGCCATGTTGCCAACCTTGGCGATGCGCGCTCGCTGATCATCCACTCGGCCTCCACCACCCACCGCCAGTTGTCGCCGGAGCAGCAGGAAGCCGCTGGCGCGTCTCCGAATGTGGTGCGCCTGTCCATCGGCATCGAGGACGCTGATGACATCATCGCCGATCTGGATCAGGCATTGGCAAAAGCCACGGCCTAATACTCGCGATCTTGCAACGAAAAACGCCCCGGCTATCCGGGGCGTTTCTTTATTTGGGTGGTGGTCTTAGTCCCGCTTGCCTGCGAAGCGCTGCTGCCAATCCTCGCGCTGCTCGTCGGTGATCTTGGCAAAGAGGACTTCAGGCACGGTGAAAGCGTGGCCTGCCTTAAGCTGGGTCAGTGCCTCTTCGACCGACGCAGGCCATGCGCAGTCAGCAGCCTTCATATCCACCAGCATCCGCGCCGCAGCGTCAGGGATGAACGGCGCGGAGAGTACCGCGTAGAAGGGGATCAGGTTGAGCGCGAAGCGGATTTGCGCGGCGGCGGCTTCTGGATCGGTTTTGAAGGTCGACCACGGCGCGGCTTCTTGCAGGTATTCGTTGCCCGCAACCCAAATCGCCCGCAGCTCGCCCGCCGCCTTGCGGATTTCGATGGAATCCATGTGGGACTGGTAAGCGGTAAGCCTGTCCTGAAGTGTGGCGATCAGGGCCTTTTCAGGCGCACCCAGATCGCCGCCCTCCGGCACCACTTCGCCAAACTTTGAACGGCAGAACTTAGTCACGCGGCTGACGAAATTGCCCAAGACATCGGCCAAGTCCTTGTTCACACCGGATTGGAAGCTCTCCCAAGTGAACTCGCTGTCAGATGTTTCCGGCACATGGCTCAGAAGCCACCAGCGCCAGTAATCGGCGGGGAGGATTTCCAGCGCCTGATCCATGAACACGCCGCGCCCGCGCGAGGTTGAGAACTGGCCGCCATCATAGTTCAGGTAGTTGAAGGATTTGATATAATCCACGAGCTTCCACGGCTCGCCAGAACCAAGGATCGTGGCGGGGAAGGAAAGCGTGTGGAACGGCACGTTGTCCTTACCCATGAACTGAGTGTAGGTCACATCTTCCGCGCCTTTGTCGGTGCGCCACCAGCGCTCCCAATCGGCGCCCTTGCCAGCATCGACCCATTCCTGCGCACAGGCGATATATTCGATGGGCGCGTCGAACCACACATAGAAAACCTTGCCCTCCATACCCGGCCAGTCGCTCTCGCCGCGCTTGACGGGGATGCCCCAATCCAGATCGCGGGTGATGCCACGGTCTTGCAGACCGTCGCCATCGTTGAGCCATTTCTTGGCGATGGAGGTGGTCAGGACGGGCCAGCCCTCGCGGGTGTCGATCCATTCTTCCAACTGATCCTTCATCTGCGACTGCCGCAGGTAAAGGTGCTTTGTCTCGCGCATTTCCAGATCGGTTGAGCCGGAAATGGTGGAATGCGGGTTGATAAGATCAACCGGATCAAGCTGCTTCGTGCAGTTGTCGCATTGGTCGCCACGGGCGCTGTCAAAGCCGCAATTGGGGCAGGTGCCCTCGATGTAGCGATCCGGCAGGAAACGGCCATCGGCCTTTGAATACATCTGCGTTTCGCTGACCTCGCGGATCAGGTCCGCATCGGCGAGGCGGGCAGCGAAATGCTGGGTCAGGCGGTGGTTTTGGTCACCGGAGGAGCGGCCAAAGTGATCGAAGCTCAGGCGGAAGCCGTCCGCGATCTCGGCCTGAACGGCATGCATCTCGGCGCAGTAGTCGGCGACGGGCTTTCCGGCCTTGGCTGCCGCGAGCTCGGCGGGCGTGCCGTGTTCGTCTGTCGCGCAAAGGAACAGCACCTCATTGCCGCGCCCGCGCAGGTATCGCGCATAGAGGTCAGCAGGGAGTTGGCTGCCAACAAGGTTCCCGAGATGTTTGATCCCATTGATATAGGGGATTGCCGAGGTGATCAGGTGACGGGCCATAGGGTATGCAACCTTCCAATTCGAGTTGCGAAGGATTTAGCGGCCCTGAGCGGGAATCAAAACCCCCTGTTTGCGGCAGTTGCTCAGGTGTCGGGGTCGTGCGAGCCGCGTAGGAGCCGCCCAACAAGGAATGACGTGCGCGGCGCATAGACATAGGGCGTCCGCTCGGCGGCGGTCGGGCGTGCGCGCATCCGTGTTACGCCGAAGGCGATCAGCAGGATATGTCCAGCGGAGATCACGATAAAGAGTGCGGGTGGTCCGAACACTTCGATCAGAGCCGATGTCGCGTAGGGCGCAGCGATCGCGCCCACCGCGTAGAAGAACATCAGCGCGGCAGATAGCTCGACCCGTTGCTCCGAGGTCGCGAAGTCATGGGCGTGTGCGGCGCAGACCGAATAGATCGGGAAGGTGGTAAAGCCGAAAATGGCCGCCGCGATCATGACGCCTGTTTCGCCAGTTTGGGCCGCGCCGATGGTGATGGCACTGGCAAAGACTGCTGCAACCGACAGGCCGATCAGCACCCAGCGGCGGTCATATTTATCGGCAAGCCAGCCGATCGGATATTGCGCCACTGCACCACCTGCCACGAAAGCGGCGAGGAAATAGCCAATCTGATCTGCCGCGAGGCCGACCCCTTGGCCATAAATTGGTCCGACCATACGGAACGAGGCCGCCGATAGCGCGGCCACAACGACACCGAGCGTCGCCAAGGGTGACATTTGCCACGCAATCGCGGGCCGCAGTCGCGGCGCGCCGTGATTATCGGGCTGGGGCATGCGGGTGATGGCCAGCGGCAGCATCGACGCGCAACATAGGATCGTCAGGAGGTTGTACGCTATATAGGTTTCCATCGAGGCCAGCGTGCCGATCATGAACTGGGCCGCGAAAGAGGCCGAAATATCGACCACGCGGTAAATCCCCATGGCGCGACCGCGCGTCTCGTTGGTGACTTTTGATTGCAGCCACGCTTCGATCACCGTGTAGCAACCAGCCACGCAGATGCCGGTTGCCACACGAAACAGCGCCCACCACACAGGATCGGTCACAAGAACATGCGCGGCAAGGCCGATGGCCCCCATCGCCGTGAGGCTCGCATAGGCCCGCGAATGGCCGACCGTTCCCATCAGGCGCGGTGCCCACCAGCACCCGATGAAAAAGCCCACAAAATGCGCCGAACCGAGAACGCCGACATCCGTGGTCGAAAAACCGTTCGCCAAACCCGACAGCGCGTCGAGTGGCCCCACACCGCCGGATGACAGTTGCAACATAACAACCGACAGAAACAGCGCGGCGAAGGAGATCAGCAGTCTCATGGCCCCTTTATGAAGCCTCTGCGGGTGGTTTCCATGCCAAATTCGCCGTGAAATGTCGCTTTGGGTGCAATGCGATGATTTTGAAGTGATTTTTCCTGTGTAGGTCGCTTGTGCGCGGCGAGGGTTGTGGAACCGTGCGCGTTCGGTAAAGTCTGGGCGGCATCGATAGGAGCGGACATGAAAAAAGTTGATCTTGGGCGGTCGGGGATTTCTGTTTCGGACTGGTGCCTTGGTACCATGACATTTGGCAACCAAACGCCGGTCGAGGAAGCGCATCGGCAGATTGATATGGCGCTTGAGGCCGGCATCGACTTCCTCGATACGGCAGAAATGTATCCGGTGAACCCCGTGCGCGCCGAGACGGTGGGCCGCAGCGAAGAGATCATCGGCGAATGGATCGCTGCAAGCGGGCGGCGCGACGAGATCGTGGTCGCAACCAAGGTCACGGGCGACAACGGTGGCTTCATGCGCGGTGGCGCAGGCTATGACGGTGCCGTGATCCGCGCCGCTGTCGAGCAATCGCTGCGGCGTCTGCAAACCGATGTAATCGACCTTTACCAGCTGCATTGGCCTATGCGCGGCTCCTACATGTTCCGCAAGAACTGGCGCTATGATCCTTCTGGGCAGGATCGAGCAAAAACCGTCGATCATATGCTCGACGTGTTGCGCGCACTGGACGACCTGATCAAAGAAGGCAAGCTGCGCGCGATCGGACTATCGAACGAAAGTGCTTGGGGCACCACCACCTGGGTCAATTTGGCCGAGCAGCACGGTTTGCCGCGCATGGCGTCGATCCAGAACGAATATTCCCTTCTGTGCAGGCTTTTCGATACCGATCTGGCCGAGACGGCGGTGAACGAGGATGTGACGTTGCTATCCTTCTCGCCATTGGGCGCAGGATTCCTGACCGGCAAGTATCAGGGCGGCGCAGTGCCGGAGGGCAGCCGGATGAGCCTGAATGGCGATATGGGAGGCCGTTTGACGGAGCGTGTGCTGCCCGCGACGCAGGCCTATCTGGATATTGCCAAGCGGCATGGGCTCGACCCCGTGCATATGGCGATGGCATGGCAGCGGACACGGCCGTTCCCGATCTCGGCGATCTTTGGCGCAACGACGGCTGAACAGCTTGCTCATATCCTAAAAGGTGATGATCTGGTGTTGTCGGATGAGGTGCTGGAGGAGATCACCCTCACCCACAAGCAGCACCCGATGCCTTATTAACTTTAGGTCAGCGGACCACGCGCCCGCCTGATATCGCGGACGGAGAGGCTGAACTCACGCTGAAATGCCCGGGCAAAAGCGGCGTGCGAACTAAAGCCGGTTGCCAAGGCGATGTCCTGCACAGCCCGGTTGGTATCGGTGGCGAGCCGCCGCGCCTCTGCCAGCCGCAATGTCAGCCCGAAGGCGTGCGGTGTTGTGCCAAGCGTTTCTTGAAATTGTTGTTCCAGCCGCCGGCGAGAAATACCAAGCCGCAACGCGAGATCGCCAATCGGGAGCGGGCTTTCCAGCTGCTCTTCCATGATCTGGATCGCCTTTGCCACTATTGGTGCGCGTTTGGTGAGCGCCGAGGATTGCGCAAGGCGCTGCGGCTCGTGCCCTGCATAGATGGGATCATAGATAAACGCCGAGGCGACCCGCGCCGCCAGTTCCCTCCCGTGCAGGCTTGAGATCAGATGCAGCATCATATCGAGGCAAGGACTCGCCCCGCCTGTGGTCAGCGTGCGTCCAGACAGGATGAAACGGTCCCGCACAACCGTGATGCGCGGGAATTGTGCGGCGAAGCTCTCCAGATCTTCCCAGTGGGTTGTCGCCCGCAGGCCATCCAAAAGCCCCGCGCGGGCCATGATCTGGCTGCCGCCATCCACACCAGCGATAATCGCCCCGCCGCGCGCGAGGCGGCGCAGGGTCGCGCAGAGTGCGGGTGTCGTTTGCGCCTCAATGGCGAAGCTGGAGACGACCAGCAGCAGATCAGGCACCGGCAAACTGGCGACTGCTGTGCCTGAAATCGGTATTCCGGCAGTCAGGTTGGCGGTGGCCGGTGTCGGGGGAGCGAATTGCCACTGAAACAAGTCTCGCCCCGCACGGCGATTGGCGGCGCGCATCGGGTCAACGGCTGCGGCGAGCGAGAGGAGATTGGTCCGGTCCATGACAAGGATGCCAACAGTCATCGGGCGCTGGCCTGTGCTGACCTCGTCGGGAAATAGGGATTTTGCGGTATTTGACATATTTGTTTCGTAAAGTGGAAAGAAAAGTCACGCAAGGACAAGAATAATCCGCATGAGTCGGACGCTATCCAAGGAGCCAGTCATGCCATTGCAAATTAACCGCGACGTATTCATCACCTGTGCCGTCACCGGATCCGGATCCACCCAAGACCGCAGCCCGCATGTACCGCGCAGCCCGAAAGAGATTGCCGATAGCGCCATTGCGGCAGCAAAGGCAGGTGCAGCGGTCGTGCATTGCCATGTGCGCGACCCCGAGACAGGCACCCCGAGCCGCAATTTGGCGTATTTCCGCGAAGTGACTGATCGCATCCGCGATTCAGAGGTTGATGTCGTGTTGAACCTGACCGCCGGCATGGGGGGCGATATTGTGTTTGGCGGTGTCGACAAGCCGCTGCCGCCCGCCGCAGGCACCGATATGGCCAGCGCAGACGAGCGCGTGGCGCATGTGGCGGAATGTCTGCCCGAAATCTGCACGCTCGATTGCGGCACGATGAACTTTGCCGAAGCGGATTATGTGATGACCAACACGCCGGGCATGCTACAGGCGATGGGCAAGATGATGACCGATCTGGGCGTGAAGCCAGAGATCGAGGCATTTGATACCGGCCATCTTTGGTATGCCAAGCAGCTGGTGAAGGATGGCATTCTCGAACCTAACGCACTGGTGCAGCTTTGCATGGGGGTGCCGTGGGGTGCGCCTGATGACCTCAACACATTCATGGCGATGGTCAACAATGTGCCGGATGAATGGACCTTCTCGGCCTTTTCGCTGGGCCGGAACCAGATGCCCTATGTTGCGGCATCGGTTCTTGCTGGTGGCAACGTGCGGGTTGGGCTTGAGGACAATCTTATGCTCGACAAAGGTGTACTGGCGACCAACGAACAGCTCGTCGAACGCGCCGTTGGGATCATCGAAAACCTTGGCGCCCGCGTGATTGGCCCTGCGGAGGTGCGCGAGAAACTTGGTCTGACCAAGCGCGCACCAGTCGCCGGTTAGGGAGAACGTCGATGGCACAAATTGCAGCGATTATTGGCGGTGGCGTGATCGGGGGCGGCTGGGCTGCGCGCTTCCTTCTTGCGGGTTGGGATGTGCGGGTTTTCGACCCTGACCCTGAAGCCGAAAGGAAGATCGGAGAGGTGCTCGCGAATGCCCGCCGCTCGCTGCCGGGGCTGTCGGATGTGGCGATGCCTGCGGAGGGAAAGCTCTCCTTCCACGAGACGATGTCAGAGGCGGTTGATGGGGCGATCTATATTCAGGAAAGCGTGCCCGAACGCTTGGAACTGAAGCAAAAGGTCTATCAGACCTTGCAGGCCCACTGCGCGCCTGACGCGGTGATCGGCTCTTCCACCTCCGGCTTCAAACCATCCGAGCTGCAAGGCTGCGCATCGCGTCCTGAACAGATTGTCGTCACGCACCCGTTCAACCCCGTCTATCTGCTGCCGTTGGTCGAACTCGTGACCACGGAGGCCAATGCGCCGGAGGTGGTGAAGCAGGCAAAGGATGTGCTGCAAGAAATCGGGATGTACCCGCTCCACCTCAAGCGCGAAATTGACGCTCATATTGCGGACCGTTTCCTCGAAGCGGTTTGGCGCGAGGCACTCTGGCTGATAAATGACGGTATCACCACCACCGAAGAGATCGACAACGCGATCCGCTACGGCTTTGGCTTGCGTTGGGCGCAGATGGGGCTCTTCGAGACTTATCGCGTGGCAGGGGGCGAGGCGGGCATGCGCCACTTCATAGCCCAGTTCGGCCCATGCCTAAAATGGCCGTGGACAAAACTGATGGATGTGCCCGATCTGACGGATGAGCTGATCGACGCGATTGCTGGTCAATCAGACGCGCAATCGGGCCATCATTCCATCCGCGAGTTGGAGCGCATTCGTGACAACAACCTTGTGGCTATCCTGCGTGGGTTGAAGGCACAGGGTTGGGGCGCGGGGGCGCTGCTCAAAGCGCGTGACAAGCAGATTGATCCGATCCCCGCGCAGCTTGACGATGTGGCTGATCTCTCAAAGCCTATTCTCACGGTCGAGCGGGCGGTTCCCCTCGATTGGACCGATTATAACGGCCACATGAATGAGGTGCGGTATCTTCAGGCTTTTGGGGATGCAACGGACCGTTTCATGATGATGGTCGGCTGTGACGGCGACTACATCCAGTCCACAGGCAGCTATTTCACCGCTGAAACCCATATCCGCCATGTGGACGAGGTTCACGCTGGCGCAACGATCAGGGTCGAGACGCTATGTATTCTGGGTGAGGGGAAGAAAATGCACCTTTTCCACCAGATGTTTGAAGGTGACAGGCTGTTGGCAACCGGCGAGCATATGTTGATCCATGTGAGCCTAGAGACGCGCAAATCCTCTATGCCGGGTCCGGTGGTTGCCGAGCGTTTGGCGCGCGCTGCGGATGCCCATGCCAATTTGCCGCGCCCTGAAGGGCTTGGCGCAGCCGTTGGCAAGAGATGAAGCGGGCACTGATCACCGGCGGGGCGTCCGGTATCGGCTACGCGATGGGTGCGGCTTTTGCCGCTGCGGGCTACGAGGTCTGGGTCACGGATGTGGACCAGACCGCGCTGGGCGCATTGCCGGCGGGTTGGCAGGGCCGGTTGGCCGATGTCTCGAACGAGGCGCAGATATCGACCGTCATGGCCGAGATCGCTGCAATAGGTGGCTTGGACGCCTTATGCGTGAATGCGGGCACCAAAGGCCCGACCGCTGCGATCGAGGATGTCGCGCTGGAAGATTGGCGCGCATGTACGGCTGTGACGCTCGATGGGGCGTTTCTGACGCTCAAACATGCTGCGCCAATGATGAAAGCAGCTGGAAAGGGTGCGGTGATCTTCACCTCCTCTACGGCGGGGATGTACGGCTACCCCTATCGCAGCCCGTACTCGGCCGCGAAATGGGCGATCATCGGCCTGATGAAAACCGCCGCGATGGAATTGGGGGCGTTTGGCATCCGCGCCAACGCGATCCTACCCGGTGCGGTGGAAGGGCCGCGCATGGAGCGGGTACTTGAGGCAGAAGCCACCGCGAAGGGCATGACACGCGATGCGGTTTATGAAGGTTACGCCAGCGGAACGTCGCTTAAAACATGGGTCACAGCTGAAGATATTGCTGCCGTCGCGGTGTTCCTTGCCTCCGATGCGGCGGCGCGGATTTCGGGGCAGTCGATCCCCGTTGATGGCCACACGGTCAACCCTGACCCGCAGATCGGCACCTGATCAGTCGGCGATTTCCACCCGCGCATTTCCGGCGGTCATGTTGTCTGAAACGCGGTCGAATCGAAGATAGGCCAGCGCCTCATTCCCGTGAATGCTGTGCAAAGTGCCAACGGTCTTTTCGCCTGCGGTGATCGCGCTGCCGCTTTCCGCTGATCCATGCAGGCGCACGCGGCGCAGACCTTTCTTCAATTCGGTCTTGTGGTGCATACGAGCCGTGACTTCCTGCCCTACATAGCATCCTTTGCGGAAATCAACGCCATTGAGCCTCTCGAATCCCATTTCGAGGATGTAGCTCTCGCCAGAGAGTTCCGCGCCCATTTCGGGCACGGCAAGGCGCACGCGCAAGGCCTCGAAATCAGTATCGTCGGAATGGTCGTCATGCGCGTAGTCCCTCCAGCCAAGGTCTGGGTGGCGGGGATCGGTGAGCGCCGTTTCAGGAGCGGTGCCGCACCCACGGGAGACAACCAGACTGGTTTCCTCGATACGCACATCGGCCCGCAGTTTGTACATCGACAACCGCTGCGCCAAGGCAGGCGCCACGTCGCTGGCGACATCGAGCAAGACATGATCCTCCCGCCCGATCAGAAAGAAATCCGCGATGAACTTACCTTGCGGGGACAGCAGCGCCGCATAGCAGATCCCATCGTTTTCCGGCAGGGCTTTCGTCACATCATTGGTGACGAGCCCTTGCAGGAAAGTTTCGCGGTCTTTGCCATAGATGGCCAGAACAGTTCGGCTTTCCATGTTTTCCCTCATCGGCCTTTGACTCGCGATATAGGTCGGCGCGGCCTAGACTTCATCCTCGGCGCCGCTTTTTTCGCCACGATCATCGAACTGGAGGCTGTGTAATTCTCGATAGGCGCCGCCGCGTGCCAAAAGCGCTTCATGGCTGCCTTGGTCAATCACCTGTCCACGATCCAACACGATGATTTTGTCAGCGTTACGCACGGTGGAGAGGCGATGCGCGATGACGAGCGTGGTACGGCCTTCGGCCAGCGTCTCAAGCGCCTCCTGCACGATTGCCTCGGAACGGGTATCAAGCGCAGAGGTCGCCTCATCCAAGAGTAGGATCGGGGTATCACGCAGCAGCGCACGCGCGATGGCGATGCGTTGCCTTTGCCCGCCGGAAAGGTTCGATCCGCGCGGCCCAGCGGGGCTGTCGAGGCCGTTCGGCAGGTTGGGCAGGAAGTCCGCGACATGTGCGGCCTTGAGTACCCGCTCGAGGTGCTCTGGCGCGATATCCCTGCGCCCGAGCAGAATATTTTCGCGCACGGTTTCATCAAACAGCGCCGCGTCCTGCGACACAACCGAAACAAGCGCGCGGAGATCAGCCAGACGAAGCGCATTGGCAGGTTCGTCGCCGACGATGATTTGGCCCGATTGTGGGTCGATCAGCCGCGTCAGCGCGTGGAACACCGTGCTCTTGCCAGCGCCCGATGCACCGACAAGTGCCGTGGTTTTGCCCGCCTCAGCGATAAAGCTCAGCCCGCGCAGAACCGCATGATCTCCGTAGGAGAGCGTAACATCTTTGAACGCAATCTCGGGGGCGCCCGTCGGTGCTGTGACCGGCTTCGCGGGCTCTTTCAGGGCCGGCTCAGTCTCGAAAATTGCGAGTATGCGCTCGATACCCGCCGCCGCCGCTTGAATCAGGCCCGAGATATCGCCAAGCCGCCGTAACGGTTCAAAGGCCAAGGCCATGGCGGTGAAAAATGCCATGAACTCTCCAACGGTTTTGCTGCCTTCGATGATCTGTTTGCCGCCGTAGAGCAGCACAAAGAGGAAGCCCACGCCGGTCATCAGATCGATCAAACCGGGGATAGATGCCCGCCCGAAAGCCGCCCGTACCTCTGCCACCACGCGCGACCTGATCAAGCGCTCGTAGCGGCGGGCCTGATAGTCTTCCAGCGCGTTGAGCTTGATCGGGGCGATGCCGTGAAACACCTCGTCGAGCCGCGTTGACATATTGCCCGCCACTTCGCGTGCATCCCGTGCGCGTTTGCGGACGTAGGCTTGCGCCAACAGCGAGGGCGCAATCAAAAGCGGGATGCCAATTAGCGCCGCGACAGTCCATTTCCAATCGACCCAAAGCGCCACACCAAAGAGCCAGAGCACCGCGACGGCATCGCGGCTAATCCCTTGAACGATGCCCGTCCAGACGGTGCCAATGGATTGCACATCGCCCTGCACCCGCTCGATGAGGTAGCCGGGTGGGTTGGTCTGGTGGAAGGCAATCTCCAATCGCATCAAATGCCTTAGCAAAGCGGCGCGTATATCAGCGGCTGTGCTTTCATTGACCCGCGTTAGAAGCACTTGCTGGCCTACGGAACTGATTGCCCGCACGGTAAAAATGGCAAGGATCGTCAGCCCCACCGGCCATAGCGCCGAGGTGTCGCCATTGACGAAAACATCGTCGAACATCGGCTTCATCACGATGCTTAACAGGCCCAGCATTGAGCCTTCGAGCATCATCAGGAATACCGAAATCCCGAGCGGCAGCTTGTACTTCCGCAAGTAACCGCGCCATAGCCAGCCAAAGAGTGCGCGGGCCGAAATGCGCGGCTGTTCGGGGGGATTTGCGGTGTCGGACATCTGGCTTTCCTAATCGGTCCGTCTTGGTCTATCTGCTGCTCCGAGGCGGGGCAAGTGGCGCACGATTGACGCCATCCATAAAAAAGCTAACGTCCGCCTCGCGCATTGCTACAGGAGCTGAAATGTCGCTTTCCCAAGGCGTATCCTACCTCGCTATTCCCGGTCCGTCTGTTCTGCCCGAGCGGGTCTTGCGGGCTATGGTGCAGCCATCACCAAACATTTACGAAGGCAAACTGCCCGATGTCACGGCCAGTCTCGTCCCCGACCTGAAGCGCCTTGCAGGGACAAAGGGGCATTTGGCGATGTATATCTCCAATGGGCACGGTCTTTGGGAGGCGTCGCTCGCCAACACGATGTCGCGCGGTGATAAGGTGTTGGTGCTTGTCACGGGGCGGTTCGGGTTTGGCTGGGAAGAAATGGCCCGTGGCATGGGGCTGGATGCAGAAATCATCAATTTTGGCGAACATGAAGCGATTGATCCGGCGCGGCTGCGGGCGCGATTGGCGCAGGACAAAGAACATGAAATTGCCGCCGTGTTGACGGTGCATGTGGATACCTCGACGGGCTTGCGCAGCGCGGTGCCGCCGTTGCGCGCGGTGCTTGATGGGCTGTCGCATCCGGCGCTCCTAATGCTCGATGCGATCGCCTCCTTCGGCTGCGACCGGATCGAGATGGATGCATGGGGCGTCGATGTGCTCATAGCCGCCTCGCAGAAAGGCTTGATGGCACCGCCGGGAATGGGGTTCGTCTGGTTCAATGACCGTGCTGATGCGCGGCGCGAGCATGCCGATTGTGCGACCCGATATTGGGATTGGCGCCCGCGTGCGAAGCCTGAATTGTTCTACGAATACTGGGATGGCACAGCCCCGACGCACCAGCTTTTTGCCCTGAGGGAAGCAGTGAACATGATCCAAGAGGAAGGACTGCCGCATGTCTGGCAGCGTCATGAGATCTTGGCGCGGGCTGTTTGGGCGGCGGTAGAGTGCTGGGGCAAAGGTGGTGATATCGCCTTGAACGTTGCAGATGCGGGCCAGCGTTCGCATGCCGTCACCTCGATACGCATGGGCGGTGGCGCGGCAACCAAGCTGCGGAAATGGTGCGAACATCAGGCAGGCCTCACGCTCGGGATCGGGTTGGGGCGGCATCCGGAGGAGGATTACCTAAGGGTGGGCCACATGGGCCATGTGAATGCCCATATGATCCTCGGCGCGCTCAGTACGATGGAAGCAGGGCTTACCGCGCTTGGTATCCCGCATGGGCGGGGCGGGGCTGCTGCTTCCGGTGACGTGATCTCAACGGCGTTGCGCGCGCCTTGCCCCGATTAGGGAAATCAAACGGTCAACAGTGACCGCCGCAATCAGCACCGCAGGAAAACCGCCAAGCGCCGCGAGGGTCCACAGCGCAAAGAACAACGTCACGCCAGTGGTGATAAGAAATGGCGTTGTAAAATCTTCGACGCGGCGCGGTGTTGACGACATGGCAGACCTCCTCTGCCATAATCCTAGCCCAGCGGGTTAAAATGCCACTTAACTTTTGCGTGCGCGTTCCAATGCGGCAGGAAGCGCAGCCTCGAATGCATCAAGCGCTTCGGCGTTTCCCGTGCTGACGCGGATGCAGCGGTTCTGCGGCGGTTGAAACGGCATGCGGATGAAAATTGCGTGCTTGCCCAGCTCGGCGACGATCCGTTTTGACAGCTCACCATCCGCGCCACAGTCGATGGTCACAAAGTTGGTGGCGGATGTCAGCGGTCGCAGCCCGTTTGCTTCGGCGATGCTGGCGATACGGACGCGCGCTTCGGACGTCCATTGAAGGATATTGGTATACCAGTCACGATCATGAAGCGCGGCCAACGCGGCGACCTGACCGAGCATATTGACCCCGAACTGGTTTCGGATGCGGTCAAAGGCCGAGATGATCGGCACCGCGCCGATCGCGTAACCAACGCGCTGACCGGCCAGCCCATAGGCCTTTGAGAAGGTGCGCATGCGGATCACACGCGGATCATCTGGAACGATGGGCAGGGTCGCTGATGCTGGCGCAAAATCGCTGTAGGCTTCATCGAGGATCAACAACGCCCCTTCTGGGACCTCGGAGATCATCCGCGCGATGACGTCTGCATCATGCCAGTTCCCCATCGGGTTGTTGGGGTTGGAAATATAGATCAGCCGCGCGCCGGTGCTGCGGGCCTTGGCAATCAGGCGTTCGGGGTCTTCGTGGTCGCCTGTATAAGGCACCTCATGCAGCACCCCGCCATAGCCTTTCACATGGTAGTCGAAGGTGGGGTAGGAGCCGCGTGACGTGACCACCGGCGTGCCCTCATTCACGGTCAGGCGCACAAGCTGGCCCAGCAAGCCATCGATCCCCTCACCGATCATGATATGCTCGGGCGCAATGTCGTGATGGGCCGCTAGAGCCATGCGCAGATCGTGGCAATCACCGTCGCCGTATTTCCAAATCTCTGGCGCAGCTTTGCTGATCGCTTCGAGCGCTTTGGGCGAGGGGCCAAAACCACATTCATTAGCGCCGATCCGCGCTGCGAAAGGGCGTCCGAGGGCGCGCTCCACATCGTCGGGGCAATTGAACGGCATGGTCGAGGGCAGGGCGGCGATAAGCGGTGTCAGGCGGGGATCATTCTGTGTCATGGCGCGAATTAGACATGGGAAATCCGGCAGAACAAGAGCAAAGAAAAAGCCCGCGCGGGTGGCGCGGGCTTCTGTTTCAGGTCATCCGTAAGGCAGCTATCAGCCGATTTCCTCCAGCCGCGCAAGGGCGGCATTCAGCTGGCCCTCTTCCTCTTCGCGCATGCGCAGGTTCTCGCGGGCTTCTTCGACCACCTCTTCGGGCGCGGAGGCCACGAATTTGGGGTTGTTCAACCGCCCACGCAGGCCGCCAAGCTCCTTTTCCAGCTTGCCGAGCACTTTCAATAGGCGTGCCTTTTCAGCGTCCACATCAATGATGTCGGCCAGCGGCAGGGCAAAGGTTGCACCCGCCGTCGGCACGGTGATCGCGCCTTTCGGGGCGCCCTCCACGCTGTCGATCCCTTCGATCCGCGCAAGGCGCTTGATCAGGGTTTCATTGTTGGCAAGCGCGGTTTTGGCGGCGTCGTCCGCATCCAGTTGCAGCACCGGAATGCGCAGGCCCACCGGCACGTTCATCTGGGCGCGGGCAGAACGGACGCCTTCGATCAGCGAAATCGCCCAGTTCATCTCCGCGTCTGCGGCAGGGTCAACCAGATCGGCGGCGGCATAGCTGGGCCAATCCGCATGGACGAGCATTTTCGAACGAGTGCCCATCAGCCCCCAAAGCTCTTCTGTAATGTAGGGCATGATCGGGTGCAGCAGAACCAAACATTGATCCAGCACCCAGCCCATCGTCTGTTGGGTTTCCAGCTTCTCGGCCTCGGAGCCATCCATCAGGAGCGGCTTGGAGAACTCCACATACCAGTCGCAGACCTTGCCCCAAACAAAGGCGTAAAGCGCATTGGCAGCATCGTTAAAGCGATAGGCTTCCAGTGCGGCATCCACCTCTTCGCGCACGCGAGCGGTTTCGCCGATGATCCATTTGTTGACCGTTTGCGTCGCGGTCGGGATCGCGGTGCTGCCGCCGTGGGCCTCGAAGACGCCGTTCATCTCGGCAAAGCGGCAGGCATTCCATAGCTTGGTTCCAAAGTTCCGGTAGCCCTGAATGCGATCTTTCGAAAGCTTCAGCACACCGCCAATCGCCGCCATCGAGGCATTGGTGAAGCGCAGTGCGTCTGCGCCGTATTCATCAATGATTTCAAGCGGGTCGATGACGTTGCCCTTGGTCTTGGACATCTTCTGCCCTTTTTCGTCCCGTACCAATTGGTGCAGGTAGACCGTGTGGAACGGCTCCTGATCGACGACGGCCAATTGCATCATCATCATCCGCGCCACCCAGAAGAACAGGATGTCAAATCCGGTGATCAGCACATCGGTGGGGAAGTATTTCTCCATCTCCGGTGTGTTTTCGGGCCAGCCGAGCGTGCCGATGGGCCAAAGGCCGGAAGAGAACCATGTATCTAGCACGTCGGGGTCGCGGCTTAGGGCGACGCCAGCGCCTGCCTTGGCCTGCGCTTCCTCCTCGGTCGCGGCGCAGTATTCGTTGCCCTCGGCATCGAACCAAACCGGAATCTGGTGCCCCCACCAAAGCTGACGCGAGATACACCACGGCTCGATATTTTCCAGCCAGTGGTAGTAAGTCTTTTCGCCACTTTCAGGGATGATCTTGGTGCGCCCTTCGCGCACTGCATCCAGCGCGGGGCCGACGACCTTTTGCGCATCGACAAACCATTGGTCGGTCAGCATCGGCTCGATGACCACACCGGAGCGGTCCCCAAACGGCTGCATGATCTTCTTGTCTTCAATGGTGATCATCAGCCCTTCGGCATCAATGTCGGCCACGACGCGCTTACGCGCCTCGAAGCGGTCCAGCCCGCGATATTCTTCCGGCACGAGGTTGATCGCATCGACGGCGGCTTCGGTAAATGCATCACCCTTGGCAAAGCCCTGCGCCTTCGCGGCTTCCTCAGCATAGGGCGCGCCATCGGCCCGCATCTGGCCGCGCGTATCCATCAGGCGGTACATCGGGATGCCGCCACGCTTGGCGACCTGATAGTCGTTGAAATCATGCGCGCCGGTGATCTTCACCGCGCCGGAGCCAAAGGTCGGATCGGGGTATTCATCGACGATGATCGGGATCAGGCGGCGGTGCTCTTTCGGCCCAACCGGAATTTCGCACAGCTTGCCGACGATCGGCGCATAGCGTTCATCAGAGGGATGCACCGCGACCGCACCATCGCCCAGCATCGTTTCGGGGCGGGTGGTGGCGATAGAGATGTAATCGCGCTCTTCTTCGAGGATGATATTCCCGTCCTCGTCCTTCTCGATATAGGTGTAGGTTTCGCCACCTGCGAGCGGGTATTTGAAGTGCCACATATGGCCGTCGACTTCGATATTCTCGACCTCGAGGTCAGAAATCGCTGTCTCGAAATGGGGGTCCCAGTTCACCAGCCGCTTGCCGCGATAGATCAGGCCCTTTTCGTACATATCGACGAAGACCTTGATCACCGCATCGTGGAAGTTGCCGCTCTGGTCGCTCTCGGGCGTACCCGGCGCTCCGGACATGGTGAAGGCGTTGCGTTCCCAGTCGCAGGAACAGCCCAACCGCTTGAGCTGATTGACGATGGTGTAACCGTATTGGCCCTTCCACTCCCAGACCTTTTCAAGGAACTTCTCGCGCCCTAGTTCGCGGCGGCCCGCATTGCCTTGGGCGGCGAGCATTTTCTCGACCTGAAGCTGCGTCGCGATGCCTGCATGGTCCTGCCCCGGTTGCCAGAGCGTGTCAAAGCCGCGCATGCGGTGCCAGCGGATCAGGATATCCTGCAACGTGTTGTTGAACGCATGGCCCATATGCAGCGCGCCGGTCACGTTCGGTGGCGGGATCATAATGGTGAAGCTCTCTGCATCCGGCTTCGCATTCGCGCCTGCGCGGAAGCTGCCAGAATTGGTCCAAGCCTCAAAAATGCGGGCTTCAGCCTCGGCTGCGTTAAAGGTCTTTTCCATTGCCATGATCGCGGTCCCTTATTCGTCGGGACCATCTAACGCGGGGGGCGGCGGAGGAAAAGCCCTCTCTGCGGCGCTTAGGCGCTACGGTCGATCTTGGTCGAGAGGTGGATCAGGCTTTCCAGCGCCATCACCCCGTCAATCGCACCGATCCGGTCCAGCGTATCGTCCAGCGCGCCGGTGGACTCGGTGCGCAACTGGCAAGTTAGATCAAAGCGCCCCGAGGTGGTGTGTACGCGCTCCACCGCAGGCAGGCGGCGCAGTTGGTTCAGCACATTGGTTTGCGCGGCGGGGGTGATATGGACGAGCACCGTCGCGCGGATTGCATTGCGCAGCGTGTCCTCGCTCAGTCGCAGCGTGTAACCCGCAATCACGCCCGCCCGTTCCAGCCGCTCAATCCGTGCTTGGGCGGTGGTGCGGGCAATTCCGACACGCGCCGCCAGCGCCGAAGTCGGCAATCGCGCATTGGTGGAAAGTTCTGCGATCAAGCGGCGGTCGATGTCATCCAGTTCTGTCATAGTGCCGATATTATCGGCATTATTGATTAATGATAAGCATTTTTGCGCAAAGTGCTGAGTCAGTCTGACATTTCCCACCGTAAACTAAGAGCAATAATAAAGATCGAGGCGGAGGTTCCCATGTTGCAGCGCTTGGAAAAAGCAGATTGCCCAGCATCTTATTTGCAGCGTTTCCAACCGGATATGCCGGTACATTTTTTCGCGCCCGCAGAGCTGGACCGGCGGTTGGATGATTTCGTGAACGGCTTCGCGGGGGATGTGACCTATGCGGTCAAGGCGAACCCGTCTGATCGGGTCGTGTCGCGGCTTTGGGGCAGGGGGCTTGCCGGTTTCGATGTCGCCTCCCCGACAGAGATAGAGAGCGTACAGCGGCTCTGCGGGTCCGCCGTACCAATGCACTACAATAATCCCGTGCGCAGTAGCGCCGAGATCGCGGTAGCCCGTCGCGCGGGGGTGCGGTCATGGTCGGTTGATGATGCGGGCGAGTTGCGAAAATTGGCTGCGGCGGGGCATGAGCCTTACAATGAAGTCAGCGTGCGCTTCTGCCTCGACGTTGAAGGTGGGCATTACAATTTTGGCGATAAATTCGGCGCCACGCTGGATCAGGCGGTGGCGTTGTTGCGATGCGTCTCCGAGGCAGGTTGGCGACCTGCGCTGACCTTTCATGTTGGCACACAATGCCAACGGCCGCAGGCATATGCCCGCTACATCGCAGCAGCAGCGGGTATCGCGCAGCGTGCCGATGTGCGCATTTCGCGGCTCAATGTTGGGGGCGGTTTCCCGTCTGCGCGGCAGGGCGCAGCACCGGAGTACGGCCGCTTCTTCGCAGCGATCAAAGAGGCGGTTGATGCGGCTTTTGCTGACCGCCCCGCGCTCTTGTGTGAGCCGGGTAGGGCGCTTGTTGCTGACAGCTATGCCTATGCCGTCCGCATCAAATCACTGCGCGCGGGACGGGTTTACCTAAATGACGGGATCTATGGCGGGCTGTCGGAATTCCCGTCGATGCACATGCCCACATTCGAGGTGATCAGCAGGGATGGTACACCGCGCACCGGCGAAAGTGTCGCCCGCGTCGCATTTGGCCCGACCTGTGACAGCATCGACAAATTACCAGAAGCGTTGAATCTCCCCTCTGATACACGGGAGGATGACTGGCTCCTGTTCCGGTCGATGGGAGCCTATCTGACAGGCGTTACCACGCGGTTTAACGGCTACGGGCGCTGCGAGACTGTGACAGTCGCAACGCTTTAGCGTCACTCTGCGATCGAAAATCCGGCAATCAACTGCCTCAGGCCCAAGGACGCACCAGCGAAGATCGCCATGACGGTGATCGGCGCGGACCACGCCAGCACTGAGAAGGCCGACAGCCCTTGCCCGATACTGCATCCCATCGCCACAACCGCACCAACACCCATCAACGCCGCGCCAAAGATTTGCCGCCGCAATTCGCGCGGATCTTCACAAGCTTCCCAGCGGAAATGCCCCTTGATCAGCGAACCGATGAACGCGCCGATCCAAACACCCGCGACCGAGCCGAGCGCAAAACTGAGCGTGGTTCCTGACGCGGTCATTGTCCAAAGAATGGACTCGCCGAGCGGTGCTGCAAATGTGTGGGAAACAACCTGAAGCTCCTCAAAGCCATGCCGGGCGATCCACTGTGTTCCGGCCCATGCAATGATCACCGATAGCCCCGCGATGCCCCCCCAGAAAATAGTTTTTCTTTCCCTCCTGACCCGCGCGGGAGCAAGGGTGAACCCGAGGATAAGCGCGCCAATGATAATCCCGATTGTAGAAGGCGCGAAGCCTGTCCAATTGGCAATGCTGTGGGCAATTCCCGGAACATGCTCAGCAGCGCGCTCGGCCGGAAATAGCCAAACGCGGACATAGGCAAATGGACCGGAGATCGTCGCATAAGCCGCAATGCCCATCACGAGGACGATCATGAAATTCCGCAGGTCACCGCCACCCAAACGCGCCAACGCGCCGTAGCCGCAATTGCCCGCGAGTGCCATGCCGTACCCGAATACAAGCCCGCCCGCGATGCTCGCAAGCGGCATCCACCGGAAATCAAGGTAGATTGTTTCGGGTAGGGACAGCAGCCCAGTCGC
>Ga0181571_10000176_pt1 | contig 38192 bp, 33 predicted proteins | sample 101ome_17_FD_132440 | JGI IMG/M metagenome (GOLD analysis project Ga0181571, IMG submission 132440) | Coastal salt marsh microbial communities from the Groves Creek Marsh, Skidaway Island, Georgia - 101407AT metaG (megahit assembly) | ecosystem: Environmental > Aquatic > Marine > Intertidal... | reverse complement strand
GTTCGTCGTCCTCCAGTTCGTCGAGCTCATCAAGCATGCCCACGGCCAGTTCATCCAGCAGCTCGAGCAGTAGCTCAAGTTCAAGCAGCAGTTCCTCGTCGAGCAGCAGCTCAAGCCAGTCACCGTCCAGCCAGCAGCAAGGCGGCCAGACAGCTGCCAACAGCGGCGGCTTTGAATCATTTCCCCAGTCAGGTGACCAAGGCCAGTCGCAGTCGCAGACCAGTGGTGATACCGGTTTTGAAACTGCTGGCAATACAGGCTCAGAAAGCAGTAATGGCGACAGTTCACAAAATGGCAGCCAGTCCGGCAACCAGAATGCCGGGGCCGATAGTGGCGGCTTTGAAACCGCAGGCACAGGCTCAAGCAGTGGTACTACTGACAGTGGCGCGTCCGGCGCTCAGAGCGGCAGTAGCCAGGGCAGCGGCGATGACCCGTTTGCCGACCTGTCTGATGGCCGTGGCCAGGTCATGACAGCCGCCGAAAGGCGTGCAGCCCTGGATGCCAGGCTCAACGAAGGCTTTGCAGAATTTGACGGCATGATTCTCGGAGAAAGGGAACGTGTCCAGGCCCAGGCTGACGAGGCCGGCAGTGATGTCATGTCCGGCACCGGCAGCGGCTCGGGCAATGGCGAGGCTCCTGGTCAGCCAGGTGGTCCACTGATTATTGCGTCAGGCCCGCAGGGCTCAACAGGCGGCGGCATTATTGTCCCGACCGCTGATGGGCGCCAGGGTGATTTTGACAACCCGCAAAACGAAGCGCAGTACCCCGTGCCGGATGACATTCCAAGCGGGAATAATGACGACGTGGTTGCCAGGCAGTTACGGGAAGCCGCCATGAGCGAACCCGATCCGGAGTTGCGGGAAAAACTCTGGGATGAATATCGCGCTTACACGGGGCTGGGTCAGTAATTCCGGCTATCCGGCCCGGCCAGGTGCGTTCAACACACAAGCCTGGCTGCCGATGTTGATAAGCAGGGCGTATAACCCAATATAAATAATTACCCGTATATAAGTGTCAAAAGGGAAAAGCGGCAGGAAAATTGCATTACGCATGGGATGTAGCCGCAAATTAACTGGTTTTTATTTTCCGGATCTCAACAGATAACAGAGGATTGGAAAAAAGGCATTTGATTATGTACAGACTGTATCAATCTTTGCTCGCAGCAACACTGATGGCCGCTATTTCCGGCTGTGCAACCCAGACCGTGAAAAGCACTACCTTCACGCCCATCGTGGTGGACGAGACCCCCGTGGTCGAAGAAACCCTGCTGGATATCGGTATCGATATCTTTGAGCCGGGCCTGGACGACATGCCGCGCAACCGGGAAGAGCTGACATTTTCCGATGTTCGTATGGCAGAGACCTATTTCACTTCCTACCAGCTGGCCCAGGCATTACAGAACAGTGGTAACTGGGGTGTTGTGAGGGTTATTCCCGACAACCTGGAAAGCTCTGACCTGGCCATTACCGGCACCATCCTGCAATCCGATGGTGAGACCATGCGCCTGCAGGTGCACGTAGAAGATTCCACAGGCAAGACCTGGATCGACAAGGAATACGAGGAAGTCGTCAGCAAGTACAGTTACGACCCGCGTATGCGCCGCAGTGAAGATGCATTCCAGGGCCTGTTCAACAAGATCGCCAATGACCTGCTGCAATACAAGCAGCGCAATGTGAGCGACCAGGAAGCCCTCAATATCAGGACGGTCTCGCAAATCCAGTTTGCCCGTGATTTTGCACCCCAGGTTTTCGATGACTACATCGAGGAAAACCGCAATGGCATACTTGAAGTCAAACGCCTGCCCGCGGAAAACGATCCCATCATGAATCGCATTGCGGACATTCGCGAAAGGGATTACCTGTACGTGGATGCCCTGCAGGATTATTACTCCAACTTCGTGCGCCAGATGGAAGACCCTTATACCGAATTCCGCCGCATGAGCTATGACGAAGTCATGAAGATGGATCGCCTTGCCGCCGACTCCCGCCGCAACATGATCATGGGTGTTGCCGCCATCATCGGCGGTCTTGCCGCAACCCAGAGCAACAACGCGGCCGCCTATTATTCTTCTCCGGTGATCCTTGCCAGTGGTGGCTGGCTGATCAAGGAAGCCTTTGACAAGGGCGATGAACGCCAGCTGCATATCGAGGCACTGGCAGAACTTGGTAATTCACTGGAGATGGAGATTGCTCCACAAACCATCGAGCTGGAGGAGCGCACCATTACGCTGTCCGGTTCCGTGGAAGCACAATATGAACAGTGGCGCGAACTCCTGGCTGATATCTATGCCAGTGAAACCGGGGAGGCGACAAGCTCGGAATTGTAGGATTGGAAAAGCCTGAGGCTATTTCACTCATTCCGGGCAGCAAGCCATGGCTGATTCAGATTTTGACAAGATCACACCCGCGGACCTCGACCTGGGAGGTACCAAGCCTCCACCTGATGCACACAAGGAGCCGGAAAGCACTGCCCTTGGTGTCGAGGAAGTCAAACGTAGCGACGAGGAAAAGAAACGCCAGACCCGTGTCCTGACCGGTATCTTCTTCCTGCTGCTATTCCTTGTCGGCGGTGTGATCTTCATCCTGCCGCGCTTTGTCTCGCCGCCGGATGCGGCAAGCACCAGGGTCGTGGTCGTGGACACACAATCCGATACTGCCGCCCCCGCCAACCAGGTCTCGCCTTTTGAAGAGGCACAAAAACTTCGCCAGCGTGAAACTGCCCAGAACATCCTGGCTGAATTACTCGACTTGCAGGAATCACTTGAAGACAAGGAAGCCCAGACGTGGGCCACCGAGGAATTCGAACAGGTTTTTGAACTGGCAGCACAGGGCGATACAGCCTACCGCGAACAGAACTTCATCGAAGCCAGCACACGTTACCAGGAAGGCCTGAATATCCTGCAGGGACTTGATGCCGACCTGCCCAATGTCTTTTCCGAATACCTGGCAGCTGGTGAACAGGCCATCCTCGACGGCAACCCGACACTGGCAGAAGAGTCATTCAATATTGCCGTGCTGATCAATCCGGACAGCGATGAGGCGATTACCGGCTATGACCGTTCCCAGATCCTGGCTGATGTGCTTGGCATTATTGCCCAGGGTGAAGCCCTGCACGAGACAGGCGAATTTGAACAGGCCCGTGATTACTACCGCCAGGCCCTGAACCGCGATCCCGACCACCAGGGGGCAGCTACGCTGCTTGAGCAGGTCAACCAGGACATCCTGGACAGGGATTTTTCCGCAGCCATGTCGCGGGGCTTTGCCGCACTGGGCAATGACAATCCCGGCCAGGCAGAAACCGCCTTCAGGGAAGCCCTGGCATTAAAACCCCAGTCACCGGAAGCCAACGCGGCCCTGGAACAAACCGTCAGCCAGATGACGCTCAGTGCCATCAACGTTCACCTTGATGCGGCCGGGGAGTTTGTCTCACAGGAACAATGGCAACAGGCACTGAATGAATACGATGCTGCCCTGGAAATTGACCCCAACCTGGCCTCGGCCCGGGAGCAGCGCAGCGATGCCAACAGTCGCAACAATCTCGACAACTACCTGGAAACCGTGAACCAGGATCCCTTGCGACTGGCTGAGAATTCGGTTTACCAGCAGGCTGTCGGCATCTACAACGAGGCCGTCAAGATTCCGGGCGACTGGCCGCGCCTGGATGGGCAACTGCGCACACTGCGAAACTTTCTTGAACGGGCCAATGAACCGGTCACCGTGCGCCTGCAATCTGATGGCCAGACCAATGTCACTGTTTACCAGGTGGGCGAACTCGGCCAGTTCATGAGCCAGACCCTTGACCTGACACCAGGCTCCTACGTTGCCGTTGGCGTGCGTGAAGGCTACCGTGATGTTCGTGAAGAATTCACCGTCGGTTTTGACGGCCAGGGTCCCGTGGTGACCGTCCAGTGCCAGGAAGAGATACTGTAGTGGTATTCAGGAACAGGCATGGCTGACGACAAGATCAACAATCCCTCCAGTGATTCTGGCGACTTCAACGAGCCAATAGCGCCGATCGACTTTACGCCGGTAGATGCTGAGCATGGCAAAAAGCCTTTCAGGCTCAGCCCGGTAAAAATAGCCATTGCTCTGGTACTGGTCGTTTTTGTTGGCGCCGCCTGGTTCGTGCTGTCAGCACGCTCTGTCTTTATTGATGTGACACCTGGCACTAGTATTGTCAGTGTCAATAGTCCCATGGCATTGAAAGTCGGCCCCAGGTACCTGGTGCTTGAAGGCAGCCTGCCTGTCACTGTCACGGCGCCAGGCTATTATGACCTGGACACCTCGCTTGAGGTGAGCAGCCAGCAGGCACAGACCTTTGTCATCGACATGCAGCCCCTGCCTGGATTCCTGACATTGACAACGGAGAACACCAGTGGTGCAACCGTTCTCGTTGACGGCAATGAAGTGGGTTTTACTCCGCTGACTGACTTCGAAATTGCTGCCGGCACGCATACCCTGACCGTAAACCTTGATCGTTACGAGCCATTCCAGACCACCCTGTTTATCGAGGGCAGACAGACCCGCCAGGGCCTGGACGTAGAACTGTTGCCCGCCTGGGCCGATGTCAGCTTCACTACCACACCGCCAGGTGCCATGGTTACCGTCGATGGGATCGATCGCGGTGTCACGCCCCTTCAGGCTGAAATCCTGGAAGGCGAACACGAGATTCTCATCAAGCTGGCGTCGCATAAGGCCTGGACCGACAATATCGCCGTCATGGCCAGGCAGGATATGGACCTGCCGCCCATTGCCCTGGAGCAGGCTGATGGACTGGTTCTGCTGCAATCCACCCCCAGTAAAGCCAACGTCACCCTGGATGGCACCTTCCAGGGCCAGACACCCCTGGAGCTCACCGTGCCCCCCGGCACCGAACACCAGCTCCGGTTTTTCCTGAATGGCTACGAAGCAACAACACGTTCGATCACGACCCGACCTGAAGAGGAAGCGTCCCTGCATGTGACCCTGGACCCGATTCTCAACTCTGTCGAAATCAGTGTGGTACCTGAAGATGCAGAGCTTTATGTCAACGGCGAATTCATGGGCAACGCCAACCAGACTATCGAGCTGCTCGCAGCAACCCAGTTACTGGAAATTCGTCGCGAGGGCTATGTCACCTACGAAACCGAGTTTACGTCGCGTCCGGGTCTTGAGCAGAAACTGGAGGTGACACTGAAAACGCTGGAGCAGCAGCGGCTGGAAAACATCAAGCCATTAATTACCAATGCTGCCGGACAAACCCTGAAACTGATCTACCCCGACAGTTTCCAGATGGGTGCATCGCGTCGCGAACCCGGTCGCCAGGCCAACGAGGTTCTGCGCAACGTGACTCTGACCCGCCCTTACTACCTGTCGCTCATGGAAGTCACCAATGCCCAGTTTGCCCAGTTCGACAGTGAACATTCCTCGGGAGTGATCGAGGGCAGGACACTGAGCAACAACAACCAGCCTGTTGTCCGGGTAACTTGGGACCAGGCCGCCATGTATTGCAACTGGCTGAGTGCTCAGGAAGGCCTGCCGGCTTTTTACAACGTGGAAAATGACATGGTCACCGGCTTCAATCCTGACAGCACCGGGTACCGCCTGCCTACCGAAGCGGAGTGGGCCTGGGCAGCCCGCGTTGAAGGCGACCCGACCAGCCTGCTCAAGTTTCCCTGGGGGGCGCAACTGCCACCACCGGCCAACCATGGCAACTATGCGGATATATCTGCCGGCGTCTTTCTCGGCAGGATTCTTGCGGATTACAACGATGGCTACCTGGGTACAGCACCCGTGGGCACCTTTGCACCGAACAGCAATGGCTTTTTTGACATGGGCGGCAACGTGGCGGAATGGGTCCACGATTACTATGGCTCCACAGGCCAGATCGGTGCTTCCGAGGAAACGGACCCGCTGGGGCCGAACTCCGGGACTTACCATGTGATACGGGGCTCAAGCTGGGCCCATGGCACCATTACTGAATTGCGTTTGTCCTTTCGTGACTACAACAATGAACCCCGCGATGATGTGGGTTTCAGGGTAGCCCGCTATCTTGAATAAATGATGAAAGCCTATTTTTACATCCTCGCTGTCTGTCTCTGGTTCAGCCCGGCCCTGCAGGCCCAGGGTCAGGAACAAGAGACGACAGCTGACCAGTCGGAACAGGCCTCACAGGAAGCCGAAGGCGAAAGCCAGGCTGAGGCCCCTGAAGCCATGCCCGACATTGGCCTGATTGAGGAAGAAGCAACGATCATTGAAGACGATGAGAATTTCGTGCCCAGTGTCCGGATAACGGAAGACCTGCCCGTGGCATTTCCGGTAGACATCTGACACAACCGAATTAAACAAGCTTTAACCAGGGTTTGACTATGAAACAACAGGGAATCATTTCCGACTTTATCTACCAGGTCTTTGCACTGATTATTGCAGTGATCGTGGTACATGCTGTTTACGTGGCGGTCATACGTCCCAATGCCGATGTCATCATGGAACAACAGGCCGCTCTGCAGGAAGCTGATCCCGAATATGTCGGTGAACGTTCCCTTTACGTGGTCATGCGCGATTTCGAGCAGGAAACCTGTATCATCCTGATGTTCTGGGCCATGTCGATCATTGGCCTGAAGGTAGTGCGCAACCGCCGCGAGAACCAGCTGCTTGAACGGCAGTTGCTGAACCTGTCCGAGGGCATGAGCATCCTGCCCGAGGATGCCCGCGACTATGCACGGCCTGTCCAGGCCCTGCCTGCTGCTGAACGGGAGTACCTGTTGCCACGCGCCCTGATAGCCGCATTGCGGCGATTCGGTTCAACGCGCAGCATTCCCGACGTGGCCGCGGTGATCAAGGATATCTGCAATACCGAGGCTGAACGCCTGGAAAGCGAGCTGACCATTGTGCGCTACATTGCCTGGGCCATTCCGTCCATCGGCTTCCTGGGCACAGTGCGCGGTATTGGTGAAGCCCTGGGCCAGGCTCACCGCGCAGTCAGCGGCGACATTGTCGGGGTGACCGTCAGCCTGGGTGTGGCCTTTAACTCCACTTTTATTGCCCTGGTCGTCAGCATTCTGATCATGTTCCTGCTATACCAGTTGCAGCTGCTGCAGGACCGTCTCGTGCTGGACACCCAGAATTATTGTGACAACAACCTCATCAGGCATTTACAGGTGCCTGAAAAAGATGAGAAGGAATAAGCGTGCACATCATTGAACTGAATGATCGCAATGTACGCCTGCTCAACCAGGATGACATCCTTGTGCAGAGCCCAGGCTTTGCCAATGTCGCTGAAAAGCAGCCTGTCTTTGGTGAGGACGCGCGCAAGGTGGCACGCCTGCATCCGCGCCAGACCTATACCCAGTTCTGGTCACAGCTCAGCCTGGACCCGCTGGTGAACTCCAACGGTCATTTCCGCCACCAGGCTGACCTGGCCTTTGCCCATCTCAACAACATTGCAGGCCAGCACAACCTCAACGATGAAGTCATCTTCGCGGTGCCCAGTAACTACAACCGCAACCAGCTCTCCATTCTGCTTGGCCTGGTCAAGTCCTGTCAGTTTGATGCGGCCGGCCTGGTCGACATGCCGCTACTGACTGCAGGTACTGCCGGTGGGGACGGGTTGACAGTCTACCTGGATATCCAGCTGCACCAGTCAGTGCTGACCACCTTCGATGCCGGCGATGGCAAGGTATCCCGTGACAAGGTGGTACAGATTCCCGGTACAGGACTGCTGGCACTGCATGATGCCTGGGTCAACATGATTACAGACGAATTCATTAAACAAAGCCGCTTTGATCCACACCATAATGCCGAAACCGAACAGTATGTTTACAACCAGCTCGAAGACTGGATAGCCCGGTCTCTGAGCGACAATGAAATCCTCATGGAGATCAACAACAAGGGCTCGGTTTACCAGGCACGGGTCAACCGCGGCCATTTTGAACAAAGGGTCCGGAATATTTTCAGTCGAATCAAGACCGAACTGGAAAGCCTGGCCGGCAGTGATTACAGCCTGCATGTTCCAGCCACCATGGCGGACATTCCGGGCCTGGCACATTACCTAAACAACATCAGGGGCGTGGAGGAATCGCTGCTACTGGAAAACTGCCTGGCCCATCTTGATCACATCAGGGGAGAGGCGGATTCACTCAATTTTGTCACCAGCTTGCCGGCAAAAGCGTCAGCAGCTTCTTCTGGCACTGCCACGGCCAGAACCAGCGGGAATGATGTCCCTTCCCATGTGCTGGTCAACAACAAGGCCTATGCGTTGCCGACATCCCTGAGTTATGGCCCGGCAAACGGCAGTGACCATAACACCATGGTCCAACTGCCAACCTCGGCGGGCAGCGGTGAAATCCGGTTGGGACTGTCTGGCGACAAGGTGACTCTCGACTACCAGGGTGCCGCTGATATTGCACTTAACGGCACCAGGGCGGCTGGCCGTGAACAGCTGAAGCTGGGTGATGTTATCAGCCTGTCCGGTTCGGAAGTTTCACTGCGCATGATCCAGGTGGAGTAGTGCACTGATGGCAAGCAAACGGGCAGCCAAGCGCGAATTCAATCCCATCAGCCTGTCTTTCCTGGACGTGATGTCCTGCGGCTTTGGTGCGGTTGTCCTGATCTTCCTGATCCTGGATCACTCCACCAGTGTGCGTAATAACGTCAACAACCCGGAACTGCTTGCCGAAATCGACTTGTTGACCGAGGAAATCAATGAGGGCGAAGAAGACCTGGTCCGAATTCGCAACACCATTTCCGACGTGGACTTCGAAATGGTTGAGGCCCAGGGCCTGGCCCGCTCCATCCAGGAGCAGATCGATACCTTCCTCGAGGAACTCGCCCAGCTAGAAAACACGACCCTGGCCAAGGAAGAAAGTGTTGAGCAGCTCAAGGCCGATATCCAGTCACTGGAAGAGGAGCTTGAACGCCTGCGTTCAGCGCAGGATGCCGCCACCGGCAACTTCATCAGGCCCTACGTGGGTGATGGCAACCGCCAGTACCTGACCGGCCTCATACTCGGCGGCAGCCGTATCCTGGTCCTGGTTGATACCTCGGCCAGCATGCTGGATAACACCATCGTCAATATTATCCGTCGCCGCAACATGTCCGAGGAAGCCCGGCTCAACTCAGAAAAATGGGTAGGCGTGCGCAAGATTGTCGACTGGCTGACCACACAGTTACCGCCACCGAGCCAGTACCAGATTTATACCTTCAATGAAGAAGTCTCGCCACTGATACCCGGCACCATGGGGTCCTGGCTGGAAGTGGCCGACGAGGCACAGCTGAACGAGGCGGTTTCCCGCATCAACGAGACGCTTCCGGTGAACGGGACCAACCTGGAAAAAGTGTTCCAGGCTGTCTCGGCCCTGGATCCGCTTCCGGACAATATCTACCTGATCACAGATGGCCTGCCGACACTGGGCACCATGGAAGGCGGCTTCTTCAGCCGCAGGGACTCTGATGGTAACCGGAACACCGTATCCGGCAGGGAGCGCGAGGAACTGTTCAAGAATGCCCTGATGGAATTACCTTCAGGAATTCCGGTCAACGTGGTTATGGCTCCCCTGGAAGGTGATCCCATGGCGGCTTCCATGTACTGGAAACTGGCGGTTTCAACCGGCGGCTCTTTCCTGAGTCCGTCCAGTGACTGGCCATAGGTCACAGGTACAAGGAACAAGGAACAAGGAACAAGGAACAACGGGATGCTTTTGCAGGGCAGAAAAGCAAATTAATGAACATGAGTTTTCGCTAATACTGACTGAACATGGCAAGAAGACAGACAGAAACATTCAATATCGCCTTCCTCGACATCATGTCGTGTGGCTTCGGTGCGATTATTCTGTTGTTGATGATTACCAAGTCTTCGGCACCCACGCCCCTGGAAGTTTCCGAGACACCTGTCGAGGGCAGCGTGCTGGAGCTGCAGCGCCAGCTGTTTGAAATTCGCGGCGAGACCAACATCCTCAACCGTGAGCTCAATGCCAAGCATGAGCAGTTGTCTCAATACGAAGAACGCATTGCCCGCCTGCGTCGCGAGCTGAGCACCCTGAACGGCCAGTTCAACAGCAGCAACCAGGAGTCCACCGTCAACGAGATCCTGGAAGGCCAGCTGGCCATGGCCCGGCAACAGCTGACTGCCGAAATGCAGCGCCTGCAGGCCAACATGGACCAGGAACGCCTGGACGACTCCGTCGGCGGAGTCCCCGTGGACAGTGAATACATTATCTTCCTGATTGATACCTCCGGCAGTATGTTCAACTACAGCTGGTCGCGCATGCTGGAAGTCATGGTCGATACCCTGGACATCTACCCCGAGGTCAAGGGCATCCAGGTCATGAATGACATGGGCGAATACCTGTTCTCCAGTTTCCGGGGTGACTGGATACCGGATACACCGGCCCGCCGGCAGGCGATTTTGCAACGGCTTCGAACCTGGAACCCGTTCAGTAACTCCAGCCCGGTGGAAGGCATCACCGCCGCCATCCGCACCTATTACGATCCGGGCAAGAAAATCAGCCTGTATGTGCTTGGCGATGAATATCCGCCGGCCAGCGGATCAATCCGGGAAGTGATTGAAACCGTAGACAGGATAAACGTGGCAGATGCCGGTGGTGACCGCCTGGTGCGAATACATGGTATCGGTTTTCCGGTCTACTTCTCGCAGCCGGACCGCTACCAGAGCACTGGCGAGCGCTTTGCTACCCTCATGCGGGAGCTGGCACGGAAAAATGGCGGTACTTTCGTCGGTCTGAACGATTTTTACTAGGAACCCCGTTTAACCGGCTGGATATTGATGTAATTGGAAACTGGAGTACACTATGGAGCCCCCTTGCGGAAAACACCCTGTTTTCCCGACCAAAGGGGACCGCAAGATGATCATGAACAACTGTCTTAACAACAAGGTTAACCTCCGGGCGAGCAAGACTGTTCGTCAGCCGCAAGCCACTGATTTAGCAAAGAAACTTTGCGTTATGGGAGCTGTTGTTTTACTCAGCGCCTGCGCAGCGTCAACCATTAATATCGAGGGCAGCTTTCCGGCGCCCCTGGTTCAGAAGCTGCCTTTGACCGTTGGTGTTTATTACGACGAGAATTTCGTTAACCACACCTTTATTGAAATTAACGACAATACAGGTGACGACCAGTACATCATCAACTCCGGCGCCTCCCAGATGGAGCTCTTCAACACCATGCTCCCCGCTGTATTCGAGGAGGTGGTCATGCTGGACAGTATCGACAGTGCGGCCAGCCAGAATAACCTGGACGCCGTGTTTGTACCTTCCATTGAAGAATTCCAGGTGGGTCTGCCGCAAAAGACACGCCTGAACGTTTACGAAATCTGGGTCAAGTACAACATGCGCCTGGCCCAGGCCAACGGTGACTATATTGCTGACTGGGTGATGACCGCCTACGGCAAGTCACCTGAAGAAACATTCCAGTCCGTGGATGACGGCGTCAATGATGCCGCCAATGTGGCCTTACGCGACCTGGCTGCCAGCTTTACCTTCGGCTTCAGCAATGTTCCCGAAGTCAACGAGTGGCTCCGGTCCAAAAACGCCCTGAGTGACTGAACCGAACAATGGAATATCAATCACACATAATAGTGATGCAGAAAAAACAAGATTTAATTAAAGCGAAATAACGGTTGCACCGATAGTAAACAAAGGTAAGAAACAAGAGCCATGTAGAGAAAGAAACCTTATTTGATTACAGAGTCATCATCATGAGCACATATTCAATTTTCAAAAGGCTGGCCCGTTACGCGTTTGCACTTCCTGCAGCTGCGATATTGAGCAGTTGTACCACTACTGAAATTGATGAATTCAGGCAAAGCGCCACTACTATCGAAGAGCATGAAAGCATCGTCATTCTCGGTCGCCGCCAGAACAACAATTATGAAACCGAGGAAAGCTTTGTCGACTGCGTTGCCAATGTCGTAGGCAGCGGCCAGAACGGCATCAACGTGGTCAACGAAAAAGAATTTCTCGATGCCATGTTTCCCTTTTTCGAACCCCGTACTGCACCCATGCGTACAGGTCACCTTGAGCAATTAATGGCTGTCGATATCGCCGCACAGCGCATGGAAGACTTCGGTATTGAATATATCGTCTGGCTGGACGGCATCACGCAGCGCTCTGACCAGTCCGGTTCCATTTCCTGCACTATCGGACCAGGCGGCGGTGGCTGTTTCGGTTTCGGCACCTGGTCAGATGACTCCAATTTTGAAGCTGAAATCTGGGACATGGATACCCTGAGCACTGTCGGGTCAATCAGCACCGAAGCCAATGGCCAGTCCTATATGCCTGCAGTTGTTGTTCCCATTCCCCTGATTGCCAGGGTCGAAGCCAATGCCTGCAGCGGCCTGGGTAACCAGCTCAAGCAATTCATCAACGGCACCTGAATGCAGCAGTCGTCACTGACGCAACCTCTGATTAATATTTTATTCAGGTGTTCCCGGGTAGGATGACATCATGGAAAGCCTTCGAAACACTCTTGATGCGATAAGCAAACATTCCCGCCTGACAGCATGCGCTGTCGGCGTTTCCCTGCTGCTCAGCGCCTGTGCGGGCAACCCCACCGGCGGTGCCAATTTCGTGCTGATGTCGGAAAATGCCGAGATCGAGAAAGGGCGTGAGCTGCACCAGGAAATGCTCAACCAGAACCCGATCTACAACGATCCGGACCTGAATGCCTACGTGGAACGCATCGGCCAGAAAATGGCGGCTGTATCACATCGTCCCGAACTGGACTATGTCTTTACCGTTATCGACAGCCCGGACATTAACGCCTTTGCCCTGCCGGGTGGTTTTGTCTACGTCAATCGCGGCCTGCTGACTTACCTGAATTCCGAGGCGCAGCTTGCAGCCGTGCTTGGTCACGAGATTGGCCACATCACTGCCCGCCATGCCGTGCGTCAGCAAACCGCCTCACGGACCGCCAATGCCGCCTCGATAGCGCTCATTTTCGCTACGGGCGTTGATCTTCGGGAAACCACCAGCCTGATCAGCGGCGCGCTGATCAGTGGTTACGGCAGGGACATGGAACTGGAAGCGGACAGCCTGGGCGCCGAGTACCTGTCCAATGCCGGTTATGACCCCAACGCCATGGTGGAAGTCATTGAGGTCCTGAAGAACCACGAAGATTTCATGAAACGAACATCCAACCGGACGGCGGTTGCCTACCATGGCCTGTTTGCCTCGCATCCACGCAACGACACTCGTTTGCAGGAAGTGGTCGGCAAGGCCGGCTCACTGTCAGATGAGCAGGAAGTCGAGGAAGACCCGGCAGTCTTTCGCGAGCAGATGACCGGGCTGATCATTGGTCCCAGTCCGCAAAACGCCAGTGGTGGCCAGCAACGTAATCGTTACTACCAGAACCTGTTCAACTACACGCTGATTTTCCCTGAAGGCTGGAGCAAGGAGGAAACCACCACCACGGTAACCGGCACCAGTATTGATGAGGAAAGTTCGATCAGGGTGGAAGCCCAGTTGCTGCAAAACCCGAAGGAACCGCGCCTGTTTATTCGTGAAAACCTGGGCGTTGATAACCTGCAACAGTCTGAACCCTTGTCCCAGTTCGGGTTATCGGGTTTTACCGGAATCAACCCCGAAACCGGGGAGCGCCTGGCTGTCGTTTACTACGGGCAGCGCGCCTTCATCATGACGGCCAGGGCAGGTGAAGGTTATACCGATGAGCAGCTGATGGAATCCATTCGCAGCTTCAGGCCGATTCAGCGTAATGAAAGACTCTTTGCGAACCCGGTGCAGGTTGCCTATATCCAGGCTGACGGCAGGATCAAGTATGCCGACCTGGCACGCCAGAGCCGGCTCACTGAAAACCAGGAAGACATGTTACGCCTGTTGAACGGTGACTATCCCTTCGGCGAGCCCGAAGCCGGCGAGTGGATCAAGATCGCCAACTGATTCGCCCACGCCAGGCGAACATCAATTCCTTTCAAACAGGTGATACAGGTAGTCGTAATCCGGCTGGTGGGTGATACCTTCTGTCGGCACATTCGGCTTGAAGGCATTATGGCAACCCTCGCAACTGGCAACCAGCACATCACCAGTACTGGCCAGCAAGGGTTTGTCCTTGTTCTTGGCCGCTTCCAGAGCCAGTGTTGCAGCATTGGTCATGGTGCGCGCATAACTGGTCCACGCCTCGGCCTCAGCCCAGGCATCATCCATTTCTCCTGAGCCACCCAGGGTAATAAGCGGGCCTGAACCGGCCAGCTGGATGGCATAGTATTCAATGGTGCGCCATTCACTGTCAGCTATCTCCCGTTCCAGGGCAGCATAATCCCAGATGTAGTGTGCCGAGTGGTCAATCAGTGTCACCATCAGGGCATTGATGCTGACCGGCACCTCGATTCCCTGGTCGTCGTTATGGGCAGTCAGCCCTGGTATCCAGGACAGGGTGACCAGCAGTCCCGCAGGCAAAGCCAGCCAGGCCGATCTGGTTCGCAGGGATAGTTTTGCAGCTGTTGTCATGGTCTCTCTTCGGTGCATTGAAAGTGACAACAGTATTACCCTTGCCCTGTTGCAGGTCTTGACCTGCATCAATACAACAGAGGATCCCCGGGGATTGAAGAATCCTTAAATTCCTTTGGAACACGTGCTACCTTTTACGTGTTGTTTTACAAGATGCCAGTCACCGATGTCTAAAGTTCTCCACGAGTGCCCACATTGCCACGAGAAAAAAATCACCAGTTACCAGAAACTGTTTTCCGTGTCGTTTTCGCCTGCCATTTGCCCGCAGTGCCATAAGCCCAGCAATGTGCCAATCGTATATGGCCTGATGACCCTGACAGCCTGGGTGATACTGACCTGGGTCTTCATTGGATTATCCATCATGGCCGGCATGTCCTTCTTCCTGCTTGGCACCATTCCGGCTTTTATCGTCTGCGTGGACAGGTACCTGCTCAGGGCCCCCATGGAGATTCGGGAAACCTCATGACGAAAACACCTTCACGGATTATTGTTGGTATCAGTGGTGCATCTGGCATCGTCTATGGCATAGAAGCCTTGAAGGCTTTGCAGCAGATGGGCATCGAAAGCCACCTTGTGGTCAGCCAGTCTGCCAAGGTCACACTGAGCCAGGAAACCAGTCTGAAATACTCAGAGCTTGTCGACCTGGCCGATTATCATTATGCCAATGCCGATATCGGTGCCAGCATCGCCAGCGGCAGCTTCCAGACACTGGGTATGCTGGTAGCCCCGTGCTCTGTTCGCACGCTGTCGGAAATCGCCCATGGTGTCACCTCTTCCCTGCTAAGCAGGGCTGCCGATGTCGTGCTCAAGGAACGCCGAAGGCTGGTGTTGATGGTCAGGGAAACCCCGCTGCATGCCGGTCACCTGGAAAGCATGCTCAAGGTCACGCATATGGGAGCAGTGGTCAATCCACCGGTACCGGCGTTTTATACACGGCCGGAAAGCCTCGACGACATGGTGCGTCAGAGCGTAGGAAGGGTACTGGATTTATTTGGTCTGGAAAGCGGCATGGTCAGCCGCTGGGAAGGCAATCGGCCAAGGCAGCAGGAAGAATAAATCGCAACTGCTGCCTGGCAGAGTACTGGAAAGCGTCTGGCTGAAGCGCTTACTTGATCTTGGCTTCAGTGTATTTGACGTGCTTGCGGACAACCGGATCAAACTTCTTGATTTCCATCTTGTCCGGCATGTTGCGCTTGTTCTTGTCCGTGGTATAGAAATGCCCGGTACCTGCGCTTGAAACCAACCTGATTTTATCTCTCATGTTCTCTTACCTTTTGAAGGCCACCTCCGGTGAGGCTGCCAATGTATTCCTGTACCTTCTAGCTTTGTATAGCGTTATTTAACGTTATACCTTGACGCCGCGTGCGCGGATATCGCCAAGCACCTGGTCAATGCCAAGCTTGTCGATGATTCGCATACCCTTGCTGGACAGGCGCAGTTTCACGAAACGCTTTTCTGACTCAACCCAGAACCTGTGCGTGTGGAGGTTCGGGCAAAAGCGACGCCGGGTCCTGTTATTGGCATGGGATACATTGTTGCCAGTAACGGGTTTTTTGCCGGTAACCATGCATACTCTGGACATTGTGTTGCCTCGTTTGTCTTGTATTTCCGGCCCAGTTGGCCCGGAGACTGAATTCACTGGAAAAAAAGAGCGCGTTTTATAACAAAACCCCCTGCTAACTTCAAGGATTTTCTGGGTTTGACCCTATTTCGGAGTGGTATTCTTCGCGGCTGTTTACCGTCCATGGTATAGCTAAAAGCGAGTTTAACCTTGTTTTTGGTACTTACCTGAAGATATTTACGGAACTGTGCCGCTTCCCACAACAAGTCGGCCCCCTGCAGGAAGCGGCTTTAGCCGCGAGTGATCTTGCCAGTATATTCAAACCGGGCCACAACCCCGGATTTCCCTGAATTACAGCAGCCCCTGCTCTGCCAGCGACCGGACTTCGCCATCGCCCACGATCAGGTGATCCAGGGTGCGAATGTCCACTTCCTCCAGCAGTTGCTTGAGCCGGCGGGTGATGCTGATATCCGCCTGGCTGGGCTCACAGACCCCGGACGGGTGGTTATGGGCCATGATCAGGGCCGCCGCATTGTGAAACAGGGCCTGTTTCACCACTTCCCGGGGATGGACCGTGGCGCCATCTATGGTGCCCAGAAACAGCTCTTCCTGGGCAATCAGGCGGTGCTGGTTATCCAGGAACAACACCATGAAGACTTCCCGGCTGCGGTTCCCCAGCCTGGACTGGATATAGCGCCGAGTTGCCCCGGAATGGGTGAAGACATCGGTCCTGAGCAGCTTTTCCTCCAGGCTGCGCTGTGCCAGCTCCCTGACGGCCTGTAACTGGGCATATTTACTGTCTCCCATCCCCGGGTGGGCACAAAAGTGTGCCCTGGAAGCCCCCAGAATGCCCCTGAGCCCGCCAAAGGCGGTGAGCAGGTCACGTGCCAGGTCCACCGCGGAGGCCTCCCTGGTGCCAGTGCGCAGGAAAAGGGCCAGCAATTCCGCATTCGAGAGGCTGGCGGCCCCCCTGGCTAACAATTTTTCCCGGGGCCGTTCACTTTCAGGCCAGTCTGAAATGGCCATGGCACTTCCCTTCCAGGCTTTGCCTGGCTAGCGCTAAGTCATTGAGATTTAATTGAATTTCCATGTCCTTGCTGATAGGCTTCGCGGGCTCTTGAGGCCTGCGGCAACTTGCCTTTACCCTGTCAGGTGACGGGGCTGCCACCTGGGTATGTCGCAGATCCCGACGGTCAGTTGGCTACCTGCCAACGGTTGTCTACTATTGAGTTTAGTCCACATTTTGCTTTCTGCCTGGAACGCACCAACTATGCTGAGTCTCGCCAACAAACAGGTCATCCTGGGTATTACCGGGGGTATTGCTGCCTACAAGGCAGCGGAATTGTGCCGCCTGTTGATCAGGGCCGGTGCCGAAGTGCGCGTGGTCATGACGCCGTCAGCGGCAGAATTCATTACACCATTGACTTTCCAGGCCCTGTCCGGCAACCGGGTCCACACCGAACTACTGGACGAAGACGCCGAAGCCGCCATGGGCCATATCGAACTGGCACGCTGGGCTGACCTGATCCTGATTGCGCCCGCCAGTGCCAATTTCATCGCCCGGCTCAGCCAGGGCAGGGCTGATGACCTGCTGTCCACGCTGTGCCTGGCGACCACGGCCACCATTGCCGTTGCACCCGCCATGAACCAGGCCATGTGGAACAATAACCAGACCCAGGAAAACCTGGCCAGTCTGCAGGAAAAAGGCATTACCGTCCTGGGGCCGGCTTCCGGCGAACAGGCGTGCGGTGATGTGGGGCTGGGCAGGATGCTGGAAGCCGTGGACATCGCCGAAGCTGCAGCCAAATTGTTCACCACAGGCATACTGGCCGGTGTCGATGTCACCATTACCGCCGGCCCGACCCGGGAAGCCATTGACCCGGTTCGTTATATCAGCAACCACAGCTCCGGGAAGATGGGCTATGCCCTGGCTACGGCGGCCATGGAAGCCGGTGCCAAGGTCGTGTTGATCAGTGGACCGGTGGCACTTGAGCCCCCGCCTAGGGTGAAAGTGGTTGCCGTGGAAAGTGCGCGCCAGATGCTGGATGCCTGCCAGGTGGTGCCAGGTGACATTTTTATCAGTGTTGCCGCCGTCGCAGATTATCGTCCTGCACAGAAGGCTGAAGAAAAGATCAAGAAGTCCGGCAAGACGATGGAACTGAGCCTGGTGAAAAACCCGGACATCCTGGCGCAGATTTCCCTGTCGGAAAGACGCCCCTTTTGTGTCGGCTTTGCTGCTGAAACCGAAAACCTCGAGGCCTATGCGAAGAAAAAACTGGCTGACAAAAAGCTTGACCTGATTTTTGCCAATAACGCGGTCAAGACGTTCAACAGCGAATCGGCGATGGCTACAGCCTACTGGGCCGATGGTGAAAAGGCCTTTTCCCAGAGCAGCAAGTCAGTACTCACCCGTGACATGATTGCGCTGATTGCCACGCGCTACAAGACGTCTCGTCGCCCCCAGGATTGAAAATTCAGCAGTGACAGCAGGCATTCCAGACAATATTTTTCGTGCCTACGATATCCGGGGTATCGTCAACCAGGGCCTGGATGAAAACCTGGTCGAGCTCATCGGGCGGGCCGTTGGTAGCGAGGCGCTGGCACTGGGTGAAACTTCGCTGGTCCTGGGTGCGGATGCCAGGCTGTCCAGCCCTGCATTTTTACTGGCCATGGCCAGGGGCATTCTTGCCACCGGCTGCGATGTGGAAAACATCGGCACCGTGCCCACACCGGTCATATATTTTGCCACCCACACCTGCCGCTCAAACTCCGGCGTCATGATCACCGGCAGTCACAACCCCCGTGACTACAACGGCGTGAAGATTGTCCTGCAGAACCAGTGCCTGGCAGCTGACCAGATCACCCGCCTGAAGGAGCGCATCATTCGTGAAGACTTTGCACAGGGTACAGGTACTCTCACCGATCTGGATGTGCAACCGGCTTACTGCAAGCGAATCTGCAGTGATATTCACTTATCCCGCCCCTACAAGGTGGTCATCGATTGCGGCAATGGCGTTGCCGGCAATACGGCACCCATGCTGTTTTCCGCACTGGGCTGCCAGGTAACCGCATTGTACTGCGAGGTAGACGGCAACTTTCCCAACCATCATCCCGACCCCACTCGTGCAGAAAATCTCAAAGACCTGGTTGAGCTGGTGAAAACTGAAAACGCAGATCTCGGCCTGGCTTTCGATGGCGACGGTGACCGGGTTGGCCTGGTCAGCAACAGCGGCAGGATCATTGATGCCGACAGCATGCTGCTGGCTTTCGTGGCCGACATAGTGCCGGATAATCCCGGAGCCCGTGTTGTTTTCGATGTTAAAAGCAGCCGCCATATTGCCCGGCTTGTGGAGCAGCTTGGTGGGGAACCTGTCATGTGTAAAAGCGGACACTCCTACGTAAAACAGCAGATGCAGGAAAGCGATGCCTTGCTGGGTGGTGAATATTCTGCCCACCTGTTCCTAAAGCATCGCTGGTATGGCTTTGATGACGGCCAGTATGCCGCCGCCCGCTTTCTTGAACTATTGGATAAAAACCACTGTACGGCCGACGAGTTGCTGGCAGACCAGAATCCCGGAGTCAGCACGCCGGAACTGCAAATCCCGGTCAGCGATGATGACAAGTTTGACGTTATGGCAACCCTGTCTGACAACATGCAGATAGCCGATGCCACACTGTCACGGCTCGACGGGGTCAGGGCAGATGCTGCAGACGGTTGGGGACTGGTTCGAGCCTCCAATACCACGCCCTGTCTTGTCTTGCGTTTTGAAGCCGATACTGCAGCAGCGCTGGACAGGATTCGCGGGCAGTTCAGGCAGGCCATTGCCGGACTGTTTCCCGGCCTTGACCTGTCCTGCCTGGGCACGCAGGACTAAACCCAAATGACAAACGATAACTTCTACGCCCTGTTGCAGCCCCGCTTGATTACAGCTGGTAACAAAGCTTTCGTGGTCAACCCGGGGGCAGCGACCATTACCTACCTGGAAGCCGACGCACTCAGTGCGCGACTTGCCAACCTGTTTGCCGACAGGGGGCTTAAACCCGGTGACCGCATACTGACCCGGTCCGGCAAGTCAGCCATGGCGCTGATGGTTTACCTGGCCTGCCTGCGCAGCGGCATCATTTATGTCCCTGTGAATCCTTCCTGCACGGCAGATGAACTGGACTACTTTCTCGGCGACACGAATCCCGGCCTGTTCATTGGGGACATGGATACCTGTGCCATGGTGGGCAAGAAGTACGGGATGAACACCCTCTCGCTGGATGATGACGGGCAGGGCTCGCTGGTCACAGAAGCCGACGCCATGCCCTCTGAACATAGCGTTGCCGGGAATGCCGCTGGCGATATTGCCGTGCTGATCTATACCTCCGGGACCACGGGCGCACCGAAGGGTGCAATGCTCAGCCATGGCAACCTGTGGTCCAATGCCCAGACGCTCTATGAATGCTGGGGCTGGTCAAAAGAGGATGTGCTGCTGCACTGCCTGCCCATCTTTCATGTCCATGGCCTGTTTGTTGCCACCCACCTGGCTCTGCTGGGCACATCCACCATGGTTTTCCTGCCCCGCTTTGACACCGCAGAGGTGCTGGCCCACCTGCCTGAAGTGACAGTATTCATGGGGGTGCCCACGTATTACACACGCCTGCTGGCAGAACCTGCCTTTGGCCAGGCATGCTGCCAGTCCATGCGCCTGTTTGTTTCCGGTTCTGCGCCCCTGCTGAGTGAGACCTTTCGTGAATTTGAGCAACGCACGGGCCATACCATCCTTGAGCGCTATGGCATGTCGGAAACCGGCATGCTGGTATCCAATCCCCTGTCGGGCGAACGCCTCGCCGGCACCGTGGGCTACCCCCTGCCTGGTGTACAGACCCGCGTGCGCGATGAAAACGGCCAGCCCGTGGCGAATGACGAGATCGGCGTACTGCAGGTTAAAGGGCCCAATGTATTCAGCGGGTACTGGAACAAGCCACAACTCAATGACAGTGAATTCCAGGACGGCTATTTCATCACCGGCGATCTCGTTGAGGTCGCTGAAGACGGTCGTATTGCCATCGTCGGCCGCAACAAGGACATGATCATCAGCGGCGGGCTGAACGTGTATCCCAAGGAGATCGAAAATGTCCTGGATCGTTTACCTGGCGTCAAGGAATCTGCTGTCTTCGGCGTCAGCCATCCCGACTTTGGCGAAGGCGTGGTTGCCGCCATCGTGCCGGAATCCGGAGCAGCACCGGACCATGAAGCCCTGTTAAAAGCCTGCCGGGAACACCTGGCCGGCTACAAGACCCCTAAACACCTCGTCGAGGTCGATGCCCTGCCCCGCAACACCATGGGCAAGGTCCAGAAGAATCGTCTCAGGGACCAGTACGCCGATATTTTTCGTGAGGCATAATTCTGGCGCGCAAGAGGCAAGAGGCAAGAGGCAAGAGGCAAGAGGCAAGAGGCAAGAGGCAAGAGGCAAGAGGCAAGAGGCAAGACAGGATTGTTCCTGGAAATTTTCTGTAAAGAGTTTTCCGGATAATCCGGCAATTTATTGTAGGTCGGATAAGCGGAGCGCCATCTGACATGGCGATCACCGATCGCCTGTGCCCACACTTCCAGCAATGGTGAAAATGTCGGATGGCGGCCTGACGGCCTTATCCGACCTACAAAATATCGACATTTCGTTAATGCCCGACGTGTTGTTCCTTGTCTCTTGCCTCCTGCCTCTTGCCTCTAAATTTCCCCTTTTCCCCTTTTTCCCCTTATAATTCGAGAACTCAGTAGTAAGTAAGCATTCGCTTAATAACGATTTGGATTTATCCATGACCCTTGATCTCAGTGCAGCGAAAAATATTGCCAGCGTCCTGACCGAGGCCCTGCCGTATATCCAGCAATTCACCGGCAAGACCATCGTGGTCAAGTACGGCGGTAATGCCATGACCGACGAAGCACTGAAAAACAGCTTCGCCAGGGACATCGTGCTGATGAAGCTGGTGGGCATGCACCCCATCGTGGTTCACGGCGGCGGCCCGCAAATTGGCCAGTTGCTGGAAAAGCTGGACATCAAGTCCGACTTTGTCGGCGGCATGCGCGTAACAGATTCGGCCACCATGGACGTGGTGGAAATGGTCCTGGGTGGCCTGGTGAACAAGGAAATTGTCAGCCTGCTGAACAAGAATGGCGGCAAGGCCATCGGCATCACCGGTAAGGACGGCGACTTCATCCGCGCACGCAAGATGAAGGTCACTCACAAAACCCCGGAGATGGAAGCCCCCGAAATCATCGATATCGGGCATGTCGGCGAAGTGGCCTGGATGAACCCTGACATCATCGAAATGCTCAAAGGCAGCGACTTCATTCCGGTCATTGCCCCCATCGGTGCCGATGAATCCGGCCAGTCCTACAACATCAATGCCGATATCGTCGCCGGCAAGGTGGCCCAGATGGTCATGGCCGAAAAACTGATCCTGCTGACCAACATTGCCGGTGTCCAGGATGCCGACGGCAAGGTGCTGACCGGTTTGACGACAGCCCAGGTCAATGACCTGATTGCCGACGGCACTATCCATGGCGGTATGCTGCCCAAGATCAATTGTGCGCTGGATGCTGTCAATTCCGGCGTCAACAGCGCGCAGATAATTGATGGCAGGGTGCCCCACGCGGTGCTGCTGGAAGTATTCACCGACGAAGGCATCGGTACGCTGATCACCAACAAACACTGACACCCGCAAAGGGAGACAGGACACTGACATGGCAGCAAAAGAAAAAGGTGCAAAGAAAGAAGCAATTCTGCGGGCCCTGGCACAGATGCTGGAGAATCATCCCGGCGGCAGGATCACAACGGCCTCACTGGCGGCAGAAGTCGGTGTTTCCGAAGCCGCGCTGTACCGTCATTTTCCCAGCAAGGCGCGGATGTTTGAAGGCCTGATCGGCTTCATGGAAGATACCCTGTTTTCCCGTATCTCCCGCATTCTCAGCGAAGGCTCCACGGCACTGGTCCAGTGCGAAAAAATTATCCTCCTGATGCTGACCTTCGCCGAGAAAAATCCCGGTATCAGCCGGGTCCTCAACGGTGATGCCCTGGTGGGTGAAACCGACCGCCTGCGTGACCGTGCCAGCCAGGTCTACAGCCGCCTGGATACCCAGCTGAAACAGATTTTTCGGGAAGCCGAAATACGGGAAGGCGTGCGTACCAGCCTGAGCCCGTCGGTGACGTCCAACCTGCTGTTGACCTTTATCGAAGGGAAGATCAGCCAGTACGTGCGCACGGATTTCTACCAGAAGCCCACAGACCAGTGGGCCGAGCAATGGCAATATCTGAATCAGGGCTTGTTCCGCCAACCTGGCGGCTAGAAAGGCGTTTCGGGAACCCGGCGCCTTGAAGATCCACGTTAATCGAGATTGAGCAATTCTTTCAGGCGGTTGATGTTTTTCTCGGCCGTTTCAATAGTTTCCTGCTTTTCTTCCTCAATCCTGGCAACCTGCCTGGCAAGACGATCACGCTCTTCGGTGGCATCTTCCAGCTGGCTTAACACTGTCGCAGGCGGTTCATTGCCGGCACTGGCACTGCTCTCGACGGTGGACTCCAGCTGGGTAACCCGGCGCTCGGCAGATTGCAGCAAACCGCTCAGGGCCGTGACCTGGGCATCGAGTTCTTCCACCGTGCTGTCACGACGACGAATGACTTCATCCGGTGAGCGATACAGACGCAGCAACAGCCGGTCCTCTTCTTCCTGGCGCTGTTGTGCTTCCAGGTCCTGCTCGCGGGCTGCGATGGCATCTGCCTGGGCCGCTCTTTCCTCGGCAGTCAGGGTACGTTCGACCACCTGGATCACCTGGCCTTTTTCGTTGATGACTTCGTAGCCGTTTTTCACGTACTCGGGCGGGACCTGGGTACCATGGAAAACATTACCCTGGTTATCCTTGTACTTGTAAAGGTTGGCGGCAAACAACGGCGTGGCCACTGAAGCCGACAGCGTCAGTACAAGAACAGCGATAATATGTTGCCTTAGATGTTTCATCATTCGACAGGGCCTTTCATTCCTGGCCGCATCTTCAAGTTTCCGGTTTCTCTATATACCGTATTGTTGCTGATATTCTTTCATCGCACCCAGGTAATTTCCGAGTGCTTCATCCTGCTGCTCCTCCAGGTAACCAATAATCTGCTGGAGGTTAATAATGCTGATCACCGGAATTGAAAACTCTTTTTCAATTTCCTGGATAGCTGACAGTTCCGAGTTGCCCTTTTCCTGGCGATCCAGGGCGACTACAACACCTGCCGCTTTTGCACCAGCCGCAGAAATAAGGTCCATGGTTTCGCGAATAGCTGTGCCGGCAGTGATGACGTCGTCGATGACCAGTACCCGGTCCTTCAATTCAGAACCGACAATATTGCCACCTTCCCCGTGATCCTTGGCTTCCTTGCGGTTAAAACACCACGGAATATCCTGCTTGAATTCCTGCCAAAATGCAATTGAGGACGCTGACGCCAGCGGAATACCCTTGTAGGCCGGACCGAAGATGATATCAAAATCAAGCCCCGAATTATTGACGGCCTTCGCATAACAGCTACCTAGAAACCCAAGGGCCGCACCGGTATTGAACAGGCCGGCATTGAAGAAATAGGGGCTTTTGCGCCCTGATTTCAGGGTAAATTCGCCAAAACGCAATATATTGTGTTCTGTGACGTAGTTTAGAAACAACTTCTGGTAGTCCTGCATGTCTTATTCCTGCCTTTCCGATCAGTACCAGGGCCTTCCTGGTACGGGTGTTGAAACGTGTATTGATGTTTTTGTGATGATCCGCACCGTCCTCAAGGTGCCAGTTGCCCCAGAGCGGCTTTTTGCTGGTCAAACAGCTGTTCTATGCCCAGGCGGGCAAGATCGATCAGCGCATTGAGTTCATCCATGCTGAACTGGCCATCTTCGCCGGTTCCCTGAATTTCGATAAAGCCGCCCTGGTCGGTCATTACCACATTCATGTCGGTTTCGGCCGACGAGTCTTCCAGGTAATCAAGATCCAGCACCGGTTCACCCTGGCAAATACCAACAGACACGGAGGCAATCATGCGCTGAATCGGGTTTTTGGTGATCAGTTTTTTCTCGAGCATGTGGTTAATGGCATCGACAAGCGCGACACATCCGCCGGTGATGGCTGCTGTCCGTGTACCGCCATCGGCCTGAATGACATCACAATCTATCTTGATAGTGTTTTCACCCAGCAGCTTCATATCCAGTGCCGCGCGCAGTGAACGTCCGATCAGGCGCTGGATCTCCTGGGTACGCCCGCTCTGTTTGCCGCGCGCAGCTTCCCGGTCCATGCGGCTGCCAGTAGAGCGCGGCAACATGCCGTACTCGGCCGTTACCCAGCCCTGGCCGCTGCCCTTGAGAAATCGGGGTACATTTTCCTCAACAGAGGCCGTACAGATGACGCGGGTGTCGCCAAACTCTACCAGCACGGAGCCTTCGGCATGCTTGGTGAAATCTCTTGTAATACGGATTTCCCGCATCGCGTTTGCCTGCCTGCCGCTGGGACGTTTGCCTGAATCTTCTGTCATTTACTGCCTCTTCAATTTTCTTGTATTGCCGGGGGCACAGACCGTACCAGAATATGGCTGACAATGCTTCCCGGATTGCGCCCATGACGCCTGAACGGTGCATTTTATAATGGAATGCAATTCCGCTATAGTTCGTTCCCACTTAATCAGATTGCACCTGGCCATTCTATGACAAGCAGCATGACCGCTTTTGCCCGCAAGCAGGCCGACTTTGCCTGGGGCTCCCTGATCTGGGAAATCCGTTCAGTCAACCACCGCTATCTCGAACCGGTTTTCCGTCTTCCCGAGCAGTTTCGTCCCATTGAACCCCGCCTGCGCGACCAGCTGCGCAACAGCCTCAGTCGTGGCAAGGTGGAAGCACAGCTCAAGTTCATTGCCGATGTCTCGGAAGGCAGCCGGATTCCCATCAACAAAGAGCAGCTGGTCCAGCTTGGCAAGGCCATCGCCCAGGTCGAGGCCACTACCGGCAGCACTTCCAGCCCAAGTCCTCTGGAGATCCTGAAATGGCCAGGCATCATCCAGGACCAGGAGCTCGATGCGAAGGAACTGGAAAAAGCCTCCCTGGCCTTGTTCAAGGACACCGTGACACTGCTGGCTGAGCACAGGGCCCGGGAAGGAGCAGAACTTAAAACGGCCATTGAGTCCCGCATGAGCAGTATCGAGTCCATCGTTGCCGACATCCGCGCCTCGCTGCCCGATATTCTCAAGGCCCAGAAAGACAGGCTACGTGACCAGATTGCCGATCTTGAAACGGAGGTGGAACCGGGACGCCTGGAACAGGAACTCACGCTGATCATGCAGAAGGCCGACATTGCCGAGGAAATTGACCGGCTGGAAGCCCACGTCAAGGAAAGCCGACATGTGATGGGCCGCAACGAACCTGTGGGCAGGCGCCTGGATTTCCTGATGCAGGAGTTGAACCGGGAAGCCAACACCATTTGTTCCAAGGCCGTTGTCACCGAAACCACGCTCAATGCCGTTGAGCTGAAGGTGCTCATCGAGCAGATGCGCGAACAGGTACAGAACATCGAATAACACCGGTGCCACTGAAGGCACTTTATAAAAAGCAGGAAGACATTCTACATATGGCCAGGGGCATCCTCTTTCTTGTATCGGCACCATCAGGGGCAGGTAAAACCAGCCTGGTCAATGCCTTGCTGGAAGCAGCAAGCACGGCCGGTACTTCTTTATGCGTTTCCATTTCCCACACCACCCGCGACAAGCGCCCCGGTGAATCCAATGGCGAGAACTATCACTTCGTCAGTGTTGACGAGTTCAGGCAAATGGAAGCCGACAATGCCTTCCTGGAACATGCCGAGGTCTTTGGCAATCTTTACGGCACCTCGAAGGCCTGGGTTGAGCAGCGCCTGATCGATGGCTGGGATGTCATTCTTGAGATTGACTGGCAGGGCGCCAGCCAGGTGCAGGGCCTGATGCCGGCAGCAGTCAGCATTTTCATCCTGCCACCATCGCTGGAGTCACTGCGGGAACGACTCACCAAAAGGGCCCAGGACGATGCCGACGTGATCGAAAAACGCATGGCCGCCGCAGTGAACGAGATATCCCATTTTGACCAGGCAGACTACATTGTCATCAACGATGTCTTCGAGACCGCCCTGGAAGACCTGCAGGCCGTGATTCGCAGCGCCCGCCTGAGCAAAACCCACCAGAAGGATGTGAACGGCGAGTTGTTGCGCAAGCTGGTTCAGGGGTAGAAAATCCAGCGAATCCTGAAATTCTGTAGGCCGGCATAGCCCCGCAGGGGCGTTTGCCGACATTATTCCATCACTGACTGATAGTGGCGCATCCAACGTCGGGAAACGGCGCTTCGCGCCTATCCCGACCTACGACGCTGCGGTATCTCCGGCGTTTTCGAGCCCGGATGATGGCCCTACGGGTCCCTTGCCTCTTACCGCTTGCCTCTTTATAATGCCCGCCCCCGCAGAGCATGCGATCTGGGGGGCTAGAAAACTCCGCAACCCCTGAAAATAGGTAAGATTATGGCTCGTATCACTGTTGAAGATTGCCTGGACAATGTTGAGAACCGTTTTGACCTGGTCATGATTGCCAGCAAACGCGCCCGCCAGCTGCAGACCGGCGGCAAGGACCCCATGGTATCCGAAGACAATGACAAGCCTACCGTGCTTGCCCTGAGGGAAATCGCCGAAGGTCATGTCGACTCTTCCATCCTGACTGCCATTCCGGAAGAAGACACTGAAGAGGTCGTGGGTGTAGAAGCCCAGAAAAAGAACGACATCTCCATTGAGGAAGCCATGGACGCCGTCCTGATTCCTGAAGATGGCGACGCAGCACCTGAAGCTGCACAGCCGGATGTTGATCCTGCTGACGAAGACAGCCAGTAAATTCCCGAATCCCTGCCAGGCCGACCCCGGCCTGTTTCCAGCACAGTAATTATCCTGATTATGCGGACACCCTGGTCGGTGTCCGCTTCTTGCACTTGTCACCGCCAGCCCCCATTATTGGTAGTACTGGACGCCATTGACGAGTCGATATGACCTCTATTGAAACTTTTACCAAGGACCTGAGCTACATGGGCACGGCCCAGGTGGACCTGGTCCGTCGCGCCTATTTTTATGCCGAGCAGGCCCATGACGGCCAGTACCGTCGCACCGGGGAAGACTATGTCACCCATCCGCTGGCCGTGGCCGAAATCCTGCGCGAGATGCACATGGATCACCAGAGCCTGATCGCTGCCATGCTGCACGATGTCATCGAGGACACCGGCATCGACCGGGAAGCAATCGAAGGCCAGTTCGGTGAAACCGTGGCCAACCTGGTTGACGGTGTCAGCAAGCTGAACAAGATCGAGTTTTCCACGCGTGCCGAGGCACAGGCAGAAAACTTCCAGAAAATGGCCCTGGCCATGGCCAAGGACATTCGCGTTATCCTGGTCAAGATTGCCGACCGCATGCACAACATGCGCACCCTGGAAGTGCTGAGCCCGGACAAGCAAAAACGCATTGCGCGCGAGACCCTGGAAATTTACGCACCGATAGCCAACCGCCTGGGTATGCACAACATTCGCCTGGAGTTTGAAGAACGCGGGTTCAAGACACTGTATCCTCTCAGGGCACCGCGCATCGATGCGGCGGTCAAGAATGTCAGCGGCTATCGAAAGGAGCTGGTCTCCCAGGTGCAAACGGCCCTGGAAGCCTGCCTGAAGCGGGAAGGATTGCCGGGCCGGGTGATTGGTCGTGAAAAGCACCTGTACAGCATCTATCGCAAGATGCGCGACAAACGCCGCTCCTTTCGCGAGATCACCGACGTGTTTGCCTTTCGTGTCGTTACCGATGAAGTAGACACCTGCTACCGCATTCTTGGTGCCGTACACAGTCTTTACAAACCGGTGCCTGGCAAGTTCAAGGATTACATTGCCATTCCCAAGGTCAATGGCTACCAGTCACTGCATACCACCCTGTTTGGCATGCACGGTGTGCCCATTGAAATCCAGATTCGCACCGAGGAAATGGACCAGATGGCCAACAACGGTATTGCCGCGCACTGGCTGTACAAGTCCTCCGATGACACGCCCAACCAGAGTCATATCCGTGCGCGCCAGTGGGTGCAGGACCTGCTGGAAATGCAAAAACATGCCGGCAACTCCCTGGAGTTTATCGAGCATGTCAAAACCGACCTGTTCCCCGACGAGATCTATGTCTTCACGCCTAAGGGGGCCATCCTGGAACTGCCGGCCGGCTCCACGCCGGTGGATTTTGCCTATGCCGTGCACACTGATGTCGGCAACTCCTGTGTTGCCTGCCGGATCAACAAGCGCCTGGCCCCATTGAGTGAAAGGCTACAAAGCGGGCAGACCGTGGAAATTATTGCCTCGGGCAACCAGCCCAATCCTGCATGGCTGGGCTTTGTTGTTACCGGCAAGGCGCGCAGTAATATTCGCCACTTCCTGAAAAACCAGCGCCGCAGCGAGGCCATTGCCCTGGGACGCCGGCTGCTCAACAAGACCCTGTCCAGTTTCGGTTACCACCTGTCCAATATTTCCAAGGAAAAGATTGGCGGCCTGCTGGAACAAACGGATTTCGATGTGCTGGATGATCTGCTCGAAGATATCGGCCTGGGCAACCGCATGGCCTTCATCGTTGCCCGTCGCCTGATCCCCTCCGAGGACGGCGAGGAGTTGCCAACCGACCAGGATGATTCCTCCATGGCCATTCGCGGCGCCGAGGGCATGCTCATGTCCTTTGCCAAGTGTTGCCACCCGATTCCCGGTGACCCCATCGTCGGCTATGTGAGCAGCGGCCGCGGCATGATTGTGCATCGTGAAACCTGCAACAACGTCGCAGAGATCCGTAACGATCCCAAGAAGTACGTCAACCTGCGCTGGGATCCTACTGTGGGCGGTGAATTTACCGTGGAGTTGCGTATCGAGCTGGAACACCAGCGCGGCATCATTGCCACCCTGGCCAATGCCATTTCATCGGCAGAGGGCAACATAGAAAAGATCGGCACTTCAGACCGGGATGCCCGTTTCAGCATCGTTAACCTGACCCTGACCGTTCGCAACCGTGTGCACCTGGCCAACGTCATGAAAAAAGTCAGGATGATCAAACCCGTGACACGGGTAACGCGGATGAAAAACTGATCCCTTGTTGTTTCACTCGCGTGAGATCAGCCCGATTGGGTTTTTTTCTTCGATATTGCCGATTCACCAAAGCGGGCGTCGTCCCGGATCAGCTGCCTGGCATCGCCTGCCGGAATAGCCCGGCTGTAAATGAAGCCCTGTATGACCGGACATTGCAGGTGACGCAGGTAGCGTAACTGGTAATCCTTTTCGACCCCTTCGGCCACCATCTCCAGTTTCAGTCCTCTCGCCATGTAGGCAATGGCCTCGATCACTGATTGCTCAACACCTTCTTTCAGGTCACTGATAAAACTGCGGTCAATCTTGAGGCGGTGAATAGGCAGTTTCTGCAGCAGGCTGAGCGAGGAGTAACCGGTTCCGAAATCATCAATGGCAACATTGACACCAATATCATGCAGGCTGTTGAGTTTTTGAACAGTCTGTTCAATATTGTACATCAGGACACTTTCTGTGATTTCAACTTCCAGTTTGTTGCCGGGCAATCCATGTGTCTTGAGCATGCCGGTGATCATGTCGACAAAGCTTTGCTGCTCAATCTGCTTGTTGGAAAAGTTCACGGCCAGCTTGCCAACATCCAGGCCTTCATCAAGCCAGCTCTTGACCTCCTGGATTGCCGTATCCAGGACCCAGCCACCGAGCTCGACAATGATCCCGCTTTCCTCGGCAACCGACATGAATGTGGACGGGGTAATCAGGCCTTTTTCAGGATGGTTCCAGCGCAGCAGGGCCTCGACGCCGATGATGCTGCCGTTCTCTGCGCTGACCTGCGGCTGGTAAAACACTTCAAACTGGTTTTCCCGCATGCCGCGACGAATCTCCGTCTCCATGTTGAGCATGCGATTGTGAATGACGCTCATCTCTTCACTATAGCGATTGAAACTGTTCTTGCCCTTGTCCTTGGTGAAATACATCGCGGTGTCGGAATTCTTGATCAGCTCATCGGCCGTTGTGCCATCTTCGGGGTACAGCGCGATACCGATACTGCAGGTGACAAAAATTTCGTTACCTTCCACCATGAAGGCACTCTTGATGGCATCGAGCAGTTTCTGACCAACGACCGAGGCCACCTTGGCCGATTCCACGTTGGGCAGTAACACGATGAATTCATCTCCCCCCAGGCGCGCCACGGTATCGCCTTCACGCAGGCAGGATTTGAGCCGTATCCCGACCTGTTTGAGCAGTTCATCCCCCACGGAATGGCCAAGGGTGTCATTGACCACCTTGAAGCGATCCAGGTCCAGGAACAACACCGCCAGCTTGTCATCTTCGCGCCGGGCATTGCTGATAGTGTTGGCCAGGCGGTCCTGGAACAGGGCGCGGTTGGGCAGATTTGTCAGCAGGTCATGGTAGGCCTGGTAATGAATGAGTTTTTCCGTTGCCAGCCGTTCGGTGATATCACGGGCTACCACGTAGGTACCGGAATACTCACCCTTCTGGATATTCCCGTGTTCATCCCGGGTCTCGTTGTCATACACGCCCAGGGAGTTCAGCTCAATGGCTATGCGGTCCCGGACCCAGCCAGGGCGGTCACCGGGTTTACACATGAGCCAGATCTCCGCATTGCGGGTCGCCCGCGGACCGGAGCGACGTTCATTGAAACAGTGGGAAGCTTTCTCGACATATTCCGGGTCGATGATGGTTGAGTAATGTGCCCCGATCAGTTCGTTCTTCTTGTAGTTGAGCAGGTCCTGTGCACGGTCATTAACAAAAGCGAAATAGCCATTCTTGTCCACGATGAAAATGATGTCCGGCGAGCTTTCAATCATGAACCGGTGCAAGCGTTCGGAACGTTCTAGCTGTTTACGCAGGGCCAACAGGCTTTTGTCCAGCTCCAGTTTGCGCAGGGCATTGTTCAGGGTATTGTGCAGTTCAGAAAAGTCGCAGGGTTTTCGCAGGTAGTCAAAGGCGCCCAGGTGAAAGGCCCGGGTCACGCTGTCAAAGTCGGTTTCCGTGCTGACAACAACAACGGCAATGCGGATATTATTGTCATTGATGTATTCCATGACCTCATGTCCGCCAATTTGCGGCATGTTGATATCCAGCAGGACCAGGTCGAAGTTCCCTGCCTCCAGTTGCACGATCGCCTCTTCACCGCCTTTGGCAATAGTCACGGTAAAGCCGGCTTCTTCCAGCAAGGTCCTGTTGCTGTCGAGAAAGCCCGGATCGTCATCTACCAGGAGAATGTTGTGATTGTTCGCCATTTTCATCCGTGCCATTAACCGGCGTGATCAGTCCTTCTGTTTGTCGTTCCCTAAGAGTGATGTGCGACCCCTGCACTGTATCCGTCACCTGGCGGATAGATGTTTATCAAGTCATTGTATTAAATGCCTTAATAGACGTCACTCAGGCTGTATTACATGCGCTTTTCCACGCCACGGCAAGCAGGTAATATGACCAGCCCGCAGAAAACAATTACATACACACCGGAGATCACGATGTTACCCAGGGGTTTTTTCCGAATTTTCACCTGCTTTTTACTTGTATCCAGTGCCTTTTACCTGCACGCCCAGCCCGAACCGTCTCCGGCCTTCAGTGCCGATGAACTGCTCGCGGACCCGTCACTGAACTGGGTCACCAATGGCGGCAACCTGTACAACCAGCGCTACTCCCCGCTTACCCAGATCAACCGGGACAATGTCGGTGACATGAAAGCGGAGTGGCGGGTGCACATGAACGGCTCCGGTGCCGGGCCCAATCACAGCGGCCAGGCCCAACCCCTTTTCTACAATGGTGTGCTGTATGTGGTGACCGGTGAAAACGATGTCTTTGCCATCGATATTGAAACCGGTGAATTTCTGTGGACCTACCAGGCCAACCTGGACCCGAACCGGGTCAATGTCTGTTGCGGCTGGGTGAGCCGCGGCCTGGGCATGGGCGAAGGCCTGATTTACGTGGGCCAGCTTGATGCCAGGCTGGTGGCCCTGGACCAGGTCACCGGTGAGGTGGTCTGGGAAGTGCAGGCCGAGGATCCCCTGCAGGGTTTTGCCATCACCTCCGCACCACTGTATTACGACGGCATGGTCATCACCGGCTTTGCCGGCGGCGAAAAGGCCATTCGTGGCCGTATCAAGGCCTACGATGCGGCGACCGGTGAACTGATCTGGACCTTTTACACCATTCCCGGTCCGGGAGAAGTTGGCCATGATACCTGGCCCCAGGACAATGACGCCTGGCAGTATGGCGGTGCGCCGATCTGGCAAACGCCCGCGGTCGATCCCGACCTGGATATGCTGTATTTCACTACCGGCAATGCCGGGCCCGACCTCAATGGTTCACAACGCGCCGGGGACAACCTGTTTACCGTGTCCATCGTGGCGCTTGATACTCACACCGGTGAATACCGCTGGCACTTCCAGCAGGTACATCACGATATCTGGGACTACGATTCACCCAGTCCCGTGGTGCTGTTTGATGTGGAGATTGACGGGGTCATGCGCAAGGGCCTGGCCGAGGCCAGCAAGTCCGGTTATCTCTATATCGTTGATCGCATCACCGGCGAACCGCTGATCGGTATTCCCGAAGTCCCGGTACCACAGGTGGAGGCACAGGCCACCGCCGCCACCCAGCCGATTCCAGTGGGCGATGACTTTATTCCCCATTTCATTGATGTCGCTCCCGAAGGCTTCACCCTGGTGAACCAGGGCCGTACCTATACCCCTTTTGGTCCCGAAGGCGCCCTGTACACACCACTGGCCGGGGTGAACTGGCCACCGAAGGCCTATGACCCCGAAACCGGCCTGCTGTATATCTGCGCCAATGACCGCATTGGCGGTGCCGCCCTGGACCTGGAGCTTTCAGAGCCAAACCACACCTCCTCCTGGATGGGTGGCAGCTTCAGCCTGGCCGATATTCCCGGCCGCGGTATTTATGCTGCCATGGATGTCAGGACCAACACCATCGCCTGGCGCCAGCAGTGGAGCTACAGCTGCTCGCAGGGCTCGCTGGTCACCGCCGGTGGCCTGATCATTCACGGCCGCAACGACGGCAGGGTCGTCGCCCTGGATAAAAGCGACGGCACCATGCTGTGGGAGTTCCAGACTGATGCCGGCGTCAATGGCAGTGCGAGCACCTTCATGCATGAAGGCACACAGTATGTGGCCATTATTTCCGCCGGTACCCTGTTTTCATCAGGCCCACACGGCGACAGCCTGTGGCTGTTTTCCCTGGAAGGGGACATGGACCCGGTCGAGGAAGACAGCGGTCCGGCCGCTACCGGTCTGGCTCCGGCAGCCACCGCTCCCGAACTGGCCCTGGAGCCACCCGAAGGCCGCTCCGCCGATATTGAGGCCGGCGCCACGATCTACAATTCCCTGTGCACAACCTGCCACGGTCCCGATGGTGCCGGCGGCCACCAGGGTGGCATTCCGTTAACGGACAAGGTGCTGACCGTATCCGACATCATGACCACGGCCAATTACGGCAGGAACACCATGCCCGCCTTCGGCTTTGCCTATTCACCGGAGCAGTTGCACGATGTGGCGGCGTATGTGCTTGAAGAGTTACTCGGCGAGTAACGATAGGGAGATCCTGAAATTAAATGTCACGGCTGGTAGGCCGGAAAAGCGGAGCGTCATCCGGCATGGCGACCTCAGGTCGCCTTGAGTAAAAAATAGTTCGAGTTGTTCAGGGTGCCCATGGGCACCCTGCCGGATGACGGCGCTTTGCGCCTCTTCCGGCCTACGAAACATCGTTAAGGCCCAACGTATCGTTACTTGTTCCTCCCGGCGCATCCAGTGGCGAGCAAAGCGTTTTCTACCTAGAATGCAGTGATGAATTCCCCGCCCACCAAGACGGCCCCAGGTACGACGACTGATCTGAGCACCCTGCCCGTCACCGCGCTGAAAGGTGTCGGCCCAAAGCTGGCGGAAAAGCTTGCCAATATCCATGTCCACACGGTGCTGGACCTTCTCTTTCACCTGCCGCTGCGTTACCAGGATCGTACACGCATTACGCCCATCGGTTCAGTGCGTCACGGCATGGAGGCGGTTATCGAAGGGGTCATCATGGGCAGTGCCATCGTGTTCGGCCGGCGCCGCAGCCTGCTGGTCAAGGTCCAGGATGGCTCGGGCATTACCAGCCTGCGTTTTTTCCATTTCAGTGCCGCGCAAAAAAATGCCCTGAAAGACGGTGCCCGCATCCGCTGTTTCGGCGAAGGCCGCTGGGGCAAAAGCGGGGTGGAACTCTACCACCCGGAATACGAGATTATCGATGGTGGCGAGAAAACGCTCGACGATCGCCTGACCCCGATCTATCCCACGACCGAAGGTTTGCACCAGGGCCGAATTCGTTCCCTGACAGAGCAGGCACTGACCCTCCTGGCCAGGTCGAGGGCGCTACCTGACCTGATACCCGACACCTTGAGCCAGGAACTGAAATTCATTTCCCTGGAAGATGCCCTGGCCTACCTGCACCGGCCGCCAGTGGATGCCTCGCTGCAGCAGCTCCAGGACGGCACACACCCGGCACAGATGCGGCTGGCCTTTGAAGAACTGCTGGCCAACTACCTGTGCCTGCGCCGCCTGCGCGAGGCAGCTGACCAACATGCCGCACCGTCACTCGTCGATAAAACCGGGCTTACGCAACAACTGCTGGAGGCCCTGCCCTTTGACCTGACAAAGGCGCAACAGCGCGTCAGTGGCGAGATTGCCCGGGACATGGCCAGGACGGTACCCATGTTGCGGCTGGTCCAGGGCGATGTCGGTTCCGGCAAAACCCTGGTGGCAGTCATCGCCGCACTGCATGCGGTGGCCAATGATCACCAGGCTGCCATCATGGCGCCGACCGAGATACTGGCCGAACAACACTTTCTCAACCTCGCCCCCCTGCTGGAGCCGCTGGGCATTGACATGGTTTACCTGAGCGGCAAGATCAAGGGCAGGCAGCGCAATGAAGTGTTGCAAGCCATGGCAAGCGGACAGGCCAGGGTCATTGTCGGTACCCATGCCCTGTTCCAGGAAGGGGTCAACTTTTCCCGCCTGGGCCTGATCGTTGTCGATGAACAGCACCGTTTTGGCGTCCATCAACGTCTGGCGCTACGCGAGAAAGGCAATTCGGAGGGCAGATTTCCGCACCAGCTCATCATGACCGCCACACCCATTCCGCGTACGCTGACCATGAGTGCCTATGCCGACCTGGACAATTCCATCATCGATGAACTGCCACCGGGTCGCACACCGGTCAACACCATCCTGAGCCCGGACACCCGGCGCGGCGAAATTATTGAACGCATCCACAGGGCCTGCGCCGAAGGTCGCCAGGCTTACTGGGTGTGCACTTTGATCGAGGAAAGCGAAGCCCTGCAATGCCAGGCCGCCGAGGCCACCTATGCCGAGTTACAGCAGCAGCTGCCTGACATGCGTATCGGCCTGATTCATGGCCGCATGAAGCCGAAAGAAAAGGCGGAAATCATGCAGGCCTTCAAGCAGGGCGAATTACAGTTACTGGTGGCCACCACCGTGATCGAGGTCGGCGTGGATGTTCCCAACGCCAGTCTCATGGTGATTGAAAATCCCGAGCGTCTTGGACTGGCACAATTACATCAGCTCCGCGGTCGTGTCGGGCGCGGCGACACCGCCAGTCACTGCGTGCTGCTGTACAAGTCGCCGCTGTCCGATATCGCCAAGGAACGCCTGTCCATCATGCGCCAGAGCAATGACGGCTTCTTTATTGCGGAAAAAGACCTGGAGATACGTGGCCCCGGTGAGGTACTCGGCACCCGGCAAACGGGGCTCATGGAATTCAAAATGGCCGACCTGCTGCGCGATGCCCATCTGCAACCCAAGGTCAAACTGTGGTCAGAGAAAATCCGCAGCTCTCATCCCGACCTGATTGAGCCGCTGATCGAGCGCTGGCTGGCCGGATCCGAACAATACGGGCACGTCTGAATGCCTCTACCTGTCTGCTAACCCATGAACCTGAAAAACAACGGCATCCACCGCAAACGCGACAAGGTTCTTGGCCTGCCCGAGCTGATTGCCATTGCGCTGGGCGGCATGGTGGGCGGCGGAATTTTTACCATCCTGGGCCTGTCGGTTTCCATGATTGGTGCCTATACCCCGCTGGCCATCATGCTGGGCGGTGTGATTGCCTCGCTGGCCGCGTATTCCTATATCAAGCTTGGCCTATACTACATGGACGAGGGAGCGACCTACTCCTTTTTCAAGAAAACCTTTCCCCGCTCGCGTTTTGCCGCCTCGCTGATCGGCTGGTGGGTCGTGTTTGGTTATATCAGCACGCTGGCCCTGTATGCCTACACCTTTGCCTCCTATGCCATCAGCGGCTTCGCTTTTTCCGACAGCGAATGGATGCGCAAGCTGGTGGCCGGCACCGTGATCCTGGCATTCACGCTCATCAATATCTGGAGTGTGAAAGGCATGGGCAAAATCGAGGACCTCATGGTCTATGCCAAGCTGACCATCCTCGCCATTATTTCCTTCGTCCTCATCAACAACAGTCAGACGACCCTGCCGGTGTTATTAGAGGAAAACCCGGACCCGGGCTTGCTGCCTGTTTTGATCGTGGCCTCCCTGACCTTCGTCGCGTACGAAGGTTTCCAGCTGGTCATCCATGCCATCAATGAAATGGACGAGCCGGAAAAAAACATGCCGCGGGCAATCTATGCCGCCATCTTCCTGGCAATCCTTATCTACGTGGTAATCGCCCTCGGGGCGATACTGACCATCCCCTTTGAGGACATCATCGCACGCAAGGAATATGCACTGGCTGCCGGTGCCGGCGACATCCTGGGTAACCTGGGCAGGCAGCTGGTCATCCTGGGTGCCTTGCTGGCTTCCAGCAGTGCCATCAGCGGCACCCTGTTCGGGGCTTCCAGGCTCATGTCCGTGATTGCCAGGGACGGTTACTTCCCGCGCCCGCTGGAAAAGCGGCAAGGCCATATTCCGGTAAACGCCATTCTTTGCATGGCGTGTCTTTCCCTCGCCCTGGTGCTAATCGGTGGCCTGGAAATGATCGTCGAATTTGGCAGCGTCACCTTTCTCATCGTGTCCCTGCTGATGGCCT
>Ga0181571_10000167_pt1 | contig 39156 bp, 55 predicted proteins | sample 101ome_17_FD_132440 | JGI IMG/M metagenome (GOLD analysis project Ga0181571, IMG submission 132440) | Coastal salt marsh microbial communities from the Groves Creek Marsh, Skidaway Island, Georgia - 101407AT metaG (megahit assembly) | ecosystem: Environmental > Aquatic > Marine > Intertidal... | reverse complement strand
GTACGGGTTCGGCGGCGGTGGCCCGACGAAGGGTGGATCCGCAGGTTCTCCCATCGCGTCGGATGTACCCGTGTCTTCCGACTACGCCGGCACCCAGGACACCCTCACGCTCGCAGTGAGGCCCCTCGGCACGTCGAGCACGACATTCTTCGGCAGCGTGGGCTGGGTTGAGTTCTACTGATGAACGTCCGCGAGACCATCGAGTACCTGTCTGAGCGGGTACAGATCGCCATCGTGATCGGGTCCGTCCCGACTGATGGCAGCGGCAACATCGACATCTTGCACGCCAATGGTCCTGCGGCTGTTCTGTTCGGTTTCCCCTCTCCCGATTCCATGCGGGGGATGGATGTCCGCTCCCTGATGCCGTCAGAGATTGCCCGAGATCATCGAGGCAACGTGGGATCTTACGTCGAGCGCGCGAACGGCGGGAAGATCAAGAAGACGGGCATCATGGGCTCGTGGCGGAAGCTCCACGCGGTGCGTGCGGACGGCTCCCAGGTCAGTGTCGAGGCGAACGTCTGCGACCTGAGGAACAACGAGGAACGGTACTTCGTCGCGTTCTTCAAGGACCGGACGGAGATTGAGACCGAGATCGAGCGAGCCGAAGCCGCCACGCTCGAAGCACACGAAGCAACGGCCGAAGCGGAGCGTCTGGCCCAGGTCGCAGAGGAAGCCCGTGCTGCCGCCGAGGATGGGCTCCTTCGCCAGCAGAGGCTAAGCGGTCAGGTCACGCTCCTGCGGCAGATATTCGCCGGAACTGTTGGTCTTGTAGTGATGCTCGGGCTGCTCGTTGTGGCACAGTGGAGTACAGGCTCGACGGGAGAAGGGCTCTCGATGATCAAGGATGTCTTGCTCGTGTTGACGGGCATCTTGGGAAGCGCGATGGCGAGCGTGTTCGACTCCCGGAAGCAGGAAGGCTGATGCGGTTCGCACTCATCGGAGACAGCCACTCGCAGGCGACCTTCCCCCGCCTCCGCAACTTGCTGGAGAGCGAAGGTCACACCGTCGTGTACGAGGAGAGCCGACCCGGCTGGGGAGTGCGCCGGTACGCTCAGCGCGGGATGGGCGGGCTGGCATCGACCGGTGTCGATGCAGTCATCTTGTCGCTGGGTGGGAACAACGCGAACCTCACCCCGAGATACGGCGAAGAAGTCCGAGGCTTGATACAGCAGATTCGACAGGCCGGCGTCTCCCACATCCTCTGGCTCGGTCCCCTCGACGTGGACCCGAGCCGAGACCCATCGACCTTCCGACGTCATGCGTGGACGCGGGACTGGTTGCTCCGTGACGGGCGCGGGTATCGCTACCTCGACCTGTACCCGCACACGAACCTCTCGGGCAGCCGCGACGGCGTTCACCTCACGTCGTCGGCGTACAGCAGTCTGGTTGATGCGATCTGGCCGTCAGTGAAGGTCTGGGCAGCATTTCGCGAGAACCGTCTGTGGTTCGCACTCGGGGGTGCCGCAGCACTGGGGATTCTCGGGCTCGTGGGCTACAGGCTTTATGTCAGACGTATTGACAGAAAGGCCATCCGGTAGTACGCAGGGGTCATGCGGAAGATCCCACAGACAGCCCACGTCGTTGCCACCCTGACCTCCCGACCCACTCCCGCGCACCGGGAGGCGATGGTCGCCGTGCCGGGCGTTCGAGTCTACGGGAGTGACCTGCTCATCCCGCATCACGCGCTGACGCTGGCGATGCAGAAGGCTCAGGAACTTCAACTTCACTTCCACGCGGCGTCGTGGGCTCCGGGGGCCGCGCCCCCCAGCGCGGCCCCCAGGGAGTGGCACGAGGTAGAGCAAGAACTCCGAGAAGGAGCAGAGGCTCGTGAGTTCGTGCTGGATGGATTCCTGACGGAGTACCAGCGCGCCGCGCTCTGCTTCGCGTGGGGCAAGAACGGCGTCCACTTCTGGCATCCGACAGGCGCAGGCAAGACGCTGACGGGAATCTTGTGGGGCCTGCTGACGCCGGGCAACATCATCATTGTCACGCGCGCCGCGAGTCGTCTCCAGTATGGCCGCGAGGTCGAGCGGTACACGCACCTTCGCCCCTACGTCGTGCGGCCTGCGTCCACGCTCAAGAAGTCTGCCCAGACACTTGAGGAGTACATGGCCGAGCCGGGTCGCCGCGTGGTGATCGTGGGCTGGGAAGCACTGACCCACAACCTCTCGATCCTTGAGCAGTACGCCTGGACCAGCGCCATCTACGACGAGTCCCACCGGGGCAAGTCCTCGAAGCGATGGGACCGTGTGCCCCTCACGGAACTCGAAGGCACGGACGACGAGCGCGCCGCCATGATCCGGTCGCAAGAGTCCGAGGCCCGCTCACGCGGTGGGTTCATCACCGAGAACGATGATGGGTCGCGGTCCATGATGGTCCCAGTCCTGAACACCGCGTCCGCAGCAGCCCGGGTGGCGCGTCTGGCGGACCGTCGTGCGCTCACGACCGCGACACCCGTCAAAGACCGTGTGCGTGACCTGTGGGGTCAGTTGGACCTCGCGGAGCCCGACTCCTGGGGGTCAGCAACAACGTGGATGAACCGCTATTGCGACCGGAAGCCCGGCATCTACGGAGGATATGACACCACGGGCATGTCGAACATGGAGGAACTGACGGAGCGCATCTCGCCCGTCGTCCACCGCATCGACTATCGCGATACCCACCGCAGTCTTCCTCCCAAGCGTAGACAGAGCGTGTACGTCGCTCCCGAGGACCAGGGGCGTCCGACTGCCGGCTTCCCAGCGGAGTTGCGTGCTGCGGCCAAGCGAGGGCCGTCTGCGATTCTGGAGTGCAAGCTGGCCCAGGCGGCCAGCAAGAAGCGGAAGGCCGTCATCCAACTGGTGGGGGATCACGTCGGAAGCAAGCAGAAGGTCGTCATCTTCACGGGTCGGAAGCGCGATGTGGACACCCTCGGAGAGGAACTCCGCAAGAAGTTGAAGGGCACGCAGGTCTGGGCGGCGCACGGTGGATCGACTCCGACGCAGCGCCAGCAGGTCGTGGACGACTACATGGAGCATCCCGGCCCATGCGTGCTGGTCGGTACCGGAGATGCCTTTGGTGAGGCCATCAACCTTCACGACACGGACGCGGCGCTGTTCGTGATGCTTCCCTGGACGCCAGGGCAGGTCCGCCAGTGGGAAGGCCGGTTCTGCCGCCTTGGTCAGAAGCGGCCCGTGGTCGTGTACTACGTCGTGGCAGAGAACACGGTGGACGAACATGTCGCGGACAAGTTGATCTCGAAGCTGCCGGGTGTAGAGAAGGTGGCGCAGGACACGGAGCTTGCCGAGGCGCGCTACGCGATCGGCGGCATGGAAGATGAGGAAGCGCTGGTAGACAGCATCCTCTCCAAACTGGAGGACTGATGGAGAAGCGGATCCTTGTGACGGGTCCCAGCCCGCGTGGCTGGCATCGACTCCAGCAGGTTCTGGAGTGCCCTGCGAAGTACGCCTGGGGCTACCTCGACCCGGACAAGGAGGAGAAGGAGCGTGACCCGTTGGTCAAGGGCTCGCTGATCCACCTCGGGCTGGCCCACCACTACCAGCGGCAGATGGAGTCCCAGCAGGGGCGAGACCCGGACCTGTACTACACACCCAAGGAGGCGATCCGCTTATACGCGGACCTCGCGGGCGGGCTGAGTGAGAAGTGGGCGGACCTCGCATGTGAAGTCATCGACGCCTATCTGGAGAAGTACCGGCAGGAGAACTGGACGATCCTCGCGGTGGAGAGCCTCGCGGACGGTCAGATCGGCGGACACCGCTTCACCGGACGCTTCGACCTCGTGTACCGGGACCGACAGGGCCGGGTCTGGGTCGTGGACCACAAGACCACGAGCCGTCTGGACTCCAGTCAGCGCGAGTTCTACTCGATCAGCGGGCAGATGCACGGGTACCGACTGCTGGCGCAGCAGCGGTACGGCTCGGATCTCGCAGGGATGCGGATCAACATGATCCAGCACACCGGGAACATCAAGTTCCAGCGGTTCGACCTCTCCCCCGCGCCGCACATGCTGCGCGAGTTCCCCGAGACGGTGGACTTCGCTGAGAAGCTCATCGCGAAGTGGACCGAGCACTCGAAGGACCCCCGGGACTGGCCGATGGTCACGTCTGAACTGGTATGCTGGCACAGGTACGGCCGGTGCCCGCATCTGGAGAAGTGCAAGTGGGGATGATGTCCAAGCAGCGTGAAGACGTGATCCACAAGTGCATCTCCGACGCGATCGAGGATGAGGTCGATGCTGTCGAGGATGAGGTCGGCTACATCTCTGCGGCTGAACTGACCCGCACCATGATCGCGATCACGATCGAGATCGCCGACGCTACGCACATGACTCGACCCGAGTTGATCTCGATGTTCGAGAACATGCTGCTGGAGCGGTCAATCCTCGTGGTCCATTCAGACGTTATGGCCGAAGCCTGAAATAATCTGCCCGGACCTATTGACAGCCAAGTACCCCCTCAGTAGAACTGAGCCACGTCGCCACTGAGCCCGGCGACTTCCACACACCAAGACTGAACGAACAACAGGAGCATCGATGTTGCCTCTTCTGGCGGGCATCTATGGCCCTCCCGGCGTCGGGAAGACCGTAGACCTTGGATACACGTTCCCGGAAGGGGACTTCATCGGTCAGCCCGGCGAGAAGGGCGGTCCGCCTGCCGGGCTGATGAGCATCAAGCAGGTCTGTGGCTACGAGCCCAAGGGCTACGCGGCCAAGACGATGGCGAACGCTACGGCCATCATCAAGAAGCTGCCCAAGGGCGGCCACACGGTCATCGACGACTTCTCGGGCATGGCTCGGGAGACCGTCCGTGAGTGCAAGAAGAAGTTCCGGAACGGCTATGACGTCTGGGACACCGTGATGAACGACGCGATCGACCTCGTGAACGCGCTGGCTGAGCGCGGAGGTGTTGGCGTCCTGAACTGCTGGGGCGTGGACCCCAAGACCAAGGACGACGGCTCCCGTCGTCGTGGTGGTCCCGAACTGGTCGGCAAGCTCGTCGAGCAGGTCCCGGCGCGGTGCGACATGGTTCTCCGCGTCGATGTGGAGCCCATGCGGAAGCCGTGGCCGTCCGTCTACAAGTGCGGTCTGGACCGGAACTGGGTGATGAAGGACCGACTGAACATCGTCTCCCGGGTGTCACCCGCTCCTATGAACCTTCGTGAGATCCTGCGGAGCGGCGGCGTCCCCTTGCCGTACATCCACGCAGGCCAGGAAGAGATGACCGCTCAGGTCGCGGCGTACCTGTCTCAGCAGGCAAACCCGACGGCCTCTGCGAACGAACTCTACCAGCAGCTTGTGGGCTCGGGCTCGGACCACCCGTATGCCCGATGGGTCATGCGGGACGCGCTGGACCGCGTTGTCATTGAGCGCGCGCTGGCCCAGCACAACAACAACTTCATCATCTGAACTACACGCGGCCCCGGCGTTCTTCAGGGGCAACCACACCACACCATCGAGGAATCTCATGGATCCGAACTTCAACTTCCAGATCAATCTCTCCGGCGTCCAGGCTTCCGGAGGCGGCAAGCGTCTCGAAGAGGGCTACTACAAGGGCACCATCGTGGACGTCAACTCCGCGCAGAACAGCACCGGCTCGATGCGCCTCGTCTTCAAGATCGGCAACTTCGAGGGCTACGGCAACGCCGTCCGCACCACCTCGATCACCGTTCCCAACGAGAACACGAAGGAGGGCCTGAAGAGCATCTGGCGCGCCGCCTTCGAGAGCATGGGCTACACCCCGGCGCAGATCGACAGCGGTGTCATCAACATGACCCGCGAGGTCTTCGTCAACCGCCCCGCCCACGTCTACTACAAGCCGGGTGACCGCGACGCGGGCATCTACGACGAGATGAAGATCCTCTCGCCGTCCTCCTGGGCTTCCCAGAAGGCGTCCTTCGAGGGCACCACCGCCAGCAACGGCTCCGCTCTCGGCGGCGCGGCTCCCCAGGCCCAGCAGACCGCTCCCGCCATCGGCGGCATCGGTGGCGGCATCGGTGGTGCGGCTCCCGCTCCCCAGGCTGCTCCGGTGAACAACGGCATGGCCGGTCTCACCCCGAACCAGCTCATCGCCCAGCTCGGTCAGGCCAAGTAGGCACGGCACCATCTCCCACACCGGCCCGGACAGCCCTGGCCGTTTCCGCAGGGACCCCGCCTCGCCGGGTCGGTGTGTGGCTTGGAGTGAAAGATGATTCTCGGACCCGATGGAAAGCCCATCATGGCCGCCAAGATCGTGGGCGCTCCCGTGCTCTCGGACTTCCAGCCCCTCACGAAGGAGATGCTGCCCGCCGTGGTCGCCCCTTTGGAGGAAGCCCTCGCCTCTGGCGTTCCGCCCCAGACGCCGACGGAGGTGCCCCTGGCGACCCTCTGCGTCGTCATGTCCTCGCTCCTCCACTTCATGGAGAGGGCGGAGGCTGCCGAGAAGGCGCTGGCAGACGAGAGCGGGGAAGAGTGATGCGAGTCGAGGTCATCGACCGAGACCCCCGGATTGGCTTCACGCTGGTCCGGGGGTCTTCCGGTGAGCGCTGGGTTCCTGACATGGACCGGCGCGGTTGGGGACTCCGGACGGCGTACTCCCGGTGGAGCCCTGAGACCGAGGTGAAGCGCCTTCGGGCCATCGCTCGGTACAAGGAGTGCGCGGACTGTTGGATGCACGGGGACGTGAAGGGCATGGTCAAGGCCATGTCCGGTCCCGGACCTCTCGTGGCTCTGGACGGCGGCAAGACTGATGGCTGATCGGGTCTACGACAAGGGCCTCGCGATGGAGATGGGCTGCCGGTGTGATGTCTGTCCGCTCAACGGAGCGGACGGTCCCATCATGCCGGAGCGTCATCCCAACGACATCGCCATCATGGTCGGTGATGCTCCGGGAGAGCACGAGATCCGCGAGGGCCGTCCGTTCGTCGGTCCTGCGGGCAACATGCTGATGGGGATGCTCAAGGCGAGCAACATCCGGCGGAACGACGTTCACCTGACCTCGGTGATGCTCTGCCGTCCCCCGGACAACGACCTGGGTCGCTTCCTCGAAGTGCTCCGGCGTCAGAACAGTGCGATCGAGAAGCGGAACAAGGCCAAGGTCAAGGACGCCAAGAAGGCGGGCATCGATCCAGACACGCTCGAACTCGAAGCAAGGATCCCGACGCCCATGTCCTGCTGTGCGCCTCGGCTCCAGTCGGAGATCGCGGAGTACACCAACGTCATCCCGGTCGGCTCGACTGCGGTCAAGCAGTTGGTCGGAAAGAACGCGGGCATCTTCGAGCTTCGTGGCGGACCCATCGACGCAGAGCGGAACGGCCGGAGTCTCAAGATGCTCCCGACGCTCTCCCCGTCGTTCGTGATGCACAACCAGCGATGGAGCCACGTCCTCAAGAGCGATCTGGCGCGGGCGTTCCGCTTCTTCCGGGGCGAGATGAACTGGACCCCGCCGAACATCACGTTCAACCCGAGCGCGGCGGAACTCCAGGCGTTCATCGACCGAAACCCCATCTTGTCCTGCGACGTCGAGACCGATGACATCGAGTGCCTCGTCGCGAACATCCGGTGCATCGCGCTGGGGACGGACCGGGAGGTCATGGTCATCGGGACGCGCCCCATCGGAGCCGTTCCTGACAAGTACCTGCGGCCCGACGAGGCCGTGATGCGCCAGAAGTTCTGGGGCTTCTACCCGGACACCGAACTCCATCAGGTGCTCGGGGTGCTTCGTCGCTGGCTCACCGACCCGACGAAGGTCAAGGTCGGCCACAACTTCGGGTACTACGACTACCTCTGCCTTGAGGCACAGGTCGGCGTACAGGCGGCTCCCGTCATCGACACGATGCTCGTTCATCGACTGGTCGAGTCGGAACTGCCGCACAGTCTCGGGTTCGTCGGCAGCATCTACACAGACGCCCCGTCGTGGAAGACGGACCGAGAGGGCAACAAGAAGGCCACCCAGTCCGAGACGGACCGGGACCTCCACGTCTACTGCGCCTACGACGTGAGCGTGACCCACGCAGTGCTCGCGCCCATGCTGGAGCAGGTGACGCTGCGGCAGCAGGACGCGGTGATGGCCTGTGACCATCGCCTCCAGTACGTCTGCTCTGGGATGCACCGAGTCGGCATGTACGTCGATCAGGAGGTCCGCGCGAAGTACGAGAAGGAGTACATCGAGAAGCGGGAGCGGCACCTCAAGCGGGTCCATGAGATCGTGGGCAGTCCGCTCAACCCGGGCAGCACGCTCCAGCTCCGTCGGCTCCTGTTCTCGGACTGGAAACTCGAACCGAACATCGAGGACAAGCTCCGGTTCACCAAAGCGGGGGACCCGTCCACCTCGGATGCGGTCATCCGTGCGTGCCTGACCATCCCGACGCTGGAAGACCACCAGAAGGAGTTGCTGGAGCAGGTCCGCTACTATCGAAAGGCCCAGAAGCTGCTCGGGACGTACATCTCGAAGATCCGTCCGTCCACCGACCTCGCGTTCGGCTGGGATGACGAGGAGGAGTACCAAGAAGCGCTCTACCGCGAGAAGACGGGCGAGCAGAAGCGGGGCATCACGGACCCTCGGACGGGACGGATGCACCCGGGCTACAACGCCCACGTCACCACGTCAGGCCGCCTGTCGTCCAGCAAGCCCATCAACGCCCAGAACTTCCCGGGCAAGCTGCGTGGAATGGTCCGGGCCGCTCCAGGGCACATGCTCGTCGGTGCGGACGCAGACCAGTTGGAACTCCGCATCGCGGCTGCGCGGTGGAAGTCGGTCAAGTACCTCGACGCCTTCGAGCGCGGACTGGACCCTCACAGCAGCGTGACCGCGCACGCCGTGTTCGGGGACCGCTTCACCAAGGTCGCCGGCTCTGAGCCTCCGTGGCCCACGGGCACCAAGTTCACCGGGAATGCCAAGAAGCTGCGCGGACTGGCGAAGTCCGTCCAGTACGCGAGTCAGTACTGGGCCACCGTCGAGACCGTTCACCGCGTCATTACCCAGACCGAGCAGGTCAACGATGACGGGACCATCAGCCTGCCCTACCTCCGCATCTCCCTGCGTGAGGTCCGGGCCATGCACGAGAAGTGGATGGAGGGTGCCCGGTTCGAGTGGGGCTGGCAGCGCGAGATGGATGCGTACAAGACGCAGGGCTTCTTGGTCGAGCCCGTGATGGGTCGCCGCCGAGACTTCTTGGACGGCGAGAACCCCAATGAAATCGTGAACTTCCCGATCCAGGCGGCAGGCGCGAGCCTGATGAACATCGCCATCCTCGAAGTGCTGGACGCCATTCCGTTCGAGCACTGGGGACCGGGGACGGGGATCATCAACCAGTGCCACGACAGCATCGTCGTGGAGTGCCCTCTCGATGGGGCAACGCTGAGCACGGACGGGACCTGGGATGTGCCCAAGGGCTCCATTCCCTGGCGTGTGAAGCACATCATCGAGGAAGCCATGAACCAGACGCACCCCGGACTCCCGGGCGTGACGTTCACCGCAACGGCCGACTACGGCCTCTACTGGGACGAGGTGTGAGATGAGCTGCCTGTATGACTACAAGGAGACTGTGACGGGGATGCGAGGGGAGATGGAGATCCTGCTCCGCTCGGTCGAGAGCCTGCTGGACAAGGTGTGCGATCTGGAGTCCGCGCTCGAAGACTCCATGCGAGAGAACGCACAGATGAAGGTGAAGGTTGAGACCATCGACCAGCTCCGGGACGCCGCGCGGGACTACTACGACACGACGCGGGAGCCCAACGCCGACAAGTACGTCGTCCGCACGGTCAGCCACATGCTGGAGCGCGCTCTGGAGGCCGCTCATGCCTGAGTACCGTGTCCTCCTGATGGACCCGTTCACCGCGAGCCCGTCCGAGGTGGACTCCGCCAAGGAGTCTCTGATGGCCGGGCTTCAGGAGGCAGCGCCGCACATCGACGTGACCTGCATCCTGGGGACCGACGAGAAGGACAACAGCTTCACGGAGCAGGGCTCGTGGGATGCGTGGTGTACGCACGTCGCCACGGGAATCGACTTCGAGCAGCGCACGCCGCTGTTCAACGCCATCGCCGTCATGCACGAGATGATGGGCAAGGCCACGGCAGCCATCATGCGTCAGGCCCTGGACGCGGGGCGCATGGGAGTCCTCGTCACTGACGGCGGAATCAAGCGTGTCATCTCGGTCGGGACCATCGACGCAGAGAACTGGCAGGCAGGTTGGCGCGCCATCACCGAGTGAGTGGACTGCCTATACCACAATGTGCTACAAGGGCTGCATGACGGCCCTCGTAGACAACGCAGCCCAGGTACAGCGCCTCGTGAAGGCGCTGCGGGTTCATGGGGTGACCCCTCAGGACATCGCGCGGAAGCTCGATGTGAGCGTCCGCACGGTCTACCACTGGAACAAGGGCGACACGGGTCCTCGTGAGTCTCACCTCATGGAGAGCCTGAACACCATGCTGTCCGAGGCTTCTCATGGAGCGTAGTCGTGCCCTCGCCCTTGCAGGCGGGGCCATCGGCGTTGGTGCGCTTGGCTTCATGGGGATGCGGTACGCACTCCGGATGAAGGTCGAGCAGACCATCGCGGAGGACCCGACGTACCAGCAGATCCGCAAGGTCGCGGACACGTCGATCGCACTGGTGGGATTCGACATCGGGCTGCCGCCGGCCCAGGCGCTGGCGAACTCGATGGTCCCCCTGTTCTCCACGGTCAGCCCCTACGAGGCTGCGGACGACCTCAGCATCAACGGGCGTCGCAGCAAGTACTGGCCTCGGAAGTACAAGAAGTCCGACATCCCGCCCAACGTCGAAGATGCCCTGATGCGGCTCATGGTCAGGATCTCGAAGTCCCAGGAAGCCTGAGGCAAGCGAGTTGTCCTGATGAAGCCTCCCTACCTGCTGGTCCTGCTACACCCCTCGGGTCGCCTCGGCTCTCACACAGCCGTGTGGGTTGGGCTGGACCTTCCTACCCCGAGAGACATTCGACCTCATGTGGAGGACATGGCGGGTACCGGTGACAGGCTGTACCTCGTGGATGGTCCGGGCGAGATTTACTGGGACACCATCACGGACTTTGGGACGCTCTTGGTCAGCAGTAGCAGGCGACACGACGGACCGAACATCGTCACGGACTTCGGGCGGCATTTGCTCATGGGCTCACAGTAGCGGACCTTGCGGACTATCTGTCCTGACATGGTTGACATAGACTTGGCCCGTGGCTAAGGTCTCCTCCCACACACGAGAGGAGGGCCTGTGGCCTACTTCAAGCACGTCAAGAGCAACGTCAAGGGCGGCGTAGATGTCGAACTTGGCGAGAAGACGATCATCGTCGGACCCAACGGGTCGGGCAAGTCGGCTGTCCAGAACAGCCTGGAACTGGCGACCCGAGGCTTCGTCACGGACCTGACGGGTCGCGACGAGGTGAGAAAGGAGTCGGACCTGTTCGCGTTGGGTGACGGTTCGACGCTCTACTCGAACGCCATCATGGACGACGGCACCGAGTTCAAGTGGAGCACGGAGAAGAAGGGCAAGTCGGTCAAGAAGGCAGATCCCGATCAGCCGTTTGGCGTCGCGTGGCCCGTCCTCGACACCGAGGCCATGCTCAAGGGGAACGCGGAGACGCAGAGCAAGTGGCTGCTCCGAGTGGCAGGTGAGGCGACTCGCTCTGCGATCCACTCCCACATCACGGACACCGACCTCTACGACAGCATCGCCAAGCGGTACGAGCCGATGGACGAGGCTGAGCTGCTCGCCAAGGTTCTGGAGGTCGTGTCCTCGGACGCTCGGAAGGCCAAGAGCCGCGTGACCCAGGCGGAGGCGACCGCAGAGGCGCTGAGCCGTGGTCTGGGCTCGGAGCCTCGGGACTCGGAACTGGACGACCTCCAGGCTCGTCTCAACGAACTGCGGTCCTCCGCTCCGGATCCGAGTGCCACTCACATCGGCCGGGCCGAGGTGGAGTACACGGCGGCGCGCGCTCAGTCGGCAGTGAACCAGTGGCAGGAAGCCCAGGCGGAACTGGAAGCAGCCCAGGCCAAGCGTGCAGAGATGCAAGTCCCGCCCACCCGTGACCTCATCGTGCAGATGAGCAAGACCCTGCGCCACATCGTTCCGCACGACCCGGCGGCCTGTCTGGTCTGCGGGTCCCAGGTGGAGCGGGACTGGGAGGTTCTGGCGGACCAGTGGGAAGCGCAGGCGAACCAGTACGCGCAGGTCGATGCGCTGGACCGGGAGATCACCCGACTGGCCGTGCAGGTGTCCAGCCGCCGGCACAGCGCAGAGAACATCGTGGCGCAGTACCAGTCGGTGAGCCAGCGCTTCGACGAGCAGCCGCCGGCTCCGGACAACAGCATCCTTGAGGAGATCGCGACGGCCCAGAAGGCCCTCTCCGAGGCTGCGTTCGTCAAGAGCGAGTGGAAGAAGGTCCGGGACCAGCAGAGCATCGTCAAGGAAGCTCGGGCCGAGCATCGAGACCTGTCGAACCTCAAGGACGACTGCCGCTCCGCGATGGACGCCCTCGTGAAGAACTCGGTCGCGGTGTTCGAGCAGGCCGTGCAGGCGCACCTCCCGGACGGAGATGACTTCCATCTCGTGCTGGATGGCAAGAGCGTGTCGATGGGCTTCGTCCGTGACGGTGTGCTTCACACGGCGCTCTCGGGAGCCGAGTGGGCTCGTCTCACGCTGGCCGTCGCGTCCGCTCAGCTTCGCCTCACGCAGCACGATGGTCCGGTCGTCGTGACGCCCAAGGAGCGCGCCTGGGACCCGGACACGCTCGCAGCGTCGATGCGCTCGCTCTCGGACTCCCCCGGTCAGGTCCTCCTGCTCTCGCCCATCAAGCCCAAGGGCCGCCTTCCCAAGGGCTGGACGCTGGTGGAAGTGGGCTGATGCGGATCGGACTGGTCAGCAAGTCCGAGCACTGTCGCCCTCATGCTCAGGCCCTGAAGGGTCTGGGCGTGAAGGTGAAGGTGCTTGGCGGTGACGTGGGACTGACCATCCCCCAACGAATGGACGCGCTTGTCGTCCGGACCTGCTCGATCTCCCACGCGGCGTTCAACGTGGCGAAGGCGTGGGAGAGGGCAGGTGGAAAGGTCTTCTACATCGAAGGTGCGGGTGCAGCCGCCAAAGCAGTTGAGGAGTGGATGATGGACAGCCAGATCGTGAAGATGAAGTTGCTGATGAACCGACTGGGGTGGTGCCACTGGCACATCATCAAGTCGCTGGACCACGAGGCGTTCGTCCGCCTGGGCATCGAGGTCGAGTGGGACAAGGCGCAGGAGTTTGCAGAGATGAACCCGTCCACGGTTCGGGGGCTCATCAAGCGGGCTGCCGACGAGATGAAGTGGGAGTCGATCTCGCTTCATCCGACCCAGGTCCCGCGTCGTGGTCGCCCGTACACCTTCTACACCAAGCCGCGCCTGCGCGAAGCCCAGGCCGCCAGGATCCTCATGTGCGTCGAGGAGATCGCCAACCGGAAGGAAGTGACGCACAGCGCACCTGCCCCAGCCCCCAAGCCAGTGAAGGCCCCGACCCCCCAGACGAAGGAGGCTCCCGTGAAGACCGCTCCGCAGACCCCGATCCAAGCGTCCCCGGCACCTGCTCCGAGCGAGTCGCAGATTCCTCAGGACATCAAGGATGCCGTCTCGATCCTTGCCCTCGCCATGAACGAGCACGGGTTCGACAGCATGACCATCGGTCGTGACGGGTCGGTGCAGTACGAGCGCGTCATCCGGGTCGCCTCGGCCTTCCAGATCAAGAAGGACTGGTAGATGACGAACCCCACGACCCGCACGCTGGGGCGCGATGACTGGACGACACCTCCCGAGGTGTTCGATCCCGTCAACAGGCTCGTGCGCTTCGACCTCGACGCCTGCGCCACGAACCTCGACGTGGCGCGGGTGGACCCGTTCATCGACCCCCGCACGGACGCCCTGCGGGTCAACTGGTCGGACTACGGCAAGCGCGTCTGGTGCAACCCTCCGTATGGGCGGGGAATCAAGCACTGGTTCAAGAAGGCCCATGACGAGGCTCCCGGACTGGAGTCCCTCGTCATGCTCGTCTACGCGAACACGGACACGAAGTACTGGTACAACCATGTGGCGTGCTGCCTGAACGCCTGGATGGTCGTCTTCCTCAAGCCGCGCGTGAAGTTCCTGCTGCCGGGTGACGGGGACAACAACCGGGAAGGCGCGCCGAAGGGAAGCGCCCTCATCTTCTACTGGCCGGCTCTGCGGAGCCGCCCCCTGCGCCACCGGTACTGGGACTTCGAGAAGGACGAACTCGCGCACGCCATCGGTGAGAAGGAGGCGCGATGGGCGGGCCTGTGAAGGGGTGGGTGCTCCCCGACGAGGAGTACATGGCCTGCGAAGATGGGATCCCGGAGAACCACTACTACCGGGATCTCCGGTGGATCGACTGGTCGGACTACGACCGCTTGTCTGGGGAGGCGAGGGATCTCATCGAACTTACCGATCGGTATACAGACGATGACGAACTGAGCGAGGCTGCCTGCGACAACGAGGTGTACCTGCTCGACATCGATCCCGAGGTCGCGCCCGCAGTGTTCGCGCTGGCAGCCGTCGGCGCGGTGCCGTTCACGTCGTGCTCGGGAGACCCCGGTCACTACGAGTCTCACCCGCTCGTCGGGTTCTGGGCGGACGCTTCCCTTCGGACGCCCATCATGGACGCGGCGAAGACTGCGGGAGTGAAGGTCGAAGCCGTAGGATACGACGCGCTGCTGGTCTACCACGAGTCGGACACGGAGCCTCTGGTCCGCTTCGCTCAGGCCCTGAAGAACTACAATCTGACGTCTCACCCGTAGTCTGGAGGACACATGAAGTACGTCGCACTCGCTCTTGCTCTGCTCTCCCCGCCCGCTGACGCGGCGATGCCCATCTCGATGACCATCCAGAGCCGGGACTACAACAAGCCCGCCTTCGGGTACACGACCTGCTACTACAAGCAGTCCTACCCCTACTCGGCGCAGCCGCTCCGCGTTCGGGTGGTCGTGTCCGGGATGTGCCCGTACAGCATCAGGTACGACCCCACGACGGGCACCTGGGAGCAGTGAGTCTTCTACTCGCGGACGCCCGTCAGAAGGCTCTCTCCGACCTCGAATCGGGGGTCGAGCGGGAGTGTTCGGGCTGCATGACGCCGTTCGTGGCCGTGAAGGGCTTCGAGCGGCTCTGTCCCATCTGCTTCAAGCTGGACCGGGGCTACGACCTGTACGTCGGGGACAAGGCGCTTCTCCGGCTTCAAGAGAAGTACCGGTCGTCACAAGAGCGTCACGCTGCACTGGAGGGTCGCTACAAGCGAGTTCGGGCGAAGGCCAAGCAGTTGATGCAGGCGGCAGCCTCGGGTGACCTGACACAGGAGCGGATCACGCAGTTGATCCGCTTGTGCCATCCTGACAAGCACGGGAACAGCCGAGCGGCTACGGACGTGACGCAGTGGCTCTTGTCGATGCGGAGGAAGGGATGACGCCAGCAGAGTTGAACGAGGTCGTCAAGACGCAGCGCATCCGGGTCGCGGACGTGCTGTTCATCGGTCCTCTGATGCTCTGGGGCGGTCTGAGACTCCGCGAGCGGTACCCGGTGCGCGGAACAGCTCTGGCGCTCCTGGGCGTCAGCACGGTCCTGTACAACGCTCAGAACTACATGCGGGTCGCGCAGGCGATGGAGGCGTGATGAAGTTCCCGATCTTCTTCAACCACAGCCTCGTCCCGGTCGCCCTGTCGAAGGTGAGCCCGATTGAGATCGGGGCCATCAGCCTCGGACTGTTCGTCTTCTCACGCGGCATCATCAGCGACGTCACACGACGCCATGAGACCATCCACTACTGCCAGTGGCGGGAACTGGGATTCGTGTTCTTCCCGCTGCTCTACGCATGGTTCCACATCTTGAACCGAGCGCGGGGCATGGACGGAGACACGGCGTACCACGCCAACCCGTTCGAGCGGGAGGCGTATCTCAACGAGTTCGATGAAGAGTACCTGTCGAAGCGCAAGCACTTCGCGTGGCTGGAGTTCACTCGGTGACTTCAGCCTCGACGACCTGAGGCTCTTCCTCGGGAGCCTCGACCGCAGCAGAGACCGTGCTCTCGGTGACGACCACATCGGTCACGGGAGGCAGTTCGGACTCCAGCGAGGCGAGCTTCATCTCCGGATGCTGGCGCACGCAGGTCTCGATGTCCTCTTCGAGAATCTCAACACGCTGACGAAGCAGCGCTGCTTCCGTGCGAAGTAGCGTCGTTTCCTTCGGCTCGATGGTGAATCCCATGAAGGAACCCCCCATGAGGGCTGCGATGAGAGCGAATGCGCCGCCGAGCAGCACCTTGGGATCACGGGTTTCGACCTGCATGTGGCCTCCAGAAGGCGAAGCATAGCGTGTTCACCGTTCAGAAAGGGTCGAGCAACAACGGGGTTTCGCTCGTCGAGAATATCGACCAGATCAGCAACCTCAGTTACGGTTTGCTGAGAATGCCCACCAGCACGTTACTTTCATGTTGTTACGGAAATAAGGTATTATCGTAACTAAATGGAAACCGGCATCCTTGCTGCACCGTGTGCCATCAGGGCCGTTGTTGCTCCAGGGTGCGTGCTACGGTCGGAAGCAACGGAGATTCCATGCCAAACGCGCTACAAGAGATGGCATTTGATGCTGCTTCTGACGCTTCTTCGCAGCTTCGTAGGTTCAAGTCCTCGTACACGAGGGTCATTCCGGGTGTCACGCGGGACCTGAACCGTGGAATCCGGTCCATCAACACTGCACTCGCATCGTCACGGGACATCCAGCGCAAGGTTCGACCCCTCGCGTCGTCGGACTGGAGCGTCCTGATGCGTCTGGTCGTGCCTCGGTCCGCGCGTGACGAGGTTCGGAGCGAGGCTCAGTCCACCCTGAGGCTGCTGTCCTCGGCCGCGAGCGCGCTGTCTTCGATGCGGCGGTGGAAGAGCCTGCTGACGACGAGCACGAACTCCGTCAACACGATGGTGCTCCCGTCTCCGGTGAACACCTGCGCGAAGTACAACAACTTCCGCGCGTCGTACCAGTCGGTTCAGGTCGTGCTGCCGAACTTGATCACGGTCCTCTCCGAGGCCGACCAGACCATCACGTCCCTGCGTGCCGGTCAGGCCCAGCTCGTCTCGGACTTCAACCAGACCGTGGACTTGGTGACGCGCGTGCGTGGCGTCCTCAACACCGTGTACGACCTGCGCCAGACCCTCTGGAACGCCGCTCTACCTCTCGGAATCACCGCGTGGGGGTGGAGGGTCATCGAGATGCGGGAGTCCGCCTGGGACCGCAAGAGCCGCACGCAGAAGCGGGACACGCTCTTCCGGTACCTGCGGCAGTACCGGGACGACATTCGGAACGCGCGCACTGCTCTGCTCGCGTCTCGGGGAGACCTGTTCTCCTTCCTGAGCGGACTGCCCGCCATGCAGCGGTCCATCCAGGCACAGAAGAATCAGGCGACCACTGCGAACGCTTCCATCTCTGCGGTCCAGGCTCCCGATGTCTGCCCTGCTGGATACAGCGGTCTCTCCCAGAAGTCGTTCGTTCCCACCAAGTCCACGCTCATCCCGCTGGCGATCGGTGGTGTGATCCTCGGGCTCCTCATCAGGAGTGACAAGAAGCGATGAGAATCCGTCTGCCGCGTCAGCGCCTGAACCCGGTCCCTGGGACCAAGAGCACGCAGTCCCGCTACTTCCTCGGGTACTTCGTGTTCGTGGACGACCCTGATGTGGGCTACGCGGTGGCGATCCGTTCGGCAGGTCCCCAGGGCCGACTGCGGCAGGAGATGGGACTCCCCCCGGATGTCCTCAAGCAGCAGGCGCTCCTGAAGGCGCAGGAGGCAGCGCAGAAACTCAGCGACAAGACAGACCGGAAGGTCGCGTTCATGCCCATCCTGCCGCAGGCGACGAAGTACGAAGCGGTCGAGCACCTGTACGGTGGGGCTGGCAGTCGCCGGTACGGCGGTCCGAACGCTCGCGCCTCAGTCACGTTGAGTCGCACCCGTCTACCGAACCGTGCAGTGAATCAGACCGCCCTTGTTTCTGTCCAGGCACACTGGGAGTCACTGTACGGAGAGGGTCAGGTCGGCCAGACCGGCTGGCCGCGCACGAGTCCTGCGTTCCGGACACCCGAGGCGTTCAGTTCCGGCGCGGGGTCTCTGCGCTTCCGACCCGAGTCGGAGAGGCAGCGTGAGGCATCCCGCATGTCGGCGCGAGTCCGTCCGGTGTCTGTCGAGGAACTCAAGGCCCAGATCCAGAAGATGGAACAGCGTCAGTCCTCGTTCAGTGCGCTGTTCGAGCGTCTGACCACACCGCCGGGAGAGCGGGAGTCTGCACGGGCACGCTGGGATGAGGCAGAGGCGAAGATCGCGGCACTCCGCGCACAGCTCGCCGCCATGCTGGGTGAGCCTGAGGGGCTGTTCAACATGAGGGAAGTCCTCGAACAGGCCGATGTGAGCGACACCACTGTGACGCGCTCCTGGGTCAACACCATCGTGGACGAGATGGACCCGGAGCAGGTCTCGACCGACAGCGTGGGGACGGCAGCGAACTTCTTCATCTCCACGGTGGAAACGGCTTACACCCAGGGTCGAGTCCCGAACGCAAGGGCCATCGCCAAGATGCTTCGACGGGAGCCGGAGTTCCAGCAGTACCGTGACGAGTTCATCGGACTGGGCATCGATCCCGAGAGCTTCGAGGCTCTGATCACTCAGACCATCCTCATGCTTGTGTCCGAAGGTGAGATGCAGAGCGCTTGATGGCCCACAATCTTGCGTGGCGCGTTGAGCAGGTCCCGAGAAGCCAGTAGGCTGCGGGAATGAGTGAGTCACGTCTGGTTCGGATCTTCGACCGCCTTCAGGCGGAGACTTCCTCGCATCTCCCTCACTTCGATGTTCGGCTCTTCCTGGGCCACTCGGGGGACTACCCCCACAAGCGGAACTGCGCGATGTGCATGTACCTCGACACCAACGCTGGGCGGCAGATCGACATCTTCGTCGCGCCCAAGGTGCTGAGGATGAACAAGGGGCGACAGGAAGGACTCCTGCGTCACGAGTTCGGACACGCCGTGGAGTTCCACCTTGGGCTCGAAGGGCTGAACGACTGGATGCCGGGGCTGCCGAAGGGCATCGAGCGCCGCGCTGATGCCGTCGGGGAGCGCCTGTACGGCGCACCCATCTACTACGACCACGATCTCATCCAGACCACTTCGGGCGGTGCTCGCCCCCGACCCGCTCACCTGGGGCTCTGACATGGCAAAGAAGAAGAAGGCCGGATTCGCACTGATGAACCCCAAGAAGCCGCTGGGGATCGGAGTTCCTCTCCTTGCCTCGGCTGTCTGGGGTGTCGCAGCCCTGTCGCCGCTGCCCGGTGATGGCGTGCTGTTCGGTATCGGTGCCTTCGCCACCTGGGCCAAGTACTTCGGAGATCGGGGCGTTACCTTCGGCGGTGCCAAGTCGAATCCCCGCAAGAACCCCCTCCCGCTCCTCGCTCTCGGGATTCCGCTCCTGGCCGGTGCGGCAGCAGCCGGTGCGGCCGGGCTGGCGTACTACTACTTCAAGGAGCGGAAGGAAGTGGTGGAGCGTCGCGCCACGGCAGACGAGGTGATCGAGACCAATCCCTTCTTCCGGTTCGTCACGCCCGCAGTGGGCTTCGCCGCAGGCGCTCTGCTCTCCACCGTGCGTGGTGGCAGCATCATGGACGGTCTGAAGGGCGGAATCGTCGGTCTGGGACTTGGCTTCGGGCTGCGCCGGCTGGTGCGTGAGGTCATGTACGTTCAGGTCGGTGCCGCCAGCAAGCTGACCCAGCGCCTCGACGATGCTGGCATCATCGATGTGGAAGCGATGGAGATCGGCTGATGTCCTACAAGACCGTCATCCCCCTCATTCAGGGCCTGGGGTACCGCACTCCGGACGACTCGTCTGCGGGTGAGTCGCTGGCGCTGATCAAGAACACCTACGGGGTGTGGGACGCGGCGGTCCAGGCCGACCCTTCGGGGGGCCTCATCGAGAACACCGTGCGGGGAGCAGCCACGTCGGCTGTCATCTTCGCAGCCATTGGCTACCTCGTGCCCGGCCTGACCGCGTTCGAGGGGCTGAAGTGGGGAGCCATCACAGGTGGTGCGCGCTCTCTGTACTCCCACCTGAGGAACAACTGACATGGCTTGTCTTGAGTGCATGAACAACCCGATGCCCCAGCCCTGCTGCCCGCCGGAGCGGAACTTCGGCCAGACCAACGGCTCCGAGATGCCACAGGTCATGGGCTACGAGTGGGCCAATCCCGTCGATCCTCCCTTGATGCAGACCCTCGGTCTCGCCGCTCTCACCTACTTCGCGAACGGCCTCCGCAAGAACTCCCCGGACGACACCATGCGGTTCGTGTGGACTCTCGGAACGTTGGGCAGCCCCGTCCTCATCGGGATGCTCTGGTACCGCTACAACAACTCCATGATGTGAGGACCGCCATGCGTAACTTTGGACAGACCGATCTCGACACCCAGGTCGCAGGAGCCGCGCGCTCCGCAGGCGTCGGTGGACTTGGCATCATGGGTGGCCTTGTCGGGGCCTTCGTTGGTGCCTCTCTCAAGCCCAGCCTCTGGTGGGTGGGAGCAACCCTCGGCTTCCTCGTTCCGACCATCGCGCTGAGCCCCAAGAAGGACGACGCATGAGTGCCGCGCTCATCCAGCACATGGATCGACACCGCTTGCTGCCCGATACCCAGCGGCAGTACCAGCGGATCGCCGACCGTATGCAGGGTGAGCACCCGGCAACTTGGCTGAACCGGAAGATCAACGCCCGGACTCCGCTCGGGACCGTGCTGCCTCTCCGCGCTGCGGTGAAGCACATGCTCCTGGCCGAGGGCTACTCACCCGCAGAGGTCGAGGCGCTTCTCCCGAAGGCGAAGGGCCGACCCGCAGCGGAGCGTGACTCCCTGTCTCCGGCCCAACTCGCCATCTTCTACGCAGCCGCGAGCGAAGTCCACGACCCCATCCGGACCATCCTTCTCCTGCTCCCTCGCACGGGCCTCCGCATCTCGGAGGCGTGCAACCTGCATCGCAAGAACATCGTGCAGAAGCAGGGTCACTGGGGTCTGGTGTTCCGGGGCAAGCGGGACAAGCAGCGGTTCGTACCGCTCAATCGGGCAGCGCTCACGGCCCTCAAGACCTACAACAAGACTCACTCGGTCGAGTCCTGGCTCTTCCTCGGACGGTCCGGTGGACCCATCGGACCCGCTGCGGTCCGGAAGGTCTGCCGTCAGCTCCGCAAGAAGCATCCCGAACTCGGCAAGATGACCCCCCACACGCTCCGTCACACGTTCGCCACGAACGCACTGCGGAGCGGGATGGACCTCCGCACGCTCCAGGCCCTCATGGGGCACGAGAGCATCGACACCACCTCTCGCTACCTGCACCCTGATGCGAAGATGCTCAGCGATGCGATCGAACACATGGAGTAGTCATGGCTGACGCACCTGCCTTCCTCAACAAGTTCCCGGCAGAGCCGGTCCCCACTCCCCAGGGGAACCCGGGTCCGGGCTTCATCCACAACGGCGCGATCGACCCGGGCAACATCCCTGGTCCGGTCACCCCGCCGGATGACCTTCCGGGTCCCATCCACATGCAGTCCGGGTGGCACCAGGGTCCGGGTGTGGCCGTGAGCGGTCGTCCCGGAATGACCTACGGGCAGACGGATGAGGTTCCCGATCTGGTCCTCGTGGAAGAGGAGCAGCCCCTGCTCCCGAAGCTCCTGACCTACGCGGGCCTGACCGCTCTCGGCTTCGCTGCGGGTCGGAAGTTCGCTCCCTCGATGCCCGTCGCGGCGTTGCAGGACAGCGTTCCGACCGCTGGCGCTCTGCTGGGCATGGGCGTCGCGGCGTCGGTCTACAAGGACTACGACGGATCGCTCCTGCGGGGTCTGGGTCTGGTTGCTGCGGCAGTCGGTGGTGCCTATGCTGCGGATCTGATCTACCCGAACCGCTGATAGGAAGTCGCCATGCAGGCAGCCCCACTGGACGAGAGCACCCTCAACCGGTACCGAGTCCTTGTGGAGTTGTCTGAGCGTGGAGAAGGTGGGGAGAAGGCCAACGCCCAGAAGCTGGCGGACAAGCTCCGGGCCAAGTACCCCCACATCCACGCAGAGGCATTCCGCCCTGAAGAGCCCGAGGACGACTTCAGTTCCTCGGGCTTTCACTCGTCGTACCGTCCGACGAGCGGGGTCAACCTGCGCGACATCTTCGACCGCGTAGCCAATCAGGTTCGCTCGGGCGCGACGTGGGCGGCGCAGGCAGCCTACGAGGCCGCCCAACTGGAAGCGGCGCGTGAGGCAGCAGAGGCTACGTTCGAGATCCGCGCGAAGGTCCTCGCCAGCGGGAAGTGGCAGGTCGCCGCGAAGATCGACCTCGAACAACTCGACTTGATCTCTGAGGACTTCAACGCCATTCAGCTCAACGTCTTCGCAGACGCCGTTGCCGACATGGTGCGTGAGGAAGTCGCGGAGGCTCTCGGTCTCTACGAGGACGACGAGTAGTCAGTACGACGATCCGTTGACGTAGGCGACCTCGAACGTCGTGCCGCCAGCCGAAGCGTCAGCGTACAGTTCGTAGCCTGCGCCGCCTGCGGAGGGGCGCTGGCTCGCAGGGCCGATCACCAACTGGACGCTCGACGTGGCCGGAACCCGGACGCCGTTCGCTGCCGTGATCGCAGCGTTGCTGGTCTGCCACTTCAGGAACACGTCGTTCGCCGTGCTGTTGTACACGAGGATCGTGTTCGTGTTGCCGTAGGGCTGGGGGCTGAGCGCCACGGCGGTTCCGGCCGCTGCGACGGTCGTCTGGAATCCCTCGAACGGGTCGAACTGCGACATCAGCTACTCTCCTGCCCGCGCAGCGTGAATACCGCTTCGCTCAGCTTGTTCGTCTGGTCCGAGAGTCTATCCAGTGCGACACGAGTACGGGTGTGCTCGTCGATAAAGGTGTCTCGCATGACCTGAAGGCTCTCGCGATGTTGCTCGGTGAGCCGGGTCATCAGTTCGGCGTGAACGGCCTGCTCGGACCTCAGTGCTTCCTTGAAGGTCTCCTGCTGTCCCTTGAGGCTCTCCGCGTAGAGAGCCTGCTCCCGAGGCAGGTGGTGCTTCAGGAGGTACAGGATGATGAGGACGCCCATCCCTGACGGGAGTCCTGCCTGGAGCAAGAAGTTGAGCATCTCAGGGGTCACCGACGGCGGCCCTTCCGGCCCTTCCTGTACTTCCTGACGGCGACGACGGTGCCCGTGACGAGAAGCAGTCCGCCGAGTGCGAGCCAGACTCCACTTCCGATCCCGCCCTCATCGACCTCGGCGCTGACCATGGACGTGTCCATCGGCATCCCGGTGAGGGGATCGACCAGCGCGCTTCCGCCCGCAGCCATGCCCGCACCGCCAGCCGAGATGTCAGTCCAGCCCTTCTTGCCGGCCTTCCGTACAGCCTTGCACTTCTTCCACTCGGCCTTGCCACGCTTCTCGATGGCGCGGAGGTGGTTGGCGGCGTCCTGGCTGCCTCCCTTGAACCAGCCGATGGTGCCGTACTTCGCCTTGTACTCCTCTTTCTTCTTGACGAAGAGGTCCACCTGCTTGCGGTAGCCGGGGCACTGGGAGTACTTGTATTGCCGCCAGTTCCAACTCGGCCAGCCCACGCCAGCGAGTCGGACGCCGTAGGCTCCATAGCCCATGTCGCCAGTGGCAGAATGGAGGGGGATGACGCCCTTGCGGACTACACCGTGCATCATAGTGAGACTCCTTCACGGGGAGGCTATCACCGCCGACGCTTTCTCCGCGATCCCTTGCGCTTGCGCCGAGTGCTATCCGGCTTTCTCGTACCAATGATGGCGTGGACATCCTTCGCGAGCTGGATGGTCTTGAACGTGTTGGGAACGAACTTCATGGCGTCGTGATTCCACATCCGGACTAAGTGGCCCTGTGTCCCGAACTGGGCGTAGTGGTACCCGTGCATCGCCATCCAGACCTGCGCGGAGCGCTCGTTCCAGCGGGGCTTCGCGAACACGATCTGATGCACGTTCGGCGTCGGAGGCAGCGGAGGCAGCGGCTTGCTCAGTCCCAGAGCGACGGGCTTGTCCCGCTTCGGCTGGAGGTGGGTGTTCCACTTCGCCACCAGACGCGCCACGGCGTCCTCGTCCTTCTCCCGGATGTCTGCGGTCCCGATCGCCTGACGGACGATGCGACGCTTCGTCTCCACGATGTCGGACAGCCGATCGTCGATGGTGTCCTGCGCGTGGAGCTGCCAGATGGTCGTCTTGGAGCGCTGACCAATGCGCCGGATGCGGTCCTCTGCCTGCTCCTCGTCGGCTGCGGTGAAGTACCGCTCGACGAACATGAGGTGCCGAGCCCGCGTGAGCGTGATGCCCTCCTTCGCAGCCTTGCTCCCGATGAAGACGGCAGTTCGGCCCTGCTGGAAGTCGTCGATGGCCTTCTGGCGCTTCTTGCGGGTGCTGTTCCCGTCGATGGTCACGAACTTGATGCGCTGCTTGCGGAGCAGGATCTGAAGCCGCCGGATGACCTCCTGATGCTCCGCGAACAGCACGACAGGTTCTCCGAGACGTGCCGCCCGACTCGCCCAGTCCGCCGCCGCGTAGACCTTGCTCTCGCCCAGAACACGCCGCAGGTACCCGACCTTCACGAGCGCTTCGGCTGCGAGCGCCCGCGCTGCGGCGGCCTCCGCCTCGCCTGCATCCATGCGCTTCCGGAGTTCGGCCTCCAGCCACTCTGTGAAGTCCGCGTCCAGTCGCATGTACCGGCGGCGGTCCTTCTGACGCAGCCGAACCGTCAGGCGACTCCGGACCTTCGGAGGGATGTCCGGTGCAACATCTTCGAGGAGCCGCCGGATCATCGGAGGTGGCTCAGTCGTCCCGAAGTAGCTGTTGATGGCGTCGAGTTCGAGGCTCGTGTTGACGATGGGAGTGCCCGTCAGGAGCAGGCGATGGTTGACCTTCTTGCTGATGGTCATCAGCGCCTGACTGCGCTGCGCCTCGGGGTTCTTGGCGAAGTGAGCCTCGTCCGCGACGAGCATCTTGAAGCCGTAGTGTGCCAGTTCCAGTTCCCGGTCCGCCAGCATCGACCAGGGCACGACCATGATGTGTGCCCGCTTTCGGGGGATGGGGCTCTTCATGTCCTTGACCGCATGGATCCGCACACGGCCCAGCCACTTCCGGGCCTCACGGCACCAGTTCGTGACCACGCTGCTCGGGCAGACGATGAGAGCCGGCGTCAACTTCGCGATGTCTCGCTTGATGCAGGCGAGCACCTCGATGGTCTTGCCCGTCCCAGGAGCGTTGGCGACCAGCGCGTTGTAGTCGTTCTCCTTCAGGAACTGTACGTCTTCTTCCTGAAAGGGCCGCAGGATCAACTCGGGCACATGGCACTCCGTGGCGGCTTTCACTCTGGTCAGACAAGGGAAGCGACAGTACCCTAATCACCGACTCCGGAGTGAGACATGGCAAGGCAGCGCCGCAGCGGGAAGTACGCATCTGTCTGGAACCAGTACGGTCAGAAGGGCTTTGGAATCCCCACGATGGCTCCAAACGTCGGGAGCTACCCCTTGTACCCGATCGGTCGCGCCCGGTACGCGCTCGTGCTGATCGCCTCCCCGTCTTACGACAAGAAGAAGGGACAGCGGGACCAGATCGCGAAGCGGGCAATCGCAGCCCATCCCAGCCTCAAGTCCTTCTGGGCCGAGCGCAAGAAGACCATCAACGCTCGCATGTCAGGCCGAGGTCGTGCCCGCATGGTTGCCAACCCGAACAATCCCCGAGCCACGGTCTATCACATCGAACCTCGGCCCAACATCTTCGACCCTGTGTATCGTGCGGAGGAGTTGGGGGAGACCCTGATCGAGGAAGGACTCGCTACGCGCGTGTCCGCTGAGGTCTCAGAGGAGCGAGCAGGAAAGTACCGGTTCAAGACGGTCAAGATGACGGTCTCCGGGCCTCGGCGCGGCGCAGGCCGCCGGATCGAGCGGTACATCAACGATGTTCTCGGGGATGTGATCGGCGTCTACTCGATGTCAGCCAACCCTTCGTATCGATACGGTCGTGTGCCCGCACGGGGTCAGGCTGAGGCTGCGATCCGAGACGCAGGCTTCTACGACTTCGAGTACGACAAGAAGGGGACCGTCCCGGGGCTCGGTCCAGTCCTGGCGTACACCGCCCATGACGTCAGTTCTGCCGGAGCGAACACTTCGTACCGGATCAATGTCGGGCGATTGAGGGGAACCGACCAGTTGGAAGTCCGGTCCATTCGGATGAGCGAGTTCCGTCGGGTCAGTCGCTGAACAGCGCGTAGCCAATCAGCCCGAGGACTCCTGCGACCACTCCGATCTTGGCGTACTCAGCCATCTGGGTGCGCCGCTTGATGTCCTCGGTCTTCGCCATGATCGCCCGGACTTCCGCTTCCGTCGGAGGGATGGGCCGAAGACCCTTCGCAGCCCGTGCATCAGCCATCTCGATGAGATCGATGGCTCCGATGATGGTGAGCTTGGTCTTGGCGCGCCACACCGGGTCCTTGATGGTCCCACCACGGGAGAGCGCGCGCTCCAGGCGCTGCGCTTCAATCTTCCGACGGCTCGGCGTCATCTTCAGCGCCTCGAAGATCCAGCCCGGAACAGAAGCCGCGCCCGGAAGGCCGAGTTGCTGCGCGATCTGAATCGCCTGTGACTCACGGATGCGACGCTGCTTGAGCATCGTCACCACTTGGATGATGCTCGCGGCCACGACCAGACCACCCGCAACGACCCAGCCCACGACGGGGGCCGCTGACGAGGCACCCGCAGCCGCTACCAGCCCGGAGACAGTGGCAGCCGTGCTGGGAATCCCCGCCACCGACCCGACGATGCCGACGGTCGTCGCAGCGGTCTCTGCCTGCCGCGTGGTGGCCCCGTAGGTGCTCACAGCAACTTGCTCCCGAGGTAGATGGTCCCGAGGCCCAGGGTCCCAGCCAGGAGGACGGGGAGGTACTTCTCGATCCCACCGGCCTGAGAGGCGTCCGTCGCGGCGATCTGCTGCGCCTGCAACGCCTGCTGGTAGTAGGCATCGAGCGGAGTACCTGCACCGGGAGTCAGACCGCCACCCGAGATGGTCGCCAGTTCGGACTGGTACCGCGCGGCCTTGTCGCAGTGCTTCTGCTTGCCCCGAGCGCACTTGTCCTGCGCCTTCCGGATCTTCCGCTCAAGGATGCACGCCTTCTTGACCGGATCCTTCACACCGATCCCCAGGAAGGTGCCACAGCCTCCGTCAAGGAAGCCGTAGTCGCGCGAAACGCCACCAAAGTTCCGCTGGAGCTTCCGGCGACGGTGGACCGAGAACAGGTGCGTCGAGGCCCGGCTCACGAGGTCTGACTCCCACGGCATGACGTAGGACTCATCCGTGAGTCGCGCATTGGTGGCCCGAGCCATCATCTCGATGTCCCGGAGGTTCTGCTTCAGCATGTAGGCGTGGGTGTAGGCCATCAGAAGGTGTCCTCGATGTCATCCAGAGTGTTGGCGATGCGCTGGCTCAGAATCTCGAACTTCTCGGGGTCACTTCTCAAGTCGTCCAGCATCTTGAGTGCCCGGCGGACGGTCTGGCAGCGCTCGTTGATCCCAGCGAGACGTTCCTGCTCACGGCGGGTGCGCGCTTGCCCAAGGGCTTCGGTGTAGGTCTCTCCGATCTCGTTGTACCGGTCCTTCAGGCCCTGGACAATCACCCTCCGGTCCTGACCAAACTCCCGGCTACTCTTGACCCCGCCAGCAAGTCGTGCCACCTGAGCACCGCGCCCCTGCGGAACGATGAGGCCCGGACCGTCAACTCCCAGTTCGTCTGCGAGAGCGACAGCGGCTGCGTAGCCAAGATCGGGTCCCTGCTTCTCGGGACGGATGTAGAACCCGTAGTACCCGGGGAGCGAATCCAGCGGGACCCGCTTCGTTCCCAGCTTCCGGTCGAGGCGCTTCCGGACAGCCTCGGCGGCTGTCTTCGTCTTGAACGTGAATCGGTCAGGGGTGACGGTGCTCAGAGTGTCGCCGTACTTCTTCTGCAACTCCGCAGGAAGATTGGCGAACTGGCGGAGCCACTTCGTGTACTTCCGGTAGTCACTGGCCGAGTAGCCCTCTCCCACCAGAGGGCCGACGACGTAGTACTTACCCCGATGCCCGACCGTGCGATGGGACCCCCGGGTGTTCCATGTTCCCTTCGGGTCGGAGAACTTGGCTCCGGCTTCCTTCCAAGAGGTCCACGTCTTGCGGCGGGGCTGGGATCGCCGGATGGCTTCCTGAATGCGGCGCACGTTCCCACCCACGCCATGAATGACGTAGGTCGTGGTCTGAGTGGGCTTCCCGAGGCGGTCGTCGAACACCGTCACTTCAGCGAGATCGATTCGCGGAGGGACGTACTCCATGACCCGCTCACGCATCGAGGAGCCGTTGTCCCAGATGTACTGAGCCAACTTCCGGAAGTTCGCCTCAGGCTTCTCGTCGAGGATCGTCTGCACCTCTGTGGGCGTGATGGGGGCGTAGACGATCTTCCCGTTCTGCATCGACATCGGCTGGATACCCAGCGGCGTCCGACCCATCAAGGACATGATCTCATTGGCTTCTTCTGCGGAAGACGCCGAGTAGACCTTCTTCGCGACGGCATCGGGCACGTTCAGCGAGAGCCGACGGAGTGTGTCCCCTTCACTGAAGAAGAGCGTCATGTTGCCGTTTCCGGCCACGTCGTAGGAGATGAGGCCCGCAGCGGTGACCTCGTTGCCCTCCTCATCCATGACGCGCCGGAGGCTCACGTAGTTCGCGCCCTGGAACCCGGGAGGTGCAGTGAAGGTCCGGTCCTCCGCAGCACTACCCTTGCGGCTCAGGGCACCGATCCCATCACCCTTGCGTGCGATTGCTGCCTTGACCTTGCCCTTGGCCTTGGAAGCCTTGCGGCGCTCGGATTCCTCCTTTCCGGACCGGACGCCTGCGACGAATGCCGGTCCTTCCACTTCGGACTGACCGACTGCGCTGGGCACGACACGCGCGCCTCCGAACTTGGCCCGCTCGACCTGACGCAGACGTGCCCGCTGTTCCGGCGTGACCTGAGCCGGGCTGCTTCGGAGCGACTCGGGATCGAGCTTCAGGAGGATGCCTACGACGGCCTTCCGCATCTGAGGAGCGAAGACGCCCGTGTAGGAGTTGTAGTGCTTCCGGAACTCCTCTGCGGTCGCCTTGTTGGCCTCAAGCGGCGTCATCCCCCGCTTGCGGTACATGGAGTTGAGGGACTGGATGAGTTCGGAGTGGTACTTGGATGCGCTCGGGAGGAGCCGCTCCTTGCTCGTCTCGACCCACTCGTCGAAGTCGTCCCACAGTTCGCCCAGGGACACCGTGTTGGGGTCGCCGTCGAGATCCGCCACCATGTCGTCGAGCGGACCCGGGTTCATGCGAAGTCCCATGACCCGCTCGATGGCGTTGACTGCGCCAAGCTGCGTCTTGTACCCGCGCTTGCTCACACCCTCGATGTGAGGCTCGACGAAGAACTTCTTGGACTTGCCCCGACCCTTCTGGACCACGCGGAGCGGACTGCTCTTGCGGGCCATCGCAAGCGTCACCTCGTAGTCCTGCGCGTTCTGCGCCCGGAGGTCCCGGTCCTTGAAGCGGGCGTAGGCGCGGCGGCGACCCTTGGCTGTGGGCTCCCGGCTTCCGGGACGGAGGTACCCATGCTTCTGACCCTGCCGGGTCGCGATGGCGAAGGCGCGGGACAGCGTGTCCCGGACCTCACGCTTGCTGAGGTCACCCTCACTGAACGCGATGAGGTCAATCCGCTCACCCGTCGGCAGGTAGAGGTCTTCAACGCCCAGGTGCTTCGCCATGAGGGTCTCGTAGATGCCCTGCACGACAGCCTGGAACTGAGCGTCCTGCTTCTTCATCACGTCGGGCTTCCGACCTGCGGGGTTGTTCCTCATGCCGAGCCATTCCTTTGCGGGATCTCCGCCCCAGTTGAGCCAAGCCATGTAGCCGTCGCTGGGATTCTTGTCGTTGCCGAAGTTCTTGGCCTGCTTGTCCCGCTCGTGCCGCGACAGGTAGCCCTGCATCCGGGTCTTCGCGAGGTCGTCGATGCTGGGGTCCAGTACGAGTTGAACGGCACGGGCGAGGCCCACACCGCTCTCAGAGGTGTAGTTGTTGTCGTAGGAGAGCCGGAGGCCATGCAGGGCTGCCTCCCGGACCGCCTTGGATGGGACGTGTCGTCCCTGCCCCATCTCTCGGCCGTAGTACGCCTCGGCGCTGCGGCCAGATGGCGTGTACCCCCGAACCGTGTCGATGAAGTCCTCGACCGAGGGCTTCGCAGGGAGCCCCATTCGACGGTAGAGCGCCTTCCACGACGACGGTGGGTTGTGGAGCATCTTCTCCACTTCGCGTCGAACACGGAGCGGAGGAGAGCCCTTGCCCGGGTTCAGTCGATGGAGGGCGGACTCACGCTTCCGGATGATGAAGTCCTCTCCATCCGGCTGAACGTCCACCATGCCCTGCGGGCTGTGCCTCACAACGACGCCACGGAGGCCATCCACCTCGACGTGCGTTCCGAGAGCGATGCGCGGCATAGGCGGACTCCTCCATGCGGGAGGGTATCACGCGCCTCAGCGGTTCTTGAGGTAGTACCGAACGCCGAGTGCTACGCCTCCGACGGCCAGAGCGCCCGCTGGGATCCACCACCAAGCGAAGCCATACCCGACGTAGGTCGGGAAGAACTTGTTGGCGGTCTCGGCCCGCTTGTACAGTTCGCTGCTTCCGCCCTGGTAGCCGCAAGCAGCGCACCGCTCGATCTCCTTCGCGAAGAGCTGGGCCGCGAACGCGACACTCGGGTTCTGCTTCACGAGAGGAATGAGGTCTCGCCGCTTGATCTCAGCGATGACCTTGCGCGTGTTCTCGATCGGGTCGAGCCGCTGCTCCAGCGACATGCCATGCCCGAGGCCCCGCACGTTCAACTGGAACAGACCTGCCGAGTCCTCGCCCCACTTGTTGTGAGCGAGGTGGTTCAAGCGGCTCTCGTGCCACGCATTGGCGATGGCACCCGCAGCCAGACTCGCAGGGAGCCCGGCACTGCGGAACTCCCCGATGATGATGGCGGCGTTCTGGGACTGCTGAGGGGTCAGCGAGACGCGGCTCGTCAACTCGCCAATGAGGCTCATCAGCCCGAAGCCATCAGGATCGTCGTGATGTCGATCGTCGAGGGAGCCCCGCCGGGGTTCGTGACCTGCATCCGGATGGCCTGAGCGGGGGCGTTGATCTCAATGAAGAACGGCCCGCTGGCGCTGGCAAGCTGGACAGGCAGGATCGACAGGAACTCGTAGTTGTCGATACCCGCAGCCGCACGACGGTAGGCGACCTGACACAGGACCTGAATGCTGTGGGTCTGGTCGCACGTCACCGCGAACGACAGCTTCGGCATCCCGGCAGTGACGAGCGTGTCCGTGATGAACGTGACGCCCGCAGCGAGGTCCGCCTGCTTCTGTTCGAGGTTGACCCCGGCCTTTGCGACGTTCTGGGAGCCAACGGCCTTTCCACTGACGGTAGGCATCAGTACATCGCTCCCTGAATCGCGATCTGGGGACCTGCGTTGCCGCCCCCATACGAGAAGTTGTCCAGCACCTCGAACGTCGTGAAGACCCGGTAGTACCGGATGTTCTTGGGCTGGATCAGGACCACCGATGCGTCCTGCGCCGCAGTGACCTGAGCAGTGATGTCCTGCTCTGCGTCAATGCTCTCGACCTGCGTGACCTGCGAGATGTGACCAAACTCACGGTAGGTGGCACGGAAACCCCGGAGGTCAAGTCCACCCAGACCGTTCGTGGCGGGCGAGTTCAACTGGAACCGGAAGAGGCTCGAAGGTCCGTTCCAGATGGGGTTCGCGCCCGCAGCCAACTGGTTGGCGCTGTCCGGAGACATGCCACGCAGCCAGGGGTACAGATCGAAGACGGGAGATGCCCACGTCGCGCGGAACAGCACGCCGTCTGCGTTGATGGTCTCCCAGGTGAGGGGAACACGCGCACCGAACCACACCGTGACCGGCAGGTTCGCTGGTCGCGGAAGCGGGTTGGTCCCGCCAGGATTCCGGAACGGGCCTGACGGGTCCCACTTTCCCGGAAGGGGGTATGGCAGTTCCCTGTCGCTCACCGACCGCCCACGAAGTTGGCGCTGCCCCGCATCTCAAGGCAGTGGAAGGTGATGTCGATCCGCCACGCGGTCGTGTCGGCGTCCGTGATGTTGTTCAGTGGGGTGAGTCCGCAGATGAGGGACGCGCCCTGATCCACGGTGTAGCCCACACCACCGATCTCAGCCGGGTTCTCGGCAGAGCCGATGACCGTCGAAGCGAGACGCGGGTTGATGTGGAGCCGATCGCCCGTCGTGTACTCCACACGGAACAGGAAGGTGTCGAGCTTGTTCCCACCGTTCGCCAGGAAGTTGTCGGTGTTCGGGTTCGCGGTGTACGCGAACGAGCCCTCGATCGCGATGACGCGAGCGGGGATGTCGAACGTGATGGTCCGGATGGTCTCCTGCCCGAGCGTCACGTCGGTGTCAGCCGCAGTGATCCCGGTCGAGTAGTACCGGACCTGCGTCGAGACGTTCGGGTTGGTGGAGTAGAACGGAGCCGTGGGGAAGAACGGAAACCGGAACCATGCGGGCTGGTTGGCCTGCACTCCGCCCATCTGACCGATGCTGGGCATCGACACGACGGCGCTGTTCTGCTGCCCGGCGGGCTGCATGTGGTTCGGGTTGGCGTACCCGTAGTTGTTGGACATGAGCAGAGCCTCCAGAGACGGGACCATCGTATAGCAGGTGCGTCAAGATAGCACTTGCCTCAGTGAAGATGGAGTGCTCACCTACTTTCGTATCCAGAAACGACGACGCCCCCGGCCCGAAGGCCGAGGGCGAAGCGAACGGCATGTTTGCCGAGAGGGCTGAGAATCAGCCGATCTCGATGACGTTCTTGTAGTAGCCGAGCAGGACGACGCGGACGGCGACCGAGTTGTTCGCCACAGCGGCGGCCCGGGAGCCAGCGCGGAGCTGGATGGCGAAGGTGGTCTGACCGGGGAGGGCGACCGGGTGCTTCTGGTACATCCAGATGTTGCCGTTGCCGTTGTTCATGTGACCGACGTCAGCAGCGTTTCCGGTACCCACAGCACCGAACGCACCGCCGCCAGCACCAGCGAGGAGCACGGGGCAGATGTCGATCTGGGTCTGCGTGAAGTCCCACTGGAGCACGACGTTATGGATGACGTTGAGCAGCGAGGCGATCTCAGCAGCGGTGTCGATGGCACCGTCGAGGGTCCCGGTGTCGTCAGCGGCGGAAGCCAGAGCGACCTCGGTAGCGATACCGAACACGTCGTAGGCGATGCCTGCGGGGACGCGACCGCCTTCCTTCAGGTTGGTCTCAGCGATGGAGAGGGCGTTGGTGAAGCCCTGACCGCTCTGACCCTGCGGGGTCGTGAAGATCCGGTTGGTGGTGTTGGCGAGAGCGCCAGCCTGGTAGAGCTGGGTGGACCAAATGGTCTGCTCGCCAAAGCGGAAGAGGTTGGTCGGCTGCTGGAAGGAAACCGGGGGGACGGGGCCAGCGCCGGGGCTGACGGAGACGGGCATACCGTAGGACATGATGGTTCTCCAGTGCGGAGTTGTGATTGGGGCTGCCCCACTATGGGGCAGCATTCAGGGAAGGGTTGAGAATCAGAGGACGCCGCCAGTGTAGACGACGCCGTTCAGGGCACCGTCAGTGTAGGCCAGACCGTTGAGTGCACCGCCCTTGTAGGCGAGTGCGCCGTAGTTGGCCTGATCGATGGTCTGCTTGGCCTGGGCGCGGAGCTTCGCGATGACAGCCATGCGCTTACGGGGCGACATGGAAGCGAGCTTAGCGGCGCGGTTGAAGCCGATCATCTTGACGAGCCAGGCCCAGCGGTGACCGGGACGGCCAGCCATCGGGGACATGCCCATCCGGTTGAAGAATCCGCGAGCAGCCGGGAGGCCGAAGCGAGCCTTGTAGGCAGCGGGACCCATCATCAGGGCCTGCCCCTCGGCGGCGTCGAAGTCAGGACCGCAGTGAGCAGCGTCACCGAGGTGAGCGCCAGCGTAAGACTGGACGAGATCCGCGCCGCTGTCCATCGCGACACCGTTGAGTTCGCCACTTGTGTACGCCAGACCGTTGAGAGCACCACTCGTGTAAGCGAGACCGCTCAGAGTCTGCTGCTGGCCGAGCATCGGATCCATGTCCTCACCAGCCTCGAAGTTGGCGTCCATAGAAGCCTCGGACCCGTCCCGGCGCTTCAGCGCGTCAACGACATCGAGGGTGATACCTCCACCAAGGGCTGCGAGGGCGAAGACCTCCGAAGCCCTCTGGCTCGGGAATACCTTCGGCAGGAAGCGGTGTCCTGCGAGCAGGAGGGCTCCGATGGTCGCACCACCGAGGCTGTACCCGAACATCTGAGTCCGGACCCCAAAGCCATAGCCAAGTTCTTCCTGACCAATGAGGCCGCCGATCTTCGCGCCCAGTTCGGGGAGCCTCGGACCCAGGTACCGCATCGCGTAGTAGTGGATGAGACCTGTGGTAGCGAAGACACCAACGGTGGGGACCAGTCGAGCGAAGCGCCCGGCAAGCGGAACCCGAGCGAGCATGTCGGCGCTGCGGTCGAACAGGTTCAGAGCGCCCCCGAGGACACCCGGGTTCTTGCGAGCGCGTCCGTTCTTGCGAAGGGCGAGAGCGCCGAGACCGGGGTTCTTGCGGCGACGGGGGTTCGCGACGCGCAGCCCAGCGGGCAGCATCGAGTTGTACTTCGCCTTCGAGATGAACTTCCCGTCGAGCATGAACCGCATCCCGCGCTTCGTGCGGATCTTGCGGAGACCGCCCTTCGGACGAGCGCGCTTGGCGCGCTTGGCCGTGACCTTGGCGCGGCTGCGACCGCGAGCGGCCGAGCTACGACGGGTCGTCGTGCGACGCTTCGGAGCGGCCTTGCGGGTCGTCTTGCGGGTCGTCTTGCGCTTCTTGAGCGTGCGGCCCTTCGCGCCGATGCCCTTGGCCCGGAGCATGTTGTAGGTGGCCTTCGAGATCCGCTTCATCACGGTCCCGGAGCGACCCAGAACTGCGAAGTAGTTGTAGCGACCGTTCTTGCCCTTCTTGCGGACGACGCGCTGCACGCGGGAAAGGCTGAATCCGAGACGGGCCGGAGCCTTCGAGGCGCTCTTGCGCTTGGTGCTCTTCCGCTTCTTGGGAGCGGCACCAGCCTTGGCCTTGAATGCCTTGGCAGCAGCAACGATCTTGGCGGCGTTGTTACCGTGCTTGCGGACCAGCGTCTTGTAGCCGGCGCGAAGCTCAGCCATCGAGTACCCCTTGCCGCTGGCGGCCTTGAGGTAGCGCTGCCACACGGACTTCTTGCGGCGGGGGTTGTTCTTCATGGCGGACTTCTTCCTCGATGTGGACTTGGACTTGGACTTGGACGTGCTGCCCTTGCCCCAAGTGGAGTGAGTGTATGAGCCATCCTTGACGGCAGCCCGAGTGCGCTGACCCTTGGCCTTGTACTTCTTGAGAGCCGCCTCTCCCCCAGCATCCTTGAACAGCTTCTGGTAGGCAGCGTAGTTCTTGGCCTTCATGGCCTTCACGCTCTTGAGCGTGCGGCCAGTCTGCCGCGCAATCATGCGGTCCTTGGCACCGTTGTCACGGGTCACCACGCGACGACGCTTGCGTCGGGGGTTCGTGATGAACAGGGCACCGCTGAGGGGGATGTCCATGAGTCAGACTCCATTGGTGGACAACTTCTCACGCGCAGTAACTGCCACGCAAGGGGTTGAGGTTTGATTGAGAGCACTTCGAGTGCTATCGATGTGGTACTTTCTCGCGCGGAGGTGACATGGGCTACCGACTGATGCGTGTCCGCGTTCGGGACCAGATGTTCGAGGACTTGGAGACCCATGCACTCGACCGCAGCGCCGAGTGTGATCGACGTGTCTATGTGAGCGACATCGTGCGCTACGCAGTGCGGACGTACTTGAACGACCAGAACCGTCAGGAAGCGTTCGCATCGACACTCCCCTCAGTCCGTGATGCCAGCCGTCGGGCAAGTGTAGTTCCCCCCGAGGACGTACATCCCCCCACGCTTGTCGAGGCCGAGTGCGGGCTTGACGCCTGACTCCTCCCCCATCTGGTGGATGTACTTGGAGAAGTCGTCTCCGTTCTTCTCGATGGCGTAGACGACGGCATCCCAGACCCCGATGGGCATCACCTCGACCTTCGGGTAGTCGGTTCCGGGGTTCGACCGGTGACCATGACGGCCCCCGACAAGTGAAGCAGCCTTGGCTGCCTGCATGAACTGGTACTTGGGGTTCGTCAGGTACTTCTTCTTCAGCGTGGCCCGGAAACTCGGGTCGAGCTTGAAGTAGAGCCGCTGATGACGGTGCTCCGGATCGAACATGAGCAGGCTGTTGTTCGCCTGCTTCGTGTTGAGCCGAAGGATGGTCTGCTTCTTCTTGCCGGGCTCGGTGAAGTGCAGTTCGCAGAGCCGTCCAGCCGCGACGTACTCATGGTCCTTCCCCAGGTGCTTGTCCAGCACTGGATCAGACCAGTCTTCCACATCGTGGTGCGGCAGACCCCAGGTCCACCGCCGGAACTCGTCTGCGGCTCGACTCACATCAGCCCCAGACCCACTTGTAACCCTTGTACACACCGACGCTGATGCCACCGGCCAGCAGTGCCGCGACACTGTAGAAGGCGACCGGGTTCGTGTACCGGTGGATCATCAACTTGTCGTAGAGCGACATGGGCTGGGGGTCGGGATCGATCGGTCCACCCGCGCCCGAGGCCATGACCTTCGAGCACTTCTGGAACGTCAGACCGAGCTTCTGGCCGGTCACGGGACCCACGATCCCATCGGGAGTCAGTCCCTGGATGTCCTGAAACTTGCGGATCAGACGGTCAGTCTCAGCGTCGAAGGTTCCGAGCGTCATCTTCTGGGAGAAGTGGTTGCTCGAAATCTGAAGCAGCGGACCGAACTGGGAGGTCAGTGCGTTCTGGACTGCCGACACTGCGCCACCGGACGGGCCGTCGAGCGCGCCCATCTGGATGCAGGGGTACCCCTCCTTGGGGGGAGCACCGTATGCGGAGCCGTAGTTGGGCTCAAGTGCGAGAGCGTTGTACATCACTTCTTCCTCGTCCACAGGGTAAAGGCAACTGCGCCCACGGCTGCGACAGCAACACCGTAGAGCCACTTCGGGATCTCCGGCTTGAGCGAAGGGGTAGCCGCAGCCGGAGCCTCGCCATCGATGAGTTCGGCGATCTGCTCAAGTGCCCCACCGTCCGGAATCGTCTCGTACTCGCGGTACGTGGATGGGTTCTTGCCTTCCAGGGCTGCACGCAGCGCGGAACAAGAGACCTTGGCTCCGGCCGGTCCCAGGACTCCCTTCGAGTCCACACAGGATCCGCCGATCACGCCTTCGTCAGCGCCGCCCGCAACGTCGAACCCCATGGGGCTGTCCAGCCAAGCGGAGAGCGCCGGGAAGAGGGGAGCGGAATAGCCATACTGAGGCATCAGAACCATCCCCTCTTCTTGGCAAAGTGGTACCCACCGAATGCGAGTCCGAGCGCCCCGACCACGAGGATCGGAGTCCGGTACATCTCGAAGAACGTCGGCTCCTCGAACGACTCGTCCATGACGGTCATCGAGTCATCGACCACGCCATCGGACTGTGCGGTCGGAGCGAAGAGGTTGAGCGTGCCTCGGCCTCCGGGAGAACGACCGCCGCTCTTGATCCGAGCGATGGCCTGCTCACGCTCGCGCTGGCGCTGCCGAGCGATGCGACCACGAAGGCCCGTGCTGGGCTTGCCCTTCTTGGTCGCGGCCTGCGCTTCACGAGTCGCGGCAACACCGTATGGAGATCCGAAGTTCCGCATGATCAGCCCCGGTACCGCTTGTAGAGCCGGAACAGGCCGTAGCCCACACCCGCACCGATGGCGGCCGACATCAGGGGGTTCTCCATGATGTAGTTCTGGACGCTGGCGAGGAAACCTTCATCTTCGAGGCCCTCATCCATCACGGTCATCTCGTCTTCGACCACGTTCCACCCGGCGGGCATGGGACCCACCTCGGGCTGGACATCGCTCAGGTCGAGTGCCGGTCCCTGATCGATCGGGGACTCGATGTAGGGGAGCGAGACCGGGGGAACGCGCAGGTTGAAGCGCGGACGCTGCCGACTCTTGATCTTCGCGATGCGCGAACGCAGCGACGCAGCCTTCTGCTGAAGCGACTGAAGCAGCCCAGCCTTGGCGGCGTTGTTGGGAAGACGCTGGACCTTCGCGATCTGAACGAGGACCTGACGAAGCTCAGCCTCCATCCGGGCCAGACGTGCGTCTGCGCCGAGACCGAGAGGTGCGCTGTAGGAGACACCGCTGTACCCGTTACCCACGGGCTGCGTGAAGAAGAAGCCACCGTCACCGTAGGCCATGAGTCACTCCGGAAGATTCTTGATGAGGACGATGCTCACCACTGCGAATGCCCCAAAGAGGGCGATGTTGAGTACACGATCGACGAGCTGCTGGGTTGCCTGCTCGGCGACTACCTGAGACTGAATCTGCTGGCGGCCCGTGACTTCCTGAGCACCGGCCCCGATCTCCGCCATGCGGACACCACTCCGGCCCGCCACTGTCGCGGTCGCGATCTGACCTCCGGCCTGGACACCTGCGGCCACGACAGGGCTGAACAGAAAGCCCCAGCCATAGTCAGATGTCGGTCCGGACGGTCCCATCATCACTTCTTCCGAAGAGCTATGGCAAGGAGCGTCACGAGGACACCCGTGACGGCAACTCCACCCAGAATGAGACCCCAGTTCGGCCCAGTCGGCTGCGGGTAGACGACGGGCTGTCCCTTGGCTCCAGCCTGGGCGGCCTTCAATCCGAAGACCCCCGTCACGAGCGCCGACAGCACGTTCCCAGTGGCTGTGAGACCGGAAGCGCGTGCATCGTACTTGTTTGAACTGGGCTGCGCCGAGGTGTAGGCCACGCCAGGACCGGTGTATCCGGAACCAAGGCTCAGATTGAACCCTTGAGACGCCGAACCGGGAGCGCCGTATGTTCCATACGGGTTCCCGACATCGTGCTGGAAGTAGATCGGGCTCCGGTAGTACCGGAGGTGAGCCTGCGTGAGGATGTCACGCCGAGCGTGCCCGTTGAGGGATCCGAAGTTCCGCATGGTC
>Ga0181571_10000165_pt1 | contig 39456 bp, 42 predicted proteins | sample 101ome_17_FD_132440 | JGI IMG/M metagenome (GOLD analysis project Ga0181571, IMG submission 132440) | Coastal salt marsh microbial communities from the Groves Creek Marsh, Skidaway Island, Georgia - 101407AT metaG (megahit assembly) | ecosystem: Environmental > Aquatic > Marine > Intertidal... | reverse complement strand
TCGACTGAAGCCACGGGCGGACTAAATGCGGGGCTGCTGTCTTTTACTCTAATGGCCGTGGTCGTTGTTGTAGCCGGCGGCGCACTGGGTACGTGTGGCCGGCTAGCCGTTAATTTACCGCGACCAAGTTGCGAAAGCTGTCTAAGTGTCTTTGCCAGGGGCTGCAGCTCCGTCAGTGCAAGGTTGGGCGTTTCTCCTGACCGCGACATCGCCTCCAAAGCTTGAACATCGCGTCTTAGCAGAGCCGGCAGGCCTAAGGCCAACAATATGGCGCTCAATACAGCGCCCAAACAGACTGCAGCAAGTGCGATCCAAAGAGGGGTTGGGTCGGGTAACGCCTGTGACAGCCACTGCGGATTGGGCGAGAAGCCTAGCTGCCAATGGCTGCCCTCGATGGGCACCCTGAGGTCCTCAAGCGCGCCCCCTTCGCCCGCCAAGATTCGCGCAGTGGTGCTGGGGCTCGATATTTGCTCAATCCAATACCGACCTTCCGGACTGATTTCCAGTATAGGTTGTAGCAGCGCGGGTGAGATATCTGCGAGCACCACGCCGTTAAGTGGCTTGCCATAGGCACGGGCGACAACAAGGCGAAGCTGATGGTCGTTGGCAATTATATCGGGCGGGGGTAACTCACCGGCAAAAGCCTGTCGTATTAGGTCGATTTCAATATGTGATTGCAGGCCATTTGCACCGGGAGTTAGGTCGATGGTGCCGCGCTCATTCAAGGGAATAGCCCGCGCCAAGGTGATAATAGTTGTGCTCGCTGGTGGGATGCTAAGGGTTCCAGCCTCCGTTGTGGCCGGAAGGGTTGAAGCGAGCTGTTCAATGCTGTGTTGGGCTAACTGTAACCGCGATACCAGTGCCGATGCGCGAAGTTCGGCGGCTGAACGGGCTAACACCGTAACGTTTTGCGCCTGGATACCAGGCTCGCGAGACCACCCTAGCCAAAGTATGACGCCCAGTACCGGCAGGGTGCCTACCAACAATGTTCGAATAGTCAGATTGCGAAGGGCTTGCTGACTCATTTGGTTGAGCGGGTATTAACAGGGGCTGCCGACAAGTGCTGGGCTAACAATTCTAGTAGTTGATTTGCAATCACATCTTTACTGGCCACCGGAAAATCCTGTTTCCCTGTAGGGCCAAATGCCGTAACCGCGTTGGCATCGCTATTGAAGCCTATGTCGGCCCGGGAGACATCATTGGCAACGATGAAATCTAATTGTTTGGCAATGCGCTTGCCCTCGGCGTAATGGTCAAGCTGCTCGGTCTCTGCTGCAAAGCCCACCACCAGTTGGGGTCGCTGGGGGCTGGCACTCACTGTAGCGACAATATCGGGGTTCTTAACTAAGTTGAGTATTAACTGATCGCCGGACTTTTTGATTTTCTGATCGGCATAGTGATCGGGACGATAATCGGCAACGGCTGCTGCGGCGATGAAAATATCGGTGCCGGATAGCACCGATTGTGTCGCATCGAGCATTTGGTCAGCGGTTTCTACATTAATACGCTGCACCCCGTCTGGAGTCTCTAAGGTCACCGGACCCGCGATGAGCACTGTTTCAGCTCCCGCCTCTTGCGCTGCACGAGCCAAGGCAAAGCCCATTTTGCCGGAGCTGTGATTAGATAGAAAACGCACCGGATCTAAAGGCTCCCGCGTTGGGCCGGCGGTAATCACAACCCGCTTTCCAGCTAGGGACCTTGAAGAGAAGTGTGCGCTCACTAACTGCTCGATTGCTTCGGGATCTAGCAGCCTGCCAGGCCCAATGTCACCACAAGCTTGCTCGCCGGCATCGGGACCCAATAGGCGTACCCCGGCGTCGAGTAGTCGCCGGATATTGTGCTGGGTGCCAGTATTGGCCCACATCTGCTGGTTCATTGCCGGTGCCACAAAAAGTGGTGCGGCACTGGCCAAAGCCACGGTGGTCAGTAAGTCGTCTGCTCTTCCCATGGCTAGGCGGGAGATGACATCGGCGGTGCCGGGCGCAATAACCACCGCATCTGCCCATCTAGCCAGCTCAATATGACCCATACCCGCCTCGGCGGATGCGTCAAGCAACTCCGTGTGTACGGGATTACCCGATAGCGCCTGAAAGGTTAGCGGTGTAATAAACGCCTGCGCGCCTCGGGAGAGAATGACACGTACATCGGCGCCCTGCTTTCGAAATAAGCGCACCAACTCTCCCGCTTTATAAGCGGCGATACCTCCGGAAACCCCGATGATGATATGTCGGTTGGAAAGATGTCCCATCGCATTGGAATTCAACGGAAAATTGATGCCACCCTAGCATTTGGAGCGCGCTTTGGACACAGAATTCAATGGCAGTCTTGCGGCAGCAAACACTGCTTCTGTAAAGGCGCATTCGGCAGAGGTAGCCCTGCTAGCTCGCGCCTTGGGGCTGACGTCAGCCCTGTGTTATCGCGATTTACACCGATGTCTTGAGCGCTGCCAAGGTGATTCGGCTCGGGCGGTCGAGATAATATTACAGGGGCGTGGCCGTATTCGGGGAGTGGGTTCTGGCGCAATAGCGCGGTTACAGGCCGCATTGCAGCTGTCTCAGCATCTAGCCTGGGCACCACTTCGCGCTGCCCCTCGATTGGCAGGCCCGCTTGACTGCGAAGACTTTCTGCGCAAACACCTGATGGGGCGACGAAGAGAGCATTTCGGCTGTTTGTTTTTGAACGCCGCCAACCGCGTGCTCAGTTACCGAGATTTGTTCGTCGGCACGTTGGATGGTGCGGCGGTTTACCCCAGGGAAGTAGTGATTGCGGCATTGGAGGTGGCGGCGAAAAACCTCATCTTGGTGCATAACCATCCCTCAGGGGCTGTGCACCCCAGCGCGGCTGACTTGGCGGTGACGGCTCAGCTTCGAGAGGCGCTGGCGCTAGTGGATATTGGCGTACTAGACCACTTTATCGTGGCCAGAGACGGGTTGTTTTCGATGGCGGGGCACGGAGTTGGGGGATTTGTCGCTCAAGGGGCGGGTTGAGCTTGCGGGTCATGCCCCGCTTTGGTATAAAGCGCACCCTTTTTTCAGTACTGGCAGGGTTTTTCATGTCCCGAGTATGTCAGGTCACCGGTAAGCGTCCGGTAACCGGTAACAATGTTTCGCACGCCAAGAACCGCACACGTCGCCGGTTTTTGCCGAATTTACACAACCACCGTTTTTGGGTGGAATCAGAGAAGCGTTTTGTCTCTCTGCGGGTTTCTAGCAAAGGAATGCGCATTATTGATAAGCGTGGCATCGATACCGTGCTGGCCGAGCTTCGCGCTCGCGGCGAGAAAGTCTGAGGAGTTGCGTTATGCGTGAGAAGATCAGAATGAATTCAACGGCGGGTACAGGTCATTTCTATACCACCGACAAAAACAAGCGCACCATGCCTGATAAGCTGGAAATGAAAAAGTACGATCCCGTGGCTCGAAAGCACGTGATCTACAAGGAAGGCAAAATCAAGTAAGTCTCAGCAAACGTTGAGGAACCTTTGAGAAACCCCGGCTTGCCCGGGGTTTTTTGTGGCCGCGTTAGGAGATCACATGCCCGAGTTGCCAGAAGTCGAGACCACCCGTCGGGGTGTTGAGCCGCATATCCTCGATAGAACTATCACCGATGTCGTGGTTCGAGATCGCCGCTTGCGCTGGCCAATACCCGATGACCTAGAGCAAGTCCTAAAAGGCACCAAGTTCGTGGCCGCCAGGCGGCGCGCCAAGTATTTGTTGCTGGATACCCGTCGAGGCACCCTGATGGTGCACCTTGGTATGTCGGGATCGCTTCGAATCATGGACGCTTCGAGCCCGCCCTTATTCCACGATCATTGGGATGTTGTGCTCGATGACGGCCGTTGTTTGCGCTACAACGATCCACGCCGCTTCGGTAGCCTCCATTGGCTGCAGTCAGATAACCATCCACTGCTTGACCATTTGGGTCCTGAACCGCTGTCTAGCGCATTCAATGCCGACTATTTGTACAATTTGTCGCGCGGCCGAAAAGCGTCGGTAAAACAATTCCTTATGGACGGGAAAGTGGTCGTGGGCGTGGGTAATATCTATGCCAATGAGGCGTTATTTATGGCGGGCGTGCGCCCCGACCGTGCCGCCGGTCGTGTTTCCAAAGACCGTTATCAGCGTGTCGTGGAGCGGGTAAAAGCGATTTTACAAGGTGCCATTGCACAAGGTGGCACGACATTGAGAGATTTTGTAAACAGTGACGGTCAGCCCGGGTACTTCGCCCAGCAGCTGCAAGTCTATGGGCGCGCCAATCAGGCCTGTCGGATCTGCGCTGTTACGCTGAAAGAAATCCGCCAAAACAACCGCAGCACAGTGTTTTGTCCAAAGTGTCAGCGTTAGCGGGCAAATTTTTGCTGTAGGGCAGTAGCGACCGGTTCTGCGACAAATGGCGTAATATCCCCGCCCATAGAAGCGATCTCTCTAACCAAGCTTGATGAGATGTAGCTCAGGTGCTCGGCAGGCGTCAGAAACACGCTTTCGAAATCGGGCTTTAAGGCACGATTCATGTTGGCTAACTGAAATTCATACTCAAAATCGGCCACTGCCCGTAGCCCTCTCAGTACACAGCTGGAGTTGTGTTGCGTACAGAAATCAGTGAGCAAGCCCTCGAAGCCACACACTTCAATGTTGTCCAGGTGGCTCAGAGCCTGCTCACAGAGCGTTACCCGCTCGCTCAAAGTGAATAACGGTTTTTTCTTTTCACTAGAGGCAATGGCAATAACCACGCGATCGAATAGCCGTGACGCCCTTTCCACCAAATCGATGTGGCCATTGGTGATGGGGTCGAACGTGCCTGGGTAGACAACGGTGTGAGTGCGCATGGAGTCCGGTCCTCGATCAAAGCCCCTGAACGTTACACAAGCTCTGCGTCGCTGACAAACCTTTGATTAATGCTAACTTATCGGGCTCGGCTGCCAGGACAACAAAGCGTAGCGCACTTCCCCCGCGGTTTTTTCTCGAAGTGTTTCGAACCCGTCGCTCAGATTGGGAAGGTCTTGGCTGCGGGGCATCTCCACGTAAATGCGGGTATCGCTGGCGAGAAGGTCTGATGTTATGAGGTGGGAAAGAGAGGCTTCAAGAAGATCGTCTGCGAAAGGCGGATCAATAAAAACCAAATCGTAATGACGAGGTGTTTGCCAAGTAGTAGCGACCTTGCAAGCGGCGGTGCTCCGGTCGTTGGCGGCGAGCAGCGTCAAGGTTTGTGATAACTGCGCTACGGCCTCTGCGCTAGTATCGAGGAAATCACAGTGGGCTGCTCCACGGGACAAAGCCTCGAGGCCGAGGGCGCCACTGCCGGCATACATATCCAAGCAGTGTGAGCCGAAAACCCGCGGACCCAGCCAGTTAAAGAGTGTTTCACGTACCCGATCTGCGGTGGGGCGCAGGCCCGCCGTGCTGGCAAAGGTGATTTTTCGACCGCGCCACTCGCCCCCGATTATTCTCAGCCGGTTTTGATTGGCGGGCTTTCTGGGTTTGTGCATTTCTGCCGTCACTCCACGGTGATACCATTTCTCTCTAGGCCATTATCTAACAAGCAGAGTGACCGTGGGTCCATGAAGTTATTCCGACGAGAAAAAAAGCCGGAACAGACCAGTGCTGTTCCAGACGAAACGCCTGAATCGGTGGAGGTGTCGGCTGACACCAGTGCCGACACCGAGTCCAGCTTTTATAGCCGCTTGCGCCGCGGATTGAGTCGTACAGGGGATCAACTCGCCAGCGGCTTGGGCCGATTGTTACTTGGCGCCAAAGATATTGACGATGACTTGGTCGAGGAACTGGAAACCCAACTTTTGATGTCTGATTTGGGGGTTGAGGTCACTCGCCGCGTCATCTCAAATATTACCGAGCGCGTGGCACTGAAAGAGTTGAGCAGTGGCGAAGCCGTGATGGCAGCGACCAAAGACGTGCTTCGGCAAACGCTGGAGCCTTGTCAGCAACCCTTAACGATGGGACTCAACAACGGCCCTTTTGTCATTTTAGTGGTGGGGGTAAATGGCGTCGGTAAGACCACGACGATTGGCAAGCTAGCTCAACGTTACAAGCGCGAAGGTAAACAAGTCATGCTAGCAGCGGGTGATACCTTCCGCGCTGCGGCGGTTGAACAACTGCAGACCTGGGGCGAGCGCAATGACGTGCCTGTTATCGCGCAGCATACCGGTGCTGATAGTGCCTCGGTGTTGTTCGATGCCATTCAAGCAGCCAGTGCGCGCGGTGTGGATGTCTTAATTGCTGACACTGCCGGTCGGCTCCAGAACAAAAATCATTTGATGGATGAGCTGGCAAAAGTGGTTCGGGTCATGCGGAAATTTGACCCCACGGCACCCCATGAGACCCTGTTGGTACTCGATGCGGGTACCGGTCAAAACGCGGTCGCCCAAGCGGAAGAATTCGACCGCACTGTCGGAGTGACGGGTATCGCGGTTACCAAGCTTGATGGCACCGCCCGCGGTGGCGTGCTCTTTGCCATTGCCGAGAAAATGGCAAGGCCTATCCGTTTTATTGGTGTGGGTGAGGGGGTGGATGACCTACGGGAATTCCAAGCCGATGAGTTTATTGATGCCTTATTCGACCGGGATATGCTGAGTGATTGAATTCTCCCGGGTCAGCAAGCGTTTTGATCAGCACGAGGCGCTGCGGGATATTTCTTTGACCATCCCAGCCGGCGAGATGGTGTTTTTGACCGGACACTCCGGCGCGGGAAAGAGCACTTTGCTCCGCTTATTAATGCTTTTAGATCGCCCCAGTTCGGGAACCGTCAAGGTGGATGGCGAAGACTTGGCCGCCATTCCATCGCGGCGCATTGCGCGTTATCGCCGTAGTTTGGGCAGTATTTTCCAAGACCACCGATTGCTCACCGACCGCAACGTCTTTCACAACGTAGCCTTGCCGCTTGAGATCGCAGGCTTTCAACAGCGCGACATCGAAAGACGGGTGCGCGCTGCCCTCGATAAGGTGGGCTTACTCCACAAGGAGCGGGTTAATCCGGCGGTGTTGTCTGGCGGTGAGCAGCAGCGCGTGGGTATAGCTCGAGCAGTGGTAGCCCGACCACGTATGTTGCTGGCCGATGAGCCTACCGGGAATTTAGACCCTGAATTGTCCGCAGAGATCATGGCTTTGTTCGAGGCGTTTAATCGTGTCGGTGTGACGGTCATTATTGCCAGCCATGATCTCGCACTAATATCGCGCCTGCGGCACCCTATCTTGACGCTGAAGGAAGGACGTTTGGTACAAGCTGGAGGGTTGGTGCCATGACTCGGGGCGGTATTGGTGCGGCACCGCGAACGCCGTTGTCCGCCTGGTTGCATCACCATCGAGAATCGTCGCGACAAAGCGCCTACAAATTGTTCATTGAGCCACTGTCCACCCTAATAACGTTTCTTATGGTGGGGATTGCGTTGGCGCTGCCGGCTTCACTACTGCTCACCTTGGATAACTTGCATAACGTGGCCGGTACCGGCAGCACGGCGGCAAGATTTTCGCTGTTATTGACCGATGAAACCGATCAAGTAGGTGCTCAGGCAGTAGAGCAGGCCTTGCGCGAGCGTGAGGCTGTTGTGGCTGTTGAGCTCGTTACACGCGAACAGGCGCTCGCCAGTTTTATTAGTGCCACCGGCTTGGGTGCAGCGTTGGATTCGCTGAGCCAAAACCCACTGCCACACACCTTGCTGGTGAAACCTGACCCAAATATCACGGGGTCTGCGCTGGAGGCTCTAGCGACGGAATTACAAAACTTAGCGGCAGTTGATGAGCTGGTGTTCGATACCTTGTGGCAGTCGCGCCTTGAAGCAACGTTAGATTTTGGTCGGCGTCTAGCGTGGGGCTTAGGGATGCTCATGGCGATTGGCGCGGTGTTGGTGTTGGCAAATACTGTTCGTCTGGGCATTGAGTCCCGTCGCGATGAAATTATCGTGATCAAATTGATAGGCGGCGGTGACGCGTATGCGCGACGACCTTTCCTTTACACGGGCCTATGGTCAGGAGTGGGTGGCGGTATAACCGCCGTGTTACTGGTCTCGATGTTATTTCACTACGTGGCGCCCCCTGTTGAGTCCCTGTTAGCACTTTATGGCAATCCGTTTGAGCTTGAAGGATTGGGCTTTGGGCAGACAATGTCGTTGCTTGTTGCCGGAGCGGGTCTGGGTTTGGGTAGTGCGTGGCAGGCTGCAGGCCTGCACTTGCGTCACATGGAGCCGCGCTAGGCTGTTGAAATAGTGAACTTTTTGGGGGTTAGCACTCTCTAAAGCAGAGTGCTAAAATAGCGTCATGTGTAGGAGGAGCTTGCCATGATAGAGCCTTCAAAATCAGTCGCCGTCGGTAATGCCGCGGTGTTAAATATGGCCCCGGGAGCCAACCTTGCCGCCTACGTACAGGCGGTTGGTGCTATTCCGGTGCTGTCTGCTGAGCGCGAGCAGGAGCTTGCAAATAAGCTTTATTTTGACGAATGCGTTGACTCTGCGAGAGAGTTAGTACTCGCTCACTTGCGATTTGTTGTGCACATTGCCCGCAGTTATTCTGGCTACGGTCTGTCAGAAGCCGATCTGATTCAAGAGGGTAATGTCGGTCTGATGAAGGCCGTGAAACGCTTTGATCCGTCCAAGGGCGTGCGTCTGGTGTCGTTTGCCGTGCACTGGATCAAAGCAGAAATGCACGAGTTTATTCTGCGCAACTGGCGCATTGTGAAAGTGGCGACGACTAAAGCGCAGCGTAAGCTATTCTTTAACTTGCGCAGTGCCAAAAAGACGTTGGGCTGGTTGAGTGCTGAAGAGACCAAGGCGATTGCCGCGGATTTGGGTGTTGATGAGGCCGAAGTGCAGCGCATGGAAGGCCGTCTGGCCAGCCGTGATGTGGCGTTTGATTTGCCCGTCGATGCTGACGATGATGAAAGCTGGTCAGCTCCGCAGCATTATCTGGAAGATCTCTCCGCCGACCCCGCCATGGCAGTTGAGGCAGAGGATAGTCAGCGCGACAGCGAAGACCGCCTTCACAGCGCCATTGCCGCTCTGGATAGCCGCAGTCGGGACATTCTGGCGCGCCGCTGGCTGGCTGAGCAAAAAGCGACTTTGCACGAGCTGGCTGATGAGTATGAGGTTTCGGCTGAGCGTATTCGTCAGCTTGAAGCTAATGCCATGAAGAAGCTCAAGGCCGCCTTGGCCGCTTGAGCGTTATGCCCTCAACGCGTTGGCCGCTGGTGCTGTCGGCGTTACTGGGCATGACAGGTGTCATCGCGGGCGCTTTAGGCGCCCATGCTTTAGCCGGCATCCTCGGACCGACTCAAATTTCAACCTGGCAGACGGCTGCGTATTATCACGTCATCCATGCTGTGGCCCTGCTGGCATTGGCCATACCCCTGAGTTTGGGTCATGGATCCCGTGGCATGACTTTCTCCGTGATCGCTTTTGGCGCTGGAACGCTGCTGTTTTCGGGCAGTATTTATGTGCTATTGCTGACCGGTTTTAGTGCCTTAGGTCCGATAACACCCCTTGGCGGACTGTTATTGATGACGGGATGGTTGAATCTTGTGCGGGTGGCCTGGTTGGGCTACTCACGCACTTGAGGCTTGGCCAGAAAGCAACGAATTAAAAGTAAGACGTTTATGGAACCTATTCAACGACGAATTCGCAGCTTCGTCATGCGCGCTGGACGGATGACCGAGGGCCAACAGCGGGGTTGGGATGAAGGTTTTTCTCAATGGGGCCTGACGCTAGAACAGGGCCCGGTTGATTGGCACCATGTGTTTGGCCGCGAGGCCCGTCGTGTGCTTGAAATCGGTTTTGGTATGGGCGATTCCCTGGTCACCATGGCGGCGGCCCAGCCAGACGTCGATTTTATCGGTGTAGAGGTCCATAAGCCCGGCGTTGGCCGATTGCTGTCGCAAGTGCGGCAGCAGGGCCTAACCAATGTTCGCGTTTTTGCTGAGGACGCGGTAGAGGTGTTCGAGCGCTGTATCCCGGAGAGCAGTCTCGATGGCTTGCAGATATTCTTCCCCGACCCCTGGCATAAAAAACGCCACCACAAGCGCCGGCTTATTCAGCCCGATTTTGTGGCGATGGCGTCGCGTCGATTGGCACCTGGAGGCCTGTTCCATTTGGCGACCGATTGGGAGCCCTATGCTGAACACATGTTGGAGGTGATGGCTGATGAACCCTCGCTGGTCAATACAGCACCCTCGCGCGGGTTCAGCGAGCGCCCCGAATGGCGCCCGGAGACCAAGTTTGAGCGGCGTGGTGCGCGGCTTGGCCACGGGGTCTGGGATTTGCTCTACAGCAAGCCGTGACGGTGTGCCTTATAAAGTGACGGCGTGTCTTATAAAAAGCGCGCGACTAGGTCGTTGTGAAAACGCAGGCCTAGGGCAGTGGGGGCGATATGCTGCGAATTATGTATAAGCAAGCCTGCGACCACCGCTCGATCTAACTCCGTTTGAATCACCCTTAGGGAAAGCCCGGTTCGCTCATGGAAGAGAGACGCCGATACCCCCTCGCTCAAGCGAAGCGCATTGAGCATGAATTCACCCGCGAGGTCATCGTCCTTTACACGCGTTGTTTTCGGGCCTTGCTGGCTTGCGATATTGGCTATGTAGTCAGTGGGAATGCGTGAGCGCTGTGTACGGAATACGCCTGTGGATTGGGTGAGCTTGCCGTGGGCGCCTGCGCCAATACCTATATAGTCGCCGAACTGCCAGTAATTGAGGTTGTGTCGACAGTTATCGCCATTCGACTCCAGGCAGAGATTTCGTAGCGCCTAAATCCGTTGAGCTCTAGTAGTGATTCTCCCTGCTCTTGAATATCGGCGAGCGCATCTTCCACCGGCAGTGTCGGGGGCTTCGACCAAAAAGTGGTGTTGGGCTCTATAGTGAGCTGATACCACGACAGGTGTTCAACGCCTTGGGCTAGGGCCTGTTGTAGGTCGCGCACCGCTGATATCGGACTTTGCTGCGGTAGCCCGTGCATCAAATCAGCATTGACCCGCGGGAAGACTGCTAGCGCTGCATCCAGTGCGGCACGGGCTTGGTTGCCATTGTGTACGCGCCCTAACGCCTGTAATGCCGCGTCATCGAAAGACTGCACCCCTAAACTCAAGCGTGTTACGCCGGCTTGTAGATAGCCTTGAAAGCGGCTTTGATCAGCGCTGCCCGGATTGCTCTCCAATGTGATCTCGATGTCCTCGAGCATCGGGTACCGCGACGCAATGCCAGAGAGTAATTGTTCGATTGCCTTGGGCGAAAACAGGCTGGGGGTACCGCCACCAATGAAGACAGATTGTAGAGGTCTCCCCTCGGTCTTGTCCTGCTGTAGCTCAAGGTCTTTTAACAATGCTTCGATGTAGGCCGATTCCTGTGAGGCATCGAATTGTTCGTGGGAATTGAAGTCACAGTAAGGGCACTTGCGCTCACACCAAGGCAGGTGGACATAGAGTGACAGCGGTATGGAGGGAGCGTTAGAGTTCAAATTGCTCCCGAAGCTTCGCTACCGCTTTACCTCGGTGCCCGAGTCGCTGCTTTGTTGCAGCGTCTAATTCCGCTGCCGAGCAGTTTAATTCTGGCAGCCAAAAAATGGGATCATAACCAAAGCCTCCGCTACCTCGGGGCGCCAAAGCAATCTCGCCATACCATCGCCCCTCAGCCACCTTGGGCGCGGGATCGGACTCGTGACTAACGTAGACCAGTACGCACATGTACCACGCTTGCCTGCTAGAACCGGTAATGTCGGTCAGCTCGGTTAGTAATTTGTCGTTGTTAGCATTGTCGCCACCGCCGGAGTATCGCGCCGAGTGTATGCCTGGCGCGCCGTTCAATGCGGGCACTACCAAGCCGGAATCATCGGCCAGTGCGGCCAAGCCGGTTTGCTTTGCAGCATGGCGCGCCTTGATCAGCGCGTTCTCAAGAAAAGTGGAGGCGTCCTCGACAGCTTCAGTGATGGAAAATTGTGACTGCGGTATCAGCTCCAGGCCGCTATCGGCCAGCGCGGCTTGTAATTCCCGCAATTTACCGGCGTTACCGCTAGCCAGGACGACCTGTTGAGCTGCGGACCTCACTTATTACGGATCCTGTTTCCACAGCTGGGTTTTGAACTTGTAACGGTAGCCTTTGTCACTGCCAGCGGGCTTGAAATCAAATTCGAAAAAACGCCATTCGCGATCAATAAACTCAAAGGGCGCAATGTAATACGTTGCCCGCCCCTCACGGATTTCTTGTAGCGCCAGGGTTTGGCTTTGGATGAGATCCCAGGTTTGACCCGAGATCTCCATAGGCATACCTGCAATTTCTTCGGCATCAGCGTCGCGGACGGACAGGGTTAGCATGGCTTTATCATGACCGCGCACAATGCCGTAACGCGCGGCGATTTCAGCGCTCAGAAAGGTGGTGTAGACCACGCTGTGATGGAGCTCATATTGATCAAAGCGCTCCGATTGTTGCCCGTGCGTGTTAAGCGAGCATAGGGCAAGAAGCACCATGATGGCTTGAAGCAGTTGTTTCAGCATGTACGTCGACGAATCCGGAAGATGGCGGTAACGGCAAAGAGATTGGGGAAGAACTTCGCCAGCAGTGACCCAAAGAGCCCAGCGTCAATATCTCGATCGATGACTTCAATGCCGAGGTCTTTACACAGATTTTCAAAGTCTAGCACGGTGCAGAAATGGATATTGGGCGTATCAAACCAACTATAGGGCATGGCTTCAGAGACCGGCATTCGTCCAGTAAAACCCAGCTGTAACCGGCAGCGCCAATGCCCGAAGTTGGGAAAGGTCACGATGGCTTCATGGCCAATGCGCACCATATCTTGTAGCACAACATGCGGGCGTTGTAGCACTTGTAGGGCATGGGCCAAAACGACATGGTCATAACTGTTATCGGGAAAATTCGCCAAGCCGCGATCCATATCTTGCTGGATAACGTTAATACCCCTGCCGGCTACCTGAATCAGGTTCTGCGGGTCGAGTTCAATGCCCGTGACAAGCGCTCCCCGCTCGGTTTGAAGTTGTTGTAGGAATTCGCCATCGCCACAACCCAGATCTAGTACCCGCGCGCTTTCGCCTACCCACGCTTTAATTCTATTTAGGTCATAGCGCATCAGATTTTCACCTGTCGCATCCAGGCGTCAAATAGGCCTACATACACTGGGTCGTAAATTAAGAAGGCGTCATGCCCTGCATCGGTTTCGATATCGGCATAGGTAACCGCTTTGTCTGCTGTTAACAGCGCGTTGGTGATCTCCCTCGATCGGGCCGGTGAGAATCGCCAGTCACTGGAAAACGACATAATGAGAAACCGGCACTGACTCTTGCCCATGGCAGCAGCCAGATCACCGCCGGTATTTGCCGCTAAATCAAAATGGTCTAATGCACGGGTCATGAGCAAATAGGTATTAGCGTCAAAGCGCGTAGCAAAACGTGTGCCTTGGTAGCGTAAGTAGCTCTCCACCTCGAATACCGTATTGTCTTCGTTGGCACCGTCAATACTGGCATCACGGAGTTCTCGTCCGAACTTATCGCTCATTCCGTCTGCCGACATGTAGGTTAAATGACCCACCATGCGGGCCAATGCAATGCCATCGATAGGCGCGACATCCTCCGCTTGGTAGTGTCCAGCGTGCCATCGTTTATCACTGGTAATAGCGTGTCTCGCGATCTCATTAAATGCGATGTTTTGTGCGGTGAGTCTGGGAGCCGCCGCCAACGCTACACAATGCCGCACCCGATCGGGGAGGTCTATGGACCACTGCAGGGCCTGCATGCCACCAAGGCTGCCGCCGATGACAGCCGCCCAGGTATCGATACCCAAGCGGTCGGCGAGCAGTGCCTGTGTGACCACCCAGTCGCACACTTTGACCGAGGGGAAGTCTGGCCCCCACGGCTGTTGGTTGGCGGGGTTAATACTGGCGGGCCCAGTGCTGCCATCACAGCCACCCAAATTATTGAGGCAGACAACAAAAAACCGCGAGGTATCGATGGCCTTTCCAGTTCCAATTAATTGATCCCACCAGCCCGGCTTGCGATCGCTGACATGATGCCGGCCTGCTGCATGATGGTTGCCGCTTAAGGCATGACATATCAACACGGCATTGGTCTTTGCTGCATTGAGCTCCCCATAGGTTTCAACAACCAGCTCAAAGGCGGGAAGCACCGACCCGTCAGAGAGTGTCAGCGGCTCATTGAACTGCTCTACAAACGGCGTCACCAGCCCGATGTCGTTAGCGGCAACCATGACTTACATACCCACGATTAGACCGGGAGGAAGACCTACCGATATCGCCATGTGAAACAGGCTTTTCTGAAGCAGTTGGATCACGATGAAGATAGCAATGGGCGATAGGTCCAGAGGCCCAATATTGGGGATGATCGAGCGTACCGGCGCCATCACGGGCTCGGTGATTTGATAAAGCAAATACACCGCAGGACTGCGACTGTCGGGCGCCACCCAGCTGACCACAATCATTGCCAGTATCGCGAATAAATAGCTACTGACTAGGAGGCTTGCCACACCAATCAGTGACCAAATACCTAGGGTTAGGGGGTTAGGCGGTGCATAACCAGCGCTCAGTAATAACAGCGAGATGGCAATAGCTTGTACCAGCACCGCTAGAATGAATACCGAAAGGTCGAACCGTTTCCCCTTGGGAATCACACGTTGCAATACGCTCAAGGGCGGTCGCGTTATTTGTACGATCACCTGTGAGATGGGGTTGTAAAAGTCGGCCCGGGAAGCCTGCAAGATCCCCCTTAGTACCACGGCGATCAAGTACAGCGAGGTGACCGTATTGATCAAAAAACCGCTGATATCAGAGGCAAAGGTCATGGCGAATCCTGATCACCGGACAGTTCTTGTGAGCGCGTGAAGGCGGCGGCCATAGCCTGTTCGACTAAGTTATCCAGACCGCCACGGGCGAAGGCATTCAGTGCGCGCTCCGTGGTGCCACCTGGGCTGGTTACGTTGCGTCGTAAGGTCGCCACGGGTTGCTCTTGCTCTGCTGCCAGGCGTGCTGAGCCGAGTGCGGTCTGAAGGGTAAGCTGGTAGGCGTCATCCCAGGGTAGGCCCAGTTGCTCGCCAGCGCTGATCATGGCCTCCATAAAGGCGAAAAAATATGCCGGACCGCTGCCTGACAGTGCAGTAACGGCATCCAGAGCAGATTCCTTTTCGACCCAAAGCGTTGTACCAACAGCCGCCATAATGGCCTCGGCTTGCTGCTTCTGCTTATCAGATGCGCCGTCTGGCGCAAACAACGCAGCGGCGCCACAGCGAACTAGGGCCGGTGTGTTGGGCATGCAACGGATGATAGGTAAGCCGGAAACGTCCAGTCGTTCTTTCAAGGCGTTAACGGTAATCCCCGCGGCAATCGACATCACCACCGGCTTGTGGTTTAACGCCTTGCTCAGATCGTGGCAGACGTCGGCCATGACCTGTGGCTTAACGGCGAGAATCACAAAATCGGCATCGCTGACAACCGCTTGTGCGTCGGGCGATGTGTTTCCAATACCCATGGCGTTGACGGCCGCAAGTGCCTCGGGAAAGGGATCAGCCGCGGTTATTTGCTCAGGGGTAACACCCGTGTCCAGCAAGCCACCCATGATGGCCTTGGCCATATTGCCGGCCCCAATGAATGCGATGCGTTGCGGTAGCGCCGAAGTGGGCACATTGAGCTCCAAAGTTCTTGGGATTAATGCTCGAGATTATACCGCGGCAAGACCGCTAACGGTGGTCTCGCGGTTATCTGTCTAGTTTCTGGCGCCAAAAATGTCACTGCCGACGCGAATTAAAGTAGCCCCTTCGGCAATGGCTGCCTCTAAATCCCCCGACATTCCCATGGATAGTGTGTCCAGCTCAGGCAGCGTCGATTTTAATTGCAGCAGTAGCTCTCGCATGTCAGCGAATGCTTGACGCTGCTCCAAGGTGTTGTCGGTAGGCGCGGGAATTGCCATCAGTCCGCGTAAGCGTAGGCGAGGTAGCCCGGCAACCTCGCGTGCGAGCGCTGCTACTTGATCGGGCGGCAAGCCTGCTTTACTGGTCTCCTGAGAAATATTGACCTGTAAACAGACATTTAATGCCGGCATGTTTTCGGGACGCTGGTCGTTTAAGCGACGGGCAATCTTCAGCCGATCCACGGTGTGGACCCAGGACATTGCACCGGCAAGCCCCTGGGTTTTATTAGATTGCACGGGGCCAATGAAATGCCATTCCAGCCCTAAATCGGCCAAGGCCGTGGCTTTCTCGATGGCTTCCTGAGCGTAATTCTCACCGAAGGCTCGCTGGCCCTCAGCTATGGCCGCACGGATTAAGCTAATGGGTTTGGTTTTGCTAACGGCGACCAAGCCCACGCTATTTGGCGCGCGCCCAACTGCCTGCTCGGCTTTAGCTATCCGCAAGCGAAGCTTTTTTAAATTGTCGCTGACATTCACCTCTGACATAGTGCCATGATACGCCAGATGGCATAGTCTAGTGGCTATAAAGGAAGGGGTTGTTTATGGATATCACCGAACTACTCGCGTTTAGCGCCAAGCAAGGAGCCTCTGACCTACACCTGTCGGCGGGTTTGCCACCGATGATTCGTGTTGATGGCGACGTGCGGCGGATTAATGTGCCGGCGATGGATCAGTCTGAAGTCCACGACCTCATGTACGACATCATGAACGACCGTCAGCAGAAAGATTTCGAGGAATTTTTAGAGACGGATTTTTCATTTGAGGTACCGGGTGTTGCGCGTTTTAGGGTGAATGCTTTCAACCAAAATCGCGGTCCAGGTGCTGTGTTTCGTACCATTCCGTCGCAAGTATTGACCATGGAAGAGCTGGGAATGGGCCAGGTATTCAAAGACATTTCTTTGTTGGCCCGGGGCTTGGTTTTGGTAACAGGGCCGACCGGCTCAGGTAAATCGACAACACTGGCCGCAATGATTGATTACATCAACGACAATCGTTACGACCATATTCTCACCATTGAGGACCCCATAGAATTTGTTCATGAGTCGAAGCGATGTTTGGTTAACCAGCGTGAAGTCCATCGCGACACGTTGGGCTTTTCTGAAGCGCTACGCTCGGCTTTGAGGGAAGATCCGGACATCATCTTGGTGGGGGAATTACGCGATTTGGAAACCATTCGGTTAGCACTCACAGCGGCCGAGACCGGGCACTTGGTTTTCGGCACCCTACACACGACCTCGGCAGCAAAAACCATTGACCGGGTCATCGATGTGTTTCCCTCAGGGGAAAAATCTATGGTGCGCTCGATGCTGTCCGAATCCCTACAGGCTGTGGTCTCGCAGACATTGCTCAAGCGACGGGAAGGGGGGCGTGTTGCCGCCCATGAAATTATGCGCGGGACATCGGCGATTCGAAATCTGATTCGCGAGGACAAGGTGGCGCAAATGTACTCGGCGATTCAGACCGGCCAGTCGATTGGTATGCAGACGATGGATCAATGTCTGCAGTCATTGGTTGACAAGAAAATCGTCTCGTTGGAGGCGGCTCGTGAGAAGGCGCGTCACCCAGAGAATATTGGCTGATAGCGTGGTTCAGTTCTCACTGAGCCATGTCGATAAAATGATACAGGCAGCCTCAGCATCTACAGGTTGACTGACATAATCTGCCGAACCGCCGCGATCTCGGCGTTGGGTCTTGGCCTCCTGCGACGACAGGCGCTCATCGACTAGCGTTACTGATACGCCGAATCGCCCTTCGAGCCGGCGAGCGAAACGACGCGCATGTGAGGCTATATCACTGTCGCTACCGTCCATGTTGAGAGGTTCGCCCACCAGCAGTAAATCCGGTTGCCAGGTGTTAATGAGTTCCTCAACATCTGACCAATCCGGAACCCCGTCCTTGGCACGGATAACGGTGCAGGGTTCCGCGGTTTTGAGAACAGCATTGCCAACCGCAACACCGATATTGCGAAGCCCCCAATCAAAGGCAAGAATTCTACCGACAGCGATGTTCATGCGTGGCCTGCGGCACCTGACATTAGCGAAATATCAAATCCCATTAACTCGCCTGCCACGCGCATGCGGTCCTCGAGCGGCGTCTCGAACAAAATAGTGTGATTCGCCGTTACCGTCAGCCAACAATTTTCACTTAATTCAGCCTCAAGTTGGCCCGCTGCCCAGCCCGCATAACCTAGGGTGATAAGGTGTTGAGCATGACAGTGCCCTTCGCCAATCGCCTCTAAAATATCCCTTGAGGTGGTAAGCCAGATGTCGTTGGCTACGTGTTGACTGGATTCCCAAGGGCCTTGGCGGGTATGTAAGACGAAACCATGGTCCATTTTCACGGGGCCGCCTGCCAGTACAGGTGCCGGCGTGGCGCCGGGCCGCTTCTCAATATTGAGGTGCTCAAGAATCTCATCGAGTTCAATATCGAGAGGCTTATTAATGGCAACACCCATTGCCCCTGATTCCCCGTGCTCACAGATATACGTGATGCTGCCAGCAAAAAAGCCCTGATCTAAAGCCGGTGTTGCAACCAACAGGCGGCCCTTCAAGCAATCTGAAGGGCTGGCCATCGGCACAATCGCATGGGTATCAGAGACTGTCATTGTATCGAGCTTAGCGAGTTACTTCGAAATTGCCAGGTTCTCACAATATCGAGTCGCGCCGTTTGCTGGGCCAGCGCTTTAGAGAAAGGCGGGAAGGGCGCGGCTAATAACACGGTGTTCTGCGCCGCCTGATCGAGTTCGGGTTTACCTGAGGAACGTAAAATTCTGATTTGCTCAAGTTTGCCATCTGCCGCCACCGACACCAGCAATCTGACATCGGCATCGGCGCTGGGTGTCTTGCCGCGATAGAGCGCGTTACCCATTTGCTCAACCCGGGCCCGCCAGCGTGCTAAGTATTCAGCATCAAGGCTGCGCCGCGCGGCCACGGCGCCGGCAATAAACTCACTGTTAATGTCGCTGTCACTGATGGCAGCCATCAACTGCTCAATTTCATCAATCGCTTTGGCCAGTGCATCGGGGGTGGGCACGCGCCCCAGATCACTTGCGTCGCCGCCGGCCAATTCCTGTGTGACGGAAACGGTGGTTACCCATTGCACGGTATTTTCCGGCGCGCCGGTATCAATATCGCCGACTTGGTCAGCGGCCGCCAAATGCTTGGCTTCATCTGGCGCATCGTCAGATGGCGTAAGCGCAAAGGTTACGGCTACCGATTGGGTTGATATCTGCGACCAATCCACACTAAAGCCGAGGGCCAATAAAATGGCGCCATGAATAATCGCTGCGATGGCAAACGAGGGCGTAATGGGTTCGCGTAGCAGAGAGGTGTTCAAAGTGACTAGCCGTTTCCTTGGTGCATTTGTTGCTCGATGCAATCCATGAGCTGCTGGGCAATACCAAGATGTTGAGCGGCCTCAATTTCGCGCAAGCAGGTCGGGCTGGTGACGTTGATCTCGGTGAGATAGTCGCCAATGACGTCGAGGCCGACAAACCACAGACCGCGCTCTCGCAAGCTAGGCCCTACCTGCTGTGCTATCCAGCGATCACGCTCGGTGAGCGCTTGCACTCGGCCTGTCCCGCCCGCCGCTAGATTACCCCGGCTCTCTCCGGCAAGCGGCACGCGGGCTAGGCAGTAGGGCACGGGCTCGCCGTTGATCATTAGTATGCGTTTGTCGCCGTCAACGATCGCGGGCAGATAGACCTGTCCCATGATGGTGCGCTGACCTTGCTCTGTCAGTGTTTCCAGGATCACACTGAGATTGGGGTCATTGGCCGCGACACGAAAAATGGCACTCCCTCCCATGCCATCGAGGGGTTTGAACACGACATCACCGTGGGTCTGATGAAAAGACCGGAGCTTTTGCATATCCCGTGAAACAATTAATTGGGGGCAGCATTGGGGAAAGGCGGTGGCGAATAATTTTTCATTGCAGTCACGCAAACTAGCACAGCGGTTAACCACAACTGTACCTCGGCGCTCGGCATTTTCGAGCAAGTGGGTGGTATAGAAAAATTCCATGTCAAAGGGAGGGTCTTTGCGCATCAGCACCGCATTAAGCTCGGCCAGATCTCTCTCAACGGCATCGCCCAAGGTAAACCAGTCTGTGGAGTCTTCTCGGACCTCTAAAGGTCGCATCCGCGCCCAAGTCAGTCCATCTTTGATGAACAGGTCGTGTTGCTCCATGTACCAAAGCTGCCAACCGCGGTCTTGGGCTGCCCAAAGCAGACCTAGCGTTGTATCCTTTTTGTAGTTGATAGCCCCAATGGGGTCCATGACGACACCGATATTCACGGTCATAGGCAAAATCTTCAGCGATTGACGGGCGATTAGGTTAAGTGACGGTAAAGTAAGGGTGCGTCTGCTTTAGTGCAACCATTCATAGAGAATTGTCCATGGTAGAAATGCTCTTCGCCTGTGTGGCCACAGTGCTCATGCTGGCAACTTTCACGGGTTTGGTCAGGGCGCGAGCACTGGGTTGGGCGGTGCCTGTCTGGTTCGTGGTGTCGATTTTGGGCACCGAATTGGCGCCGCGGCTGTTACTGGTTCAGTTGGTATTGGCCGTTTGCGGCGTTTTCTTTTTAGATATCGATAGCGCAGCGTTTCAGTGGGGGCTTGCCTGTTTATTGTTAGCGTCCTTGGGGACGCTGGAATTGCTCCGTCGGCATCTCGAAGCAGGGGGGGAATTCGAGCGCGCGCTGAACACGGGTTTGGGTGCCGATTTTCACGAGCAGATCCCCGCTGACAGGCGCGCAACCTTGAGCCACCAGATTCGGGCCAAGGAGTGGTTGAGGCCGTTAAAGTTTGCTCGCGATGGGGTCAAGGTGGACAGGGACATTAGCTACGGCCCTGCGGGCAAGCGCAACCTACTCGACATCTATTCGCCCGTGACCGCGGGTGAGAAGCGCCCTGTCCTACTGCAAATTCATGGTGGCGCCTGGATTCTAGGCCACAAGGCGGAGCAGGCGTTGCCGCTGTTACATCACATGCCTTTGCGAGGTTGGGTGGTCGTATCTATAAATTATCGGCTTTCGCCTAGGGCCACGTTCCCCGATCACATCATTGATGTAAAGCGCGCCATTGCCTGGATTCGTGAGCACATTGTCGAGTGGGGTGGAGATCCAGACTTTATCGCCGTCACCGGCGGCTCCGCGGGTGGGCATCTAGCGGCGCTATCCGCGCTATCGGCAAATTATGCGCCCTGGCAGCCAGGTTTTGAGCATGCGGATACCTCATTACAAGCAGCGTTACCGCTTTATGGTGCCTACGACCTTTGTAACCGTTTTGCGATTCGACAAAACACGGGTATCGATGAGCCCGTTATGAAACGCGTCATGAAGGCAACCCAGGATGACGACCCCGACCTTTATGAACTGGCGTCACCGCTGTCATGGCTTAAGCCTGAGCAGCCGCCTTTTTTTGTGGTGCAAGGTCGCAACGACACGCTCATCTGGGTGGAAGAGGCGCGGCGGTTTGTCGCCGAGTTTTCCGAACACTCTGGCTCAAGCTTGGTTTATGCCGAACTGGAAGGCGCACAACACAGCTTCGATTGTTTCCATTCACCGCGCACCAGTCATTACTTAAATGCCGCGGCGGCCTGGCTTGAATGGGCACGTGCCAATCACGAGTTAAAAAGATGATCGATGCTTGGCTACAACATCCCACGTTACGGCATTCTGATGCATTAGCGTTACCGCCTGAGGTTCAAGCCGACTTTTTAGATGGCAATGCGCGGCGGGTTTTTAACCTCTAGCGTTTTGGGAGTTCGCTGCCTATAGATCGCCCCAACGAGCGCCGAGTATTGCCAGGGCCACCGCGGGCGCAGTCTCGGTGCGCAAGATGCGGGGTCCTAGTGTTAAAGCCTCGAACCCGTGCTCTTGGGCATGCGTCACCTCACCTTCAGTTAAGCCACCTTCAGGCCCAATTAGTAGGGCGATCGATTGCGGTCTAGGGTCAGTCGCGGTGGTGCTGGCATTAACACAGTGCAAAACAAACTTTCGGTCTGCTTCGATCTGCTCGGTCCACGTCTCAAGGCTCTGGGGCGTCGCGACTTGGGGCACAGCACTGCGGCCGCATTGTTCACAGGCGCTCACTACAATTTGTTGCCAGTGTTGCATACGTTTTTCTAGTCGATCCTGCGGTACTTTGTAGTCCACGCGTTCGCTATACAAAGGCTGGATGTGGGCAATACCCATTTCAGTGGCTTTTTGAATAGCCCAATCAAAGCGCTCGCCCTTGCTTAGACATAAACCTAGAACACTGCGAAGGGGTGATTCGGGTACGCTATCTATTTCACATTCGACGCGGACCAAAGCGCGACGTTTATCGGCCTCGAGTAATCGGCACTGCCAGTCGATTCCGGCGCCGTTGAACAGGACCAGTGCATCACCGGTCCGCGCTCTGAGCACGCGCACGAGATGATTAGCGGCGACAGCATCTAGGGTCACCTCGTCGCCACTAGTCAAGTCTTGTGGTGTGTAAAGTCTAATTACTCGCATACTGTGACTGTGGGTTGTGTCAGTGGACTTGTCCAGTACCACACGGGCTCAACTAAACGCTCAGGCGACGGATACTAGCCCCAGGTTGGCTGCGATCGTTCGTACCGGTTCAACTTGATTCATGGTGTAAAAATGAATGCCCGGTGCGCCGCTTTCCATGAGGGTGGCACAAAGCTGAGTAATGACGTCAATACCAAATTGCTTAATGCTGTCCTGATCATCGCCAAAACCGGCAATGCGCTGACGAATCCAACGCGGAATTTCGGCACCACAGGCGCCGGCAAAGCGCTCCAGGTTGGCAAACTGGGTAATCGGCATGATCCCCGGGTGAATCGGGTGCTCTATGCCTGCTTGTTGGCAGCGATCCAGAAAATAAAAGTAGGCCTCGACGTTAAAGAAAAACTGTGTGATCGCCTTGTTGGCGCCAGCATCGAATTTCTGCTTCAGGTAATAAATATCCTTGTCGTAACTCTTCGCTTGGGGATGAATTTCCGGATAGGCCGCCACGGCGATTTGGAAGTGATCCCCGGTGTGCTTACGCACAAATTCAACCAACTCGTTGGCATGCACTAACTGGCCGGTCCCCATTCCCGACGGTAGATCGCCTCGAAGTGCCACGAGGCGATTAATTCCCTGTTCTTGGTAGCGATGAAGCAACGCTAACATGGCGTCTTCACTGTCGGCACCAAAGCTCAGGTGCGGTGCAGCGTCGAAGCCCGCGTCTCGAATGGAAGTGACCGCACCAAAGGTATTGTCACGGGTCGAACCGCCGGCGCCATACGTAACCGAGCAATACTCGGGTTGCAGAGCCGCCAGAGCAGGTAAGGTTTCAGTTAATAATTTTTCCCGCCCGGCATCGGTCTTGGGCGGGAAAAATTCTAGGCTACAGGCTGCGTTGCTACTCACAGAGGGCTACCAATGGCCTCAGTATTTGTAGCTGTCGGGCTTATAGGGGCCTGACACATCAACGCCAATATAATCGGCCTGCTGATCGGTGAGGCGTGTCAGCACACCGCCGAAGCCCGCGACCATGAAGGCGGCCACTTGCTCATCTAAGTGCTTGGGCAGCACTTCCACGGTGACATTGGCCGCTTTCTGGTCGGCGGGCAAATTGGCGAAGCCTTTTTCAAAGACGTGAATCTGTGCCAAGACTTGGTTCGCAAAGGACCCATCCATAATCCGTGATGGGTGACCTGTGGCGTTACCCAAGTTAACCAAACGGCCCTCGGATAACAGCAACAGGTGGTTGTTGCTGCCGCGATCGCGATAGATTTTGTGTACCTGGGGTTTGATTTCTTCCCACTCCCAGTTATCGCGCATGTAAGCGGTGTCAATTTCGTTGTCGAAATGGCCAATGTTGCAAACCACCGCGCCCGACTTCAGCGCACGCAGCATGGCGGCGTTACAAACATTGACGTTACCTGTGGTGGTAACCAGCAAGTCAGTGGTCCCAAGTAGATCGGCATTGACTGAGTCGTCGCCGCTATTCACGCCGTCAATAAACGGTGGCACGACTTCGAATCCGTCCATGCAGGCCTGCATGGCGCAAATGGGATCTATTTCGGTAATGCGCACAATCATGCCTTCCTGACGTAAGGACTGTGCCGAGCCTTTGCCGACATCACCGTAGCCGATAACCAGCGCACGTTTCCCGGCCAACAAATGGTCCAGACCACGCTTGATGGCATCGTTTAGGCTGTGACGACAGCCATATTTGTTGTCATTCTTGGATTTAGTGACCGCATCGTTGACGTTGATGGCGGGCACCTTGAGCTCACCATCAGCGAGCATTTCGTAGAGGCGGTGAACACCCGTGGTGGTCTCCTCGGTGATGCCATGAATTTTCTCGAGCATGGCGGGGTACTGCTCATGCAGCATGGCAGTGAGGTCGCCGCCATCGTCCAGCACCATGTTGGCATCCCAGGGTTGGCCGTCTTTCAGAATGGTTTGCTCGATACACCACTCGTACTCTTCTTCGGTTTCGCCTTTCCAAGCAAACACCGGCACACCGGCAGCAGCGATAGCTGCGGCGGCGTGGTCTTGGGTGGAGAAGATGTTGCAAGAAGACCAGCGAACCTCGGCACCGAGTGCCACCAGCGTTTCAATTAACACACCGGTCTGAATGGTCATGTGAATACAGCCCAATATGCGCGCACCGGCGAGAGGCTGTTGGTCGCGATAGTGTTCTCTAAGTGCCATCAGGGCGGGCATTTCAGACTCGGCGATATCCAGCTCGCGGCGGCCCCACTGGGCGAGGTTGATGTCGGCGACTTTGTAATCGGTGAACTGGTTCAAATCTACAGCTGTAGTCATGGTCATAGTCCTTGTGCGGTTAAGCAGTCGTTGTAGTGAATAGAGTGGGTCTTAGAGTGCAGCCTTGAGGGCATCGACGCGGTCGGTACGCTCCCAAGGCAAGTCGATATCGGTGCGACCGAAATGCCCATAGCTCGCCGTTGCGCGATAAATGGGACGTTTCAGGTCTAACATCTCAATAATGCCTTTGGGCCGTAGATCGAACAGGTCGCGGACTAATTCGATGATCCGCGCATCGTCGATGGTCCCCGTGCCGAAGGTGTTAATTGAGATAGAGGTGGGTTCAGCCACGCCAATGGCGTAGGACACCTGAATTTCACAGCGAGCGGCCAAACCGGCTGCGACAATATTTTTGGCCACATAGCGTGCGGCATAGGCCGCCGATCGGTCAACTTTGGATGGGTCTTTGCCAGAGAAGGCGCCGCCGCCGTGTCGCGCCATACCGCCGTAGGTGTCGACGATGATTTTGCGTCCAGTGAGACCACAGTCTCCGACGGGTCCACCAATGATGAACTGGCCGGTGGGGTTTATGTGATAGCGAGTGTTGGCATGCAGCCAGGCCTCGGGCAGCACCGGCTTAATAATGGACTCCATGACGGCTTCGTGAATCTCCGACTGCGAGACTTCTGGGCCGTGTTGGGTGGAGAGCACCACTGCATCGACACTGGCCGGTGCACCGTCGCTGCCATAACTCAACGTCACTTGGCTTTTGGCGTCGGGGCGTAACCAGGGTAGCGCGCCGGATTTGCGTAGCTCCGCCTGCTTCTCAACCAAGCGGTGGGCATAAAAAATGGGTGCGGGCATGAGCGCCTCGGTCTCGTTGCTGGCGTAACCGAACATCAAGCCCTGGTCCCCGGCACCTTGCTCTTTCTCTTCGCCTTCATCGACACCCATGGCAATGTCATGGGATTGTTTACCGATGGCGTTAAGTACCGCGCAGACCTTGCCGTCGAAACCCACTTCCGAGTTGTCGTAGCCGATCGAGCAGACCACGTCGCGCACGATGTCTTCAAGCTCAATATGGCTGCTGGTGGTCACTTCGCCGGCCACCACGACCATGCCGGTTTTGACCATAGTCTCTACTGCTACACGGCCGTGGGGGTCCTCGGCCAAGATCGCATCGAGGATGGCGTCTGACACCTGATCTGCCATCTTGTCGGGATGCCCTTCTGACACCGATTCTGAGGTAAAAAGCGAGTACTCACTCATGTTACATGATCCTATCTAATTTAATCTTTTGAATAAGCGCACTTGGATTTGGAAACCGTTACGCTGGGTAATAAAGACTTCGGCGGTGGGGGTGAGTTGGGCTGCTCGTGCCCAATCAGTTAGCTGGTCGGGCTCAAAACCCAGCCAGAGGTCGCCGCAATGCTCCCGAGCCCAGGCCTGGTCATGGGCGCATAATTCCGAGACCACCAGTGCACCACCCAGCGTCAGTAAGCCGGCAATGTCTTGCATGACTTGCTCGGGATTCGGCGTGTGATGCAGCACCATGTTGGCGACCGCAATGTCAAACCGTGCGGGCTCGCTATTCAGGTCTGCGGGCGTCCCCAAACGGAAATCGATGTCCCGTGAGCGCGCGCAATGAGCCTGGGCTGTCTGCAGCATGACTTCAGAGTTATCTAGCGCGGTCACTTTATGGGCGCGCTTGGCCAGCTCGGGTAGTAGGCTGCCGTCACCGGGGCCAATCTCTAGAATACGCTTTTGACTGAGTTCACCGCAGCGCTCCAACAAGTGCAGGGTCCCCTGGCTGTAGTCTTGCCAAGAGGCAATCAACTCGCGTTGTTCTTGAAAACGGTCACTGTTGTCGAGGAAAAAGTCGACCGAGTTGCGCTCACGTTGGGACTGAACCCGGGCCAGCCCCGCGCTAATGTCTTCGCCCAATAGTTCGGCATCAATTGCCTGAAATACGGCATCAATCAGGGCGCTGTGATCGCCTGATGCCAGTTGCCGTCGGTAAAAAACCGCAGTCCCCTCGCGCCGACGCACCACCAGATTGGCCTGCACGAGCACTTTGAGATGATGACTTAGGGCACTTTGCCGAAGTTGGAACACCTCACAGAGCTCCGAAACACTTAACGAATCGCCTCTGAGTAATCGCAAAACTTGGACACGCAGTGGATCCCCCAAGGCTTTGAATACGCTGGGTAGCGCCACGGCGTCGCTTACGTCAATGAGATCGCTGGCCGAGATTTGGCGGGGTGCTTGTGCTGTCATGGCGCGCAATCTATCAGGGCCAAAAGCTTTTATCAAAATTTTTTGATAAAAGCTTTTGGGCAAAACGATGCCCGGATTGTGCTGTTCAAGCCCACGCGGTCATGCACCGCGGGTATACTCGTTGCTTTGCTGAATATGGTGGGAATGCGGGTGGATCAACAGGCTATGAAAGAACAGGTAGCTGAGGCGGCTATTGCTCGCATTGCTGCCTTGGACGCGGATCAATTGGTACTTGGTATTGGTACCGGCAGTACCGCCGAGTGCTTTATCCGGCGCTTACCTGAGCTCTCGGCCCGCATTGATACCACCGTTTCCAGTTCGGAACGTTCAGAGGCATTGCTGCGTGAGCTGGGTCTGCCCGTTTCTGATTTGAACAGTGCGGGACCGCTTGATGCTTATATTGACGGTGCTGATGAAGCCAATGAGGCTTTGCAGTTGATCAAAGGGGGCGGTGCAGCGCTCACGCGAGAGAAGATTGTGGCGGCGGCCTCGGGTTTTTTTCTGTGTATTGCCGATGAGAGCAAGCTGGTGGCTACACTGGGTGCGTTCCCGCTGCCGGTGGAGGTTATTCCAATGGCGCGCAGCTACGTAGCCAGGGAGCTGGTGGCGTTGGGCGGCCAACCGGTCTGGCGTGAGGGTGTCACGACCGACAACGGCAACGTCATTTTGGATGTACACGGGCTCAGCATTAGCGAGCCGTTAAAGCTGGAACAAAAGATAAATGGCATTGTGGGTGTGGTGTGTAGCGGTTTGTTCGCCCACCGCCCGGCGGATTTATTGATGCTGGGCACCCCCAACGGCGTAAAAACGCTATCGGCAGTCTGAGTGCGCCGTGGCGCTCCTACCTGTTGAACGCGAATTAAAATCAGGCGTCGAAGACTTTACCCGGATTAAGAATATTATCGGGGTCTAACGAGCGCTTAATGGCGCGCATAATCTCAATTTCCTCGATGCTTCGGGTAATGCCCAAATAAGGTTTCTTCAAGAGCCCAATCCCGTGCTCCGCCGAAATGGACCCCCCCAGTTTGGCCACCTCGGCGAAGATTTCATCATTAACATCGGCACACCGCGCCTGAAATGCAGCAATGTCCTCGCCCTCGGGCTTCAAGATGTTGAGGTGCAAATTGCCGTCGCCAATGTGTCCGTACCAAATCACTTCTAAATCCGGATAGCGTTTCGCAACCACCGACTCGATAGCGTCTAAGAAGTCAGGTACCTGGGCTACCGTGGTGGATAAATCATTTTTGTAAGGGAACCACTGGGCGATAGTTTCCGAAATATCTTCGCGCAAGCGCCAAAGGTTGCGGTATTGGCTCAGACTTTGACTGATAACGGCATCTACCACACTGTGCCGCTCCATGCTCTGTGCCAGCGCGCTTTCTAATCGATCCTCGCTGTCGGCATCTCCGCGATCAAACTCGAGCAAGACGTAAAAGGGTGTTACGGCATTGAACGGACGCTGCAGCCCGCGATGATTAACAACTTTGTCCAGTGCCAGTTCACTAAAGAACTCAAAGGCCATTAACTCAAGGGCGTCCTGAAACGTTCGAAGCACGGCCATGACGGCTTGCATTGACGGTAGTCCCATGACCACCACCGCGGGGTCTTTAGGTGGCGAGGTCAATCTAAGTGTGGCCTCAGTGATTACTCCCAAAGTGCCCTCTGAGCCTATCATCAGGTGCCGAAGATCCACGCCGCTGTTGTTTTTAATAAGCCCACGATTGAGCGCCAAAATATCACCCGCGCCGGTAACAGCGGTCATACCCGTGACCCAGTCCCGGGTCATACCGTAGCGAATGACACGGATGCCGCCGGCGTTGGTAGCGATGTTGCCACCGATCTGACTAGAGCCGCTGGAGGCAAAATCGACTGGGTAAAACAGACCACTCTCGACGGCGGCGCGCTGAATATCCGCTGTTATCGCACCCGCTTGGCAGTGCAAGCTGCGACCCACAGCATCCACCCCCAGGATCTTATTCATACGCTCCAAGGAGAGCACCCATTCACCGTTAGTTGCCATGGCACCACCAGACAGTCCGGTACGGCCGCCCGAGGGCACTATTGGGATGCCTGCTACGCGCGCTGCCGAAACAATAGCCTGCACCTCTTCGGTTGACTCGGGGAGTAACACGGCGCTGGGGGCTGGCTCAGCAAAGCGGGTCCAATCCTTGCCATAATGAGCCAGCGCCGAGGGTTCGGTTAGCAACCGATGTTCACCGAGAAGATTGCCAAGGTCTTGCAGGGGGTCCGGGGTCATGGAGACAGAGGGCCTATCTAGAAAATAGTTAGCTTGAGGGACAGCAGCTAGATGAAGCTCGGACACCACCCACTGCCCTGCCGCCCATTATTATGCGTTGTCTTTGTGCTTGGTGACAGGCCGTCGATCAGCGCAGTTTGCTTGCTACTATTGTGGGCGATCAAAGTGGCGCATGCACTAATTCAAGCTAGCGGCATGATAATCCTTGAGCTTAACAGCAGGGCTCGGTTACTTTGCCACAAACCATCTATGTGGGAGAGGGACTATGTCGAGAAGTATTGCGACGGCGCAACGGTGGAGAGCCCCAGCAAGACGGTGGGCAGCGAGGCTGTGGGTAGCGAGACTGTGGATGGCAGCGCTATGCCTGAGTGGCACAGCCGTTATGAGCTGGGCGCAGCCGCCAAATGCCGAACGCTTCGATGGGCTCACCGTGGAAATGTCTGCCGAGGAACGACAGGCGGCCGGTATCTATCAACTCAATGAAGCGCAGCTTAACTTTTTGAATGGTTGGCTCCGCAGTCGTTTTAACCAGATAGAGCAAGACGTAGCCGCTGAAACGCAGGAGGCCGAAGCGCTCGAGCGTGAGGCGGAGATTCAGCGGCGTGTGGCCGCCGAGGTGGCTGAAGTGCGTGAGCAGGTCAGAGATGAAGTACGCGACGAAGTTCGCGTTGCGATGAAGGAGGAAGACGCCTCCCAAGAGCGTCAAGAACCGTTTGAGGCGAACATCACCGGTAGTTTCACGGGCTGGAGTGGTAGGACGGTATTTCCTCTAGATAATGGTCAAGTATGGCGGCAGCGGCATGGCTCGAGTTATCGCCATCTGCGGGAGGACAGCCGTGTGCGTTTCGATACCAATATTTTTGGTATGTGGGAAATGAAAGTGATTTCCAGCGGCAGAACAGTGCCGGTTAAACGCATCGATTGACGGCTTAAACACACAAAAAAACCGACCGTGCTGGTGGTATTGTAAAAACTCCACTGCCTTTTGTGTTGTCGTGAAAAAGTCCCAAAAACTCGCCGTGAATTTGTCACAAAGCAGTATCTGCCCCTAGATACTTTGTACTGACATTTGATTAACCTCGACTTTCTCGTGGGGGCTAGTTCCCTTGGCCTCGCGCGTGAGCACTCAAAACTCAAACATAATGAGGTAGCACATGAAGCCACTTTATAAGCAACGCCTAAGCTTAGCCGTTATGGCGGCGCTGGGTACAACATTGCCCAGCGGCTATGCCTTAGCGCAAGACGACGCCGGTGCCGACGAAACAGTTGAAGAGATCCTGGTAACGGGTACCCGTATTAAAACCGAAGACGGTTTTGGTGCTACCAGCCCGGTTACCGTGGTAACCGCTGACAACATCGCGAACCTAGGTTTCGTTAACATTGAGCAAGTACTGAACAGCTTGCCTTCTATTGAGACCAGCCAGAACGCGAATATCTCCAACGGCTCTACTGGTACGGCGTCTGTTGACCTGCGTGGCATAGGTACCAACCGAACCTTGGTGCTGGTAAACGGCCGTCGTATGACTGCCGGTGGTGCAGAAACCCAGGCGCCCGATATTTCGCAAATCCCCACCATTGCACTCGAGCGCGTTGACGTTCTGACCGGTGGTGCATCAGCCACCTACGGTGCTGACGCGGTAGCGGGTGTTGTGAACTTTGTTACTCGCCGAATGAACGGTATTGAAATCCGTGCAGGTTGGAGTGGCTATCGCCACGATAACGACAATGGCTATATACAAGATCTGTTGGGTAGCCGAAACTTTGATTTCCCCGATGGCACTGAAGGCCCCGACGGCGAAAACAACCAGATTGATATTGCCATTGGTTCGGATTTTGCAGACGGCAAAGGTAATGCCACGGTTTACGCTACGTGGCGTGAGCAAGATGAACTGCGTCAAGAGGCACGGGATTATTCTGCAGGCGCGTTAAACTCTGGCGGTACGGGCGTGGGTGGTTCGGCTAATGCAATCGTACCTAACTACTTCTTGGCGCCAATCACCGCCGATGGTGCGGGTCCTGGCGGCTATGATTATGCGCAGGAAGCGTTTGTGAGTTTGAACTCATCGGGCGGCTTCACTCCCTATGACGGCACAAACATTTATAACTACGCGCCGATTAACCATTTCTTGCGTCCGCTAACATCATGGTCGGCCGGTGCTTTTGTTGATTATGAAATCAATGAGCACTTCACGCCCTATCTTGAGTTTATGTATAACAGCTCACAAACGCGTGCGCAGATTGCGGAATCGGGAACGTTCTTTGCCGAAGCTTATTTCTTGGGCCTAGAAGATTTCCCCGATGCTTTCGCGGCCTCTATTGCAGCGCTCTACCCCGATCGCGAGAGTGATGACTTCGGTATTTATGTTGGTAAGCGTAACGTTGAGGGTGGTCCCCGCTCTAACAACTTCTCTAACGACGGTTTCCGAATGGTTGTTGGTAGTAGGGGTGAGATCAATGACCAGTGGTCATATGATGTCAGTTATTTGTACGCGCAAACACGGCAAAACTCGACCTACATCAACGACTTCTTCGCACCCAACATTACGGCAGTATTGAATGCGGACGCTTGTGACAACGGTTGTCCCGGGTACTCTGTATTCACCCCCAATGGTGTTACCTCGGCGCAGGCAAATGGCTTGACCGGTACCGGTATGCTCTCTGCTCAGAGCAGTACTGAAGTCATCAACGGCTACGTCACTGGCGAACTGTTCTCTATCGGTGACGCTGATCCCATCCAGATCGTTGTCGGTTACGAATGGCGCGGTGAAGACTTCGACCGTACTTCTGACACCGTCTTCGCAGAGGGTCAGCTGTTAGGCCAGGGTGGTCCCACACCTTCGCTGCGTGGTGGATTCAGTGTGTCTGAATTCTTCATGGAGGCGAACGTGCCCCTAATGGACAGCTTGGTTGCTGACGTGGCCTATCGTTACTCCAACTACAGCACCGTAGGTGGCCAGGATACCTACCGATTTGGTGTCGACTACCAGCCTATCGACTTGGTTCGTGTACGTGCGGGTTACAACCGCGCGGTGCGTGCTCCTAACGTCTCTGAGCTTTACTCGGTAAACAATCTTGGACTGTGGGGCGGTGTCGACCCCTGTGCAACGGCGAGTCCCGAATATTCGCCTGAGCAGTGTGCCAAGACCGGTGTAACCGCGGCGCAATACGGCTCCATCGTTGCAAGCCCCGCTAACCAATACAATCAAATCACCGGCGGTAACATCAACCTCGACGTGGAAGAAGCCGACACCATTACGGTGGGCGTCGTGGTAACACCCAGTGACAATCTCACCGTGTCTGTGGACTACTGGAATATCGAGATTGAAAACACCATTGCAACGGTAGGTGCTGAAAACATCATTCGCCAATGTGCAGAGAACAACAATCTGTGTAACTCGATTAACCGTTCGGGGTCGGGCTCATTGTGGCAGGGTGAAACGGGTTATGTATTCAATGGTCTGCAGAACATTGGTACGGGCACCACTACCGGTATTGACGTCGCTGCATCCTGGATGATGGATGTCATGGGCGGTACCTTCGACGTTAAGTTGGCAGGTACTTACCTCACAGATTGGGAAATTGAAATCCTGCCCGGTGAGGCTTATGACTGCGTGGGTCTAATCAGCACTCGCTGTTATCCCAAGCCTGAGTGGCGTCATACGCTGACTGCAACCTATGACAGCAACGAGTGGTGGGCCGTTACCGCGCGCTGGCGTTACTTTGGTGGTGTCGACTACGATGGTGGCTTAACTGGAGGCCAGTCAGAGGGTGCCGACAAGATTGCTCAGGACAACTTAAGTGATGGAGAGAGCTACCTCGATCTGAACGCCACTCTCCGCTTCTTGGGTGACTCCGAGCTGTTGGTAGGCGTGAACAACGTTCTGGATGAAGAGCCGCCGCTGGTGGGTGGTACGCTGTCTTCGAACGCGAACGCCATCGCGGGTTTCTATGACACTTTGGGTCAGTACCTGTTTGCTCAGGTGACTTTCCGCTTCTAAGCGGTTGCACCGAGCAGCAGATGCTGCGTAAATCAAAAGCGGGCTTAGGCCCGCTTTTTTTTGGTCTGGCAGATGCCCATGAAGACAACCCAGCAACAACTGGCACACTGGCGGCAAATCGCGAAGTCAGAGCCCGCTAACCCCGTTGCGCATTTCAATTGCGCTTGGTGGGCGAGCAAGGCAGGCGATTTTGATGCCGCCATTGCAGGCTATGAGCAGGCCATTGCGTTACAACTCCCTGATCCCGAGGAGGCCATGACCAATTTGGCCTCGGTTTACTCGGAGCGCCTTGGTGATCCCGGGCGGGCGTTGGCCTGGCTTGAGCGTGCACTTGAGAGAAAGCCAGATTATTTTCCGGCGGTATTTAATCGCGCTCACCTTGCTGAGCAAGTGGGCGATCGTTCGACGGCGATCGCTTATTTTCAGCAAGCGCGGCAATTGGATCCAGAAAACGCAGCCAGTCTGGCGCGACTTGCCGAGGCCTGGGGCGCAACGGATATCCCTGAAGCTGTGCTGAACGAATTGCGTGTTGGCGCTGACCAAGCTGATCCGGACATCCTGCTGGCGTTAGCGCGCATCGAAGAGCAGCGGGGTCGTTACGGTGCCGCCTGGCAAGCGCTGCTGGCGGCTAATCATGCGGATGCAACCGGGCGACCCGCATGGCCCGCAAGCCGCTATCTCACGCATCTTGAGTCCCTCACAGCACCCACATTGGATCAAACGCCGACGGTCTGCGCAGACCCCCGAGGCCCCGTCTTCATTGTGGGGATGTTCCGTACGGGCTCGACCCTATTAGAGCAATTATTGGCGGCGCATCCGTCGTTTATGCCTTTGGGTGAGTCGGAGTTTTGGCCGCGGGAAATTGCCGCATTGGGGGGTGGTATGTTGTTACCCCCTGCTACGCCGGAAAGCGGCGTCAGGTCCGCACTGGCGACCGCCTTTGATCAGCATTGCCGTGCGCGCGCGGGTCAGGCGTCCAATCGCGTCACCGACAAGCGACCCGATAATCTGTACCACCTTGGGTTAATCGCATCGGTTTTGCCCAACGCGCGTTTCGTGATCACCGAGCGCGATTGGCGAGATACGTTGCTCTCTGTATTGGGTACCCGCTTGCACCCTCAGCACGGCTACGCCACGCACATTCCGGCTATTCGTGAGCAGCTCAGAGTCTGCGCCGATCTTGCCGATCGATGGCAGAGACATATGCCTGAGCGGGTGTACCGATTTCGCTACGAGGCGTTGCTGGCTGCTCCAGAGCAGACTTTGCGCCAATTGTTGTCATGGCTTCATGAGCCCTGGGACCCAGCCTGCCTCGAATTTCATCAATTAACCAATTCGGTTCGCACCGCCAGTGTGTGGCAGGTACGCGTGCCGCTACAAGCTGATCGCGCCCAGCGCTGGCCGGCATTTCAGCGGCAGATGGCCGCTGCGCTGGATGTCTCGGTAAGCGAACTCAGCGCCGCTGATCCCTATCAGCCTTAAACCGTTTTCTGGCGTGGCCTTGTAGACTTTTATTTCGCGGCGTTGCGGGTGGCTGGCGAAGGTCTTTCCAGGTTTTGATGACGACTGGCTTCAGCGCCAACGGCTGGCGCTGAAAGGGTGGAAGTCTTGAGTTAGTGTGGGCCTCAGAGATTGCCGGCGCTGTAGGCTTCCTGAATGTCAGCGAGTGACAGCGGTTTGAGCTTCGAAGCGTTGCCTGCTGTACCGAAGGCTTCATAGCGCGCGATACAGATGTCCTTCATGGCCGTTAGGCTCTCGGCTAAATACTTTCGTGGGTCGAATTCCGACGGGTTTTGAGCCAGGAATCGACGAATGGCACCGGTTGAAGCCAGGCGCAAATCGGTGTCGATATTGACCTTGCGCACACCGTGCTTAATGCCTTCCACCACCTGCTCAACGGGCACTCCGTAGGTTTCCGGTATCTCGCCGCCAAATTCATTAATAATGGCCAGCCAGTCTTGAGGGACAGCAGAAGACCCGTGCATCACCAAGTGGGTTTTGGGTATCCGCGCATGAATTTCTTTGATTCGATCGATGGCTAAGATGTCACCCGTGGGCGGGCGGGTGAATTTATACGCGCCATGGCTGGTACCGCAGGCAATCGCCAGCGCATCAACGCCGGTGTCAGCGACAAATTTTGCCGCTTCTTCGGGGTCGGTCAGCATCTGATCGTGGGTTAATTTACCCGCTGCACCAATGCCATCTTCCTCACCGGCTTCACCGGTTTCAAGCGAGCCAAGGCAACCAATCTCTCCCTCTACTGAAACGCCACAGGCGTGGGCCATGTCGACCACGGTACGGGTTACCTTCGCGTTGTAGTCATAATCCATGGGGGTTTTGCCGTCCTCACCGAGGGAGCCATCCATCATCACCGAGCTAAAACCCAGTTGAATGGAGCGTTGGCAGACGGCGGCGGAGGTACCGTGATCTTGGTGGACACAAACGGGGATGTCGGGGAATTCATCCATGGCAGCGGCCATCATGGCCCGCAGAAAAGGTGCGCCTGCATATTTTCTCGCGCCGGCACTGGCTTGCATGATGACGGGTGAATCAGTGGCCGCCGCGGCCTCCATGATGGCGCGGGTTTGCTCAAGATTATTGACGTTAAAAGCGGGCACGCCGTATTGGTATTCGGCGGCGTGGTCGAGTAATTGGCGAAGACTGATTAGGGCCATGGGATTTTCTCTCTTGCAGAGTTTCTAGGAAAACAAAGCTATCAAATTTTGGGGTTTAGTTAAGGGCGCGTTCTTTTAATACCGCTACGGCAGGTAAGGTTTTACCCTCCACGTATTCGAGAAACGCGCCACCGCCGGTTGAGATATAGGACACATCATCGGCGATATTAAAACGATCAATCGCGGCGAGGGTGTCACCACCGCCGGCGACAGAAAAAGCGTTGCTCGTGGCGACAGCATCGGCAATAGCTCGGGTGCCACCGGCAAAGGCATCAAACTCGAATACGCCAACAGGGCCATTCCACAAAATAGTGCCCGCTTGGGCTAATTTTTCGGCAATAACCGCTGCTGACTGCGGACCGATATCCAAAATCATGTCGGATGCCTCGACCTCGGCAGCCAGTTTTACGGTGGCGGTGGCGGATTCGCTGAATTCACTGGCGACCACGACATCAATTGGCAGAGGGATTTGTGTTTGATCCATCAGTCGCCGCGCGGTGTCGACTAAGTCGTGTTCACACAATGATTTGCCAACGGGGTATCCCGCTGCGGCGAGGAAGGTATTGGCGATACCGCCGCCCACAACAAGGCTGTCACAAAGCTCGGCCAGCTGTTCCAGTACGTCGAGTTTGGTTGACACTTTAGAGCCACCGACAATCGCCAAGAGTGGTCGTGCGGGATCGGCGAGAACACGATCGAGGGCATCGATTTCGGCTGCCAAGAGTGGCCCCGCACAGGCTTCTGGTGCGAAACGGGCAACGCCATGGGTCGACGCTTGAGCACGGTGAGCGGTACCGAAAGCGTCCATCACAAAGACGTCGCAGAGCGCGGCGTACTGTTTCGCTAAGGCGTCATCATTGCCTTTCTCGCCGACGTTAAAGCGCACATTTTCTAGCAACACCACTTCGCCGGAAGCGGGACAGGCAGATTGCCAGTCGCTGACCAGGGGGACGTCACGACCTAGCAGCTGGCTCAAGCGAGTCGCTACCGGCGCCATCGCAAAGCGATCGTCGTATTCGCCTTCAGTCGGTCGACCCAAATGCGACATGAGTATGACGGCGGCGCCGGCTTGTAATGCCTTTTCAATACTGGGCAGGGCAGCTCGTAAGCGGGCATCGCTGGTGACCTCACCGGCATCAATTGGGACGTTTAAGTCCTCGCGCATTAACACACGCTTGCCATGCAGACTGAGTTCAGACATCAACTTCATGGTGGTCTCCACAATCACACCGTTTTAAGGAATTAGGATGGCTTCTGGGCTAATCGACTGAGTTGCTGTGCAATGTCGAGTAGCCGATTGGCATAGGCCCATTCATTGTCGAACCAGACCAATACTTTGAGAAGGTGCTGGCCACTGACTTGGGTTTGGCTGGCGTCGACAACACCCGAGCACATTTCGCCGTTGAAGTCGCAGGAAGCCAGCGGTTCAGTGGTGTAACCCAAAATACCACTCAAGGCACCGCTGGCTGCTTCGGCTAAGGCGTCGTTAACCGCCGCTGCTGTTGCGGGGTGACGAGTCTGCACCGTCACGTCCATTGCCGATACATTAAGCGTGGGGACACGCAAAGCGTGCGCAGTAAGCTTGCCTTCGAGTTCGGGCAAGATGCGGGGTACGCCGACGGCTAGCCCGGTCTCGACCGGAATAATGGAATGAAAGGCCGCCCGCGTTTTGCGCAAATCGGTGTGGTGATAGGCATCCAACACAGGCTGATCATTCATGGCCGAGTGCACCGTGGTGACGGTGCCCGCCTCAATGCCAAAGGTTTTATGCAGTACATCCAATACGGGACAAAGGGCATTGGTAGTACAGGATCCAGCCGACACGATTTCATGACCAGGACGCAGCACATTGTGATTGACGCCCCAGACGATGGTGGCATCTACCGAGGGCTCCCCCGGTTGTGATAACAGCACTTTCGAGGCGCCGCTCTCGAGGTGTTGCTGGGCGGTGGCTCGGTCGGCAAAGGCGCCTGTGCATTCAAGGACTAGGTCGATGGCAAGCTCTCGCCACGGTAACGCGCTGATACTGGCTTCTGACAATAAGCGTGTGGAGTTGTCGTTGATCAGTAGGTGGTTGGTGTCATGGCGTACAGTGCCGGGAAAGCGACCGTGGGTGGAGTCGTAGCGGGCCAAATGAACAACGGTGTCACTGTCTGCCAACTCGTTAATGGCGGTGAGTTCAAGCGTCTCTAACAGCGCCGGCCGCGCGTGCAGCGCTCTAACGACACTGCGCCCGATGCGGCCAAAACCGTTGATTGCTAACCGATAGGTCATACTGGATTGTTCGCTTGCCGTTGTACCTAGTCTAGTACGACGTCCTCGACAGCGGCGATCACGTTATCAACGGTGAAGCCGTATTCTTGCATCAAGACATCACCCGGGGCTGATTCGCCAAAGCTGGTCATGCCCACAATGCGTCCATCGAGACCAACATATTTGTACCAATAGTCAGCATGTGCCGCTTCCACAGCGACCCGCGCCAAAATATGACTGGGCAGTACCTGTTCTCGATAACTGGCATCCTGGGCTGCAAAGCGCTCGGGACAGGGCATGGATACAACCCGTACGCCGCGACCGGCTTGGGTTAATTTTGCAGCGGCATCAACGGCTAAGCCTACCTCAGAACCCGTGGCAATGATGATGGCGTCGAGGTCACCGGTCTCAGCCACCAATACATAGCCACCCTTCTCAATGTCAGCAATGGTCTGCGCTGAGCGTGTTTGATGGGGCAAGTTTTGACGAGAAAACACCAGTGCCGACGGTCCGTCGAGACGCATGACACCGGCTTTCCAGGCGGCGGCGGACTCGACCGTGTCACAGGGGCGCCAGGTTTCTAGATTGGGTGTTGAGCGTAGCGAGGTCAGTTGCTCTACGGGTTGGTGCGTGGGTCCGTCTTCACCGAGACCAATAGAATCGTGGGTGTAGACAAACAGTACGCGCTGTCGCATCAATGCCGCCATGCGAACCGCGTTGCGGGCGTATTCCATGAAGATCAGGAACGTCGCGCCGTAGGGAATAAAGCCCCGGTGGAGTGCAACCCCGTTCATGATGGCCGACATGCCAAACTCACGAACGCCGTAGTAGACGTAGTTCCCGCTGGCATCACTATTTGATACACCCTCAGAGCCCTGCCAGAGTGTTAGGTTGGAGCCCGCGAGGTCGGCAGAACCGCCCAGCATCTCTGGCAGTATTGGCCCGAGTGCATTGAGGGTCTGTTGTGAAGCTTTGCGCGAGGCTATCGTGGCAGCGGTTTCGTCGCATTGGGCAATAAACGCATCCATGTCTTGGGCGAAGTTCTCTGGTAGCTCGCCTGCCAGGCGCCGTTCTAGTTCAGCGGCAAGTTCAGGGTGTGCTGCCGAATAGGCTGCCATCCGCGCCGACCAATCGGCTTCTGCCTGCGCGCCCTTGTCCCGCGCATTCCAACCGTCATAGACCGGCCGGGGTATTTCGAAGGGGCCGTGCGACCAACCAAGGGCTTCGCGGGTCGCGGCCACTTCGTCTACGCCCAAGGGTGCGCCGTGACAGGACTCGGTGCCTTGCTTATTCGGCGAGCCTTTGCCAATCACGGTCTTGCAGCAGAT
>Ga0181571_10000154_pt1 | contig 40586 bp, 34 predicted proteins | sample 101ome_17_FD_132440 | JGI IMG/M metagenome (GOLD analysis project Ga0181571, IMG submission 132440) | Coastal salt marsh microbial communities from the Groves Creek Marsh, Skidaway Island, Georgia - 101407AT metaG (megahit assembly) | ecosystem: Environmental > Aquatic > Marine > Intertidal... | reverse complement strand
TGGCTGCCGGTCCGGAATCCCTTGTGCTGATCGGGTTTTCTGATAGAATGCGCCCTCTTTTTTCCGCGGAATTCCTGATATGGCAGGGAAAAACGGGAAAACATGACACCCAATACCCAGTAATCAATGACAGAGTATGGTGTCGGCCAGCGTCTGATAGGCAGGCAAGACAGGCTTGATCAAGTAAGAGAAAGTTCAGTAACTACAGACAGAAAGTACAAAGTGGCCGATAGCGATATTCGGAGAGATTGAAATGAAATCAGATATCCATCCCAATTATCAGGACATTACCGTGACCTGCGGTTGTGGTAACGCGATACAGACCCGTTCCACGCTGAAAGAGGACATTCGTGTTGACGTATGTTCTCAGTGTCATCCGTTTTACACCGGCAAGCAGAAGATCGTCGATTCCGGCGGTCGTGTTGACCGCTTCAAACGCCGTTTCGGTGGCGCTCGCAAGCTGTAAGCGTTTTCACAGTAACGTCACGAAAAGGGTCGCCATGGCGGCCCTTTTTTGTGGGCGTTAATCTGCCATGACCTGACCACAGTGGTGGCCAGTAATCAGAAAGGGGAGACGGGACGTTCCTGCCGTGTAGCTGATTCGGCACCCTGTTCGGGACCAAAATCCGGAATATCCTCGGTCCTGAACACTTCAAAAAACGAGTCAGGATCATTGGGGCGGGCGCGCAGGCCGGTGTCACGGTTGATGCGCACGAATTCAAGACCGTCCGGCTGCTTCATGCTGGCCAGCGGCGTGCCTTCCAGTACCGGCTTCATGTAATCAATCCAGATCGGCAGGGCGACGGTGGCGGCCTGTTCGGTGTTGTCACCCAGGGATTGCGGCTGGTCATAGCCCACATAGACGGTGGTCACTAGATTGCCGTTAAAGCCGGAAAACCACAGGTCCTTGGAGTCGTTGGTGGTGCCGGTCTTGCCGTGGATGTCCTCCCGGTCCGGCATGGCACGGTTGGCCGGCCGGCCGCTGCCGCTGGTAATGACCGAGCGCAGAATGCTGTTCATGATGTAGGCCGCCCGTTCACCGATGACCCGGGGCGCAGGCGTTACAGCAGGCACTTCAGGAACCTGGTTGCTGTCGATTAGGGAGTCGATGCCACTCATGTCCTGGCAGGCTTCACAGACGGTATAGGGTTCGGCACGGAACATCTCGCCGTCATTGAAGTTGTCGATCCGGGAAATCAGGTAGGGCTCAACCTTGTAGCCGCCATTGGCAAAAACCGCGTAACCGGTGGCCACTTCCAGGGGATGCACAGCATGGGAGCCAATGGCAACCGTCAGGTCATTCTGTGGGAACTCATCGGTCTTGAAACCGAAACGGGAGACATAGGACAGGACCTTGTCGGAGCCCAGGGCATCGTAGAGCCGCAGTGAAACCAAGTTCTTGGAGTTGGTCAGGGCATAGGACAGCCTGATCGGGCCCATGAACTCGCGGCTGAAGTTCTCCGGGCGGTAATCGCTGCGGGCCAGGGGCGCATCATTGATCAGGGATGCTGCTGTGTAGCCGTTTTCCAGGGCGGCCGAGTACAGGAAGGGTTTGAAGTTCGAACCGGGCTGGCGCTCTGCCAGGGTGACGCGGTTGAACTGGCCGTTGTTGGTTCTGTCATTGAAGGCGTAGCCGCCGACCAGGGACATGATGGCTCCCGTGTTGGGATCCAGCGCCACCAGGCCGCCGTTGACAGCGGGAATCTGGCCCAGCATCCAGTTGCCCTGGGCATATTTCCTGACTCGGATCAGGTCACCCGGCTCGACCACTTCGCCGGCAGAACGCGGTGATGAGCCCCAGGTTCTGGTGGTAATGAAACGCTTGGCCCAGCGGATACCTTCCCAGTCGATAGTAACCGATTCTCCCGATCGCAGCAGTGCGGTGATGTCACGTTCGCCGACCGCCACCACGAAGGCCGGCTCCTGCCCGGCAATCACGGGCGTGCGCTGGAGGGCGTTCAGCCAGTGATCGGTGCTGCCATCGTCAGCCGGGCGCAGGTGATTCTCGCGGCCGCGATAACCATGGCGGCGATCATAGCTTTCCAGGCCATTGCGGAATGCCTGCACCGCCAGCGCCTGCATGCGGCTGTCGATCGTGGTATACACCTCAAAGCCATCAGTGAGCGCCATGTCGCCGTAGCGGTCGACCATTTCCTGGCGCACCATTTCGGCGATGTAAGGCGCATTCAGTTCGGTCTGGCGGCCATGGCGGAAAGCGGTTATCGGTGCCTCGATGGCGACGTCATAGTCACTGCGGGAAATCATGCCCTGATCCAGCATGCGGGACAGGACCCGACGGCGGACAGTAAGTGCTTCCTTGCGCGAGGACAGCGGATTATAGGCATTGGGACGGGGCAGCAGGCCAATCATGCTGGCGGCTTCTGCCAGCGTCAGTTCACTGACTTCCTTGTCATAGTACTGGTCTGCCGCCGCGGCAATGCCATAGGCCGATATGCCAAAGAAAGTCTTGTTCATATACAGCTCAAGGATTTCCTCCTTGGTCAGCTCCCGTTCCATCTTCAGGGCAAGCAGGATCTCCTTGAATTTGCGGGTCTCCGCTGCTTCACCTTCAAAAAAGAAGTTCTTGGCCACCTGCATGGTGATGGTACTGCCGCCACCCCAGTCGCGGCCGAGGAAAATGCCGACGACCGAGCGCACCAGGCCAAGCGGATCAACACCGCGGTGCTGGTAGAAACGCTTGTCCTCCGTCGAGATCAGGGCATTGGTGACCAGCGGCGGAATGTCTTCGTACTTGATGGGGGTGCTGCGGCGACTGCCGAATTCTGCGATAAGCTTGTTGTCTGCGGAATAGATGCGCAGGGGGTTTTCCAGGCGCAGATTGCTATAGGTCTCGCGATCCGGGAGTTTCGGGGAAATGTACAGGTACAGACTGGCAGCCACCATGACAATGCCCAGGGCGCCGGTAAATCCGCACCAGAAGATAAAGAAGCCGATATACCTGAATTTGCTCATTGCTGGGGATAAGACATCAAAACTGCCGGAAAGCTCTCGAAAAAGAGCATTGTAAACCTTTTTAACTTGCCGCTTCACCCGGCTACCCCGAGTGCTGTGACGCCGTTTCAGATTTCAGCATCTTGGGGAAATTCCTTGAATTGGCGCTCTTTTCTTCCATGTAAACCCGTGTAATATGCCTCTCCCCTGCCTTTTAGGAAATGTGATCCAGTCTTTGTTGCATTTGTGATCCAGCTAGAAAATTAATGTAATTTGTAAAAAAAAACGATAATTCATTGAAATCAATGGTTTAATTAAATAGCGTGCCGATCTGAAGTGGGTAGTAATCGTTAAGATGCCGCAACTCCGTGCCCGCGATTCTGCGGGGTGCGCCGGGACCACAACACGATTTGAGTAATGTTAGGGTGACAAGTTGCTCAGTTTATTTTCTAAGAAGAACAATGCCTTGCTTGGTATTGATATCAGTTCCAGCTCCATCAAGTTGCTAGAACTGAGTAAATCAGGCTCCAAGTACAAGGTGGAAAACTACGCCACCAGACCCCTGCCGGATGGCGCTGTCGTGGAAAAAAATATTGTCAACCTGGATGCCGTCGGCGAGGAAATGCTGAAACTGGCTACTCTCACTAAAACGGGAACAGACAAAGCCGCTGTTGCCGTCTCCGGATCGGCCGTGATTACCAAGACCATCGAAATGAACGCCGCCATGAGTGATGCCGAAATGGAAAATCAGATCGTGGTGGAGGCTGATCAGTACATTCCATATCCTCTTGATGAGGTGGCCATCGATTTTGAGCGCCAGGGCATGTCGAAAAAGAATGAAGACAGGGTCGAGGTGCTGTTGGCCGCCTGCAAGAAGGAAAACGTGGATGCCCGCGTAGCGGCACTGGACATCGGCGGCTATGAAGCCAAGGTGGTGGATATAGAAGCTTATGCCATGGAGCGCGCCTTCAACCTTGTGTGTGAACAGATGGATCTGGACAAGGAAGGCCTGTCCGCGATTATCGATATCGGCGCTACCATGACCACCATGTATATCCTGCGCGACGGGCTCTCCATTTACACCCGTGAACAGGTTTTCGGCGGTGCCCAGCTGTCAGTGGAGATCCAGAAACGGTATGGCCTATCACCGGCCGATGCGGCCTCGGCGCTGATGAATGGCGACCTGCCAGACGGTTACGAAAGCGATGTGCTGCGACCCTTCATTCATGAAATGAGCGACCAGATCGGGCGCACCCTCCAGTTCTTCTTTTCTTCCAGCCAGTACAACGATGTCGACCTGGTTGTGCTTGCTGGCGGCACAGCCTCAACGGTCGGTCTGGCTGAAATGGTCCAGGAAGAACTGGGTACCAAGACGGTCACGGCGAACCCGTTTGCCAAGATGACCATGAACAACAGGGTCAACAAGAAGCAGCTGCAGAATGATGCCGCTTCGCTGATGATGGCCTGCGGTCTGGCTGTCAGGGGATTCTAAGCATGGCAAATATCAATCTGCTGCCCTGGCGCGAAGAACTCAGGGAAGAACGCAAACAGGAGTTTCTGGTCGGACTTGGCACAACAGTAGCCATTGCTGCCATCATCCTGTTTGTCGGTGACCGTGTGGTCAACAGCTTCATCGATCACCAGACCACCAAAAACAACTTTTTACGCGAACAGATTTCTTACCTTGACAGGGAAATTGCCGAGATTCGCGAACTGCAACGACAGAAAAGCGAGCTTACCGAAAGGATGACTGTTATCCAGGAACTGCAAGGTAACAGGCCAGTGATCGTGCGCCTGTTTGACGAGCTGGTCAGGGCGCTGCCTGATGGCGTTTATTACAACACCATCACCCGCGATGGCGACCAGATCAGTTTCCAGGGAGTGGCCGAATCCAATAACCGTGTGTCTGCCCTGATGCGCTCCATGGACGATTCCGAATGGTTCGAAAACCCGCTGCTTGAGCAGATCTCGGCGGCAGGTGCCGAAGGTGAGGGCAACAGTTTTCAGCTCACAGTGCAGGTCACCGCACCTGACATTGGTGGCGAAGAAGAGTAACGGATCTGGACATGAGTGCCATAGACAACGTCAAGCACAAGGTCAACAAATCAGTCGATGAGCTGAAGAACTTTGACTGGAATGACCTGCAGAATATCGACTCCATCGGTGTCTGGCCCGGTCCTGTGAAATTGCTGTTGATCATCCTCGTATTCGCCGGCTGTCTGGGTGGCGGTTACTGGTTTCATATCAAGACCCTGCAAACCAACCTGGCCAATGTCACCCAGGAAGAAACCACCCTGCGCAACGATCTCGAATTCAAAGCGGTACTGGCCGCCAACCTCGAAGCTTACCGTGCCCAGCTAAAAGAGATGCAGAGTTCATTCGGCGCCCTGCTGCGCCAGTTGCCGGGTGAAACCGAAGTGCCCGGCCTTGTCGACGATATTACCGTTCAGGGTATCGGCAGTGGCCTGGAGTTCTCCAATATCCGTCTCGATGCAGAAGTCCGCCAGGAGTACTACGTTGAACTGCCGATCAATATTTCCGTGGTAGGCGACTACCATGACTTTGGCGCTTTCGTCAGCGGTGTCGCCAGCCTTTCGCGTATTGTGACCCTGCATGACTTCCTGATCAGAACCGGCGGCAACCGTACCGAGCTGATGATGGACATTACTGCCAGAACCTACCGTTACAAAACTGACCAAGATGAATAGTCTCACCAGTAACCATTTGTCCCGGTTCTTGCTGGTTTCAGCCGTGTTGCTTCTGTCTGCCTGTACCGATAATGACGACATAATCGAACTGCAGAACTATGTCCAGCAGACGATCAACCGTCCACCCGGACAGATTGAGCCGGTTCCCGAAATCAGGTCCTATGAGCCGTTCCAGTACAGCGCGGCATCCCTGCGCAGCCCGTTTGATATTCCGCTCGATATCACGCAGATCATTCGCAACCAGAACAGCGAAGTGCGTCCAGACGAAAACCGGCCCAAGGAACAGCTGGAAAGCTACGCCCTGAGCAGCCTGACCATGGTGGGCACGATTTCCCGCAACAACACCGATTGGGCATTGATCCTTGATGAAACCGGCCTGGTGACCAAGGCGACAGTTGGCAACTACATGGGCCGAAACCATGGCCGCATAGTTGACGTCAGTGAAACTCAGATCGACCTGATTGAGATTGTTCCGACCGGTGATGGTTTCTGGATCGAGCGCCCGCAGACCGTGTTCCTGCGAGAAACGAATTAAGCGGACGCTGGTACCGGGTTTAATTGCCGACAACAACAGCCAACACGGTAAAGACAGCCAAACACAACAAGTAATAGTAGTGCCAAGGTATTCCGGAGACTCGCCATGCGATCGATAAGGATTAAGAACATCAAGAGCCTGCTGTTAACCCTGCTTGCGGTTAACGGACTGTTCCTGTCAGTGGCCCTGAGCGCGCAGACAGCGCTGAGTGATGTTGAGTTTGTAGCGCTTCCAGGCGGGATGCTGGAAATTGAGCTGACATTCGACGGCACGCCGCCCGAACCGTCCGTTTTTGAAATCGATACGCCGCCCCGGCTGGTAATGGATTTTGCAGACGTCACCAACAATCTCAGTGAATCCCGCTATACCGTGAATGCGCGTATCGCCGATGCCGTGACCATGGTCTCCTCCAGTGGCCGTACCCGCATGATCGTCAACCTGACCCAGTCCACGTCCTATGCCTCCAGTGCGCAAGGCAACAGGTTCAACGTGGTCATTGGCGATTCAGCCAATGTCGATGCGCCGGGCAGCATGAGCAGCAATTCCCAGGCACCGTCTTCACGTTCCGGCGATATCAGTCGCGTAGACTTCCGGCGCGATGAAGAGGGCGCGGGCCAGATCATTATCGACCTGGCGGACAGGAACCTGGTGGCCAACCTGGATCGCAACGGCAACCGCCTCGAACTCGAATTCCTCAATGCTGATCTGAGCGATGACATGCAGATGCGACTGGATGTGACTGACTATGCCACGCCGGTGCGCAACGTTGATGTCTTTCGTGACAACAACAGCGTGATGGTTGTTGCCCAGATGATCAGCAACTTTGACTACTTGGCGTACCAGAGTGCCGGCCAGTACATCATCAATGTTTCGCCCGTTGCCCTTGCCCAGGGTGCTACCGGGGCCACCACGGGTGGCATCGGTGACATGACTTACATCGGCGAGATGATCAATGTCAATTTTCAGAATGTGGATATCCACTCCGTGTTGTCCTTGCTGGCTGAAGTGAATGATTTCAGCCTGGTTGTCAGTGACTCAGTGTCAGGCAACGTGACCTTGCGTCTGGTCAACGTGCCCTGGGATCAGGCTCTGGAAATGGTGCTGCGTTCTGAAGACCTGGGCAAGCGTATTGAAGGTTCAGTCATGTACATTGCCCCGGCCGACGAAATTGCCATGCAGGAACTGTCGGTGCTGGAGAATTCCGAAGCCCGGCTGAACCTGGCACCCCTGGTGACTGAATACATGGAAGTCAATTATGCCGACGCCCAGACACTGGCCAACCTGCTCTCCGGTGAGGATGGCAGTATCCTGTCAGAGCGTGGCGCTGTTCGTGTCGATGTCAGGACCAATACCCTGATTGTCCGGGATCGTGCTTCCGTGATTGAAAATGTCAGGGACATGATTCGTCGCCTTGATATTCCGGTGCGCCAGGTTCTGATTGAAGCGCGTATCGTGAATGCGTCTACCAGCTTCAGCGATGCCCTCGGTGTACGCTGGGGTGGCGGCCAGACTTTTCCGGACGCCGGTGACCGTTTCATCCTGACGGGCAGCCAGGAAGCCAGCATCGAGTTCAGCAACAATCTCACAAAATACAACCAGGGTGTTGCCTCCGCGCTTGCCGGTGGTTCCACGCTGGCCGAGGCGCTGGCCAACAATACCCTGGCCAGTCCGTCTTTCCCCGATGCCCTGGTTGTCGACATGGGTGTTACCGCACCTTCGTCCATCGCCCTGGGATATGCCGGCAGCAAAGGTCTGCTCGAGCTGGAATTGTCAGCGCTGGAAGCCAGCGGCAACGGTGAAGTGATTGCCCAGCCGAAAGTCACCACCCAGGATCAGCAACTGGCCCGTATCGAATCCGGCCTGCAAATTCCCTATCAGGCCCAGGCAGGTGGTACGGCTGGCGGTACCGCGGTGCAGTTCATTGCTGCCGTGCTGGCACTGGAAGTAACGCCGCAGATCACGCCGGATGGCAGGATCAACATGCTGCTGACCATTAACCAGGATTCCGTCGTACCAGGTGCTGGCGCTGTACCGTCGATTTCGACAAACGTAGTGAATACTCGTGTACTGGTCAATGATGGCGATACCATTGTGCTGGGTGGTGTGTTCCGTGAGGAAACCACGACTACGGTCACCAAGACTCCGGTGCTGGGCGATCTCCCTTACATCGGCAACTTGTTCAAGCGCACTGAAAACGCTGAGACCAAGACTGAGCTGCTTATTTTCATCACGCCGTCAATCATCAACGAATTCATGTAAAACATTCCCTACAGAAGGGAAAGATTCCGGCCTACTGTCAGGGTAGGCTGGAATTTTTTGCTTTTTGGCAGGAGCTAATTTCTGTTTTAATCTCCGGGCTATGAAACACGCATTGGACAACATTTATCTGGTAGGCCCCATGGGCGCCGGCAAAACCACCATTGGCCGGCAGCTTGCCCGTGAGCTGAAAAAGGAATTCGTCGACTCTGACAATGAAATTGAGGAGCGCACCGGCGCCAATATTTCGTGGATTTTCGATGTCGAGGGCGAGGCCGGGTTCCGCAAACGGGAAAAGAAGATCATTGAAGAGCTGACCCAGCGCAAGGGTATCGTCATGGCTACTGGTGGCGGTGCTGTGCTGGCGCCGGAGAATCGTAAATACCTGCATAGCCGGGGCACCGTGATTTACCTGATGGCAACCATTGGTCAGCAGGTAGAACGTACCAAGCACGATTCCAGGCGTCCCCTGATTCAGAATGTCAGTGACATTCGCGGCAAGCTGACCGAACTCATGGAAATCCGTGACCCGCTGTACCGGGAGATTGCCGATTATGTGGTGATGACCAACAGGCGCAGCCCCAAGTCGGTCAGCAGTGAGATTGTCAGTCAGCTGTTTGATGATGAAGTTCATGAGCACTGATTCCCGGGCGGTCCGGATCCAGGTCGAAGTAGACCTCGGCGACAGAAGCTATCCCATTCATATTGGCCCCGGACTGCTGGCAGATCCCGGCCTGCTGCATCCCCATATCCGGGGCAGGCAGGTATGCGTGGTGAGCAACGATGTCGTGGCCCCGCTGTACCTGGATGCAGTCTGCAGCGCCCTAGCAGATTACGATGTCCAGACATTCATCTTTCCTGACGGTGAAGCCTACAAGACACTGGATACCGTCAGTACGCTCTATGATCACCTGCTGGAACACCGGTTCAGCAGGTCGGCAACACTGGTGGCCCTGGGGGGCGGAGTGGTCGGCGACATGGTCGGCTTTGCGGCGGCAACCTACCAGCGCGGTATCAACTTCATTCAGATACCGACCACGTTGCTGTCCCAGGTGGATTCCTCCGTGGGCGGTAAAACCGGGGTTAACCGGCGATTGGGCAAGAACATGGTGGGGGCTTTTTACCAGCCCCGGTGTGTGCTTGCCGACTGCGACTCCCTGGCGACACTGCCAGATCGCGAGCTCAAGGCGGGACTGGCCGAAGTCATCAAGTATGGCCTGATCAACAATGCCGAATTCCTGGCCTGGCTGGATACCAATCTTGGAGCTTTGCTGAACCGCGATACCGCTGCACTGGCTCACGCCATCAAGGTCAGCTGTGAGGAGAAAGCGACCATTGTGTCGCAGGATGAGACCGAGTCCGGCATTCGTGCCATCCTCAACCTAGGCCATACCTTTGGGCATGCGATCGAGACGGCCATGGGTTACGGCCAGTGGCTGCATGGTGAGGCCGTCGCCGCCGGCATGGTCATGGCGGCCGAATATTCCAGCGAGCTGGGCATGATCAGCGCTGCCGATGCCGACTATACGCGCGAGCTGATCAGCCGCGCCGGCCTGCCAGTGGCCCCCCCCGCCGGGATGACAGTGGAGGCGTTCCTGTCCCTGATGAGTCGGGACAAAAAAGCCGATTCAGGCAAGATCAAGCTGATCCTGCTGGAAGGGCTTGGCAAGGCGATGGTGACCGATGCCATGCCGCCGGATTCCCTGGCTTCCTACCTGGGCACCCGCCTGCACTGACATATTTGTGCACCTGCAATAACCCGCTGCAAGCCCCATAAACACTGGCTTATACCACTTTCCAGAAGACCAGATCAGAATTGCCCGCATTACCTGATTTGTGTAGAATGGCCGGCTCCTTTGCGACAAATTCAAGGGTGCCCAACCCCCTTGCTGTCTCCCCTAAGTAATTGATTTGAGAAGGAATTATGAGGACGGGTCTGTATCATCCAGATGAGTTCAGAGATAACTGTGGCTTTGGCCTAGTAGCCCACATCCAGGGCCAGGCAAGTCACGATCTGCTCGAGACTGCCATTAAATCACTCACCTGCATGACGCACCGTGGCGGTATTGCGGCGGATGGTGTCACCGGTGACGGTTGCGGTCTGCTGATGCAGTTGCCGGACACCTTCCTGCGTGCCAAGGCCCGCGAACTGTTCAATGCGGAATTGACCGACTCCTATGGAATCGGCATGGTGTTCCTGAGCCGCGATAGCGCCAAGGCCGAGGCTGCGAAGAAAATCCTGGAAGAGGAGCTGGCTGCCCAGGGGCTGACCTGTGTCGGCTGGCGCTTGGTGCCCAATGATGATTCCGTGCTGGGTCGCATGGCCAAGGCCAACATGCCGGACATCGAGCAGATCTTCATCAACGCGCAGGATCTGTCCAAAAAAGAACTCACCATCAAGCTGTTCATTGCCCGCCGCAAGGCCGAAATCCGCCTGAGTGACGATGCCGACTTTTACGTCTGCAGCCTGTCCAATTCAGTGATTTCCTACAAGGGCCTGATGATGCCGGTGGATCTGCCCAACTTCTACAAGGACCTGAAGGATCCGAGCCTGGAAGTGGCGATGTGTACCTTCCACCAGCGCTTCTCCACCAATACGCTGCCGAAGTGGCCGCTGGCGCAGCCGTTTCGCATGCTCGCCCACAACGGGGAGATCAACACCATTCGCGGCAACCGTAACTGGGCCCTGGCGCGCATCAACAAATTCAAGTCCGAAGCCATTCCGAATATCGAGGAACTGGCACCGGTGGTGAACTTTACCGGTTCTGACTCCTCCTCCATGGACAACATGCTGGAAGTGCTGACCACCAGCGGCATGGATCTGTACCAGGCCATTCGCCTGATCATGCCGCCGACCTGGCAGAACATGGAAAACATGGATGCCGACCTACGCAGTTTCTACATCTTCAACTCCATGCACATGGAGCCGTGGGATGGTCCTGCCGGTGTCGTGCTGACCGACGGCCGTTTCGCCGCCTGTGTGCTGGACAGCAACGGCCTGCGCCCGTCGCGCTGGGTCATGACCAAGAATGGTTACCTGACCGCCGCGTCTGAAATCGGCGTCAACGACTACAAGCCGGAAGACGTGGTTGCCAAGGGCCGTGTCGGACCGGGCCAGATCCTGGTGGTTGATACCCAGGAAGGCAAGATCATGCATTCCGACGATGTGTCGGACTACCTGAAAGTACGCCAGCCCTATGCCAAGTGGGTGAGGGACAACACCAGCTACCTGGAATCGCGTCTGTCCGAAGACACCGCAGAGCTGCGCCCTATGGCGGAGGAAGATTGCGAGCGCAACATGAAGATGTTCCAGGTCACCTTCGAGGAAACCGACCAGGTGTTCCGCCCCCTCGCCGAAAAAGGTGCCGAGGGTACCGGCTCCATGGGTGATGACACCCCGATTGCCGTGCTGTCGCGTCATGTACGTCCGCTGTATGACTACTTCCGCCAGCAGTTCGCCCAGGTGACCAACCCGCCGATCGATTCCCTGCGTGAAACTATCGTCATGTCCCTGGAAACCCGTCTGGGCAAGGAACTGAACATCTTCGAGGAGACGCCGGAGCATGCCGACCGCATCGTGCTGCACTCTCCGGTACTGTCGCCACGCAAGTTCTTCACCCTGCAGAATATCGACCGCCCGGGTTTTGCCGGCGCCCGCATCAGCCTGGCCTATGATCCCGAAACCGGCCTGGAACAGGCCATCCTGAACGTGATCGACGAGGCCGAACGGCATGTGCGTGAAGGCAAGGTCATGCTGTTCCTGTCCGAACGCCTGCCAGAAAAAGGCAAGCTGGTCATCAATGCACTACTGGCCACGGCTGCCGTCCATCATGCCCTGAGTGTGAAAGGCCTGCGCTGTGACACCAACCTGATTGTGGAAACCGGTTCCGCCCGCGACTCCCACCAGATCGCCTGCCTGATCGGCTATGGCGCCACCGCGGTATATCCATACCTAAGCTATGACGTCATCGACAACCTGATCAGCAAGAAGATTCTGCGCATGGGCTCACTGGAAGCGCACAAGAATTACCGCAAGGGCATCAACAAGGGCCTGCTGAAAATCCTGTCGAAGATGGGCATCAGCACCATCACGTCCTATCGTGGTGCCCAGTTGTTTGAAATTGTCGGCCTGGCCGAAGATGTTGTTGACCTTTGTTTCGCCGGTGCCCCCAGCCGCATCAGTGGCGCCAACTTCACCCATTTGCAGCATGACACTGAAATGCTGGCCCGGGATGCCTGGCTGCCGCGCAAGAAAATCCAGCAGGGTGGTTTGCTCAAGTTCATTCACGGTGGCGAATACCACATGATCAACCCGGATGTAGTGCGCACCATCCAGGATGCCGTGCAGACCGGTGACTACGAAAAATACCGCGCCTTTGCGCAACTGGTAGACAACCGGCCGTTGTCCACCATCCGTGACATGTTCACCCTGAAAGAGGATGTGGAGTCGATCGATATCGACCAGGTCGAGCCCATCGAGAACATTCTCAAACGTTTTGATTCTGCCGGCATGTCGCTGGGTGCATTGTCACCGGAAGCCCATGAAGCATTGGCCCAGGGCATGAACCGCCTGGGTGGCCGCTCCAACTCCGGTGAGGGTGGGGAAGACCCGGCCCGTTACGGCACCGACCGCGTCAGCAAGATCAAGCAGATTGCCTCCGGCCGTTTCGGCGTGACCCCGCACTACCTGGTGAATGCCGAGGTGCTGCAGATCAAGATTGCCCAGGGCGCCAAGCCCGGCGAGGGCGGTCAGCTGCCCGGCGGCAAGGTCAATGAATTGATTGCGCGCCTGCGTTATTCCGTGCCTGGCGTGACCCTGATTTCACCACCGCCGCACCATGATATTTATTCCATCGAGGACTTGGCGCAGCTGATCTTTGATCTCAAGCAGGTCAACCCGGAAGCGCTCGTGAGCGTCAAGCTCGTGTCCGGTCCCGGTGTCGGCACCATTGCTGCCGGTGTCGCCAAGGCCTATGCCGACCTGATTACCATTTCCGGCCATGACGGTGGTACAGGGGCCAGCCCGCTGACCTCGATCCGTTATGCCGGCACGCCGTGGGAAATGGGCCTGAGTGAAGTCCAGCAGGCATTGCGTGCCAACGACCTGCGCGGCCGTATCCGCCTGCAGGCAGACGGTGGCCTGAAGACCGGCCTCGATGTCATCAAGGCCGCCATTCTCGGCGCCGAGAGTTTTGGTTTCGGCACCATGCCGATGGTGGCGCTGGGCTGCAAATACCTGCGTATCTGTCACCTGAACAACTGCGCTACTGGTGTCGCCACCCAGGACAAGCGCCTGCGTGACAAGCACTTCATTGGCCAGGCTGAGATGGTGATGAACTATTTCCGCTTCGTGGCCCGCGACACGCGTCAGTGGCTGGCGAAGCTGGGCATCGAGAAACTGACCGATATCATCGGCCGCACCGATCTGCTGGAACGTCTGCCGGCGCAGACCGAGAAGCAGGCTAACCTGGATTTCTCCCGCCTGTTCTTCAACGACCTGATTCCGGAAGACAAGGAACGCTTCTGTATGACGCAGCGCAACGAGCCGAAGGACAAGGGTGAACTGGCAGAGCAGATGGTTGTGGATGTCCTGCCGGCCATCGAGAACAAGAACGGCGGCATCTTCAATTACCGTGTGCAGAACTTCAACCGATCCATCGGGGCACGTCTGTCCGGTGAAATTGCCCGTCGTTATGGAAACCAGGGCATGGCGGATTCACCCGTCAACCTGCGCCTGACCGGTTCCTGTGGCCAGAGCTTCGGCGTCTGGAACGCTGGCGGTCTGCACATGCACCTGACGGGTGATGCCAACGACTATGTCGGCAAAGGCATGGCCGGTGGCAAGCTGGTTGTTGTGCCTCCCCCTGGCAGCACCTTCAAGACCCAAGATACCTCCATCATTGGCAACACCTGTTTGTATGGTGCCACCGGCGGCAAACTGTTTGCCTCGGGCACGGCGGGTGAGCGCTTCGGCGTCCGTAATTCCGGCGCCCACGCCGTTGTTGAAGGGGTCGGTGATCACTGCTGTGAATATATGACCGGTGGCCTGGTGACCGTATTGGGTCGTACTGGCCACAACTTTGGTGCAGGCATGACCGGTGGTTTTGCCTATGTGCTCGATCTCGACAAGGACTTTGTCGACAAGTACAACCACGAGCTGGTGGAAGTGCACCGTATCCGCATGGAAGGCATGGAAGAATATCGCAGCCACCTGCGTGGCGTGATCGAGGAATTCGTCATCGAAACTGGCAGCGAGTGGGGCAAGCACATCCTTGAAAATTTCATGGATTTCACCCGCAAGTTCTGGCTGGTGAAGCCCAAGGCCGCCAGCCTCAAGATGCTGCTGAACGATGTGACAGTGACAGGAAACTAGTTGTATGTCGGACATTATTGCCCGGTCGAAAGACACCTTCCGCTTCGTCACCGAAGACCGTGAAGACCCGAAAAAGAAGCCGCTGGAAGTTCGCAAGAACCAGTTCGTCGAGATCTATCATCCGTTCGAAGCCGAGGATGCCCAGGTCCAGTCCGAGCGTTGCCTGGAGTGCGGCAATCCGTACTGCGAATGGAAATGCCCGGTGCATAACTACATTCCCAACTGGCTGAAGCTGGCCCAGGAAGACAATATCCTAGAAGCCGCCGAGTTATGTCACCAGACCAACACGCTGCCTGAGGTTTGTGGCCGTATCTGTCCGCAGGACCGCCTGTGTGAAGGAGCCTGTACCCTCAATGACGGTTTCGGCGCGGTCACCATCGGCAACGTCGAGAAATACATTGTCGACAAGGCCTTTGAAATGGGCTGGCGTCCGGACATGTCCGACGTCGTCCCCAATGGCAAGCGTGTCGCCATCATCGGCGCCGGGCCTGCCGGTCTTGGGTGTGCCGACATCCTGGCACGCGCCGGGGTGAAACCTGTCGTGTTCGACAAATATCCGGAAATCGGCGGCCTGCTGACCTTCGGCATTCCGATGTTCAAACTGGAAAAGAGCGTCATGCATCTGCGCCGCGAAGTCTTTGAAGGCATGGGTATCGAATTCCGTCTCAACACCGAAGTCGGCCGTGACATTACGTTCCAGAAGATCGTCGATGAGTTCGATGCCGTCTTCCTTGGCATGGGTACCTACACCTATATGAAAGGCGGTTTCCCCGGCGAAGACCTGGCCGGTGTCTATGAATCCCTGCCGTACCTGATCGGCAACACCAACCATCACATGAAGTATCAGGATGGCATGGCCGAGTACATCGACATGAAAGGCAAGAAAGTCATCGTGCTCGGTGGCGGCGACACGGCGATGGACTGTGTGCGCACCGCCATTCGCCAGGGCGCGAAAGCCGTCACCTGTGTCTATCGCCGTGACCAGGACAACATGCCGGGCTCGCGTCGCGAAGTGCGCAATGCGAAACAGGAAGGTGTGAAGTTTGTCTTCAATCATCAGCCAAAGGAAATCATTGGTGACAAGGGCAATGCCGCAGGCGTGAAGTTCGTCAAAACCCGCATGGGCAAGCCGGATGCCAACGGTCGCCGCCAAGCGGAAGAAATTCCGAACAGCAAGGTGGTGATGGAAGCCGATGCCGTATTGATTGCGTTCGGTTTCCAGCCCAGCCCCGCCCCGTGGTTTGCCGACTTCGGTATCAATATCGATGACCGTGGCCGGGTCGTGGCACCGGAGCAGGGCGCTTATGCTTTCCAGACGACCAATCCGAAAATCTTCTCCGGTGGTGACATGGTGCGTGGTGCCGACCTGGTGGTGACGGCCATCTGGGAAGGACGCCAGGCTGCCAACGGCATTCTGGATTACCTGGAAGTCTGATAGTCCTGTCCATGACAACACTTAAAAACGATCGTTTTCTCCGTGCCCTGCTCAAGCAGGATGTTGATGTTACGCCGGTCTGGATGATGCGCCAGGCCGGGCGCTATCTGCCGGAGTACCGCGAAGTGCGTGCCCAGGCCGGTGACTTCATGAGCCTGTGCCAGAATCCTGAACTGGCCTGCGAGGTCACCCTGCAGCCCCTGCGCCGCTACGCGCTGGATGCCGCCATCCTGTTTTCCGACATTCTCACCATACCCGATGCCATGGGTTGTGGCCTGTACTTTGCCCAGGGTGAAGGCCCCAGGTTCATGAAACCGGTACAGACACCTGCTGATGTCGAAGCACTGGAGGTGATCAATGCCGAAAAGGATCTGGGCTATGTCCTCGATGCCGTCAGGTTGATCCGCAAGGAGCTGAACGGCAGTGTGCCGCTGATCGGTTTTTCCGGCAGTCCCTGGACAGTGGCGACCTACATGGTGGAAGGCGGCTCCAGCAAGGAGTTCGCCATTATCAAGTCCATGATGATGAATACGCCAACCGTCATGCATGAACTGCTGGAGAAATTGGCGTTGTCAGTCATCGACTACCTCAATGCCCAGATTGATGCGGGCGTGCAGGCCGTGCAGATATTCGATACCTGGGGCGGAGCACTCAGTGCCCATGCCTACAGGGAATTCTCCCTGGCCTACATGAACAAGATCGTGGCAGGCCTGAACCGTGAAAAGGACGGCCAGAAAATACCGGTCATCCTGTTTACCAAGAACGGTGGCCACTGGCTCGAAGCCATCGTGGAAAGCGGCTGCGATTGTATCGGTCTCGACTGGACCCTGCCCATCAACGAGGCGCGTGCGCGGGTCGGGGACAGGGTTTCCCTGCAAGGCAACATGGACCCCGCTGTGCTCTATGGCGATGCCAGTGCCATTCGCCGGGAAGTTGGCCTGATTCTCGAACAGTTTGGTCATGGTAACGGGCACGTCTTCAATCTCGGTCACGGTATACACCAGCACGTGAACCCCGACCATGTCACGGCATTCGTGGATGCCGTGCATGAACTGTCCGCGCAGTATCACGCCTGACCGGCGCCATGACCATGGCGCATATCCCTGAACCTGATCGGTACGCCTTTGTTGCCCTGGGGGCGAACCTGCCGTCCGCGATCGGGGACGCCGAGGCCACTATTGACTGGGCTTTTGCCCAACTGAAAGAACTGTCATCCGGCCCGATCCTGCGCTCTTCCCTCTACCGTACCTCGCCCGTCGACAGCCCGGCCGGCACGCCTGACTTTCTCAATGCCATGGCGGGCTTCCTGCCCCTGCCGGATGAGACGCCCCTGTCACTGCTGCACAAACTGCAGGCGCTGGAGAATGCCGCCGGCCGCACTCGCAGCGGCATCATCAATGAAGCCCGTGCCCTGGACCTGGACCTGGTCGTTTTTGGCGCGGTTGAAATGCACTCCGACGAACTGATGCTGCCGCACCCGCGAGCTGCTGAACGCAAATTTGTGCTGGAGCCCTTGCTGGAAATCACGCATGACAATTTCCTTTTGCTGGGTCAGCATGAGTCCGTGAAGACGCTGCTGGGAACATTGCCTGAAACGCAACAGATCGAGAAACACTGACCGGTAAAACCGGCGCAAAAAAAAGCCCCGGGGGTTCCGGGGCTTACTTATTCAGTAACGAGTGACTAGTGAGACCAAAATCATTAGAGAATGATTTGAGGTTTATCTTACGCTTATTCCCGCGCTGTTCTGCGAATCAGCTCACATTGAGGTCTGGCGGCAGTGACCTGTTTCACACATTGGCAACAGGCCAGCTGTTTTGTCTCAGATGTCGAGTTCGCGGGTCAGGTCGAAACCGCCCTTGTCATTCAGTTCAAATTCACCGTCCATGACCGCATACAGCCATGCAGCAGACTTTTTCATGCCGCCCAGCGGATACAGGTGGCACAGGGTGATGCCGCAATCAGGGTCGTTGGCCTGGTAGTTGGCCAGGTCGCGGGTGATCTTGTCCGGCATGCGGGTGGTCATCAGCTTGGCGATATTGGCAGCCTGACGGGTCAGTACCCGCATGGACGGACCGATACCACAGGCCTTGGCGTGGGCCATCAGGGTCTTGATCGTGGCCAGGCCAGGGATACCGATATGGATTGGCAGTTCGTTGCCTTCGGCGCGGATCTTCTTGTCCCATTCGATGATCGGTTCGGCTTCGAAACAGAACTGGGTGGTGATGTACATGTTCATGCCATGTTCCTTGGCATAGGCATTCTTTTCCAGCAGGGCCTGGGTAACGTCGGCCGGCGGAATGTCAGGTGAGCCTTCCGGGTGACCGGCAACGCCCAGAGTCTTGATGCCGTATTTCTGGAACAGGTCCAGGCGCAGGATCTCCATGGAGCTGGAGAAATCACCCACCGGGTTGTCGACACCGCCACCGATCAGCAGGGCTTCCTCAACACCGCATTCGTCCTGGAAGATCTTCAGGGTGTCTTCGAAGAACTGCTTGTTGGGAATGGAGCGGGCCGCAAAATGCGGCACGGGTCTCATGTCCTCGGCATGAAGGCGCTTGACCGTGGCCACGGTGTCCTTGATATCGGAGCCGGGCAGGAAGGTCACGAACACGGTGGTCTTCGGGCGCAGCAGGTCACGAAAGTCTTCGATCTTGCCGGCACCGCCCGGAGTGACTTCCACAGAAGTGTTTTCCAGGAATTTGAGAATATTTTGTTTATCGTCTGACATGGTAATTACCCTGCATCAAGGCCTCTGTTGATTAATGGTGGGCATGCCTTCCCCGGCGCAAACAGCAGTAATCAGAGGGGTTAAAGTCGGAAGGCGGCTATTTTATAGGCTTGACCGAAGATGGGCAAACGCCGTCATAGCCCCGGTCAACAGCGTCAGGTCGGCCGGGTCGATAACGTAGGGGGGCATGATGTAGACCAGTTTGCCAAAAGGACGAATCCACACGCCCTGGTCCACGAAAAAGGCCTGGGCCTGCGCCATATCGACCGGTTCCCGCATTTCCAGGACCCCGATGGCGCCCAGCACCCGCACATCAGCAACCGCATCAATATCGCAACAAGGGGCCAGCTCACGCGCGAGCTGGGCGGCGATATTCGTGACGCTTGCCTGCCAGTCGGTGCTTTCCAGCAAGCCGATGCTGGCATTGGCACAGGCACAGGCCAGCGGGTTACCCATGAAGGTTGGGCCATGCATGAAGACCCCGCCATCCCGGGAAATGGTGCTGGCCACCGCTCCGGTGCACAGTGTGGCGGCTAGGGTCATGTAACCGCCCGTCAGGGTCTTGCCCAGGCACATGATGTCCGGTGTGATACCCGCATGATTGCAGGCGAACCAGGCGCCGGTGCGGCCAAAGCCGGTGGCGATTTCATCAGCGATCAGCAACACGCCATGGTCGTGACAGAGTTGCCTAACCTTTGCCAGGTAATCCGCGGAATAAAAGTACATGCGCCCTGCACCCTGGACGATGGGCTCCAGAATGACGGCGGCAATCTCCCGGTGGTGCGCTGCCAGCAGCTGCTGCATGCTGTGCAGATCGTCATCAATGGCAGCGCCGCCGAAACGGCATTGCGGGGCAGCGGCAAAATACTGCTGCGCCACGGCACCGGCAAAACGGTCATGCATGCCGGTGACCGGATCGCACACACTCATGGCGGCAAAAGTGTCGCCATGGTAGCCGTTGCGGATGGCCAGGAATTTGTGGCGCCCGGTTTCGCCGCGGGCCAGCCAGTACTGCACCGCCATTTTCATAGCGACTTCCACGGCGACCGAACCGCTGTCGCTGAGAAAGACTTTTTCCAGTCCTACCGGGGCATGCCGGACCAGCTTGCGGCCCAGTTCCGTGGCCGGGCCATGGGTAATGCCGCCAAACATGACATGGGCCATCTCATCCAGCTGGGTTTTGACGGCGGCATTCATGACCGGGTTGTTATAGCCGTGCAGAACGCTCCACCACGACGCCATGCCGTCAACGAGTGAGCGGCCGTCTGCCAGCGTCAGACGCACACCTTCGGCCCGCACGACAGGATAGACGGGCAGGGGGTTGTCCATGGAGGTATAGGGATGCCAGAGATGCTGGCGGTCGAAGTCGAGATCAATCATGCGGGCATTCTAGCGGAAGCGGCTCTCCAGGCGTAGGCAAACGACCCGGCGGGTCTATGCCGCCCTACAGTATTGTTCTGGCCAGCGCCCATACCTGGATGTCCCCGGCACCGGCCCGGCGCAGGGTGCGGGCCATGGCGGCCACGGTGCTGCCGGTTGTGACCACGTCATCAATGATGGCGACCCGGGCTTCCTGCGGCAGATGGGCGCCGGGATTGATCCGGAACGCGCCCCTCAAGTTGCGCCGGCGTGCTGCTGCGGACAGGCCGGTTTGCTGTGATGTGGCCTTGTGGCGCAAGACCAGGTCGGCCCAGACCGGGATAGCGAGCTGCCGGGACAGCCAGCGCGCGATCATCAGCGACTGGTTAAAACCGCGCTGGCGCAGACGTTGGCGGTGCAGCGGCACCGGCACCAGCAACTCGGGCAGCATGTGATGCCCGGTTCGGGCACCCAGGTGTTGCCCCAGCAAGTCGGTCAGTACCCGGCCGTTGACCGCATGCCCGTGGTATTTGAACCCGGCAATCATGTCCGTCACCGGGGGCTGATACGCCAGCGCGGCATGGAGGCTGTGCCAGGCCGGCGGCATGGCCAGGCACGAACCACATGGACTATTGGCCGGCATGCCGGCGGGCAAAGGCAGGGCGCAGCCAGGGCAGGGATGCACCAGGCGCGGCAGCGTGTGGCGGCAATCCAGGCAAAGGTCCTGCTGCGTATTCCCGGAACCACGGCAAAGCACGCAGACGGGTGGCAACCACCAGAACTGTATAAATTGTAACCATTGGTAAACTGCTTCTGGGATTCTGGTTGACATGATAAACTGCGCGCTGACCTGTTCAGCTCCCAGTCTAGTCGAGATCGGGATGGCTGCCAGATCACCCGTTTACTGTTTTTAACCATCGCTGTTTCACCATCTGGATGAACCACTGTTGCCTTAACAGCTGCCCAGGAAAACCCGTATGACAGATTCTCTTCGCCACGACTGGTCCTTCGAGGAAGTGCAGTCACTTTACGCCCTGCCGTTCAACGACCTGCTGTTCCGTGCCCACAGCGTGCACCGGGAAAATTTCGACCCCAATGCGGTTCAGGTCAGCACACTGCTTTCCATCAAGACCGGGGCCTGTCCGGAAGACTGCAAATACTGTTCGCAAAGTGGCCACTACAACACCGAACTGGAACGGGAAAAACTGCTGGCCGTGGAAAAGGTGCTGGAAGAGGCACGCAAGGCCAAGGCCAATGGCGCTTCACGTTTCTGCATGGGCGCGGCCTGGAAGCATCCGTCTGCCAAGGACTTTCCACACGTGCTGGACATGGTGAAAGGGGTGCGTGCCCTAGGCATGGAAACCTGCATGACGCTGGGTGCCCTGAGCAAGGAGCAGAGCGAGGCCCTGGCTGAAGCCGGGCTGGATTACTACAACCACAACATCGACACCTCGCGTGATTACTACAAGACCATTATCAGCACGCGCACCTTTGAAGGCCGCCTGGATACGCTCGCCAATGTCCGAGATGCCGGCATCAAGGTCTGTTCAGGCGGTATTGTTGGCATGGGCGAAAGCGACAATGACCGTATCGAGTTCCTGCGGGAACTGGCCAGCCTGCCCGTGCATCCCGACAGTGTGCCGATCAACAACCTGGTCAAGATCAAGGGTACGCCCCTGGAGGATGCCGAGGACATCGATCCCTTTGATTTCATCCGCATGATCGCCGTGGCGCGCATCCTGATGCCAAAGTCGCATGTCAGGCTGTCAGCCGGTCGCGAGCAGATGAACGACCAGATGCAGGCGATGTGTTTTTTTGCCGGTGCCAACTCGATTTTCTATGGCGAAAAACTGCTGACCACCTCCAACCCGCTGGAAAATGACGATATGCAGTTGTTCGCCAAACTGGGCATTCACCCGATGGAAATCGAGGTGCACACAGATGGTGAGCTGCTCATGGACCCGCCACGTCCTGCCGCCGCTGTCTACTACGATGCCATGAACGGGTGACGTTGCCACTGTCCTCCCCGTTGTGAACAGCTTTCGCCAGTCATTGCGCGCTGCACTCGATGAACGGCAGCAGGCTTCCCTGCTGCGTCGCCGCCGCACCCTGCACTCACCACAGGGCAGCGAAATCATTCTCGATGGCGAACACGTCACCAGTTTCTGCAGCAATGACTACCTGGGCTTGGCGGGCCATCCGTATGTGATCCAGGCCTTTCATGATGGCCTGGAACAGTTTGGCGCCGGCAGCGGGGCCTCACACCTGGTCTGTGGTCATGCCGCGCCGCACCAGGCCCTGGAAGAGGAACTGGCCGCCTTTACCGGACGCAGTCGCGCGCTGGTGTTTTCCAGCGGTTTCATGGCCAATGTTGGTGTGATCACCACGTTGCTCGGCAAGGGCGACGCCGTGTTCGAGGATCGCCTTAACCATGCCTCACTGCTTGATGGCGGCCTGTTCAGTGGCGCGGCCTTCAAGCGTTATCCGCATCTGGATGCAGAAGCGCTGGCATCCCTGCTGGAGAAAACCACCGGAAAACGCCGACTGGTCGTCACCGATGGCGTGTTCAGCATGGATGGTGACATGGCCAAACTGCCTGAGCTGATCGATGTCTCGGCAGCTGCCGATGCCCTGCTCATGGTCGATGATGCGCACGGCTTCGGCGTACTCGGGCAACAGGGCGGTGGCACCGTCGCTCACTGGCAGGAGCAGGGCTGCACGATCGATGAAGACAACCTGCCGGTACTGGTTGGTACGTTCGGCAAGGCCTTTGGTGGCAGCGGCGCTTTTGTTGCCGGCAGTACCGAGTTGATCGACACCCTGATCCAGTTCTGCCGTCCCTACATCTATACCACCGCCATGCCGCCGGCCCAGGCTGAAGCCTTGCGCATGAGTCTCAAGCTGGTAATCAAGGACAAGTGGCGAAGGCAGTACCTGGGCCAGCTGATCACCCGCTTCCGGCAGCACTGTGAAGAACTGGGCCTGTCGTTGCTGCCGTCCATGACGCCAATTCAGGCCGTCGTGCTGGGCGATGTCGAGCTCACGTTACAGGCCTGTGACCTGCTGCTGTCTGAAGGCCTGTATGTATCCGCGATTCGCCCGCCCACGGTGCCGGCTGGTACCGCGCGCCTGCGCGTGACCTTCAGCGCCATTCATACCGAAGGCCAGTTCGACAAACTGCTGGTGGGTATGGCCAGGGTTGCTCACCTGGTGGCCAGCCGTGGAGACAGGACATGACTGTTTGCCAGCCCTTGCCAGAGCTGGCCCGGGTGGCGCGCTCATTCGGCCGCGCCGCGCAACAATACGACCAGCATGCGCGTCTGCAACGGGATGTGGCGGATCGGCTGATTGCCGCAGTGGATGTGGAACACGTGCAATGCATTCTCGATGCCGGCAGTGGTACGGGTTATTGCGCGCGCCAGCTGGCATCACGTCATCCCGAAGCAACCCTGATCAACCTGGACATTGCCGAACCCATGCTTGCTTATGCACGACAGAGGTCTGCGCCTGCTTGCCAGGCATGGGTGTGCAGCGATGCGCAGGCCATGCCGTTCCGGGACAACAGTTTTGATCTGGCGGTATCCAGCCTGACCATCCAGTGGTGTCCGGATCTGGCAACCTTCTTTGCCGAACTGCATCGGGTGCTGTTACCGGGCGGGCGGGCCTGGATCAGCACGCTGGCCGTCAACACCCTGCAGGAACTGCGGGCAAGCTGGGCCGCCGTAGATGGCCATGTGCATGTGAACCGCTTTTTGCCACTGGATGTCATTCGGGCCGCGGTAGAGTCTGCGCCTTTTACCCGTATTGATGTGCATAACACGGCGGTTTGTTATTACTACGAGTCGCTGTCTGCGCTGACCACTGAACTGAAAGGAATCGGTGCCAGCAACCGTAACCCCCAACAACCGACAGGTCTGACCGGCAAACAGAAACTGCAACAGCTCAGGACCGCTTTCGAGCGCGGCCGGATTGCCGGCAAGGGCATTCCTGCCACCTATGATCTCGTGACCATTGCCGTGGAGAAGTAACCTGTTATGGCCGCCACGTTTTTTATTACCGGTACCGATACTGATGCAGGCAAAACCCACGTGGCGGGAGCCTTGCTGGCTGCAGCAAAAGCCCGGGGTCTGACAACGGCGGCCCTGAAGCCGGTTGCGGCAGGTACCGTGGCCACACCCGAAGGCATGTGCAATGAAGACGTCATGGCGCTGGCGGCACAGTGCACGGAAGAGCTTGCGCTGGCTGAAATCAATCCGGTGTGTTTCGATGAACCGATAGCGCCCCATATTGCTGCCGTCAATGTAGGCGTGGACCTGGCTGCCGCCACCCTCGCAGAACAGTGCCAACAGGTGCTGGCGCGCAAGGCTGACCTGACTGTCGTGGAAGGGGCAGGGGGCTGGAAGGTGCCGTTGAATGCCCAGGAAACCCTGGCTGACCTGGTCAGGCTGCTCGATATACCGGTCATCCTGGTGGTGGGCATGAAACTGGGCTGCCTCAATCATGCCCTGCTGACAGCGCAGGCGATCGCAGCCGATGGCCTGCCCCTGGCCGGTTGGGTAGCCAATCGTATTGATCCCGCAATGGCCCGCTACCAGGAAAACCGAGAGACCCTGGAACAGCTGCTGCCAGCACCGTTGCTGGCCGAGATGCCGCGCCTGCTGCCGGGTGATTCCGGTGCACAATACTGGAATCTGGACAGGTTGCTGACGAAAGGTTGATCCTTGTCCCATAGCCCCCAATGATGCTGCACGGCATCTGAACGCTGCCCGTCAACATGACCCGGCATGGACGCTTTGCCGCGCAAGCCGGTATAATCGCCCCCGCATTTTGCTCCGGATTTACGCTCCGAACCGCAGAAGGAACATCTCATGACATCATCACCACAACGACCTGTCGTCGTTTGTGCGCTTTATCATTTCGTCCGGCTGGACAATTTCGAAGCCCTGCGCGAACCGCTCCTGCAACAACTGAATGACCACGAGGTCAAAGGCACACTCCTGCTGGCCGAAGAAGGCATCAACGGCACCATTGCCGGCAGCCGTGAAGGCATTGATGCGGTGCTGGCCTGGCTGAAAAGTGACTCCAGGCTGTCAGGACTGGATCACAAGGAATCCTTCGATGACGAGGTGCCGTTTTACCGCGCCAAGGTCAAGCTGAAGAAGGAGATTGTCACCATGGGGGTGGAAGGTATCGATCCGAATCGCAAGGTTGGTACCCATATCAAACCGAAAGACTGGAATGCCGTGATTTCCGATCCGGATGTGCTGCTGATCGACACGCGCAATGCCTATGAAGTGGAAATAGGCACGTTCGCCAATGCCGTCGATCCGAAGACCGAGAGCTTTCGTGAATTTCCGCAATACGTGAAGGAGCACCTGGATCCGGCCAGGCACAAAAAGATTGCCATGTTCTGCACCGGCGGCATCCGCTGTGAAAAGTCCACGGCCTATCTCAAGGAACAGGGCTTCGACGAGGTCTATCACCTGGAAGGGGGCATCCTGAAATACCTGGAAGAGGTGCCCGAGGAAGAGTCCCTCTGGCGTGGCGAATGCTTTGTCTTTGATAACCGGGTGGCGGTAAACCACAGCCTGGAGAAAGGCGGATACGACCAGTGCCATGCCTGTCGCCTGCCCATCACTGAGGCAGACAAGCAAAGTGAGCAGTATGAAAAAGGGGTCAGCTGTCCGCGCTGTTATGCGCGCCAGACACCCGACCAGAAAGCGCGCTTTCGGGAGCGCGAGCGCCAGATGAGCCTGGCTTCACAGCGTGGTGAAACCCACCTTGGGTCCGAGGTCACAGCCGTGATAGAGGCGCGCAAGCAGGAAAAGGAGCTGTTCAAGCAGGAGCAGCAGCGTCATGAAAAATCACGGGTGCAGCCATGAGCGCCATACGCGCTGAACGCAAGGGCCACGAACTTGATATCGATCATGCTGAAGCCGTCCAACTGCCTGAAATTTCAGGTTTTCATGATTTTTTCTTATTCCGCAGGTAGTCTTGGCAGTTCGGAAAATCCGGGCTGACGGTGACATCCCGCCAGGCCAGGCGACAACAACAAGACAACAAGACAACGCACTACAAAACGAACGACAAAACGGGAAAGACCTTATGAATAAAAAATTCACACCACTGGTAATCATCCTGGTGATTGTCCTTGGCGGCCTGTACTGGGTGTTCGGCCTGCCGATGGTCGGCAATCCCGACATTCCGACCTCGCCGGAAGCCATCGCCCGTGGCGCCTATCTCTGGGAAGCCGGTGGTTGCGGCGCCTGTCACCAGCATGACGGTGCCCAAGCCCCTATCGGTGGCTATGTCATCGAAGTGGAAGAGCCTTTTCCGAATGTTTTCCATACGCCCAACATCACCCCGGATGAAGAAACCGGTATCGGCGGCTGGACTGGCCGGGATTTCATTCTTGCCCTCAAACATGGTCGCAGCCCGTCAGGCGGTTTTTACTGGCCATCCTTTCCGTACCGTACCTACAAGAACATGACGGATGAAGATGTGCTGGATCTGGCGGCGTTTGTCATGTCCCTGGATCCGGTCCGCAATGAAGTGCCTGACCATGAGCTGCCCTGGTGGCAGTTCGATTTCCTCATGGCAGGCTGGAACATCATGGCCGACATGATGGAAGGTGAGCCCCCGGCGTTTGATGAAAGCGATCCGCAAAAAGTCCGTGGTGCCTATCTGGCTCGTGCGCTGGGACATTGCGGTGAGTGCCACACGCCGAGAAACGGCCTGGGCATGATGGTCATGGCCGAGGAATTCACCGGTGCCGAAGGCTTTGCACCACCGGTTGATCCGGAAGCCCTGTCCAGCTGGACCCGTTTTGATTTCGTGGGCCTGCTGCAGCTCGGCATGACCGCCAGCTTTGACTTCGTCGGCGGTGAAATGGGTGATGTCATTGAACACACCAAGAACCTGACTGAGGAAGACCAGAATGCTTACGCGGCATTCTTCATTCCGGTAGAAGCTGAAGGCGGCGCTGACGATTTCAACTTTGACTGATGGCGTCGGACAGAAAAACCGAGACATAAAAAAACGCCCCTCGAGAGGGGCGTTTTTTTTGCGAGCTTGTTAAGCGAATCGCGAGGTCTGCTTAGTCCAGACGGAAACGGTCGTGGCAAGCACCACATTTCGGACCGATCTGGCCAACAGCCTGGCGGACCCCGCTGGCACCCTGGCTCTGCAGGATTTCCAGGGCAGCTTCAGCGCCTTCCTGAAGATCCATGGCCAGCTGGGCGAAGTCAGCCTGGCTGTCCCAGATGGTGTCGGCAGCACGACTCTCGACATCGTTGCTGCGAGTATCGGCAGCAAACAGGCCCGGGATCATCGGTGCCAGCATGGCAACACGCTCAGCAGCCAGTGTGGCAGCTTCAGCGTCGAAGTCACCACCACGGGCCATCTGACCCAGCGGACCGTTGGCGTATGACAGGATCTGGAAGATAGCCTGACGGCGCTTGACGGCACCTGCGGCATCTTCATCTGACATCTGGGCCATTGCCCCGGCAGAAAAAATTGAGCTGATTACGATAGCTCCGGTTACTAAGAGTTTTTTCATTATTGGTTCCCCACTCTTGGTTTGACGTGAATGTTAAGTACCTGGCAATAAGTGCTGTTCAGGTACTGTTCGTTTCAAAAAGACTGTATCTGGTTCAAGTGTTGTGCGGGCACTGGTTTGATAAAAGGCCTGCACGTTACTTCATTTGCCTGAGCCAAGTTCCGGCCGGACGCCAAATGTAATCTTTACTTTCGTATCCGACAAGTTGCGGTGAGGTGTTCAGCCGCGGACACCGCTGCAATGGCGTACGATGCAGTTTGTCGATCGCCGTTATTGTGCCATGCCCAGTCACTGCTGTCTGCATATTTCACCTTTTCGGGCCTTGTTCATAGGCCATTTAAATTTGATTTTTCAAGCGTTTACAGAAACGACGTTGTTCCTGATTCCTTGCATGACAGTATCGCGCTGTTTTTCTGAATGCCGACTGAACCCTGAAATTGGCTTCGGAAATTCCTTAATCATTGCACATTTTTTGATGGCCCTGAGCAGGCCAGATTCCGGTCCGGTGTCACTGTATTTGACCCCCAGCCCTGTCTCCGCTAAGTTTGCGCTTCCCTGCAAGAGGAACCTCAATGGCGCGTAAATCCACACCGTTTAATTTCGAAGAAGCCATGGCAACCCTGGAAGAACTGGTTGAAGCCATGGAAGAAGGAGAGCTCAGTCTTGAGGAATCCCTCAAGGCATTCGAACAGGGCATCAAGCTGACACGCGAATGCCAGTCCGCCCTGGAAAAAGCCGAACAGAAAGTACAGTTGCTGGTCAAAAGTGATGGTCTGCCGGAAGCCGAAGACTTCGATGATCCCGGCGACGATGAGGGCGTGGAATAACGTCCGCTCCCCATGGATACCCAGGCTTATATCGGCACCCTGCAGGACAGGGCATCGGCTGTGCTTCAGCAGGCCATTCCCGCGCCCGGTTTGTCACCTCGTCTTGAAGCCGCCATGCAGTATGCCGTGCATAACGGCGGTAAACGCATTCGGCCGGTTCTGGTCTATGCCAGTGCCGAGACGCTGGGCGGCACGCTGGATGCGGCCGATCCCAGTGCCTGTGCCGTCGAACTGATTCATGCCTATTCGCTGGTCCACGATGACCTGCCCGCCATGGATGATGATGACCTGCGCCGCGGCCAGCCCACCTGTCATATCAAGTTCGATGAAGCCACCGCTATTCTGGCTGGCGATGCCTTGCAGTCACTGGCTTTTGAAATCCTGGCCGGCACCGGTTCGCCGGATGCCGCAGTGATGGTCGCCACGCTTGCCAAAGCCGCCGGCTGGAACGGCATGGTAGCCGGACAGAGCATGGATATCGAAGGTGCCGGCACCGCCATGGATGAGGCAGCACTGGCCCGCATGCACCTGCTCAAGACCGGGGCACTTATTCGTGCCAGTGTCCTGCTCGGTGCCATGAGTACGGGCAGAGCCGGCAGCGATCAGCTGGCCGCCCTGGATACCTTTGCCACCCGCATTGGGCTGGCCTTCCAGGTCAAGGACGATATTCTCGATGTGGAAGGGGAGACTGCCGTTCTGGGTAAAACGCAGGGCAAGGACCAGCATAGGAACAAGCCGACATATTCCTCGTTGCTGGGTGTGGACGGGGCGCGGCGCAAAATGCAGGGCCTTTTTGAGGAGGGGCTGGACGCCCTGTCCCTATTTGGCCCTGATGCCGGAAAACTGGCTGCCATCGCCACCTATATCATTGAGCGCCAGTACTAGGCTCGGCGGGGTGCCGCTAAACAGACTGTAATCCACGCATACAAGCCACCTTTGCGGTAGAATATGCCGGTTTTTTTCGCTATTACGTTTCCTTTGCATGTTTGAAGAAATTCCATTCGAGCGGCCTAACACGCCGTTGCTCGACAGCATCGATTCCCCCGCTGATTTACGCGAGCTGGATCCCGAGCAGCTGGAACAGGTAGCCCATGAGTTACGGCATTACCTGCTGTATACCGTGGGCAAGACCGGCGGGCACTTCGGCGCCGGGCTGGGTGTGGTGGAACTCACCATCGCACTCCACTACGTCTTCAATACGCCGGAAGACAAGCTGGTATGGGATGTCGGCCACCAGACCTATCCGCACAAGATTCTCACCGGCCGCCGCGAACAGATGCTGACGATGCGCCAGTCCGGTGGCCTGGCCGCCTTCACCAATCGCAGTGAAAGTGAATACGATACCTTTGGTGCCGGCCATTCCAGCACCTCGATCTCCGCCGCCTTGGGCATGATGGTCGCCGCCCAGAAACAGGAATCGGACCGCAAGACTGTTGCCGTCATCGGCGACGGCGCCATGACCGCTGGCCTGGCCTTTGAGGCCCTCAATCATGCCGGTGATCTGGAAGGCGACATCCTCATCATTCTCAATGACAACAACATGTCCATCTCCCGCAATGTGGGTGGACTGTCCAGTTACTTTGCCCGCATGTGGGCGAGCAAGCCCTACAACGTGCTGCGATCCGGCAGCAAGAAAGTGCTTTCGGCACTGCCACCGGCCTGGAAGGCGGCCCATCGCGCCGAGGAATACATGAAGGGTATGGTGTCACCGGCCACTATTTTCGAGGAACTGGGTTTTACCTATTTCGGGCTTATCGATGGCCACGATGTGGAAGGCCTGGTGCAGATCCTCAACAACATCAAGCACATCAAGGGGCCGCGCCTGCTCCACGTGGTGACCCAGAAAGGCAAGGGTTACCTGCCGGCGGAGAAAGATCCGTTCGGCATGCACGCCCTCAGCAAGATGGTGCCCGAGTCGGAAAAAACCACGCCCCCCAACGGACATGTACCCACGTACTCGAAGGTGTTCGGCAAGTGGCTCTGCGATATGGCAGCCGAAAATACCGACCTGGTGGGCATCACGCCGGCCATGAGTGAAGGCTCAGGCATGCGTGAGTTTGAGGAACAATACCCGGACCGTTTCTATGACGTGGCCATTGCCGAGCAACATGCGGTGACGTTTGCCGGAGGCATGGCCTGTGATGGCCTCAAGCCGGTGGTCGCCATTTACTCCACGTTCCTGCAACGCGGCTATGACCAGCTCATTCACGATATCTGCCTGCAGAACCTGGATGTCCTGTTTGCAATCGATCGTGCAGGCCTGGTGGGCGAAGACGGTCCCACCCATGCCGGCAGCTTTGATCTGAGCTACATGCGCTGCATTCCCAACCTGGTCATCATGACACCGAGCGATGAGCAGGAAGCCCGCTGTCTGCTCACCACCGGCTTTCACCACCCGGGGCCTGCGGCTGTGCGCTATCCTCGCGGCAAAGCCACCGGCTGTGAAACCACTGCCGAACTGACGGCCGTAGAGATAGGGAAAGCCCGGGTTTGCCGCGAGGGCGGCAACGGCATCGCCATCCTGGTTTTCGGTACCTTGCTGCAAAAGACCCGGTCTGTCGCAGAAGCGCTGGATGCCACCCTGGTCGACATGCGGTTTGTGAAACCGCTGGACGAAACCCTGCTCATCACACTGGCGCAGCAGTGCAAGCTGCTGGTGACGGTCGAGGAGAATGCGGTTAAAGGCGGAGCCGGTTCCGGCGTCAATGAATTTCTGGAAGCACAGGGTTTTGACACCCCGGTGTTGAACCTGGGATTGCCGGATAGCTTTCTGGAGCATGGCAAGGCCGAGGACATGCTTGCCGACTGCGGACTCGATGCCGCCGGCATACTCCGCGCCATCGAACACCGACTCGGGTAAGGCGCTTAACCATGGCCCGCCGCACGCCGACGGACATAGAAAACCTGGATATGAAGTGGCATGTCATCCGGTTGCTGATTCCCTACCTGCTTGAATTCAGGGCGCGCACGCTGCTGGCCTTCTTCTGCCTAGCGCTGGCGAAACTGTCCAGTATCAGCCTGCCGTTTTTCATGAAGTACATCGTCGATAACCTCGACATGCAGCTGGGCAATGACAGCACCAGTGCGCCCCAGGTGCTCGTGGCAATACCGATACTGCTCATCATGGCCTATGGCGTGTTCCGTTTCTTCAATGTCATGTTCAATGAAATCCGAGACACCCTGTTCGGCCGGGTCACCGAGCGCACCATCCGCCGGGTCAGCCTCAAGACGTTCCGCCACCTGCACAGCCTGGACCTGGACTTTCACTTGAACCGCCAGACCGGTGGTCTGGCCCGGGATATCGAGCGTGGTACTTCGGGGATCAATTTCCTGATGCGCTTCATGATTTTCAACATCATCCCCACACTGCTGGAGCTGGTCATCGTGATCGGGATTTTCCTGGGCAACTACGGCGCGTCATTTGCCCTGGTCATCCTGGCGGCCATTGCCGCCTACGTGGCCTGGTCGGTGGTCGCAACAGAAAAACGCACGCGTTTTGTTCGTGAAATGAACCAGGCGGATTCGGCCACCAATACCCGTGCCATCGACAGCCTGCTCAATTACGAGACCGTGAAATACTTTACCAACGAGGAATACGAGGCTCGCCATCTGGATGAAGGGCTGGCCAACCTGGAAACCGCCAAGCGCAATAACCGTCTCAGCCTCTTTGCCCTCAATGGCGGACAGGCCCTGATCGTGGCTACTGCTATGACCATCATGCTGCTGCTGGCGGCCAGGGGAGTGGCCAACGGCCGTATGACCCTGGGCGACTTCACCCTGGTCAACATGTTCATGATGCAACTGTTCATTCCACTGAACTTCCTGGGCTTCGTCTACCGTGAAATCAAGGGTGCGCTGGCCAATATCGAACGCCTGTTTGACCTGCTCGGGGAAAAGGCGACGGTGCTGGAAAAGACCGATGCGGTTGAAGTGCACCCGGGCAAGCCCGAGATTGCCTTTGAGGCCGTGAGTTTCCATTACCGCACGGATCGACAGATACTCGACAACATCTCGTTCACAATCCGGCCGGGTGAAAAGGTGGCGGTTGTCGGGGGCAGCGGGTCGGGCAAGTCTACCCTCGTGAAACTGCTGTTCCGCTTCTATGATTGCCAGTCTGGCAGTATCCGCATTGAGGGCTGTGACATTCGTGACCTGACGCTGCATTCCCTACGTTCGGCCATCGGCATCGTGCCCCAGGACACGGTGCTGTTCAATGACACCATCATGGAGAATATCCGCTATGGTCGCCCGGACGCCTCCGAGGCAGACATCCAGGAAGCCATTCGCCTGGCCCATCTCGACAATTTCATCGCGCAATTACCGGATGGCATGAACACCATGGTCGGGGAACGCGGGTTGAAACTCAGCGGTGGTGAGAAACAGCGCGTGGCCATCGCCCGCACCATGCTCAAGCGTCCGGCTATCCTGGTGTTTGACGAAGCGACCTCATCGCTGGACAGCAAAACCGAACGCGCGATCCTGCAGGCCATGCGGGAAGTCTCGAAAGGTCATACCAGCCTGGTCATTGCCCACCGACTTTCCACCGTCGTCGATGCCGACCGTATCCTGGTCCTGGAGCATGGTCGGATTGTGGAGTCAGGCACACATACCGAATTGCTGTCCCAGGCAGGCCAGTACCACCACATGTGGAACCTGCAGCAGCAACAGAAAGACCAGGAGCCTGCACCACAGCTGGCAGCCCCGTAGGTCGGGATAAGCCGGAAGGGCCGTTTCCCGACATCCTGTCGGGCGCGTCAGCTACTGCGAAAGTGCTGTATCCGAGATATAAAAAAAGGGCGCTGGTATAGCGCCCTTTTTTCATTATAGAAGACTTTTACAAGCCGGCAGTCTTGTCGAAAAACGGCTGGCCGAAGTCGTCGGTCATGTCCAGGAGGAACTTGTTGTTTTCCTGGCAAATGTAATCGGCCAGTTCCTGGCCTTCAGACCAGCGGATGTTCCAGCTGACCGTCCAGGGCTCCGAGTAGGCACCCGGATCATCAATGACGGCTTCGTAATGCAGGGTTTCCTTGTCAGGGCGTGAGAAACGTTCAACGGTATGCAACTGATCGGTATGCATGTAGCCGCCGAAGTCGATCCAGGTCTTTTCGTTGAAGCCAACGGTATCAACGATCAGGGTGTCGCCTTCCCAGTAACCGGTGGAGTGGCCAAAGTATGTTGGATTCGGGTCTTCCGGATGCGGGCGTCCGTCCATGTGGATTTCACGCCACACATGTCCGCCACCCTCAAAGATGATCACGATACGGTCGCCATCCTGGATGATTTCGGCCGGGTAGGGTGTGCCCATGGAGCGCGGGCCACCAGGCGGCAGGCAGAAGCCTTCCGGATCGTATTTCACGTTGTTGTTCTTGTTGTATTCCCACATGGCCTGGGTCCAGGGCAGCATCGGCGGCAGATCGCCTTCCTGGTAACCATCCATGCGCACCGCAAAGTCGGTAATCCAGGGCAGTGACCAGACGCCATCGCCACCGAGATCCACGGTGCCGTCAGCCAGTCGTGGTGTTGGCGTGGACGGGCGGTCTTCGCTGGCGCCACGCTGGGCCTGGGCAGCAGAATGCATAAAAACAGCAGAAGCAACTGCTGAGGCCATGACGGCCATTTTGAATAATGGGTTAAGTTTCATGGGTAACCTGTGTAATCGGGTGGCAATAAAAAGCGCGCATGTCAGCGCGCTTTTTACTGCTTTTGTTACTGTTTTTGGTGACTGCAGAAAATGCAGTATCAGAGTTCGCAGTCTTCCTTGGCAGCGGAGCCTTCGTCAAAGTCGCGCTGGCTGGTGCCGGCAAAAAGGCGCTGGCAGGTGTCAGCAATAACAACTGTCTGGACGTTGCCCTTGAAGCTGCCGTCACGGGCACGGGTGCCGGTAACGATTACTTCAGTACCGATTTCCAGCGTGTTACGGGTCCAGCCACGACGCATCAGGCCGTTGGGGCTGCCCATTTCAAAAGCCCATTCTTCGTAATCGCCTTCGTCGTTTTCAACTTCAACGAAGATATAGGTATGCGGGTTGGTCCAGTCGACCTTGATGACGGTACCGGTAACGTGAACAGATACATTGCCATCAAACTCGGCAGCAAAGGAGTGGTGAGCTGCAGACTGGAGAGAGACAATAGCACCAAGGATGCCGGCTGCCAGTGCAATAAGTTTGGTTTTCATAGGTAGTCTCCGTAAGAGATATTCTGGTCTTAAAAAAGCCTGAAATTTTCAGGGCAAGTGTGTTTCCTGATCAGTTCAGGGTGATGTCAAAAGTGCCTTTTTCATTTCCGAGTGTGTAGGCACCGCGGAATTTACGATTGGTCCATGAACCCAGGTTGCTGAGCTTGCCTTCCATCACCAGCAGGCCATCAGGCATGTTGGCACGGATGGTCAGCGTCCAGGATTCGGCGTCCAGTTCGACACGGCTCATTTCGACACCACGGCGACCCGGATTGATGGAGCCGGAAAGCTCACCGTTCCAGGCATCAATCAGCAGGCGAATGCGCTCCGATTCTTCTGCAGTAAACGGCGTCAGTTCACCCGACCAGGAACCCTTGGCAGGGTGTCCGGTTTGTGATGAAGCCGGCAGTGATAGGCTGATGAAGGCAGCAAGGACAAAAATTCGGGTAAGCATAAAATCTCCTGGTGTGAGGTCTGGTCGTGCCAGGTCACTTTAAATGATTCAGTTTCGCAGTCGCGAGTTTGCTGATGTTATTTTTTACAGTGTTGATTAACGCTGGCTGAAGACAGGGTAATTGATTTTTGGCTTATTTTCAGCACAGACGTCAGTTTACTAAAATCTGGTAAATGAAATACAGTGCAGGTATCCTCGCCTTTCCAAAATTCACGAAATTTGCACAAAAAAGGGGTGAAAGTGTACAAATTTACCAATATTTTCATAAGTTTAGCGCTATTTTTTCTGGTCGGTTGCGCGACCCAGAATGATGCTGAAAATGCGGCCGTAACAAATCCGGGTGAGCCGGAAAATCTTGCCCAGGACAGCGGCTCGGAACCCGATCCGAATGAGATGATTTGTCGTCGCGAACAGGTCACGGGCTCCAATTTTCGGCGCGAAGTGTGTATGACAAGGGCTCAGCGTGAAGAGTTTTCCACGCAGACCCAGGAGTTCATGGAAATCAACAGAACCAAGCAGGACTGAACCGTTTTTCCATCATGAAGGCGACTCCGTATAACTCCATATAAACTCCATATAAGTAGACGCCTCTAAAGTCATCGATCAACAAAGCGTGAGCGTGCTTTCAGACTGCAGGCAAATGTTGCAGAAGCAGAAGCACCTTCACGACACAAAGCAAGTATGCAAAAAATGACACAGAACAATATGCGGGGAGCTTTCTTCTTCCCGGTCGTACTATTGCTGCCAGCCTTCGGGTTCGCGGCGGACAGCAACATGGTGGATTGTGCGCAGATCACCGACAGTGTTGAGCGTCTCACCTGCTATGACGAGGTGATGCAGCGCGGCCCGGCGACGTCTGATTTGCCTGTCGTGCGTTTGCCCCGTGCACCCAGGCCTGTCGCTTCGCAGGAGTCCGGCGCCCCGACACCTGCTGTCGAATCGTCCGATGACTTCGGTCTCGAGGTCAAGAACGCGGACAGGGACAGCAATGCCACCAGGACCTATGTCGTGGCCTCGGCCAAACACACTGACCTGACCGGATGGACTATCGAATTCGCGAACGGCCAGGTCTGGCGCCAGGTCGGCACAGAGGATTACCGTATCCGGGAAGGCGAGCGCTACACGATCGAGCGCGGCATGTTCAACTCATTCATGTTGGGTAATGGTTCCAACAACCGGAAAATCCGTGTCACCCGTGTTGAGTAAATAATTTTTTTTTTCGGCCATAAAAAAACCCGCCTGTCGCCAGGCGGGTTTTTTTGTGCTTGCTGGTAATGGCTTAGAAAGACCAGTTCAAGCCAGCACGAATCATACGACCACGTGCTTCATAAATACCAGTGTTACTGGTAGTCAGGCCATTGGCTGACAGAGGCGGCTCGCGGTCACTGGCGTTCAGGATCGCCAGTGTCGCAGTGCTCTGACCGTCAACAGGCAGGGTGTAGGTATATACCAGGTCGAGCGTTGTGAAAGACGACTCGGAAGAGCGGCCCTGCAACGGATCGGGGTTGGTAATTTCAGTACCGTCAACATAACGTACGGTGCCGCGCAGATAGTGGTTACCAGTGCGGTAATCAGCAATCAGGTTGGCACGCAGCTGCGGGTTGGTACCCACACCAGCGACGTTAAAGCCGTCAGTACCGGCAACATCCTGCAACTGACCCTGCTGGTTGGTGCCTGCATATTCATTCACATAGGCACCTGCCAGCATCAGGCCGGCTTCGCCGCCCATGAGGTTGAAGTTGTAATCAACGGAGAAGTCCAGACCATTGGTGGAAACGGAGTTCTGGTTGATGAAGCTTGACTGGAACAGACGAATGTCGAAACCGGTCATACAGCCAGCCGGCAGCGGCTGACCGGAGCCAAGACCTCCCCAACGGCCGGTGATTTCACAGACCTCATTCGGACGACCCGGGAACAGCGGATGCGAATAGGTGTCGGTTACAAAACCGTCAGCCATGTCGGCACGCAGGACCTGGTCGGGATCGGTGTTGGTTACCAGGTTGGTGAACTCGTAATCCCACCAGGTGGCTTCGATAGTCAGGCTGTCGTTGACGTCCCAGGTGAAGCCCAGCGTCCAGTTGTCAGACTCTTCCGGTTCCAGATTGGGATTACCCAGAGCACGACCGGTAGCCTGGGTTACCTCACCACCGATGGTGGCACGGCTTACTGCACCGGAGCTGATACCGTTTACGTTGTTTTCAGAGGCCAGGCGGAAAGATGAACCGGCGCTGGCACGCACGAACAGGTTGTCGGTCGGAGTCCACAGGGCACTGATTTTCGGCTCGGTTGAGCTGGTGCCTTCAGTGTCTTCCCAACGGGCTGCAAGACCAACTTCCAAGGTGTCAGTCGGGAACATGACCATTTCCGCAAACACGGCGTCCGTTTCACGCTGAGAATCCCACTCCGCCAGTACTTCAGGAGAGAAGCCGAAACCACCGTCTTTAGCGATCGGGCCGTAGTTGATGGCCAGGTTCTGCTTACGATACTGGTAACCAACAGCCAGACCAGTCGCGCCGCCTGCCATTTCAAACAGCTCGCCAGTGGTCACAGCTTCGACAGTCATCAGTTCAGCAGCACCGAAAGTCTTCGGACCAAACTGCATCCACTCCAGCAGGACCGGATCGTTGTAGAACGCATCACCAGGTTTGGCGATCAGGCGGTTGGCCATCGGGTTCCAGTACATACAGTTACCGACACCAGCGCCTACAGTGGGATCGTTGGCAGCGCCAAGGATGGGGTTGAATTTACAGTCAGGACCGCCGTAACCCTGGATGGCACGAGCATAACGCTCGGTGATGGTGTCCACGGTTTCGTCGATCTGATCGTTCTGGGAGTAAGTGGTGTTTACACGCCAGTCCCAGGCGCTGTCACCGAACTGACCGTCAAGCGTAGCGGCAGCGCGGTAGGTGTACTGGGCAGCTGTGGAGTCCAGGTCACCTTCAACCGGCGATACTTGGCGGGTAAAGATGGTGCGGTAGTCCTGCAGCGGGAAGGCATCGCCAGCGACACGGTTGGCTTCAATGACACCCGGGTTGGTGGCCGGCAGAACGGCGCCAACAGAAGGCAGGGCCAGCAGGGGTACACCGGTACCGTAACCAGCGCTTACTTCTTCACGGGCAAAGCTGCCTTCGATGGTCAGTGTGTTAACCCAGTCAGTGTTGAACTGGTGGGTCATGACACTGAAGCCAGTCAGACGGGACATTTCAGGAATCAGTGAACGGGAGTGGGTCAGTGAACCACGACAGAACGGGTCAAAGCTGCGCTTCTGACCATCACTACCATGGTTGCGGGCACCAGCCGGGTTGGTGATGCTGTCAGTGCCGTCGCCACCGATGGAGGAGTCGCCACACAGCGGGTCAGGGAACCAGCCGCCCTTTAGGCTGCCGCCACCATAAGTGCCCGGGTTGTAGAGGGCAGTTACCAGGCCGTTGCTGCGACGTTCTGCGCTGCGGATGTCAGCGACGTTCATGGCTTCGGCACGGTTCATGTATTCCATGGAGAATACGACACCAGTGTCGGCACCCTGAACACCGAAGATACCAGCAACCACAATTTCCGGTACGGAAGACTGGGCTTCAGCGTGCTGGGAAGAGATGCGGAACTCGGCACCTTCAAAGTTATTACGGGTAATGAAGTTGGCCACACCGGCAACCGCGTCAGAACCGTAGAGGGCGGAAGCACCGTCCAGTACCAGTTCCATACGCTCAACCATGATGGAAGGCGCCAGGTTATTAACGTCAACCTGGGAACCGGCGTTGGCGTCGATGGTCATACGCTGGCCGTTCAACAGGACCAGGGTAGAGCGGGCACCCAGGCCACGCAGGTTGATGCTGTTGGTGGAGTTGGTCCAGTTGTTGGTGGTGTTGGCACTGGAGATCTGCGGCATGTCGCGAACCGCTTCCACGATAGAAACACGCTGCTGATTGGTGAATTCTTCGTTGTCCATAACAGATACAGGCTGGGGCCTGTCAGCAGGACGTGAAATGAAAGAACCGGTGACCTGGATTTCTTCAATTTCCTGCTGGGCCATCAAGGCACTTGATGAGGTCGTCGCGGCAGCCGCAAAGGCGACAGCCGTGGCGAGCTTTTTGTAGCTCAATTCGACAGACTTTTTCATGTAATTCCCCTTTATTGGATTTGAATGCATGACAAAATTTACGTGCAAAACCACTAATTATGAGTATGCCGAGCGGGCATGCCCGCACAGCAAAGCATATGACTCGTTAGTGGAGAGAACTGGGATATCGATCAAATACAGCAAAACCAGAACGCAATTCGGCCCGGTTAAACAGTATGAGAACCCCTTGTATTAACTATCGTTTACCCTTGACGTCCCCTTTTCATAATCACGAATAACGTCGTCAGGTAAGGGTACGATGATAGTCAACTCGGCCAAACAGTGCAAGCTTTAAAATACTTATCTTTTCGCCGATATCTTACTGATTCGAAAAGAAAAGAAGAGCCAAAATTCGCAAATTTAAGTCCTGAAAAGAGACTTAATTGATTAAAATTTGTACGCCTCTGAAACCCCCGCCTGGCGGCGTGAAAAATGCCGGCCGACGGCGTGCCGATGCTTCTGGGAATCAGTGTCGGGCGGGTATTCAGGCAGGCGGGAGGAGCCGGGTTCGGATTATTCGACCGTCCAGGTATGACCGGAGTGCAGCAGCTTGGCGAGATCACCGCCACCGCGTTTTTCACGCAGCTGCAGGCGCTGTTCAAGCAGATCGCTAACGTAGGCTGTTATCGGCTTGAAGTAGATGATGCCGACGGCCACCGGAAAATCGGGGCCATGCATGGCGGCAAGGAGTTGTGCCTGGGCCAGGTTGGTCTGGTCATGCACCAGGATGTCGTCCAGTTCGGCACCTTCACCCAGCGTGACCACTTCCAGGCTGAGCGATTCGCGGTTCAAGGCAATGCCCTTGTTCTTTTCCTTGCCGAACAGCAAGGGTTTGCCATGTTCGACTTCGATGCGGAAGTCCGGTGCGATCTTCTTGTCCTTAACCTGTTCGAAAATGCCGTCGTTGTAGATCGGGCAGTTCTGCAGGATTTCGACAAACGAGGCACCCTGATGCGCATGCGCTTCGGTGATCACGGCGCTGAGATGTTTCATTTCGGTATCGATGGAGCGGGCCACGAAGGGGGCGCCGGCACCCAGGGCAATACCGCACGGGGACAACGGGCGATCAACGGAGCCTTCCGGTGTCGATGGGGATCGCGTACCGAC
>Ga0181571_10000144_pt1 | contig 41840 bp, 44 predicted proteins | sample 101ome_17_FD_132440 | JGI IMG/M metagenome (GOLD analysis project Ga0181571, IMG submission 132440) | Coastal salt marsh microbial communities from the Groves Creek Marsh, Skidaway Island, Georgia - 101407AT metaG (megahit assembly) | ecosystem: Environmental > Aquatic > Marine > Intertidal... | reverse complement strand
GTCTCGCCAGTGAACCGCCCTGTGACGATCACGGTTGAAGCTCGCGAAGAATTTGACCGGCTTGTTATCGTTGTCCGCGACGATGGGCCCGGTGTTCCCGAGAGCGCCAAACACGGTTTCGGTATTGGTCTGGCCAATGTCCGTGACCGTCTGGAGGCTCGCTTTGGTTCGGACATTGTGCTCGAATCCGGCCCTGTTCCTGGTGGCTATCGCACCGAAATGCGCATACCGTTGACCCGCAATGGCAGACACTGAATCCCCCGAAGCGCCGCTGCGCACATTGATCGTCGATGACGAGCCACTCGCGGTGGAGCGCATCCAGGTGATTTGCGCCGAGGTCGAGACTATCAATGTTGTTGGCACCGCTAGCGATGGCGCCGCCGCACTGCGCCTGGCCGAGAAGCTGTCGCCCGATCTGGTCTTGCTCGATATGACCATGCCGGAACTTGACGGGTTGGGCGTAGCGAAGGAGTTTGCCAAATACAGCAATCCCCCCGCAGTAATCTTTGTCACCGCGCATGATCACTTCGCCGTCGAAGCGTTCGATCTCGATGCAATCGACTATGTGTTGAAACCGGTTGCGTCAGATCGGCTTGCGCGGGCTATCGAACGCGCAGCTTCGCGTCGTGGCAATAGCGGCGCACGCAAGGGTGAATGGCTCGAAGAGCTTTGGGTGCCGCACCGCTCTGAGTTGTTGCGTATCGCGGTAAGCGAAGTGAGCCGGATCGATGCCGAGCGAGACTATGTTCGCTTGCATGTAGGCGAACGCAGCTATCTCTTGCTGCAAACTATCGCCGGGTTGGAGCAACGGCTCGACCCAACCGAATTCATCCGCATCCACCGTTCAACGATTCTGCGTAAGGACCGTATTCGGGGCTTGCGCCATGATGGTTTGGGGGTGTGGTCAGCTGAACTGGAAAACGGCGATGCCTTGCGGATCGGCCGAACATATCTGCCGAAAGCAAAGGCGATGGCCGGCCGCTAGGCTCTTCTTGCAGCTCCTCAAAAAAGAAGCGGCCTGAACCCCGGGACTGGTATGGGTTCAGGCCGCTAGTCTGCACAGAACTGTGCAGGTCTGTTTGGCAGGGTCAGCCGCCCCGCCTTTGTTCTTCAATTACTGCCGCCAGGGTGCTTTTCGCTTGGCGCTCGGCCGATGCGATGCAACGGCGTTGGTCGCGCGATACCGTGCGGGTTCCGGTCGTGTGTCTACCCTGACCGCAGGCCTTGCGTGCCGCGATTGTGATGCGTTGATCGAGCTCTTTCTGACCAGCTTCGGTCGAAAGATCCAAATCCTCGTAGGTGACATTGGACTGGCTGGTCTGATTGTCAGCGCCAGCCAAGGTAGGGGCTGCGATCAACATCGCGCCAACACCTGCCGCTGCAAGTATGCCTTGTCTCATGCTATCCTCCTTTCACAGCCGAGCATAAAAAGGGGGTGAGCCCGCGCTGTGTGATTGTGTTATACCAGCTGCTGAGGAGGCATCAGCGCAAGCTCGACGATGGAAGCAAGCAGTCCGATCGGTGCGAGGGTGGCCGGACCGATTGCATAAACCAACCGACGCACAGCTATTTCCAACCGACGGGTGATTACGTAACAATGTAACAATGGCTTTAGTGTTCATCTTTCTAATGGGGATTGGCAATTTCGCGTTGCATAAGGCGGTGCTTGAGGGCGGCCACCCACTGCTTGGGCAAATGCCATGGTTTGTTCACAAGCTCGGCGGTCGGATAACCTTGGTGACCGAATTCCTTGTTCTGCTGGCAGCTTTGCTACTCGCAGCGAACGGCTGGCCTGGGCTCGCCTGGGCGTATCTTGCCTATACCGGTCTCAACGCGATTGCAGCCTGGCTGATCCTGACGGACCGCGTTTAGCATCTTCACCCGCGCCGCCGATCTGCTAGGCGTGGGATGATGCCAATTCACGCAAGCACCACTTTGTTCCATGTCAGTGACACGCATTTCGGCGTCGAGGACCGCGCGGCTATGGCTTGGTTCGAGAATGCAGTGCGGGAAGAACGACCTGACGCGCTTGTTTGCACCGGTGACCTCACTCAGCGCGCCACACATCAGCAATATGCAGCGGCGGCTGAGTGGTTTGCTGGCCTCAACACCCCCATCATGCTGCAGCCGGGCAACCATGACATGCCCTACTACAATTTGTGGGAGCGCTTCCGCAGTCCATTTGCGCGCTTTGGCGCGTTGGACAAGGCGGTAGGGGCCCAGCTAGAGCTTGAGCACGCATTGATCGTGCCTTTTGATACCAATGTGCCCGCACAAATGCGCTGGCCATGGTCTGACGGGGTTGTCACACGCAAGAAACTCGATGCAGCCCTCAACCGGCTAGCAGAATTACGCGATGACCCCAGACCCAAGATTATCGCGTGCCATCACCCGCTTTTGCCAGAGCGCGACGGGGCGAAAAATCCGACAATTCGTGGAGACCTGGCGTTCAAGGAGCTGGCCGCAGCGGGCGCAACGGTTGTGCTGACGGGGCACGTTCATTTCCCGTTTGACCAGATCCGCTCGCGTGACAATTTCGCAATGCGGATGATCGGGGCTGGCACCTTATCAACGCGTCTGCGCAAAGGCGCACCGCCATCCTACAATGTCTTGCGGATCGACCAGACCGGTTTGATCGACGTTGAAAAACGCGATTTTGCTCTCTGAGCGCAGAAACAAAAAAGGGCGACCTGAACAGGCCGCCCTCTTGCTTTGAGCCAAAGAGCTGGGAATCAGCGCTTCGAGAACTGGAAGCTCTTGCGTGCTTTCGCCCGGCCGTATTTCTTACGCTCGACCACGCGGCTGTCGCGGGTCAGGAAGCCAGCGGCCTTCACTGTTGAACGCAGTGCAGGCTCATATTTGGCGAGAGCCTGGCTGATGCCGTGCTTTACCGCACCGGCCTGGCCCGAAAGCCCGCCACCACGCACGGTAGCGACGATGTCATACTGGCCTTCACGCTCTGTGATCGCGAACGGCTGGTTGATGATCAGGCGCAGCGTAGGGCGTGCAAAGTACACTTCTTGATCGCGGCCGTTGACGGTCACCTTGCCAGTGCCCGGCTTCAACCAGACGCGGGCAACCGCATCCTTACGACGGCCAGTTGCATATGCGCGGCCATACTGATCGAGTTCCTGCTCGCGCAATGGAACCTCAGCAACAGCTGCGATCTCGGCTGCATCACCTGCTGGTGCGTCGCCAGCGATTTCCTTCAGATCCGCCAGATCCGAAACGGTTTCGTTTTTGGTTTCGTCAGCCATTATGCGGTGACCTTGTTCTTGCGGTTCATGGAAGCAACGTCGAGCACTTCAGGGTGCTGCCCGTCATGCGGGTGCTCGGTGCCATTGTAGAGGTGCAGTGCACGCATCTGCTGACGGCCCAGCGGGCCGCGCGGAATCATGCGTTCGACAGCCTTTTCAAGCACGCGCTCTGGGAAACGGCCCTCCAGGACCTTCGCCGGAGTGGTTTCCTTGATACCGCCCGGGTGGCCGGTGTGCTTGTAATAGACCTTATCAGACATCTTCTTGCCGGTGAATTTCACCTTGTCGGCATTGATGACGATCACATGGTCACCGCAATCAACATGCGGAGTGTAGCTCGGCTTGTGTTTGCCGCGCAGGATATTGGCAATGATCGAAGCGACGCGGCCAACAACCAGCCCGTCTGCATCAATCAGGTGCCATTTCTTTTCGACCTCTGCCGGCTTTGCCGACTGAGTCTGCTTGCTAAGCGCCTTCATGGGTTCACATTCCTAAATAAAACAAGCCGCAACCAAATGCCGCGTCTTCGAATCGCACTGACAACTTATGCTGCGGTTGCGAGAACATGGCGCAAATGTCGCGTGAAGGCGCGCAAGTCAAGCAAAACCGCGCCTTTCGGGGGAGGTAAAATAATACCACCACCCCCCTGAGTGTCAGATTGCGCGCAACTCCCAGTGCTCGGACGAGATTTGTTCGGTGTCGCCAATCCGCGTCACAACCTGTCTTTCAGCCCGATCAAGCAGCCCACTCAATGGCTGGGACGTGACTGAATAGATTACTTCGAACACTCCGCTGCGCCCGTCAGGCAGAGTGATCGGGCGCCTGTCCGCAAAGCCGTTGTTGCGCGGAAAGAAAAGGTCGCGTGGCAGGCGATCAAGCAAGGAATTGCCGGCGGCCTGCACTTGTGCAAGCGCGGCGCGCAATTGCTGTTGCTGTGTTGTTGATGCGCCGTTCCTTGCTGCCATCTGCTGCGCCACTTCAATCGCGCGATCAACGTCGGATGTTAACTCAGCCTCACCTGCTGATACGATCAGGCCAGACCAGTCGATCAGAATGGGAAATTTGCCATCGGTTACGCGGTTCCGTTCGATCGTTGCGATCGGCTCAAGCTTCGCGGGCACGCCTACTTCAACGTTGATCTGATGCCCTGATGCCCTATGATCGCAAGTCCGCTACCTTGCGAAGCAAACGCAACTTGCCAGTCGCGCCTGATCTCAATCCTGTTACCATCCGAAAGGCCGCGGATCAGTGTCCGGCTCAAACGCATTGGTTCTCGTGGCACATGTAGTTTGGAAGTCGCCATAACCGGAGCAGCCAGACCAATCAGCCCGGCAAAGCTGCCACCCAGCGCAATGCGCCGCGAAACCCCTGTCACGAGAACTAACCCCCTCGATCTATTTCGCCGAGCCATGCTGCAGTTGCTTCCGAAACGGAATCACAACGCCAACCCATGATTGCAGGGGTATCATAGGGATGTATTTCGGCCAAACATTGTATCGCGTCGTCAAGTAAAGCAGCGCTAGTCTTGAATAGTGCGCCAATCTCGAAACTATCGCCGCGCTCACCATTCCAACTGTAAATCGATTCAACTTCACCCAATAGATTGGCGCAGGCGATCAGTTTCCTATCTAACAAAGTATTGGCCGCAGCGCGCGCTGCTTCGCGATCAGGGAAGGGGCAGTAAATAAGCGCGCTCATGCCTTGTGTGCTTTGCGCAGACCGTCCGAATGCATGCCCCAGGCAACGCTCGCAACCACCAGGGCGCCGACCAATTGGTGCGACACTGCCACCCACAGAGAGACTTCGGTAAGTACGGTTGCGATGCCGAGCAGGAACATTGTCCCGAATGCGCTGTGGATCGCGATTGAAGCCGGGCGATCACTCTTGCGTATACGCCGCGCGAGCCACACCAGCGCCACCACCGCCACCCAGGCCCACCAACGATGGAGGAAATGCAGCAGGAATGGATCATGTGTCAGCGCCCAAAGCCAGCCGCACGACAGGTCTGGCTGAGGCAGGAACTGCCCGTTCATCAGGGGCCAGTCATAGGCGGCATGTCCCGCATTGAGCCCCGCCACCCACGCGCCAAGCAGCAACTGGATAAACAGTATGGCGGCTATGATCGTCGAGGCACCAGTCAGACCAGCAGGCTGCGCGGTTGAATCGCGCCCGAGCATCTGCAAGTCACGCGCGGTCCATACCAAACCGCCCAACAAGAACAGCGCGGTCAGCAGATGCGCCGATAGCCGGAAATGGCTGACATCGGTGAGATCAGTGCCAACGCCCGATGCAACCATGTACCAACCCAGCGCGCCCTGTCCGCATATCAGCGCGAACAATGCCAGCAGCCGCCCCTTGTAACTGGCAGGAATTGCCCGGCGTATCCAGAACCACACCATTGGCAGCAGAAAGGCGAGCCCGATCAGCCGCCCCAGAATGCGGTGGAACCATTCCCAGAAATAGATGAACTTGAATGCAGCCAGATCCATTCCCGCAGGCCCGCTTTCGAAGCGATACTCGCCGGTTTGACGGTAGAGATCGAATTCTGCCTGCCACGCTTGATCGGTCAACGGCGGCAAAATGCCCGTGACGAGGCTCCAATGCGTGATGGATAGCCCGCTTTCCGTGAGGCGCGTGATCCCGCCTACCATGACAATGATGATGACCATCAAGGCCACTACGTAAAGCCATTTGGCCAGCACCAGCGGCCGCCCTTTGACGGCGCGAGAATAATCGCTTTCCGGAACAGGTGCAGCAGAGTTCGCCATACCCGCTAACTGCGCAGCACGGCATCAAAGTGCAAGTCCAAACGATGCAACACCAATTGAGAAATCGGCATGCCTGCCAAAACTGCGACTTGAAAGATGATACACTATAACATAGATGGCACTCCACAGTATGACTGAGTACAGCATCTCGATTCGGCAGCGGATGGACCGCGCTGGCATCTGGCTTTCCAGCCTGTGCTTGCTTCATTGCGTGCTGACGATTCTGGTCGTTTCGGTGTTGGGCGTCGGCAGCCACTTCCTGCTTTCGCCGGAAATCCATCGCGTAGGTCTGGCGATTGCATTGATTATCGCGGCAGTTGCGATTGGCTGGGGCGCCTTGCGTCATCGCCGCGCTGCACCCTTCGTTACGGCTATGGTGGGCCTGACCTTTATGGGCGGCGCCCTGGCGATGCCGCACGGCTTCTATGAAGTGATCTTCACCATGATCGGTGTGGCCCTGGTTGCCACGGGCCACTTTCTTAATATGCGAAGCCACTTGCCAGCGCAGCAATGACGCTTATGTCGCGCAGACATGAGCGACACGAAGACAATCACTTTGAACGGCGAACCACGCCAGACCACAGCGGCCACTATTGCGGACCTCGTGCGCGAGCTCGAACTTGAGCCGGCCAAGGTTGCGGTCGAGTGCAATCGCGAAATCGCGCCGCGATCAACTCTGGAGCAGGCGTCGTTGAATGATGGAGATGTGCTGGAGATCGTCCACTTCGTGGGTGGCGGCTCTCAGGCATCGGACGATACATGGACGGTTGCGGGCCGCACATTCAAGTCTCGCCTGATCGTTGGGACTGGCAAGTATAAGGATTTCGAACAAAACGCCGCAGCGGTTGAAGCGGCAGGCGCAGAGATCGTCACCGTGGCAGTGCGCAGGGTGAATGTCAGCGACCCGAAGGCGCCGATGCTGACCGATTATATCGACCCCAAGAAGGTCACTTACCTGCCCAACACCGCCGGGTGCTTCACCGCAGATGATGCGATCCGCACCTTGCGCCTGGCGCGCGAAGCGGGCGGCTGGGACTTGGTAAAACTCGAAGTGCTGGGCGAAGCGCGCACGCTCTATCCCAATATGAAGGAAACCCTGGAGGCGACCGAGGTGCTCGCCAAGGAGGGCTTCCTGCCGATGGTTTACTGCGTTGATGATCCGATCGCCGCGAAGCAGTTGGAAGACGCGGGCGCGGTGGCAGTGATGCCATTGGGCGCACCGATCGGCTCAGGTCTGGGTATTCAGAACCAGGTTACGATCCGCCTGATCGTTGAAGGCGCGAATGTGCCGGTGCTGGTCGACGCAGGCGTTGGCACGGCGAGCGATGCGGCGGTCGGCATGGAGCTGGGCTGCGATGGCATATTGATGAATACCGCGATTGCCGAAGCGAAAGACCCGATCCGTATGGCCCGCGCGATGAAGCTGTCAGTGGAGGCTGGCCGTGAAGCCTATCTGGCAGGCCGGATGGGGCGGCGCATGTATGCCGATCCTTCCAGCCCGCTTGCGGGATTGATCTAGGCGCGCTTGGTGTGGGCGGCATTGCAAACACAACAAGAACGCCCCACTCCGCACAAGTAATCTAGGTATAGTTACCGATAATTAACCACACTCGGCGAAACTGCCCCTTGCAACACGGGAGCATTTGCCATGGCCGTAACCGGCACTGCATCGATGACGATCAACGAAATGCGCGAATTCGCGAGCTTTTCCGCTGGCGAGCAACGCTACATCAAGCGCAGCCTTGATATCGGGCTTGGCCGTCAGGATGCGTTCAAGCTGTGGGCGCGCAACGAAGGCGAGTCCGCCGCGATCCGTAGCCAGTATGTCGCCTATCAGGAATTGAAGACGTTGCGCGAAACGATCCCGCACGAAGCGACCATCAATGACACCGAAGCCTTTATCGGCAAGCTGGTGCGCCTCGCAGCGTTTGACCTCTCGCAAGAACGCATCACATGTTTCTCCGCGTTTCGCTTTCTCTATGAGCGCCTGCTGGGCGCGGATGTCCGCCCATGGCTGCCGAGCGCTTTCTGCGCGGCCGCTGCCTTGCCGCAGCTTCGCCCGGAGTGTCGTAAGGAGCTGCTGCAGTCCCTGAGCGAAGCGGCCGCCACCGCGCCAGGCTGGTCAGACCGCGAACCGGCGTTCTATCCCGAATATATCGAGGCGGCCGAAGCGGCCTGAGGCAAAGGTCTGCTAACGACCCAATTGCGGACGTTCGTCCCAACGGCAGGACAGCGTACCAATTGCGGAAATTCCGGCTCGGCTCTGAATATTCTGCAGGCCGACTGACCGCCTTCGGGAGGCGAACTCAATCGCCCAAACCTCTGAGATTGGTGGCGAAGCTTCCTATACTAATGTCAGTTAGCGAGATTTCGAACCCTCGATATTGCCCTCTGTCTCCAGCACGGCGACCATGGGTGTTGTTCGCGGCAGGCTTTGGAAGACCTGCTGTTCGCTTGCCGGAACAGCCGAACGCACCACGGTGCGCCAGATACCGAAAATCGCTGCGCCAGCCGCGAGTACGCCGATCATCGCAAATAAACCGGCCGGACCGAACGCGCTCATCGCGCTTGACCCAATCATCGGCCCAGCCATCGCGCCGGCGGAGTACGTCAGCACTAGGCCGCTGCTCGCGCCCACGCGTTCTTCCTCTTCAAGATGGTCGTTCGAATGCGCGACACAGAGCGGATAGAGCGCAAAAGCGAAGCCGCCAAAGATGCTGCCCATTGCGATGGTTCCGACGGTTGGCAGCTTTAATGCTGCGATCGTAGCGCTAACGCCCGCGGCTATGGCAAAACATGCGATAATCACGCGCCGCCGGTCAAACCTATCGGAAAGTATTCCCAATGGATATTGTAGCGCTACTCCGCCTGCAATCACACATGACGTAAACAGCGCGACCTGCGACAGATCCATTCCAATCCGCTGAACGTAGACCGCGCCCATGGCGTAGAATGCGCCCAACATTGCGCCGGTGGCAAGCGTTCCAACGATCCCGAGCGGAGAAGCTGTATAGAGCTTGCGGATGGAAAATGGCGTGAACGCCTCCACCTGCGGTTGCTCCATGCGAGTGAGCAGCACTGGCAGCAATGCGATGGAGAGCAAAACTGCCGAGATCATGAAGGGAAGGTCTGGTGCATTGTCGCCCAAATTGAGCAGGAACTGACCAGCAGCCTGCCCGCAATATAAAGCGATCATATAGGAGGAGAGCACCGTGCTCCGGTAGGCAGGTGTCGCTTGCCGATTGAGCCAACTTTCAAGACAAACAAACACGCCGGCCATGGCAAAGCCATCGATAAAGCGCAGCACGACCCAGACAATTGGCTGTTCAATGATGGCGTAGGTCAGACTGCTGGCAGAAAAGATCGTCACAAATGCAGCGAAGGCGCGAATATGCCCGATGCGCGCGATCAGCGGCTCAACCCTAAGTGATCCGAGAGTTAGTCCGGTGAAATAGCTCGTCGCTGCAAGGCCAATGATCAGCGAAGGGACGCCCGCGCTCTCAAGACGAACTGCAATAAGCGTTGAGAGAAACCCGCTGCCCGCCATCAGGATGAAGATCGCGCTGAGCAATGCGCGCACTGAAAGAGCAGATGCAATCATTCCGGCCAGATAACGCCCTTATCGGCCAGCATCAAAATATTCCTTGATGCGCGTGAGTGATCGAGTGTGGTCAATGCCTTCCGGCCAAAGCCTGTTTAAGCGGCTCAAGCCAAGGCTCGAACGGCTTCCAGGCATCCTGCCCCTTGCGATTGATCGGCTGGCGCACCTGTTCGCTGCTCGCGGTGCGAACAGCGCGGTCAGTCTTGTGGAATTCAAGACAGGCATCCTCGAACCGGACACCGATAAAATCGAGCATGCGGCGCGTCTGCGCTTCGACATCGTCGAGCACATCTTCATGTTGCACGCGCAAGACCTTGCTTGGCAGAACCGCATCCCAATGGTCCATCAAATCGACATAGTCGGCATAGTACCGGCCAACCTCTTCCAAGCCGTAAGTGAACTCCTGCCCCTCGGCAAAAAGCTGCTTGAAGCCGGAGAAACAGCAATCCATCGGATCACGGCGTGCGTCGATAATCCTTGCATTCGGCAGAATCAGATTGATCAGCCCGATATGCCTGAAATTGTTGGGCATCTTGTCGATGAAGAATGGCGCGCCTTGGCGATGGATACGCGTTTCCTCGATGAATTGCTCACCGAAAGTCGTAAGTTGCTCAGCCGTGAGTTCATGCAAGATTTCCGGGTACCTTGACTGGCCTGCCTTGCGTCCGCGCAACCGGTGCGCGAGCGCGAGGATATTGGGAAGCTCGAGCGTGCCATCGATCTGCGAGTGACTGGCAAGGATTTGCTCGAGCAATGTCGAGCCTGCGCGCGGCAGGCCAAGGATAAATATCGGATCATGCGCATCATATCCCGCGCCTTCATGCTTTGCGAACAGGTCTGCTGTGCATGCCGATTTCTGTGCCGCCAGCTCGCGACTCATCGCATCGGCGCTGTAGCGGGTTTGCGCGCGCTTCAAGGCATTCCCTTCATCATAATGCTTGAAGCTCGCTTCGTAGTCTTCGCGATCTTCCAGCGCTTTGCCAAGCGCAAAGGACAGGTGGACCCGGTCCATAAAGGCAAGATCAGGCCGCGCAGCTTGCGCGCGCATCGCGTCAATCTCTGAATTCTCGAACTTGTAGGTCTTGAGATTGGCGAGCGCGTAATAGGCGTCACCGTGATCAGGCTTCGCACTAACTGCCGCGCGGTAACTAGTGATCGCCTCATCCGTCTGGCCCAACGTCTTGAGTGCGTGACCCTTGCTCGTCAGCGTTGCCGGATCTCGCGGCAGCTTCTCAAGCACTGCGTCAAACAGTTCGAATGCGCGATCGTAATCACCGGTCTGCATGCTTTCGATTGCAAGTTGCGACTGGAAAATGGGATTGCCGGGATCGCTATCTTGCAGCGCCTGAGCTTGCGCTCGCGCCTTGCCGAACTTCTGGCGGCGGCGCAGCACATCGGTGTAGTCGAGCTTGAGCTGAATGTTGTCAGGCTCGAACGCGACTGCGCTTTCGAGCAGGAATTCGGCATCATCGAGAATGCCAAGTTCAATTCCGATCTTGGCGAGCAGTCGCATCCCTTCGACATTCTTGGGATTGCTGCGCAGGAAATGGCGGCAGATTTCTTCTGCTCTCAGAAGCCGCCCTTCGTGAAGATGGTTGGTCACCGCGATCAGCTCGCGCGGGAGCGAGGAAAGCCGCTCCAGCTGCGCGTTGGCTGCGGCTGCCTCGGCATTGCGACCTGCCGCACTCAGCAGCTTGGCCTGTTCACGCCAACTGGCGGTTAGCGCCGGATTGAAGCGCGATGCCCGGGCAAAAGCCTCCAGCGCCTTGGTCTTGTCCCCAAGGGCGAGTGCCAGGTGCCCCTCTTCCTGCCACGCGCGCCCATATTCGGGCATTGCCTGATGGAGAGCACCAAGATGCTTCTCACCATCACTATGTTTACCGAGATAGCGACTTCCGACAGCGGCAAGATACAGCGCTTCTGGATCTCTCCGCTGCTCTGCCAGCAGATTTTCAGCTAGAGCCAGCCCTTTTGCGAACTCGCTGGCTTGCAATGCCGTTTGGGCTGCCTTGAGCTGTTCTTCGCGTGTTGCCATTGCTTGTCCCTACATAGCAAAACGGTGGAGGTGAACCCGTCCAGGCTCACCCCCACCGCTCGTTATGCCAAACTGCTGGATCAGTAGTCGAAGCTGATGCGCATGCCGATTGTCAACGGACGGTTGGTGGAGATGCGTGCGCGGTCGAACACGAAGTTGCCAGAAATCTGTGCCCGTGTGTCGAACAGGTTCTCTCCGTAGACGTTGAACTTCCACGGGCCGCTCTTAACGCCAGCCGAAAGATCGAACACAGTGTAGCTTTCCAGTTCTAGCTTGTTGATCTCGATAATGTCCGTGAACTTCGATGCCGAATGCGACACTTGCGGCTGTATAAAGGCCTCCAGCGTGTTGCTGAGATCCCATTCATAGCGCGCGCGGATGTTGCCCTGGAATGACGGTGCAAAGGCGAGTTCTTCACCGACAACAACGTCATTGGTTGGCGTAAGCACATCCGTGATCTCTGTGTCGAGAACGGAAAATGCACCGGCTACGGTCAAGCCCGGCACCGCATAAGGTGCGAAGGTGAAGTCTGCTTCCACACCCATAATCTCGGCGTCGGCCGCATTGTCCGAGAAGAACAGGTTAGTGATGCTTGGATCGAAGATAGTGGTCTGCAGGCGGCTGATATCAACGAAGAATGCACTGCCGTTCAATCGCAGCTGGCCGTCAGCCAGATCGGTTTTCCAACCGATTTCATAGTTCTTCACCTCATCGGTATCGAGCGCATAAGGCACGGTAAAGCCTGCGCCGTTGCTTGCACCACCTGGACGATTGAGCAAACCAGGGCGGAAGCCTTCCGAATAGGTCGCGTAGAACATCAGGTCGCTGTTCGGCGTGTATGTGAGCGTGCCTTTGAATATGAAACCATCAGTCGAAGCCGTGTCGGGCGCACCCACCGTATTGCCTGGCGCAAACTGAGCGCTGATGTTGGTACCAGCAAGCTGGGCATCTGCCCCTGTGCCAGGTGCCGCACCCGCATTGGGACCGAAAATAGCAGAATTAAGGTTGAAGAAGGACGAGTTCGCGCTGCCTTCCAGGTCAACCTCGATATCATAATAGCGCGCGCCACCTGCGAGCGTGAGCGTATCCGGAATGATATCGAAAGCAACTTCACCGAAGATGCCCAGCTGCTCGTCCGTGCGGCGGATATCGTTGCGGAAAATCACACCAGTCGGAAATGGTCCAGCTTCCTGGAAATAGCCAGTCGACGAATTGCCGCCGCCGGCCGCGCTTGCGTTGGTCAGCGGGAAGTTGGGCAGGAAGCCAGTCGTCACGCCATCCGAACCGCGCACAAATTGCGAGCCGGGATAGGCGAAGTCATTGAGTTCCTTGAGCTCCAGATCGCTATAAAACGCGCCCGCGGTTGCGCGGATGCGCGCATCTTGCGGCGTGCTGACGCGGAATTCCTGCGTGAACACAGTGGTATCCGTATTCGATGCGACGAACAGGTTTGGTGCCTGACAGGTCGGATCAGCCGGAGCATTGGTCACATAGCCGGAATAGACTACGGCTGTGTCACAGATGTAGTATGGCAGGTATTGGCCGACAAACAGATAGTCTGAGTAGTCGACCTTCTGCTGCGTTTCCCGGTCAGTGTATGCGCCGCTATAAACAATATCGAGCGCGCCCAAGCGACCTTCGACGGTCCAACTGGTGTTGGAGAAATCATCTTCGATACGATCGTCTTCGAAGCGCTGGATTTCCAGATCATCAAGACCATCAAGCTCAGGATCGGCGAAGAATACTCCGTCGCTCTCAACGCTTTGACGTGAGTGCGCTAAAGTGACTTTCCAATCAGGCGTCACTTCCCAGAGTGCAGTGGCGCGAAAACCGGAGTACTGGGTGTCGTTGAAATCCTCTTCAACAAGCGACGCATTGTCGGCGTTGATCAGATTGACAGCCGAAAGGTCCGCCCCGGCTTGGAAACCGGCGCGACCTGCGCTGACCGGCACGCCATTGTCGCGCACGGTGCCCGCGTTACGGAAACGTCCGCTCTCGCCGGCATTGCGAGTGCCAGCCACATTGTCGATGTAGCCGCCCTGATCGTCGAGATAGACTACGCCGCGCAGCGCAATCGTGTCAGTGACCGGTACGTTGACCATGGCCTCGGCCTTGTAGCTGGTCTCACCGCCTTTAGTGAACGAGACGCCAGCCGAGGCGCTGGCATCAAAACCCGACAGGCTTGGCTTGTTGGTGATCAGGCGCACAACACCGGCTTGCGAACTTGCGCCGAACAGCGTGCCTTGCGGACCGGACAGAACTTCGATCCGTTCCAGATCGGCCGCATATACGTCCAGGTTGCGGCCTGGCTGAGACAGCGGCTGCTCATCGAGATAAAGAGCGACGTTTGGTGCAAGGCCGGCAACGCCAGCGGTTGTGAGGTTTGGTGTCGTTGAAGCCAAGCCGCGGATGTAGATGGTGCTCTGACCCGGCCCGGAACCGCCAGCGGTCACGGTCGGAAGTTGCTCAAGATAGTCTTCAAACGTATCGATATTGAGCTGCTCAAGACCTTCCTGTCCAAGCGCCTGGACAGAGACTGGAACGTCCTGCAGGTCTTCACTGCGGCGCTGCGCGGTAACCACGATTACCGGAACACCGCCGGTGCGCTGCTGTGTCTCTTGCTGTTCTGGCTGTGTCTGATCTTGCCCCATGGCTGGCGTGGCCATGGCAACTGCAACCGCGCCAAGCGATACACTGCTTGCGAATTTTCTCATTATTGCTGCCCCTTTGTTTTACCCGATTGGACGCACGAAAGGGATACGCGGAAACGCACATCGCCAATATTCGCGATCAAAACGGAAGGAAATAGAATGAAGTCATGCCTCTGGATGCCAGCGATAGCAATGCACGGAGGAGTCCACCACAGCAGCGGCAGAGATATTTTTTTTAAATGATTCCAATGTTGCCCTAACGCAACATTGAATCTTCGATTCAAATATAATTCAAATATTTACACAGTTCTATCAAGTCGAGGTAATCTATAATTATTTTACACTATGTAATCCATTGTATATTTTGAAGTATAACCAAGAATACTCAAATATCTAGAAATCATTACTATGGAATGGCTAAGTCCGAGTGATTTTAATCATTTACCTCTACTTGGCTGCTTCCCATTCCTCGCAAGCCTCTGCGGTTGTCGGAACACCGTGCTTCTTGCGGATAAGGTCGAAGATGATCGCCTTAATGATCGCGATAGCCATTAATGCGAGCACGAATGAGAATGGCAATGCTCCGATCATCATGGTTATCCGGATCGCATCAATTCCACCCAGCACGAGCATGCTGCCGACCATAAACGCCAACGCCCCACCCCAAAACAAAATGTGATAGCGGCGCTGCCCTTCATCCTCGCCAGCACCATTGATTGTGTTGACGATCAGAATCGCGCTGTCCGCAGATGTTACGAGGTAAGTCATGAGCAACACCACAACTAGGATCGAGACGATCTGGGCTGCGGCCGGATCAAGCAGCACTGCGAGCGTTGCGTATAGCTGGTCAGAAATGCCCGCTTCGGCAATCGCGCCTTGCGCAGCACCGCTCAACTCCAGATCGATCGCGGTGCCGCCAACAATCGCCATCCAGAAGAAGCACATCAGCGAGGGAACCATGATCACGCCAAGAACATATTCGCGCACTGTACGGCCGCGTGACACCCGGGCAATGAACATGCCGACAAAAGGCGCAAAAGCGATCCACCACGCCCAATAGAAGATGGTCCAGTCGAGTTGCCACTGCATCAGCTCTTCCGACACTTGGCTTCCGTCGCTCGCAAACAGCGTCAGTGTCTTGGCAGGGAGGGCAACAAGATAGTCGGTCAGTCCAGTCCACATCAGCTCCAACCCGTACAGACCGGAACCAACGATCACGAACAAGGCGAGCAACAAGAACGACAAACCCATATTGAGGTTCGAAAGCCACTTGATGCCTCGCCCGACGCCCGACAACGCGCTGATTGTTGACGCACCCACCAGCACCAGCAGGGCGGCAACAATCGCGATTGTGCTCGCCGTCCCCTCCGAATTGACAAGCCAATCGCCCATTCCGACCCGATAAAGACCTGCCACAAATTGCTCTACGCCCAGACCCACGGTCACCGCGACACCCAATATCGTGGCGACTACTGCAACCACGTCAACCACGTGGCCTGCAGTGCCGGACATCCGCTCTCCGAACAGCGGCACCAGTGCAGAACGGATTGTTAGGGGCAATCCCCGGCGATAGGAGACATAACCAATCGCCAGCCCGACCAGTGCATAGGTTGCCCAAGCCGCAAAGCCCCAGTGCAGAAAGGTGTAGACATAGGCCGGCCGAACGGCTTCTGCAGAACTCGCTTCGATAGCGCCACGGATGATCTCCGGATTGTTAGAGAAATGTGCCAGAGGCTCGCCTGTCGAGTAGGTCAGCATGCCGATCCCGATCCCAGCGCCAAACAACATGGCAAACCATGAGAAGCGAGAGAATTCGGGCTTGTCACCGGGCGCCCCGATCCGCAAACGCCCCGATTGCGGCAGCGCAGCAAGGACCAGTGCGATTACCATCAGCAGCGCTACCAGATAGACATACCATCCGCTGAAACTCGAGATGATATTCTCATTCGCGGCACTCAAAGTCTCATTGGCACGCACCGGGAAAAAGATCGCCCACATGATCAGCAGTGAGACTATGATCTTGCCCGGGATCGTCACTTCACGGCTGAAGCCATCATAGAATCCCTGGTCATGGGTTTCGATGGGTAGGTCAATTATGGGCGGATCAATCGGTAGGTCGTTGCTTGGTTGCATGTCTGAAGCTGCTGCGTCCATGTATTTTCAGGCAAATGTTCGCATGCTCGCTCAACGAGCCAGAGTGCGTCTCTCTGCATGGGATGAGCTCAAAGCATAGGGCGCGGGCCGCACAATGCAAATCGTCGGTCATTGCGGCCGTTCAATGTCTGCTACTTGGCGGTTAGCCGGATGTCTGCTCCGCTTCTCAATGCCACCGAAATCGGACTTTCTGCAATCGAACCAACTCCGGATATCTTAGAGAGCCGCTCGAACGTCCGCTTTCAACCCAATCTCAGACGTTAGCGACTAACCCCGATACAGCCCGACGATCCGATCCTGATAGCGATCACGAATCTTGTGACGACGGATTTTCATGCTCGGCGTCATCTCTTCGTTCTCGATGGTGAAGCCTTCATCGGCAAACGCGAATTGCCGCACCTTCTCGATGACCGACAGATCCTTGTTCACGCGGTCCACCGCTGCGCGCACCGCAGTTTTGAACGCAGGTAAGTCTTGCAACGCGGCCATATCGAATTTCTCGTCATTGGCCTTGCACCATTCGACCGCCCATTCGGGATCCGGCACAATCAAACTGACCACATAGGGCCGCTTGTCACCGCTCACCATGGCTTGCGCGATTTCCGGCTGCAGTGTCAGCATGCCTTCGATCTTTTGCGGGGCGACATTGTCACCCTTGTCATTGACGATCATGTCCTTCTTGCGGTCAGTGATCACGATCCGCCAGGCTTCGTCCAAATGGCCGATGTCGCCCGTATGCAGCCAGCCATCCACGATTGTGCGGGCAGTCTCGGCCTCATTGCGCCAGTAACCGTGCATCACCAGCTCACCGCGCACCAGGATCTCGCCATCATCGGCAATCTTCACCTCGACCCCGCGCATGGGCGGCCCGACAGTGTCCATCTTGAGCCCTGTCTTGGGGCGATTGCAGCTGATAACCGGCCCGGCTTCGGTCTGGCCATAGCCCTGAAGCATGGTGAGCCCCATGGCTTCGAAGAAATTGCCGACATCAGGGTTCAGCGGCGCACCACCTGACACCATCGCCTTGATCCGTCCGCCGAACCGCGCGCGAATCTTGGGGCGCAGGGTCTTCTCGATCAGGAAGTTCATCGGCTTGTCGCGTTTGCGCTTGCGATCACCCTCGCTGATCATCAGCGCCTTATCCATCAGGTAATTTGCGAGTTTGCCCTGCTTCTCGACCGTCTTCATGATGCGCGTGCGCAGCACCTCGAACAGACGCGGGACCACGACCATTATCGTGGGGCGGGTTTCCTCGATATTGCTGGCGAGCTTCTCCAGCCCTTCGGAATAATAGATTTCCGCACCCACCCCGATCGGCAGGAACTGGCCCCCTGTATGTTCGTAGGCGTGGCTTGCAGGAAGGAAGCTCAAGAAACGCTCATCCTTGATTCCGAAATCTTCGAGCAGGATTTCAGCCGCGCCCGCCACATTGCACAGGATCGCGCCATGGTGCTGCAACACACCGCGCGGTGCGCCGCCGGTTCCGCTGGTGTAGATGATGCACGCGGTTGTATCGCGTCCGATACCGGCCATGCGCGCATCCACTGCGGCACGCGCTTCAGCGGCATCGCCCGAAGTCAATGTGTCCCAGCCGTGATAGTCGAACGGCCCCGATTGATGGCGGCGAAGGTCTTCAATCCCGATCACATGTTCGATCAGGCCGGTGGACTGGATTGCATTGTGAACCGGAGCGAGCAGCTTCTCGGTCGAGACAAACACAGCGCGCGCGCCCGAGTTATCAAAGATATGCGCATGGTCGCGCGGGGTGTTGGTAATGTAGGTTGGAACCGACACACAGCCCGCAGCCATGATCGCCAGATCGGCTATGCACCATTCCGGCCGGTTCTCGCTGACGATGCAGACGCGGTCACCATCATTGAGGCCCAGCCTACGCAGGCCTTCGGCGATCAAGCAGACTTGCTCAGCTGTTTCGCGCCAGCTCCTGGTTATCCATTCACCATCTTTCTTCGCGGCCAGAAACGGCGCATCGCCTTTCTCGTCGGCTCGCGACAGAAAGAGTTCAACCAGAGTGTTTGCACTATCGATTTCGGCCAGCGCCACTGATTTGCTCCTGCTCCCGGGGAAGGTTGTTTTGTTATATCTGTTTTTGCTGCTCTAAAGTCCTGCAAACGTAGCGGCAAGTCCAAGCCGCATCAGGGTACGATCAACAGGGTTTCGATTCTGGGGTCGCGCACGCTAACCCAACTGCCATTCTCGCGCAGAATCGCGTTGACTTTGATCGGGGCGGGTCGCGTGATCAACTGGCTATAGCCAAGCGCTTCGAATGCCGTGGTTTGATCTTCCAGCCAAGTGCCGCTTTCAAAAATGATCCGGTCGCCAAAGGCCATTGTGAAGGGCAGGGCGAGCGCCTGCTCAGCTGTCAGGCCAAAGTCGATCGCGCCGATAATCGCCCGGGTTGTCGACACAGGTATTGTTGGGCCGCCTGCTGCACCAACGATCATGAAAGGTTCGCCATCCGGGTCCCAAACGATCGTAGGCGACATGGAACTGCGCGGGCGTTTGCCGCCTTCAACCCGATTGGCGACAGGCTTTCCGTCCACCTCTGGAGCGCGGCTGAAGTCGGTCAGCTCGTTATTGAGGAAGAAGCCATGGGCAATCAGGCCCGAACCGAATGAGCTTTCAATGGTTGAGGTATAGCTGACCATATGGCCGGCGCGATCAACCACGGAGAAGTGAGATGTGCCGCGCTCTTCAGGTTCGTCACCATCCGCCCAGGCGATGTCCGCGCCTTCGGGCTTGCCCGGGCTAACGCTCTCGGCGCGCATTGACGCATCGATCAGCGCGCTTCGTTGCGCAATGTAGGCTGGATCGATCAGCCCGGCGACCGGCACCGGCACGAAGTCGGAATCGGCCATATAGATTTCCCGGTCGGCATAGGCGAGCCGTTGGGATTCGAGGAACAGGTGCCAGGTGACAGGATTCTCAACGCCCAAGGCGGCCAAATCAAACCGCTCCAGCTGACCCAGCATCTGGATCACAGCGACACCGCCAGAACTGGGCGGCCCCATGCTGCACACTCGGTAGCGGCGATAGCTGCCACATACTGCATAGCGCACTTTGGGTTCGTAACCGGCCAGATCTTCGGTTGTCATTGCGCCTTCGCGCGGAGTGGCGGAAGCGACGGTTGCCACAATTTCTTCGCCAAGCTCAGCTCCGTAGAAAGCCTGGAAGCCTTGCTTTGCAATCCGTTCAAAAGCTTGCGCCAGCGCTTCATTCTTGATCCAGGAGCCTGCGGGCAAGACTTTGCCATCGGAATCGTAATAAAGGTCCCGCCCCGCCTGCGTTCCTGCTACAAATTCAGGGCGCTGGTTGAGCGAGTTGTACATCCGCTCGTTCATCCCGAAACCGTCGCGGGCCAGCTTTATCGCGGGCTCGAATAATTCAGCCCAAGAAAGCTTGCCATGATTGTTATGCGCCAGTGCAGCCATGCGGATATTGCCCGGCACGCCGACGCTCAAACCACTCTCAACTGAGTCGCGAAATCCCGGCAGCGAACCGTCTTCGTTCAAGAACCATTCGGGCGATGCACCCGCCGGAGCTGTTTCGCGGCCGTCGTAGGAAATGACCTTGCCATCAGGGGCTCCGCGCAGCAGAAATCCACCACCGCCTATTCCAGAGCTTTGCGGCTCAACCACTGTAAGTGCCAGCATCACTGCGATTGCAGCATCGGTCGCGCTTCCACCCTTAGCGAGAATCTCTTCACCTGCTGCTTGCGCGCGCGGATCAGCCGCACTGACAGCGCCTTGTTCGGCCACGTCCGGTGCGTGGAAAGTCATTTCCAGCGGCGAGGAGTATGCCCCTGTGCAAGAGACCATTAGCGGAAGCGCGATCAGCGCTGTCAGTCGATTGAGTCTCATACGGGCTGGCTATTCGCTTCCGACCGCTTCGGCAATGGTGGAATAGCCTTCGCGTTTCATCAGACGCTCCAGCCCGCGAACAATTTTCGCGCCCAGGCCCGGCCCTTCATAGACCATGGCGCTATACAGCTGGACCAGGCTCGCGCCCGCTTTGATCCGCTCCCACGCATCCTCTGCACTGGCGATGCCGCCGACGCCAACCAGCGGAATCGTGCCGCCGGTCGCTGAACGGAAATCGCGCACGCGCTGAGTCGCCAGCGGTTTCAAAGGTGCTCCAGAAAGCCCGCCGACTTCGCCGGCGTGGTGCGAGCGCAGCTCTGGCCGCGATATCGTCGTGTTCGAAACGATCAGCGCGCTTAGTTTCTTGTCGAGAGCGATCCGGGCGATTGCGTCAATATCGGTCGGCTCCAGGTCAGGCGCTACTTTAAGAAAGATAGGTGGCGGCTCCGCTTCGGACACCGCGCCGCGCGCTTCGATCACGGCGTCCAGCAATTCGGTCAATGCGCCTTCATCCTGCAGCGCGCGCAGTCCCGGCGTGTTGGGGCTGGAGATGTTTACCGCCAGATAGCTTGCGTGCGGCGTCATCATCCGTGTCATGATCGCATAATCTTCGATGCGATCATCAGAGTCCTTGTTCGCGCCGATGTTGATTCCTACAACGCCCGACCGCCCTCTGCGCCTTTTCAGCCTTTCCAGTGCCGCTTCTGCACCGCTATTGTTAAACCCCATCCTGTTGATCACAGCCCTGTCTTCAACCAGTCTGAACAGGCGCGGTTTGGGATTACCCGCCTGCGGCCGCGGCGTGATGGAGCCAACCTCTGCAAAGCCAAATCCCAGCCCCAACAGCGCGTCAGGGACTTCGGCATCCTTATCGAAGCCTGCAGCGACGCCCACCGGGTTAGGGAAGGCGACTCCTGCAAGCTCCACGGCCAGTTGCCCGGCTCTTGCGGGTGCGCGGTGCGGCATCAGGCGTAGCCCCTCGATTGCCATGCGATGAGCTGATTCGGAATCTAAAGCGAAAATGGCGGGGCGCAGAAGACGAAACAACATGGTGATGCGCCTATGACAAGGTGCGTCAGGCCTGTCGAGGCCGAAGCATTAGTCGTCTGGCTGCGAGAGCCCGCTTGTAGGCCTAGCGCTAAGCGCTAATGACTCGCAACTAAGGTTTTGGCGTTGAATCTGCAGAATTCCTCGCCTATCTCCCAAATTGGAACGAATCAGTCCAATTTTCATAGGATTAGTATGCGACTGTCCAATCTAGCTGATTACGCCGTGGTCATCATGTGCGCCGCTTCGCGTCATTGTGGCGGCGGTCGCGTGTCCGCAGGAGAATTGGCTGCGGAAACCGGAATCCCTGGGCCGACAGTTCAGAAAGTCGTCAGCAAACTTACTGGCGCCAGCTTGCTGAGATCGGTGCGCGGCGCCGGCGGTGGTTTACAGTTGGCGCGCCCTGCCGCCGCGATCAGTGTGGCAGACATAGTCGAAGCGGTCGAAGGCCCGATTGCGCTGACCGCGTGCATCGAAGGGCCCTATTGCGCGATGGACCACAATTGCTCGGTCAAACCCCATTGGCCGAAGATCAACAATGCTTTGCGCGGCGCTCTGGCAGACATTTCGCTGACGAGCCTCACCCGAATTGAAGAGATAGCATGAGCGAAGAACTCGACATTCAAGATCGCGAAGCTCGCGATGCTGCGGCGAAAGCGGCGGACTATGAGCACGGCTGGTCGGCAGACATCGAGACCGAGTTTGCCGAGAAAGGCCTGACCGAAGATACCGTACGGTTTATCTCGGGCAAGAAAGGTGAACCTGAATGGATGCTCGAATGGCGCCTTAAGGCATTCCGTCTCTGGCAGACCATGGAAGAGCCCGATTGGGCCAAGGTCGGCTATCCCAAGATCGATTATCAAGGTGCCTATTATTACGCCGCACCGACCAAGAAGGTGGAACTGGATTCGCTCGACGATCTCGATCCCGATATCAAGGCGGTCTATGATAAGCTTGGTATCCCGCTCGGCGAACAAGAGGTTCTGGCCGGCGTAAAGGGTGCGAAGAAGGTTGCGGTCGATGCTGTGTTCGACAGTGTCTCTGTGGCGACCACTTTCCGTGAAGAGCTGAAAAAGGCGGGCGTAATCTTCCTTTCGATCAGCGAGGCGATCAAGGAATATCCAGACCTGGTGAAGAAGTGGCTCGGCAAGGTTGTGCCGCAGCGCGATAATTTCTTCGCGACATTGAACTGCGCGGTCTTTTCAGATGGCACATTCGTTTACATTCCAGAGGGCGTGCGCTGCCCGATGGAACTCTCCACTTACTTTCGCATCAATGCCGAAAACACGGGCCAATTCGAGCGTACGCTGATCATCGCCGAGAAGGGCGCTTACGTGTCCTATCTCGAAGGCTGCACCGCGCCGATGCGCGATGAAAACCAGTTGCACGCGGCCGTCGTAGAACTGGTCGCAATGGAAGATGCGGAGATCAAATATTCGACCGTCCAGAACTGGTATCCTGGCGATGCAGAGGGCAAGGGCGGCATCTATAATTTCGTCACCAAGCGTGGTCTGTGCCAGGGCGATCGTTCCAAGATCAGCTGGACTCAGGTTGAAACCGGCAGCGCGGTGACGTGGAAATACCCTTCCTGCGTATTGAATGGCAAAGACAGTGTGGGCGAGTTCTACTCGGTGGCGTTGACCAACAATTACCAGCAGGCCGATACCGGCACCAAGATGATACATAACGGCGCGGGATCGCGCTCGACGATTATCTCGAAGGGCATCTCGGCGGGCAAGTCTAACAACACCTATCGCGGATCGGTGCGGGTTGGCCCCAATGCCGATGGGGTGCGCAATTTCACGCAATGCGACAGCCTGCTGCTCGGATCGGAATGCGGCGCGCATACCGTGCCCTATATCGAAGTGAAGAACCCCTCAGCTCAGATCGAGCATGAGGCGACTACGAGTAAGATCAGCGACGACCAGCTGTTCTACGCGATGCAGCGCGGGCTGGAAGAAGAAGAGGCGGTGGCACTGATCGTGAACGGCTTTGCCAAGGACGTGCTGAAAGAGCTGCCGATGGAATTTGCCGTCGAGGCGCAAAAGCTGCTTGCGATTTCGCTTGAGGGGAGTGTGGGTTGACTGAACGAAAAACCCTCAAGCTATCTGATGCACCCGCCACCGACGCGCCCAATCTCAAGAAGAAGGGCCGCGGCTGGGAGATTTCAGAGAAGCGTCTCGATGCGCTGCACGATCAAGCGCGCGAGATGAAGCGGTTTCCCTCGCCTGCGCACAAGGCGCTCGCTGCGCGCTTCGCCAAGGCCTATCTTGGCCGCTTCACCTTCTATCGCTTTGCCGTGGTTGGCAGCGCGATTGTCGATTTCAATTGCCACAATCTCGGCATGGCGATCGCGATTGACGAAGAGGGGCAGAACGATGCCATCGCGAAGCGCCGCGACAAAAGCCTGGAGGCGGTCAATATCCGCGTGATGCGGATCAAGGCTTCGGATATCCTCGAGAATATGGACGCTGTGCTCGAGCGGATCAGCGCCGGTATGCGCATGCGGATTGCGGACAAGCGTGATGCGCGCCGCGAACATTTCGAGCGCTCTACGCCGCGCCAAGATCGACACAACGACAACACGCAATCATCGGGTCGCACCAACGAGCAAAATGGGGGCGACGAATGATACCTGGACTTAATGACCTGTTTGCGCCGGACATGCAGAAGATCTTGTTCTTCCTGGTCCCGGCATTGGCTGCACTTTCGATGATGGTGATGAATCTGACACGAGGATTTTCGATCCCGGGCAAGTTCATGATGGTGCTGTTTGCAGCGATCTCGATCTATTTCTTTCCGCAGTTCATGGAGGTCTTCTGATGCTTTTGTCTTCGGCCGTTGTTGCGCTGTCATTGCAGGCGGCGACCGCCGTGCCAGCGCAGGACGCGGTGATCAGCGAGACCTGGGAATTGGCCTATGACGTGGCGGTCACGCCATTTGTCGAAGACTATCGGCGTTGCCTCAACTACGGCAATCGTATTGCGCGCGGGCTCCCGGATTTCGAGCAGCAGCACCGCAGCGATCTTCCGCGTTGCACGAAGGTTTACCAGGAATCGATCGAGGCCTCTAACCGGATGATGGAGCGTCGTGGCCGTGAAGAACTGTTCACACCCGAAGATGTGACCCGGGTATTCGACACGATTGGCTACATCCACGTGCAGCGCGGCCGCTTCGTTGATGACAGTTTGCGTCATCGTGAACAAAGGCTCGCACGATACACCACCACCCATGCGCCATCCCAGGCGCCGCTTGATCAACCTGAACAGCAAGCTCAACAGGAAGTTTCGTTACCCAATGCTGAAAATTGAGAACCTCCACGCCGAGATTGACGGCAAGCAGATATTGAACGGGCTAATGCTTGAAGTTGCCGCCGGTGAAATCCACGCCATTATGGGGCCCAATGGCGCTGGCAAGTCGACGCTCGCCTATGTGCTGGGCGGCCGGCCAGGCTATGAAGTGACCGAAGGGTCCGTCACCTTCAACGGGGAAGATCTCTTCGAGCTCGAACCGCATGAGCGCGCGGCGGCCGGCATGTTCCTGGGCTTCCAATATCCGGTCGAGATACCCGGCGTATCTAATGTCCAGTTCCTGCGCGAGGCATTGAATTCGCAGCGCAAGGGGCGCGGCGAAGAACCGCTCTCGGGCGGCGAATTCTTGAAGCTCGCCAAAGAGAAGGCAGGCCTGCTGCGCATGGATATGGAGATGCTGAAACGGCAGGTGAATGTCGGCTTTTCCGGCGGAGAGAAGAAACGCGCGGAAATGGTGCAGATGGGCATCCTTGATCCCAAGTTTGCGGTGCTCGATGAAACCGACAGCGGTTTGGACATCGATGCACTGCGTGTTGTGGGTGAAGGGATCAACGCGATCATGCGCGATCCCGCCAAGGGCGTGCTGCTGATTACGCATTATCAACGCCTGCTTGACGTCGTGAAGCCGGACAAGGTGTCTGTTCTTGCCAAGGGCCGGATCGTTCAGACCGGCGGGCCTGAGCTGGCACTCAGACTTGAAGAAGAGGGTTATGATGTGGTGATGGCCGATGCCTGAAGCGGCAACCCTTGAACGCCCTACCAACTCGCAAGAGGCATGGCGCTATGCCGACGCGGGTTACCTTCGGGATGCAGAGCTATCCACGCTGACCGACTGGCGGGATTTGACCGTCGCAGCGGGCGAAGAGCGCGAAGACACGCGCATTGTCGCGGCTGGAGTGGAACGCTTGCGTGTGCATCTGGGCAAGGGCGCGCGTTATGCGATGTTCGCATTGAACGCGGCGGGTCCTTACGCACGGCTCGAGCTTGAAGTGACGCTGGAAGACGGCGCGCATTTTGAGTTCGGCGGCGTGACAGTGGGCGGCGGCGATGCGACCCAGGAATTTGTCACGCGCACAATCCACGCAAGGCCCAATGGCACATCGAACCAGACTGTGCGCGCTGTGCAATGGGGCCGTTCTACTGGAAATTTCCTGGGCCGCATTGATGTGGTGAAGGGTGCGCAAAAGACCGACGCGGCGCAGAATTTCCGCGCTTTGTTGCTGGAAAAGGGTGCCACCGCCAACACCAAGCCGGAGCTCGAAATTTTCGCAGACGATGTTCAATGCGCGCATGGCGCTGCGATCGGCCAAATGGACGAGATGGCGCGATACTATATGGCGGCGCGTGGCATCGCGCCGGATGTAGCGCGCAAGCTGTTAGTGCAGGCGTTTATTGGCGATGCTTTTGTGGAAATGCGAAACCAGGATGAAGCCGAGCGTATGATCGCCCTCGCACTTGATGAACTGGAGGGGAATTTATGAAGATTTCAGCAAAGTCAGTTTCAGCGCTGGCGTTCTCTTTGTTTCTTGTGGGTGGTGCAGCTGCACTTTCAGCCAGCAATCCAGAGGAGGGGGCGGTCCCGCCTCAAGACGCATTCACGCCAATTGAGCGCTATGGCATCACTTATGACAAGCCGCGCGACATTGCCGAATTCTATCTCGAACAGTTTGGTCTCCATCGCAACGATGCCGATGTGCACGAGGTTCGCCATCCAGGCAATCGCTCGATGCGCATTCTGATTGTGACGGCCGACGAGGTGGAAAACCACTCCGTTACAGGTGTCCAATGGCGCCTTGGCGTCAGGTTTTCCAATGGGCAATGGCAAGCTGTCGAAGCCGGCATGCGACGCAAGTGCGCGCGTGGCGAAGACGCTGGTCAATGGACGAAGAGCGTATGTCCCTGACGCTCGCCTCCGCCCGTCTAGCCGACAGCAAATCGGATTTTCCCGGCCTGCTGACGGCTGACGGGAAGGCCTGGCACTATCTCGATACCGCAGCGACGGCGCAAAAGCCGCAGGCGGTTATTGATGCGATGGCGCGTGCGCTGGGCCAGGATTATGCCACCGTGCATCGCGGAGTGTACTCGCGCTCGGCAGAGATGACTCTTGCTTATGAAGCGGCGCGCCGCCGCACAGCTGACTTCATCGGCGGCAAGGAAGAAGAAATTGTATTTGCACGCGGCGCAACCGAAGCGATCAATCTGGTCGCGGCAACATGGGGCGCAGCGAATATCGGCGAAGGCGACCGCATTCTGCTTTCAGCGCTGGAGCATCACTCAAATATTGTGCCGTGGCAGATGCTGGCAGAGAAGGTTGGCGCGCATATCGATATCTGCCCGCTCACCAGTGATCACCAGATCGACCTGGATGCCGCCGAGGTCATGCTGACCGAACGGCACAAACTTGTCGCACTTGCGCATGTCTCGAATGTACTCGGCTCGGTCCTCGATGCGAAACGCGCGGCGGGCCTGGCGCATGGCGTGGGCGCAAAGCTGCTGCTCGATGGGTGCCAGGCGGCACCTCGTCTGAAGCTTGATGTCGCGCCGCTCGATTGCGATTTCTACGTTTTCAGTGCGCACAAACTCTATGGCCCGACCGCGATTGGCGCGCTTTGGGCGCGGAGCGAAATTCTGAACGCAATGCCGCCATATCAAGGCGGCGGCGCGATGATCGACCGCGTCACATTCGACAAAACCACTTACGCGCCTGCCCCGCAGCGCTTTGAAGCGGGTACGCCGGCGATTACCGAAGCTGTCGCGCTGCATGCAGCGATCGACTATGTCGATGCCATCGGCATGGACGTGATCCATGCACGTGAGACTGCATTGGTTGCCCAATTGCGCGACGCGCTCAGCCCAATGAACGATGTGACGATTTATGGCCCGGCAGACAGCGCGGGCATCGTCAGTTTCATGCTCGACGGGGTTCATCCGCATGATCTGGGCACTATATTGGACGAAGCCAATGTCGCGATCCGTGCCGGGCATCATTGCGCACAGCCACTCATGGATTATCTCGGCGTGCCTGCCACTGCGCGCGCAAGCTTTGGATTGTATTCGGACGAAAGCGATGTCGAAGCGCTGCTCGACGGGATTGTTAGAACAAGAAAGATTTTCGCTTAGGAAGCGCCTATGAATAAGCCATCTGAGGAAAAGAAATTCATTGCGGCACCTTCGCCGACAGAGCAGGTTGTGAAGCCACGTCGTGCGCGCGTCGAGGATGCGGTTGACCCTGATTCTGAAAGCGCAAGCGACAAGCTTGAGCGCAAGCGCGATTATCTCGAAGGGTTCCTTGCGAAGAAGCCGGAGAATGTTTCCCCTGCCGAGCCAGGCGGCGAACTGCATGATGCGGTGATCGCTGCGCTGAAAGAGATTTACGATCCCGAAATCCCGGTCAACATTTATGATCTTGGCCTGATCTATGGTGTCGAGATCACCGAAGATGCCGATGCGATGGTTACGATGACGCTGACCACGCCGCATTGTCCGGTGGCTGAGTCAATGCCAGGTGAAGTCGAGCTGCGCGCCGCCAGTGTGCCGGGCATACGCGACGCTGAAGTGTCGCTTGTATGGGACCCGCCATGGGGACCGGACAAGATGACTGACGAAGCGCGGCTTGAACTGGGGATGCTGTAAGATGACAGACACTAAGACACGCCAGATCCCCGCCGCCGTAACCCTGACAAAAGGCGCTGAGGCCCGTATTGCCGAACTGATGGGCAAGGCGCCTGACGATGCCATTGGCGTCAAGCTGTCGACCCCGCGGCGGGGCTGCTCTGGCCTCGCCTATTCCGTCGACTACGTCACGGAAGAAGCCAGGTTTGATGAGAAGATCGAAACGCCCGGCGGCGTTTTCTACATCGATGGCGCAAGCGTGCTCTATCTGGTCGGCTCAATCATGGATTGGGTCGAGGACGATTTCACCGCTGGCTTCGTATTCGAAAACCCCAATGCCAAGGGCGCATGCGGCTGCGGCGAAAGTTTTATGGTCTGAGTTGCGCCAGATGGCGTCCCTCAACCCTCTTCGATGATCCGGGATAGCAGCGCACGTTCCAGATCATCGACTTCGCCATCGGCATCGACCATCTTTTCCAGCCAAACCTGCTCGAAATCGTCCACTAGATTGCCCGCAGCGGCCGCTTCGGTGTAATCTACGCCTGCGGGTTTTTTGCCGAACGCCAATACGAGGTTCCGGCGAAAGTTCGGCGCTTCGCGGGCCGTTTCTGCCATGAAACGACCGACCCGCACTTCATTGTCTGCGCAGCGCACGTACACAGGCTGCACGATCGACATTGCGCCCATCACTCGCGCGGCGCGCCTCCACGTGGACCGCAGTGGGCGTGGCGCCAGGCCTGTCAGGGTAGAGAAACACGTCGAGCACACAGGCTTCGCCAGCAAACTGCAGCTTGCGCGAATCGCCTTCGCGCACGTCGAGCTGCGGGTTGCCGAATTGACGCTGCAACTGCGCTGCGCCTGCGCCAATCACACCTTCCAGCCCCGCTCTACTCAAGGCCTGTGGTGCACTCGGAATTGTGGCCTCGGTAGCGGGCGTGCCTGGCGGGTTGCGCTGGCTTTGCGATGCAGGTTCGGGCCGCGATGATGTGCGATCGTGCACGATGATCGGGCCACCTCCTGTAGAAACGCATGCTGAAAGCGGCGCCACAGCAGCTAGGAAGGTCAAAAAAGTGCGAATTGGCGACATGAAAAGCCTTTATGGTAATCTTTTGCTAAAACGTTGCACCAAATGGGTTCCTGACGCGGCGTCGATTACGGGGGCAAGTAAATTTGCAAACGAAACAGTCATCAGCCCGGCAATTGCCCCCGAAGCAGAAGGTGCTCGAAGCTGCCAACAGGCGTGGCTGCATCCCGTGTTGGCCTGTGCCCGAGCCACCACCTCATATCGTTAAGCTCGCGGCCGAACAGGACAGCGTTGATAAACAAGAACACCACCGCAGGCCCAATAGCCGTGAAAAACAGGATCAATGCGATAGGAAGCCCGTGCGCGTTGAACAGCAGGGCGCGGCCGGCTCCGCGGAGGCTGTTTGACAAATCCTCACGAAACGGCAGCTCGAGCGCTGTGGCAGCGCATTCGGGATAATGGCATTGCTCGAACGCCAGAACGACTTCGCCAGTAAAGAACTGCATCACCGCCAGTGCGACTATGCGAAAAAGAAACCAGACGGCAGCTACTGATATGACCCACGACAGCACGACATAAGTGTCACCCTCTGCCTCGAGATAATAACTCAATAACCGCGGCAGGCTTTCGGCCAAGGAAAATCCGAAAACGACGAGCACTATAATCGTGATTGTGAGACTTTTCGCGAGCACCTTCAGGATCGCCCCATCCGAAAATTCTCCAACCGCAACGACCATCGATTTTGCAACAGCGCTCATTGCTGCCATTTCCATTGCTCGCGCCGCCAAGTCAACGCTGACTGAAGAATGACAAGCCATTCTGTCCTTGGCCTGCGCTGACTTGCACGCTAGGCGGCGCGTCGTAAGTTGCTCATTGTAGTTTTAGGAATTTCCGTGACTGAACCCCGCTATGACGTGATCGCCATCGGCAATGCTATCGTAGACATTATCGCATCGTGCTCTGAAGAACTGATCGATGAGCTCCAGCTCAATCGTGGTGGGATGACGCTGCTTGATGAGGCGCGCGCAGAAGAATTGTATGCGGCTATGCCGCCCGCACGCGAAATCTCTGGCGGATCGGCGGCCAATACGCTCGCCGGTCTCTCGACGCTTGGCTTGCAATGCGCCTTTATCGGCCAGGTAGCCAATGACCGGCTGGGCAAGGTGTTTGCGCATGACATGCGCGCCACTGGCATCGATTTCGACACGCCGATGCGCGAAGGTGAACCCGCAACCGGGCGTTGTCTGATCTTCGTGACGCCTGATGGCGAGCGCACGATGAACACCTTCCTTGGCGCCGGGCAATTCCTGCCAGCTGAATCGATTAGTGAAGACTTGATCGCGTCGAGCGCAATCCTCTATCTCGAAGGCTATCTGTGGGACCCGGAAGAACCGCGCAAGGCTATGCGACGCGCGATCGAAGTTGCGCGACGCGGAGGCCGCAAGGTCGCCTTTACTGCCAGCGAAAGCTTTGTGATTGAACGCCACGGCGATGATTTCCGCCAGATGCTCGATGATGGCGTGATCGACATTCTGTTCGTAAACGAGCATGAGCTCGCGACGCTGACTGGTCTGAATGACTTTGAAGCCGGAGTGGCAGCGGTTGCTGCTAAAGTTCCGGTTCTGGTCGCAACCCGCAGCGAGAAGGGCGCCATAGCCATCGCGCACGGCGAACGCGCTGAAGTCAAGGCAGAACCGGTCGACAAAGTGATAGATACAACCGGGGCAGGTGACCAGTTTGCGGCAGGATTCCTCTCAGGATTTGCCAAAGGCGAGCCACTTGATAAATGTCTCAAGCGCGGCGCAATCACGGCTGCCGAGGTTATCAGCCACTATGGACCGCGGCCCGAAGCGGACCTGAAGGCCCTGATCGCTGAGCAACTTGGCTAAGCCTTACTAGTCCATGGCCCCCGCATAATCGTCACTACGCAGTGTGAGGATATAGTCTGCGATATCCTCGACTTGTAGTGGATCGAGATCGAAGTCCATTATCTCAGGATAATTGTGCGCATCGGTAAGCCAATCGAGAAACAGGATCTCTTCATAGCGCTTTCCTTCAAACAAGACGTATTAAATAAAGCGTGGCTAGCGCCCGCGCACAATGATCTAGATCAATTTTGCGCCTCGCGCTCCACTTCGCGCCAGCCAATGTCGCGGCGGCAGAACCCGCTGGGAAAATCGATTGCATCGACCGCTGCATAGGCGGCTGCCTGCGCTTCGGTTGCATTCGCGCCAGTTGCCGTCACATTGAGCACACGCCCGCCATTTGCGACCAGCTGACCATCGCGCATTGCGGTGCCCGCGTGGAACACCTTCGCACCGCTGGCCTCCGCATCACCTAGGCTGATTGCGCCACCCTTAGCCGGCGTGTCGGGATAGCCCCTCGCTGCCATCACAACGGTCATCGCGGTTTGCGACGAGAACTCGCCCGACGTGCCCTGCAGCGAGCCATTCGCACAGGCAAGCATGATCGCCGCCAGATCGCTTTCGAGCCGCGTCATCAAGACCTGACATTCCGGATCGCCGAAACGGCAATTGTATTCGATCAGTTTGGGGCCAGCCTCTGTCAACATTAGCCCGGCATAGAGCACCCCTGAATAGGGCATGCCTTCCTCACGCATCGTGCGCACGGTTGGCTCGATGATTTCAGCCATCACGCGCGCTTGCAGTTGCTCTGTAAGAACTGGCGCTGGCGAATACGCGCCCATACCACCGGTATTGGGGCCGACATCGCCATCGCCCACTCGCTTGTGGTCTTGCGCTGTGCCGAAAGGGATGATCGCGGTGCCATCAGTGAGTGCGAAGAAACTTGCCTCCTCGCCGGTCATGAACTCCTCGATCACCACCTCTGCGCCTGCTTCACCGAACTGCCCGCCGAACATGTCAGCCAGCGCAGCTTCAGCGTCCGAGCGGTTCTCCGCGATGACCACGCCTTTGCCTGCGGCCAACCCGTCCGCCTTCAAGACATAGGGCGGTTCAAAACGATCGAGCGCTGCCTTGGCGTCATCCAATGAAGTTGTTCGCACGTATCCCGCGGTAGGGATGCGGGCACGTTCGCACAGATCCTTGGTAAAGCCCTTGCTTCCTTCGAGCTGCGCGGCAGCTTTGCTGGGGCCGAATACAGGAATGTCGAAATCGCGCAGACTGTCTGCCAAACCGTCAACCAGTGGTGCCTCCGGCCCGATCACAACTAGGCCGACGTTGTGCGCTTCGCAAAAATCGACAACCGCGGCGTGACTGCTTGCGTTGAGGCCAACCAGCTCGGCTTCTTCGGCGATCCCGGGATTGCCAGGTGCTGCGAACAATTTGGTGCATGTGGGGGATTGCGCCAGCTTCCACGCCAGCGCATGTTCGCGCCCACCTGAACCGAGCAAAAGGATATTCATGGCCGCTTCGTCCCCTGATGATGGCAATAACGGGCTGGTAGCGCGCGAGCGGCAAGGCGACAACGCCGAGCCTCTCTCGATCACCGAGATTTCTGCTGCGCTCAAGCGAACGGTTGAGGATCGTTTCGGTTTTGTGCGTTTGCGCGGGGAATTGTCAGGCGTGAAACGCGCCGCGTCTGGCCACCTTTACCTTGCGCTGAAAGACGAGAATGCTGTGTTGGATGGCGTGATGTGGCGCGGCAATGCCCAGCGTCTCGCTTTCGTTCCGGAAGACGGGATTGAAGTGACCGCCAGCGGAAAACTTACCACTTATCCCGGGCGCTCCAAATACCAGATCGTGATCGACAGTCTGGAGATCGCAGGCGAGGGAGCACTGCTCGCGTTGCTGGAGAAGACCAGGCAGAAGTTAGAAGCCGAAGGGCTGTTCGCGCGCGAACGCAAGCAGGCTTTGCCCTTCCTGCCTAAAGTGATTGGCGTTGTGACGTCGCCCACGGGTTCGGTCATCCGCGATATCCTGCACCGATTGGCGGACCGCTTCCCCAGCCAGGTGCTGGTATGGCCGGTATTGGTGCAAGGGCAGGGTGCAGCCGAGCAAGTTGCCGGCGCCATACGCGGATTTGCCGCGCTTGATGCGGACGGCCCGGTTCCTCGCCCCGATGTTGTGATCGTTGCGCGCGGGGGTGGCTCGATCGAAGACCTGTGGAGCTTCAACGAAGAAGTGGTGGTGCGCGCCATCGCCGATTGTTCGATCCCCGTCATCTCTGCGGTCGGCCACGAAACCGACACAACACTGGCTGATTATGCTGCGGACCGCCGCGCACCCACGCCCACCGCCGCAGCCGAGATGGTGGTGCCTGTGCGCGCTGACTTGATCGCGACCGTCGCCGATCTGGCCAATCGTCAGCGCCGCGCAGTGCTTCGCCCGGTCGAACTTGGGCGTGAACGGCTGGAGGCGCGGGTGCGCCGTATGCCTAAGCTGGAGGCGCTGTTTCAGCCGGATGCCCAGCGTCTGGACGAGCTGTCTGAACGTTTGCGGCGCGGTTTGCGTGACCGGGCAGGGCAGGGGCGAGAGAGACTGGCGGGCACCTCAGCCCGGCTGTCGCCGACGCTGCTCAAACGCAGCACGGAAGATGCAAGTCGCCAGCTGGCACGGGTTCGTTTGACACCCGATCTTGTCCGGCGTCCGATGATGCAAAAGCAGGACGCGCTCATCGCGCTGGCGCGGCTGGCGCAGCAATTCCACCCGGAAGAGCCGTTGAAGCGCGGTTATGCGATTGTGCGCGATGGTAAGGACAAAGCGCTGACTTCGCGCGAGATGGCCGCCAAGGAGGCAGCGTTGGTGCTGCAGTTCGCAGATGGCCGTTTGGAAGTCTCTCAAGGCGATGATTCGTCGCTCAAGAGACCGGCAAAGCCGGCACGGAAGAAACCATCAGTGCCGCCGAAACAAGACGACCTGTTCGGTTAATTGTCGGTTCGGCATTGGCTTGCTAAAGGAGCTGTCATGTTGATGAATTCCGGAAATGGCGAAGCCAAACTTCACTACGGTGCCAGCGCCTTTAGAGTGGTGCGCGGAGGCAATTTTGTGCGTTGCGCGGTCAGCGGCGAAGCAATCCAGCTCGAAGAGCTGCGGTATTGGAGCGCTGAGTATCAGGAAGCCTATGCGACCTGCGAAATCGCGACCAAGCGGTTGACCGCCGAACCATGAGGTCTGCCCTCGCCGGTGTTGGGCTGCTGGCGCTTGCAGCCTGCGAGAATGCGCCGCGCAACAATGCACCGAATCCGCTGCTGCCGACCTTGGCTGTCGCATCGGCTGTTCCCAACGATAATGCCGAGATTTCGACCGGCCGCGACGCGATTGAACTCGCCGGGGAACTGACTCAAGGCGGCTGGGTCAAAGGTCTGGTGCCGCGTGGGACAGAATTGGCCACGCTTGGCGATACGCGGCTAAGCGTTGAAACGGATGGCCGTTTCTTTGCAGCATTTGATCGCGATGCGACCGGCCCGGCAATCCTTCGGGCCACGCTTGAAGACGGCCGCGTGATCGAACGCCAGATCGATGTGGCTCCGCGGGCGTGGAATATCGAGCATGTCAACGTTGCCAAGCGCAGCGGTGGCAGCAGCGAGGCGTGGTGGAAGAAGCGCGAGCCCGAATGGCTGGCAATCAAAGTTGCGCGCGAGAAAGTCACCGGCGCGACCGGCTGGCAGCAGGATTTTATCTGGCCGGTCAAGGGCCGTATCTCCGGGCGTTTCGGTTCGCAGCGCATCTATCACGGCGAACCGGGCAGCTATCATTCCGGCCTCGATATTGCTCCGGGCGCGGGCACGCCCTTCGTTGCACCTGCTGATGGGGTTGTGGTTCTGGCGGCGGACAATTTCTCGCTGGAAGGCAATCTGTTGATCATCGATCACGGGCACGGATTGAACAGCGCGTTTCTGCATGCCTCGCGGCTGGTGGTGCGCGAAGGTGACCAAGTGACACAAGGCCAGCATATCGGAAATGTCGGCGCGTCAGGTCGCGCAACCGGCCCGCATCTGCATTGGAGTCTGAAATGGCACGATGCGCGGCTAGACCCACTGCTGTTTGTAGCCCCCGAGGCATAGCCCAAAGCCGGCAACAAAAAAGCGCGCAGATTTCTCTGCGCGCCCTTTGACCAACTTGCGTCCCTTGCGGGACCAGTGGATTATGCAGCTTCTTTAGCTGCCTTCTTGAGCTCGCGCTTCACCTTGACGGCGCGCGCAGAAAGCTTCTCGTCCTTGGTCTTCAAGAGCCAGTTGTCCAAGCCGCCATTGTGCTCAACCGAACGCAGACCGTTGGTTGATACGCGGAACTTGAAGCTGCGGCCCAGCTTCTCGCTCAGCAGCGTAACGTTCTGCAGGTTTGGCAGGAACACCCGCTTGGTCTTGTTGTTAGCGTGGCTAACGTTGTTACCTACCTGGCGACCCTTGCCGGTCAGTTCGCAAATACGCGACATGATATCTCTCGTTCGTTTTCTATGGTTGGCCTTGGATGCGAATCGGCAGGCCATCAAAAATTCGGTCTGAAACCACTGGTTTCCCGCGAAGGCGGGCGCATAGCGGGGGCTTCCCGAATCGTCAAGCAAAGTTGCGGCCTGACGCGCATACGGCTAGCGCGCTTGATATGACCAAGTGGCCCATTCCTCACCCAATGCAGCTCGCGCTGGATGCCGCGCGTGCGGCCGGGGCGCAAGGCGAAGTGCCTATTGGCGCGGTTGTTATGAAGGGCGATGAAGTGCTCAGCGTGGCTGCCAATCGCACGCGCACCCCGCCTGACCCGACTGGCCATGCAGAGATTGTTGCCTTGCGCGAAGCCGCGGTGAAGCTGGGCAGCGAACGGCTGACAGACTGCGATCTTTATGTCACGCTGGAGCCTTGCGCGATGTGTGCGGGGGCGATCAGCCATGCTCGCATTGGCAAGCTCTATTACGCTGCGAGCGATCCCAAAGGTGGAGCAGTGGAACACGGCGCGCGCGTGTTCGAGCATCCGCAAGCGCTACATAGACCAGAGGTCTATTCGGGTATGGGCGAAACTGAAGCTGCTGAAATATTACGCGATTTCTTCAAGGCGCGGCGGTGATCGTCAGCCCTCTTGCCGCGCGATCAGCTGGGCCGAGGGCGTCATGCACATATTCTTGCGTGCCTCAGCCTGACTGATGACCCGCTGCGTGGGGCACCACTGCGGTCAGGTGCTGCATCCATCGGGCCACAAGCCGCGCACGATAAGGCCAAAGCGGCCATTGCGACCCGAACACTGCGTGCGCTGGCGCGCATCCGTCTTGCGCCCCTTGCAGAACTCGGGGCTCCAGCTCAGCGCGAGTGTGTAGCCAGTGACGGAGACCGTGCGTGTTGGCCCATCCGCGCGCATCTGAGGCACGCTGACCCATTGCGGCATGCGGCATTGATAGGCCTGAGTGATTGTTTGTGTGGGCAGGCCGAGCAATGCAACGGCAAGCCAAAGTCACTTCTTCATAACGGCGTGAAATCGAGCCCGATATCGGCGGCAGGCGCACTTTGGGTTAGGCGGCCGACAGAAACATAGTTCACGCCCGTTGCCGCCTTGGCCTTGATTGTATCAAGATTGATCCCGCCGCTTGCCTCGGTTGGAACGCGGCCAGCAACCAGCGCTACTGCTTCGCGTAGTGTAGATGGCTCCATATTGTCGAGCAGAAGGCGGGTGGCGCCAGCTTCCAAAGCGGGCTCGATCTGGTCGATCCGATCAACTTCGCAGATGATCTCTTTCACGCCAGCTGCGACTGCGCGGCGCACCGCTTCGCCGACATTGCCAGCGACCAGCACATGGTTGTCCTTGATCATGGCTGCATCCCACAGCCCCATGCGGTGGTTGCTGCCACCACCCATGCGCACCGCGTATTTCTCAAGGTAACGCAGGCCGGGGATTGTCTTGCGGGTATCCAGCAAAGTGCAATCGGGGTTGTCCATTGTGACCACATATTCGTGCACCATAGTGGCGATGCCGGACAAATGCTGCACAGTGTTGAGTGCGCTGCGCTCTGCAGTCAGCATGGCACGCGCATTACCGGAAAGGCGCATCAGATCGGTGCCGGGTTCAACCGCATCACCATCCTGCACCAACAGCTCGATCTCCATCCCGGGATCCAGTGCCAGGAAAAATGCCTCGGCAATCGGCAGGCCTGCAACGATGATTGCATCGCGGCTATCCATCACGCCGGAAAAGCGCGCGTCTGCCGGGATCACGCTTTCCGAAGTGACGTCGCGCCCGCCGTCAGGAAGGCCCTCGCCAAGGTCTTCGGCCAAAGTCTCGCGCACGAATGCGTCGAGATCAAAACCCTCGAGTTCAAACGCCATCAGTGAACGAAACGCGCCACGACGTCGCGATAGGAACGCGAGACTTTCACCTCGGCGCCGGATTCCAGCACCAGGAAGCATTCACCGTTCGTGTGCGGCTTCACCTGGCGCACTTGATCGAGATTGACGATCCAGCTGCGGTGCACGCGCTGGAAGGTGCGGGGATCCAGCCGGCGCTCAAGATCCTTCATCGTCTCGCGCAGGATCCGAGAATTCTCTGCGGTATAGATCACCATATAGTCGCCAGCCGCCTCGATCCGCTCGATTGTATCGACTTCAACGCGGAAAATGCGGCCCTGATCTTTCACATTGATCAGCTTCTCGAAGCGGTCGCTTGTTTCAGTCTCGCCTTCGTCCATGGCTTGCGCCTGATCCGGAGCCACCTGTGCGAGGACATTCTTGAGCTTGTCAGCTTCCTCGGCAGATTTTTTCTCGGCTAAACGCTGGCGCACGCGCTCAACCGTGTCCGCAAGCTTGTCGGGATCGACCGGCTTCATCAGATAGTTGACGGCATTGGCTTCGAATGCACGAATAGCATGCTCTTCATAGGCTGTGACAAACACGAACAATGGCGGCTCGATCTCCATCACACCCTTGACCACGCCGAAGCCGTCAAAGCCGGGCATTTGTATGTCCAGAAACACAAGATCGGGCTTCTCGGTCTTGATCCTGCGAATCGCTTCACGCCCGTTGGCACAAGTTGCGATCACTTCGATGTCCGCGAATGGTTCTAGCCTCAGCCGGAGGCCTTGAATGGCAAGCTTCTCATCATCGACAAGCATTGTGCGAATAGTCATGCGTTGGATTCCAATGGGTGCCCGGGGGCAAAGGGCGCGGTGGTTGATTGCTGTGCCGGACTTGCCAGCTGTGCGGGGGCTGATTCTTGAGCGGTCTCGGCCGCCTCCTCTTCAGCGGTTTCAAACGGGATATCGATCGTGACAATAAATCCGCCACCTGAACCGGAGCTGGTCCGGAACTGGTGATTGTCGCCATAGGCCTGCATCAAGCGATTGCGGATGTTCGCCAGCCCAACCCCGGTGGACGTGGTTTGCTGGGCGCTTTGTTTTGCAAGCTCGAGCAGACTGCCTTGGCGCGGCCCATTCACGCCGGGCCCGGTGTCTGAGACTTCGATCTTGAGCCGCCCGTTACTTACCTTGGCAGTCAGATCGATCCGCGCGCCTTCTTCTTGCGGAGAGACGGCATATTTGACGGCGTTTTCTACCAATGGCTGCAGCAACATCGAAGGCAAAAGGGCGCCACTTGCTTCGTCATCGATTGTGAATTCCGTACGCAGCCTGTCTTCGAAGCGCATGCGTTCGATGTCGAGGTAGAGCTGTAAGGTTTCCACCTCTTGCGCCAGAGTCACAATGCTGCCCGGTTCCATGATCAACGTGTGCCGCAGAAATGCGGATAGGCGGGATAGCATCGCATTGGCAGGCTCGGTTTGTTTAAGAAGAACCAGCGTGCTGATCGAATTCAGTGTGTTGAACAGAAAGTGCGGATTAAGCTGGTAGCGCAGCATGGCCAGCTGAGCACTGGTGGCCTGCGCTTCCAGGCGCTCCAAACGGTCGGCTTGTTCTTCGACCGTCAAAAAATAGTTCATTGCGAAATAAAGCGCAGTCCAACCGCCCAGCAACGTTGCGGGAATGTAGACGAAGCCGATAAACCGCTGCGCAAATGTGCTTTCGACAATGCCTGCACTGTAAATGCCGTGCACCCATGTTTCCATCGAAGCGTAAAGCGCAACCCCCACAAGCAGCGCGATCATCGTCAAACCCCATGTGACGAAGGGCTGCTTGCTGATCAATTGCCGGTAGACCACGGACAGGATCAGACTGATCGAAAATCCGGTGATCGTGGTCACAATTATCACGGCTAAAAGATCGAGTGGTTGGCCGTTGGCAATTGCCGCGGCTGCGCGCAGCAAAAATGCGCCGCCCCAGCCTGCAAGCTGAAGGTTCCAGAACGCCTTGTTCTTATTGGCAAAGAACGGCGTGGGTTGGAAGGGTAGCACCGACATACCTCTCCCTCTTAGCCGATTTGATAGGCAAGGTGCCATTTGTTTTGCCGCTTGCCGTCGCGCGCGCTACACTGCTGGACGGCAAGGAGAGGAATCATGGCAACTATTGAGCATCCGGACGCAGCCAGTCACGAGCGCGCCAAATTCAGCGAGATGAAGCAAGGTACGGCTGAAGACTGGGCGATTATCGGCGGTGAGTATCGCAAATTCGCGAAGGGCGTGGCCGATCGTGTGCTCGATCATCTGAAACTGCTCAAAGGTGATTTTGGCGGATTTCCGATCTGCCGGCTGGAGCATTCCTTGCAGACCGCGACGCGCGCGCATCGTGACGGGCGGGATGAGCGCTACGTTGTAATGGCATTGCTGCATGACATTGGCGATACACTCGGCACCTATAACCATCCTGATGTTGCCGCAGCGATTCTGAAACCGTTCGTTTCCGAGCGGGACCACTGGATTTGCGAAAAGCACGGTGCGTTCCAGGGCTATTTCTATTTCCACCACGTCGGCATGGATCAGAATATCCGTGAGCAATATCGCGGGAATCCGCATTTTGAAGCATGCGCAGAGTTTTGCGAGAGGTACGATCAGGCAGCGTTTGACGCGAATTATGAAAGCGCGCCGCTGGACTTCTTTGAACCAATGGTCCGCCGGGTCATGGAGAGGCCGATCAACTCTATGTACGCCAAGGTGATCGACGATTGAGTGCAGTTTGGCCGGGATTGCGCGCTGAGCTAGGAGCTTGTCCTGCTCGTTAAGGCGTCGTGATCTCGCGTGTGAAATGCCTGCGCCAGTCGACACCCTCTTCTTGCTGCAACTCCTCAATTAGCGCGCGTTCTGCTTCGATGAACTCGACCCGCTCATCCCAGCCATCATGCGTGCGTTTGCGGAAGATGCCGCCGTCGTGGATCGGTCCCCAACGCTTCATGAAACGCGTTGCAGCAGCGGGATCATAGCCTGCATTGGCTAGCAACCACGGCATCAAACGGTCAGCTTCGCGTTCTGTCAGCCGGACATTGCTGCGGCTTCTGCCGTTTGCGTCCAGCCAATCGCGATGGTGCAAAACGTTGTGTGCCAATTCATGCGCTATGGCCGCTGCCAACTCTTCTTCGGGATAGGCGAAACCGGGGAAATGATACCCCAGGATCACGCGGCTTCCCTCGGCCATTGCGCCCTTGTTGTCGCCGCTCAACTCGAACCGGGACGCACAGGCGAGCACAGGTTCAAGCGTAACATCTTTACCCTCAGCAAGCGTCAGAGTGACTGATCCATCTTCCTTAACGCGCTGATCAATCCAATCGTGCATCCGCTTGGTCCGCTGCCAATCGCTTCTAGCCTCGCTTAGCCATGTATGCGGATCAACCCCGGCGATAGCTGTGACATGCTGATTGGCCGCGAGACCTGCTTGCGCAGACGGCGAGCCTGCAGCTGCCGTCAGAACCGCGATATCGCCGCTGATGCCGAGCAGTTCCCGCACTGCGTCAGGCCGTCCATAACTGGCCATATCGTGCAACTGCAGGCCGATTGATGGTATTGAATTGGCGCAAAATTTCGCATTACCCGAAACCAGCTTCCAGCCAATATCTTGCAGCTTTTGATCCTGCTCGAGCCTTTGCTGGAAAACGGATTGGGCGGCGCGCCTTTGCGGGCCATCGTCGGCATCATCGGCAATGGCGGGCTGCGGAAGAAATACGCAGGCGAAGGCTGTTAATCCAAGGCAAGTGCGCGAAACCAATGCTTATGTACCTGCGTTATCGACCGCATCTTTGAGCGCGGCATAGCCAACTGCGCCTTCGAAAGCCGAGTTGCTGGTGACCCAGCTGGGCGTGCCGCCAAAGCCAAGCTGCGCAGCGAGCGCATTGTTCTTGGCAATCTCGGTTGAAATATCTTCGCCGGCCATGTCCACGCGCGCCCGCTCGATATCCATTCCGGCTTGAGTGGCAGCTTGTTCGACGCTTTCCGGTGTCGCCGGCGCTAGCTCGAACATGGCGTCGTGGAATTCTGCAAATTTGCCTTGCTTGGCTGCCGCCAGACCCATTCGCGAAGCGACTTCGCTGCCACGGAAAATTGGCCATTCGCGAATGACAACTTTCAGCTCGGGATCTTCGGTAATCAGTCGGTCAATGTCAGGCCGGCTGGCGCGGCAGAACCCGCAATTGTAGTCTGTGAATTTGACCAGAACCTTTGACCCCTCCGGGTTTCCAAGCACCGCTCCGGGGAAGTTGCCCATCACCTGTTCAGCGATGCCGGCC